>Ga0207650_10000021_pt1 | contig 322394 bp, 278 predicted proteins | sample KBSS63metaG_FD_184325 | JGI IMG/M metagenome (GOLD analysis project Ga0207650, IMG submission 184325) | Switchgrass rhizosphere microbial communities from Kellogg Biological Station, Michigan, USA - KBS S6-3 metaG (SPAdes) (version 2) | ecosystem: Host-associated > Plants > Roots >...
CGCGAACGGCGTGCTGAAACAGAAGTTGACGGTCGAAGCGCGCGGCGAGATCGCGGAGCTCGGCGACACGATCAACAACATGATCGACACGCTGGCCACGTTCGCCGATCAGGTCACGACGGTGGCGCGCGAAGTCGGCGTGGAAGGGAAACTCGGCGGCCGCGCGAACGTGCCCGGCGCATCGGGAACGTGGCGCGATCTGACCGACAACGTCAATCAGCTCGCCGCGAATCTGACCACGCAGGTCCGCGCCATCGCCGACGTTGCCACGGCCGTGACGAAGGGCGATCTGACGCGCTCGATCACCGTCGAAGCGCAAGGCGAAGTGGCCGCGCTCAAGGACAACGTCAACGAGATGATTCGCTCGCTGCGCGAAACCACGCTGCGCAACAACGAGCAGGATTGGCTGAAGACGAACCTGGCCAAGTTCACCCGCATGATGCAGGGGCAGAAGAACCTGACCACGGTGTCGCAGTTGATCCTCTCCGAGCTGGCGCCGGTGGTCGGCGCGAAGCACGGCGTCTTCTATGTGATGGATCAAAACGGCGGCGGCGAGCCGGTGCTCAAGCTTGCAGCGACCTACGCGTACAAGGATCGCAAGCACCTCAGCAAGCAGTTCCACATCGGCGAGGGACTGGTCGGGCAGGCGGCGTTCGAGAAGCAGCGCATCCTGCTGCAGAACGCCCCCGAGGATTACATCACCATCAATTCGGGCCTCGGTGAAGCGAAGCCGATGCAGATCGTGGTGCTGCCGATCGTCTTCGAAGGTGCGGTGCTTGCGGTGATGGAGCTGGCCACGTTCACGGCCTTCAGCGACACGTACGTTTCGCTGCTCGATCAACTGACGGAGTCGATCGGAGTCGTTCTCAATACGATCCAGGCAAACATGCGCACGGAAGAGCTGCTGACGCAGTCGCAGTCGCTCGCCGAGGAGCTGCAGGCGCAGCAGGAAGAGCTGACGGAGACCAACAAGCGCCTCGAGCAGCAGGCCAAGTCGCTGCAGGCGTCGGAAGAGTTGCTGAAGACGCAGCAGGAGGAGTTGCAGCAGACCAACGAGGAGCTGGAAGAGAAAGCGCGCCTGCTGCAGACGCAGAACGAAGAGGTCGAACACAAGAACCGCGAGGTCGAAAATGCGAAACGGCAACTGGAAGAGAAGGCGCGGCAACTGGCGCTGACCTCGAAGTACAAGAGCGAGTTCCTGGCGAACATGTCGCACGAGCTGCGCACGCCGCTGAATTCGCTGCTGATCCTGGCCAAGCTGCTGGCGGAGAATCCGGACAACAACCTCACCGGCAAGCAGGTCGACTTCGCGCGGACGATCCATTCGTCGGGCCAGGACCTGCTCACGCTCATCAACGACATCCTCGATCTGTCGAAGATCGAGTCGGGCATGATGACCATCTCGCTCGGCGACATTCCGTTCACGGAGCTGGCCGAGTCGATGGACAAGACCTTCCGGCAGGTGGCGAACGACAAGCGCCTCGATTTCCACATCGATCTCGATGCCAGCCTGCCGCGCACGATCCACACGGACGCAACCCGCTTGCAGCAGGTGCTGAAGAATCTCCTCGGCAATGCGTTCAAGTTCACGGAGAAGGGCAGCGTGACGCTGCGCGCGGCGACCGTGGGCGAAGGGTGGACGCCGGGCCACGAGACGCTGGAGCGCGCGTCGTCGGTGATCGCGTTCAGCGTTTCCGATACCGGGATCGGAATCCCGGACGAGAAGCAGCGAATCATTTTCGAGGCGTTCCAGCAGGCCGACGCCAGCACGACGCGCAAGTTCGGCGGCACCGGCCTCGGCCTCTCGATCAGCCGCGAAATTGCTCGCCTCCTCGGCGGCGAAATTCGCGTCGAGAGCGAGGAAGGCCAGGGCTCGTCGTTCACCCTCTTCCTGCCGCAAAGCTACGTGGCGCCGACGCGGCGCCGCGATGAGGATCGCGTCAGTTCAACGCTGGAAACGCCGATGGAGCCAGCCATCGCGCTTCGCCGCGCCGACGATTCCGACACGCAGGCTCGAACCGCAGCGCCTGCGCAGATCGAGGCGCGCCGTACGCGCCGCGAGGACGAGAACCGCGCCGAGGAAATGCAGCTCGTGATCGAGGAGCAGGTCCCCGACGATCGCGAGTCGATCGCCGAGGGCGACCGCCTCGTGCTGATCGTCGAGGATGACGTGACCTTCGCCAGCATCCTGTTGGACATGGCGCACGACAAGGGATTCAAAGGCGTCGTGGCCACGCGCGGCGAGAGCGGCCTGCAACTGGCCAAACGCTATCGCCCCGACGCCATCACGCTCGACATCGCGCTGCCCGACATGGAAGGGTGGACGGTGCTCGATCGCCTCAAGCACGACAAGGCGACGCGCCACATCCCGGTGCACATCATCTCCGGCGACGACGAAACGGCGCGCGGGCTGAAGCTCGGTGCCTTCGCCCAGGTGCAGAAGCCGGTGACGAAAGAGGCGCTCGACGAGGCGTTCGCGAAGATCAAGGGCTTCGTCGATCGTCCGAACAAGTCGCTGCTGATCATCGAAGACAATGAGCAACAGCGTTCGGCGATCTCGGAACTGATCGGTGGCGACGGCGACGTCGACATCACCTCGGCATCCAGCGGCGAAGAAGCGCTGCAGATCCTGCGCGGCCGCCGCTTCGACTGCATGGTCCTCGACCTCGGCCTCCCCGACATGAACGGCTTCGAGTTCATCAGCCGCATGCGCAACGAGCTCGGCGTCGACGACATCCCGATCGTGGTCTACACCGGCCGCGAGCTGACGAAGAAGGAGGAGACGGAGCTGAAGCGGATGGCCGAGGCCATCATCGTGAAGGACGCGCGCTCGCCGGAACGTCTGCTCGACGAGACCGCGCTTTTCCTCCACCGCGTCGAAGCGAACTTGCCGGAGCAGAAGCGTCAGATCCTCGAACAGTTGCACGAATCCGATCCGGTCCTGGCCGGCAAGAAGGCGCTCATCGTCGACGACGACATGCGCAACATCTACGCGCTGACGTCGCTGCTGGAACGCCACAAGATGAACGTGCTCTATGCCGAAAGCGGCGCCGACGGCATCGAACAACTCCGCACCAATCCCGACATCGACGTAGTCCTGATGGACGTGATGATGCCGGAAATGGACGGCTACGAAGCAATGCGCCGCATCCGCGCGATGGAGGAGTACAAGAACCTGCCGATGATCGCGTTAACCGCGAAAGCAATGAAAGGCGACCGCGAGAAATGCATGGAGGCCGGAGCCAGCGACTACATCACCAAGCCAATCGACGCGCAGCAGTTGATTTCGTTACTGAGGGTTTGGCTGTATTTGTAATCTAAAGTTCTGGCGTGGTAGCTCTTGTGTTCGGTTAGCGGCTCAGGCTAATTGGGAATTAGTACCCTGGCAGATGCTAGTCCGCGTAGCGAGAACGCCAGCCTCGCACCTCACGGACTAAGTTACTTATCCAGCGGACTCTTAGTTGCTTCTTCCAGCGACACGAAGTACTCCAAGAGCATCGGATGCAGGAATTGGTAGCCACCGCCCACCTGACGCAGGAAGAGCATCTGCTTTGCCTGTTCGAGGAAGGCGACGTATTGGAGCGGAGCGGAGCCTTTCGCCCAGAGAAATAGGCGCAAGACGAGATGCTTCAAAACGAACGACCCACCACAAAGCAGACCTCCGATTAGTCCGCTAATTAATCCGAGATTTATCAAGGCTGGCAATGCCATCAATCCGCCGATCAGCATAGCGATAACACAGAACATAAGCCCCGCCTCTAGGGCAATCAAGACAGAGCGGTATGTTCCTTCGTTGGCCAAGGAGCGGGTTTCCGGCATCGCTTCCGATGTGAATAGCCGACTCAGAGTGACGAACATTCCCCCGAGAAAACCGAGGATCAGCCCGACGGTCAGACCGAAGAACAGTCCGCCGACAAACCCACTTATCAGGTTCGCGATCAATCCGTCGCCCAGAACATCGCTCAGCCTGCCGACCATGCCACCGAGCCGTTCACGGCCGCGCAGAACGTCAATCGAGACGTACAGTCCTATGAATAATCCGCCGATCAGACCAATTAGCCCGGCGACCCGCAGGACGGTTAGACCATCGCGTAGAGCGTCACTCCGCTGTGAGGATGTATTGGCCCAATGTACGTACTCCGCCGGGCGGAGTTTGAGAGCAGCGCCGATCAAACCTCCAAATAGGCCACTTTCCAATCCGTCCCACAGTCTGCCGTGAATCCCGACCGTCTGTCCGCCAATCACACCACCTACAAGAATGCCGACCAGCCCACTGAGCACGACGAGCCCCACGCGAGCAAGCAACCGTTCAGCCCTCGCCTCCAACCATTGGAAATCCAGACTCTCCAGATAGAAAATTGGCTGGTTATTCTTGGCGAGCATGCTGGCTAGTGAAGAGAGCCAACGCGTCGTTTGTTTCCGTTGGAACCGTTTCTTGATACCTCTACGCAGAAACATCGCTTCGACGTATTTAGCGAAAAGCTGCTGCCGAAGCCTCTCCATGCTCGCCGCCACCAGAGGTTGGATTTCGCTGGTTTTCTGATACGCCTCAATCGCGACGCTTATCATGAGTGGGCTGTCCAATAGCTCCCAGAGCCCAGTGTCTCCCTTTGTAGCCGTTCGGAACCAATCGAGAGGTTCATTGCTGTTCAAATATTCTTCGACTTCCAGCCGCTTGAGCGGCTGCACGACGACGGCCGACGGAAACTGAAGCGGTTCTGGCAGACTGCGATATTCAGCCAAGCGGCTGCAGACGACCATCTGCAGCAGCCCATGTTCATTTCGGAATGTGTTGATTGCCTCGGCGCACGCATGGCGGTCGTGGACTGCAACTTCATCGAGACCGTCAAGGAGCGGAAGAATCTGCTCAGTGGTTATCCAATGCTCTGCCAATGTTTTAGATTCGCCGTATAGCGGGCTTCTGAGCTCATCAACCAGCCAATCCTTCAGCGAACGATGATGGATGTCCATGAGGAAAGATTGAAGTAAACAGGGATAGGATGCGTTTCCTCGTTTTGGGCAAGATCCAAGAGCTCCCGCGCAAGTTCTAGTAAGATCGTCGTCTTGCCGGAACCGGGCGCGCCGAGAATAAGCAAACCGCCTATATGAGCATTAAAAACGGTCGTGATCTCGGTACAGTGCGGCAGTGTTCTCGGTGGCTTGGCCGCCTCCTGTACCAGTTGCGTTAATGGATTATTGACAATATCTGGACGATCCTCCAATCTGACATTGATCCTCGCCACCTGGTACAAGGACCGATTTAGGACGCCCTCAATCCAGTCATGACGTACCTTCGCGATCATCCGCCGCCGTTTGCGCTTCAGCTGCTCAGTAGAAATGACGGCTCTGGGTGCCTCGTCGTTCCTGGTCGCAAGAAATTGATAGAAGGCAATAGCGACTCCGACCGGAACCATCACACAGACGGCTGTCCAAAGCCGAGCTGGAGTGTACCAGGCTTGCCTTTTTAGCCAATCGAGAGCTTCGGTGGCAGCGATATTGAAACCTAGCGCGATCAGTCCCGTGTATAACCCGCTAAAAATCATTAGCAGAATGATTGTTCGGCGCCGCGACATAGTATCTTTCAGTCGGAATCCCATATATTCCTGCGGCGCGATTCTGGCACCACCTTGCGTTGATCTGCGAATAAACGTAATCCCGCGGAAGACGAAGGTTGACGCAGAGAAAAATGGCCGTCCTTACTTCTTCTTCTTCCTCTTGTTGAACTCTGCGTAGCGTTTGTGGGCCCAGGACATCGCTTCTTTGCCGGAGGCGAAGTGGTCGACTTCCTGGGGGTGGGCGTGGCCTTTTGGGTCGGGGAGGGGGAGGCGGGAGACGGAGGCGGCGTAGACCTGTTCGAGGTGGTCGGGGCCGCCGGTTCCGGTTGGCGCCGGGGTCGGGCTGCTGGAAGGTGCTTTCACTTTGGCCAGGGGATCGTCAGTGCGCGCTTTGGAAAGCGTGAGGACGGCGCTGAGATCGGGCGCGGCGGCGTCGCGTTTGGTGAGCGGCTTTAGCTTCCAGCGCTTCTCGATCGTGGCCAGGATCGAGGTGTGATCGAACGGAACGCCGGCGGGCGGGCGGAGGACGGTTCCTGCTTCGATAAACGGCGACACGAAGACCGCCGGGACGCGAAGGCCGAAGCGCTTGAAATCGAAGCCGTACTCGCCGACCGAATTATCGGGAGGCGTGGCGTTCGCGGGCGGGACGACGTGATCGTAGTAGCCGCCATGCTCGTCGTACGTGACGATGAGCAGCGTCTTGGTCCACAACTTCGAGTTGTAAAGCGTGCGGTAGACCTGCAGAAGAAACTGTTCGCCGAGGGCGACGTCGTAGTTCGGATGCTGGCTGTTGCCGGAGGAAGACCACTCCGGCTCGAGGAACGTGTAATTGGCCAGCTTGCCGCTCTTCACTGCGGCGGTGAAATCGGAGAAGAGGCCGAAGTGGCTGGCCGGCGCGTTCTTGATGTCCTCGATGTTCGTCGGCGTCAGCGGCGGATCGTCGTAGCCGTAGATCGACCAGGTCGCGCCGGCACTATCCAGCGCGGGATAAATGCTTGCCGACGTGTACGACGTCGTCTTGTCATCGAGATGCCCTTGCGACGTGGCCATCTGCACGAAGGCGCGGTTGGGAAGCGTCTCGGTCGGCGCGGAGGAAAAATAGCGGTCGGAGACGGCATAGCCGCGCGCCAGCGCGGAGAGCACCGGCAGCAGCTCCGGCGTATACATCTTCATGATGTCGGCGGCCACCGTGCCGGGAAGGATGTCCTTCGACCAGCTCGCATCCTTCGACTGCCATCCGAGCGTGTAGTCGAAATTCGTGACGAAGCCCTGATTCGTGGCCACGGCGCCCGGCTTCGGCTGCGTGGTGCCGAAGAGCTGCGAGTTCGTGTTCAGGAACCCTTCGCCCGGATCGCTGCCCGGCATGAAGTACGGATGGGGATCGGTGGCCTTGATCGAGGAAACGGGAACTGGCTTCCCGCTGCTGTCTGGATTCGATTCCTTCCCGGTCAGTCCGTCGAATGGATGCCCGAGGGGCGACTTGTTGCCGCTGGCGGCGTAGAGGTAGCCGAGCATGTGATCGAACGAACGGTTCTCGAGCATCACCACGACGATGTTCTCGATCGATGAGAGGCCCGCGGACATTGGCTTTGCGGCCATGGCAACTCCTTCGCGTGAGATGAAAAAGCCCGCGCCCTTTCGAGCGCGGGCTGTGGATTGAGTCGATAAGCGGCTAGTGGTGCTTGAGGACCGAGGTGTTCGGGATGACTTCGATCAATTGCATCATGCCGCGGTCCTCGTGCGCGAGGATGTGGCAGTGCAGGACGTATTCGCCGGGGTAGTCGGAGAAGCGGCTGCGGAAGCGGAAGTAGCCTGGGATGATGATCGGCTGGCCCTTTTTCCCTTCCTGCGAGTAGACGAATCTGTCGTCCTTTTTCTTGTCCTCGGCGTACACGAACGTCTCGCCTTTGGCGTTCATCGGTTTGATTCCGCCGGGCATGCCGAAGACGTCCCACCATACGAAGGGCGCCTTGAGCGCTGTTTTATTGCAGGGATGCCATGTCGACTCGTCGTTGGGGTTGATGTAGCAATGATCCCCGTCCGCCTTGTCGGGGTCATAAACGTAGACCGGATTCCACGGATCGAAAACTTCGAAGACCTGGAACGGATTGATGTGGATGTGGAAGGGATGCATGATCGCGCCCGGCTGGGCGCGTTTCTTCGGATCGAGAAAATCGGCGGTGGTGTTGATGATGGTCCACTCCTCGTTCGTGTTGAGGAGCATGATCTGATCGACCTTGTCGCCGAACTTATGGCCGTTGATGGTGTGATTCGCACCGGTCGCGCGGGTCGTGCTGTTGAACGTCAGCGCTTTCCGGTCGAAGATCGTATCCGCCGGAATGTCGGGGAGGAACGAGGGGAAGGTCGGGAACTTCTCGGTGGAAATGAACGGCATGGCCGGATCGGGATCCTTGCCGGGCTCGGAGACGACGTTCACGGTAATCAGCGTCTCCGGCGGTTTCGGTCCGGCCTGATTGGCCGTGGGAAGCTCCGTGGCCTTGACCACGTCGTAGACCTGGACCTTGAATGGACCGGTGGCACCAGGCGGAACGCGGACGAGAAGATCGACGCGGTTGCCGGCCGACATCATGATCGGCTGGCTGGCGGCGCCGGCGGCAGGCGGGAAATAGTTTTTCACGTTGAACTGCACGCCGTCCTGTGCGATCTGCACCCACTGCAGCGAGGTGGCGGTGGCGGACGGCGCGACGATGTACGAACCGCTGCGCGCGGGACCATTGACGATGCGCCAGAGCTGCACTTCGCCCGGATGCATGGTCAAGGTCGGCTGGCGGCGGCCGTTCACGGAGAAGATCGGACGGCCCTGGCCGGCGGCGCGCTCCAGGTTCGGCGTGACGCTGACCTGCTGGATGACCATGACCTTCTCTTCCAGGTCCCAGTTCTTGTTCGTAGCGGTGCTCTTGTAGAAATCCTTGAGCTGGTCGTCGTACTTCCCTTCGATGATGTAGGCGCCGATGAGCGTGTTGTTCACGTTCAGCGTCGTCGAGCCGTGCTTGTGCATGTGGTACCACATCGTGCCCGGCGCCTGTCCCATCTGCAGGATCTTCGGATCGGCAGCTTCAGGAGCCGGCGGAACGGCCGGTATCTTTCCCTCGGGATATTCAGGGAGCTGGTAGCAGGTCGGATACGCGCCGATGTAGTACTGCGGCCACGCGCCAGCTTCGATCGCCGCTTCGTTGGGCGGCCAGAGCTTTTGATCTTCCTTGAGTCCTTCGTCGTGTTTTTTCAGCAGCTCTTCCTGCTTGTTCTTGTAGTACTCGGGCATCTGGGTCTTGTAGTGCGTCGGCCAGTAGCTCGGCGCTTTCGCCAGGTTGACGGCGCAGTCGTCGAAGAACTTTTTGAACGACTGTTTGAACGTCTCTTTGTCGACGACCGGTTTGCCCTTCACGCGCGGCGTCGGCCGGATCTGCAGCAGGACGTTGTCGCCCGTGCTGCCCGGGTTGGTGTGCGTGCCGTGGAAGTGGATGTTGGCCGTGCTCGAACCGTGGAAGCAGTTCGGATACTCGTCGTTGATCGCGCCGCCGGTCGACTTGTTGCTCGGATAGATGCCGGCGGTTTCGTCGCAGCCGTCCCGGTCGAAGTACTGGCTGCTGGGGAAATTGGTCAGATTGATCTCGTTGAAAAAGCTGAGCTGCACGAGGTCGCCGACGCGCGCGCGAAGAGTGGGGCCGGGCAGCGGGCACTTCGGGCACTCCTTGGCCATGGCGTCCATCGCGGAGATCGTGTCGCCGGTCTTGTAGCCATCGAAATAGCGGAGGTGCTGCGTCGCGCAGTACTCCGGGCTGCCGTTGATGCTCGGAAACCAGACGATCCGGTCCTGGTCTTTGACTTCCATGACGCCGTCGAGCTTCTTGTCCGTCTTGTTCCGGTCGATCTCCTTGATCTTCAGCAGCGGCTCGCCGAACGGCGGACATTTGACGAACGATTGGGCGTTGGAGGCCAGCGGCGCGATCAGGATGGCGATCGCTGCCGCCGCCAGAAGGAAATTGCGGATGCCGCTGCGGCGTGCGGATGTGAGGTCACGTGGTGACATACATTTGCTCCTTTCCATGAGCGGCTCGTCAGAACGTCGGCGGAACTTTGATGACGTTGAACGTGGCGATTTCGTTCGGATGGATCTTGCAGCGGTAGGTGGCCGGTCCGTACACGGGGATGGTCTTCCCGTTGGAGTCTTTGACCGGCTGCCCGTTGGAATCGAGCTGAACCGGGGCCACGACCGAATACGTCGGATTCGACGACTGGTCGGGCGGAACGGGAGCCACGCCGAAGTTGCCAGTCCATGACGGCGGCTTCGGACTGACCGGTTCCATCTCGTGGTGTTCGCCGGTGCGGTTCGTCCAGGTGATGTTGTCGCCTGCCAAAACGTCTTGCGTTGCGGGTTTGAATGCTGCGGTGGGACCGTCTGGCTCTGTGGGCGTGACGGGAACGATCTCGATCAACCAATCGGGCATGGCGTAGCTCCTTTTGTTTGATGGTGGCTGAACAGCCGCGGCTCACTCGCCGGGAGATTGCCGAGGATGTCCGGGAAACTACCGATCTCTTCTCATGGAGGAGTGTAGCCCAAGGGAACTTTCCCTACCCCATGGTTGAGCATGCCGTTTGCTCTAACAGGGGCAAGTGGTCACGCGGGCGCTAGCCGAAGCCGAGGAGCAGGAAAAGAGCGATCTCGAAGGGATCGAGGTGCATCTGCTCACCGAGGGGATCTACCAGCACTACGGATTCGACTTCCGCGACTACTCGCTGCCATCGCTCCGCCGCCGGCTTTGGAAGCGCGTCTACGCCGAGGGGCTGAGCACTATCTCCGCGCTGCAGGAGAAAGTGCTGCATGACTCCTCGTGCATGGAGCGGCTGCTGCTCGACCTCTCCATCAACGTGACGGCGATGTTCCGCGACCCGACCTTCTACCTGTCGTTCCGGCAGAAGGTCGTCCCGCTGCTGCGCACGTATCCGTTCGTCCGCATCTGGCACGCCGGCTGTTCGACGGGCGAAGAGGTCTACTCCATGGCCATCCTGCTGCAGGAGGAAGGGCTCTACGACCGCTGCCGCATCTACGCGACCGACATCAACGAGCCGGTGCTCCAGCGCGCGAAGGATGGCATCTTTCCGCTGAACACGATGCAGGAGAACACCGCCAACTACATCGCCGCCGGCGGCAACGGCACGTTCTCCGCCTACTACACGGCGCGCTACGACTACGCGATGTTCCGTCCGTCGCTGCGCGAGAACGTCGTCTTCGCGCAGCACAATCTGGTCACCGACGCGTCGTTCAATCACTTCAACGTCATCTTCTGCCGCAACGTCCTGATTTACTTCAACAACCGGCTGCAGGAACGCGTGCAGGACCTTTTCCTCAACAGCATGGAGATGTTCGGCATCCTCGGCCTCGGCAAGAAGGAGACGATTCGCTACACGAACGTCGCTTCCAACTACGACGAGATCGACGCTGAGGAGCGGTTGTATCGGAGGATTCGATGACGACCGTCGAACGCCGACGCAACTGGTCTCCGGTCATCGAACGGCGTGACCGCGCCGCGACCGTTTCTCACGACCGCACTCCGGAGCTGATCGTGATCGGCTGCTCCCTCGGCGGTATGAGCGCGCTGCAAGTCATCCTCAGCAATCTCTCGCGCGACTTCTGCGTGCCGATCGCCGTGGCGCAGCATCGCCACAAGAAATCGAACGAAGGGCTGCCCGCCTACTTCCGGCGGCAGACCGATCTGCGCGTGGTCGACGCCGAGGACAAGCAGTGGATCCAGCCGGGGCACGTCTACCTCGCGCCTGCTGACTACCACCTCCTGATCGAGCGCAACGGTCTGCGCGGAGAGCTGAGCCTTTCCGTCGACGAAGCCGTGCGCTACTCGCGGCCATCGATCGATGTGCTCTTCGAATCGGCCGCCGACGCGTACAAGGATCGCGTCGTGGCCATCGTTCTCACCGGCGCGAATGACGACGGCGCACGCGGCGCAGCGCGCATCAAGACGCGGGGCGGAATGGTCATCGCGCAGGAGCCGGAAACGGCCGAGGCGCCAACCATGCCGGCAGCAACGATCCAGGCTGTGCAAGTGGATCGAATCTTGCGTCTGGAAGACATCGCCCCATTCCTGACCGAGGTCTGCCATCCCACCGTGAGCCACTCATGACCGCCATCGCCGAAGAGAAGGTGAACATCCTTCTGGTCGACGACCAGACCAGCAATCTGCTCGCACTCGAATCGATCCTCGCGGATATGGAGCTGAACCTCGTGCGCGCGGAATCGGGCCGCGGTGCGCTGCGTGCGCTGCTCGAACGCGAGTTCGCCGTCATCCTGCTCGACGTCCAGATGCCCGACCTCGACGGCTTCGAAACCGCGAGCCTGATCCGCGAGCGCGACAAGTCGCGCGGCACGCCGATCATTTTCCTGACGGCCCTCAGCCGCAGCGAGACGCATGTCTTCCGCGGTTACGAGCTCGGCGCGGTCGACTACATCTTCAAGCCCTACCAGCCGGAGATCCTCCGCTACAAGGTCAACGTTTTCGTCGAGTTGTTCCGGAAGACGCAGGCCATCACCCGCCAGGCGCAGGAGCTGGCGCGCCTCAGCCGTAAGAATGAGTTGATCCTCAACGCCGCGGTCGAAGGCGTGTTCGGCGTGAACCTCGAAGGCGAGGCGACGTTCGTCAATCCCGCCGCGGCGCGGATGATCGGCCGCAACGTCGCGGACGTCATCGGCCACGAAGTCCATCCGCTGCTTCATCCGTCGTTCCCCGGCGTGGCCACCTGCGATATCCGCCACTGCTCGCTCAACGTCGCGCTGCACGGCGACCGCGTGCGCGACGAGCTGGCCGATACGTTTTTCCGTGACGACGGCGCCAGTTTTCCGGTCGAGTTCTGCGCTTCGCCGATGCACGACGAAGACGACCACACGGTCGGCTCAGTGATCACCTTCCGCGACGTCACCGAAAAGCGCAACGCCGCTCTCGCCGCCGAAAACGAGCGGCGCTATCGCGAAGCCGAGGCGCAGAATCGCGCGAAAGACAATTTCCTGGCCACGCTCTCTCACGAGCTGCGCACGCCGATGACGTCGATCCTCGGCTGGGTGCAGTTCCTCCGCTCCGGCGACTACTCGCCCGAGGAGTTGCGCGAGGCGCTGCACATGATCGAGAACAGCGCGCAACTGCAGAAGCGCCTCATCGACGACATGCTCGACGTCTCCCGCATCATCCTCGGCAAGTTCCAGGTCGAGCTGCGGCCGACGCATCTGTCCGACATCGTCGAAGCCGCGGTCTCAAACGCGCGTCCCGACGCCGCCGAGCGCGGCGTGCGCCTGACCTCCGACCTCGTCCGTCCGCCCGATGACGTCGTCGAAGCCGATGCCACGCGCCTGCAACAGGTCATCGGCAACATTCTCTCGAACGCAATCAAGTTCACGCCGCCCGGCAAGCAGGTCGACCTGCGTTTGGAACGCGTCGATCACAAGCTGCAGATCAGCGTCCACGACGAAGGCGAGGGGATCGAGCCGTCGTTCCTGCCGCACGTGTTCGAACGCCTTCGCCAAGCCGACGCCTCCGCCAAACGCAGCGGCCTCGGCCTCGGCCTGGCCATCGCCCGCCACATCATCGACCTCCACCACGGCGACATCCGCGCCGAATCCGAAGGCCTCGGCAAAGGCGCGCGGTTCACCGTGACGCTGCCGGTCATCGAGCAGTCGCAAATGATGGGCCCCGGCGATGCGATGCTGTCGTCGCGGATCTAATCTGCGTTACATCTGCGTCATCTGCGGACAAATCACAGCAGCGTGCACGCCTCCTCAAACGCCAGCCGCGGACTACGTGGGAAGAGCTTCGACGCATCGCCGTAGCCGAGGTTGATCAGGAAGTTCGATTTCACGTGGCCCTCGGGGAAGAACTCCTGATCGCAGTTCTCGCACTCGCGGCCGGCGTCGAAGAACTCCATGTCCAGTTTCGCGTTGTCGAAGCCTGACATCGGACCGCAATCGAGCCCGAGGCCGCGCGCGGCGATGATCAGGTAGGCGCCCTGGAGCGAGGAGTTGCGGCGCGCGGTCGTCTCCACGAGCTGCGGATTCTGCGCGAAGAGATCGCGCATCGACGGCGAGTGCGGAAAAAGGCGCGGCAGCTTCTCGTAGAACTTCAGATCGTAGGCGACGATCACCACCACCGGCGCGGCCATCGTCTTGTCCACGTTGCCCGGCGCGAGCGATGGCCGCAATCGCTGCTTCGCCTTTTCCGTGCGCAGAAAAACGAAGCGCGCCGGATTGGCGTTCGCGCTGGTCGGCCCCCACTTCATCGCGTCGTAGAGCTGGCGCAGCGTGTCATCGCTGACCGGTTTGTCGAGCCACGCGCTGTGCGTGCGGGCGTTGCGGAAGATGAGATCGAGACAGGATTCGTCGGCCATGCGGCCCTCCTCTTTATACTGCGCTGCAAAAGGAGAGCACGAATGAGCAGCAGAGAGGGATCGGGCTATCCGATCGGCAGGATCATTTTCGCCTCGGGCCTCGGCACGATGATCGAGTGGTACGACTTCTACATCTTCGGCAGTCTCGCGGTGATCATGTCGCAGCTCATGTTCCCGAAGGATCAGCCGGCGTGGGCGCTGATCCAGACGTGGGCGCTCTTCGCGACCGGCTTCATCGTCCGTCCCTTCGGCGCGCTCGTCTTCGGCCGCGTCGGCGATCTGATCGGACGCAAGTACGCGTTCCTGGTAACGCTGACGATCATGGGCCTTTCGACGTTCGTGATCGGACTGCTGCCGACCTACGCCTCGGTCGGATTACTCGCGCCGTCGATCCTGCTCCTGCTTCGATTGCTGCAAGGTCTCGCGCTCGGCGGCGAGTATGGCGGCGCGGCGGTGTACGTCGCCGAGCACGTGCCAGACAACAAGCGCGGCTACTACACGAGCTTCATCCAGATCACGGCCACGCTCGGCCTCTTCGTCTCCCTCGGCGTGATCCTCACGGTGAAGAAGTTGATGAGCGACGCCGATTTCAAAGCGTGGGGCTGGCGCGTTCCGTTCCTGCTCTCGATCGTGCTGGTGATGATCTCGCTCTGGATTCGGATGTCACTGAAGGAGTCGCCGCTCTTCGAATCGATCAAGGCGCAAGGGAAGGCGTCGATCGCGCCGCTGCGCGAGAGTTTCGGCAACTGGGCCAACCTGCGCATCGTCCTGCTCGTCCTCTTCGGCGCGACCGCGGGCCAAGGCGTGGTCTGGTACACGGGGCAGTTTTACGCGCTGTCGTTTCTGCAGACGGTGCTCAAGATCGATCTCGCGAAGGCGAGCATCATCGTGGCCGTGGCGCTGCTGCTGGCGATGCCGTTCTTCGTCGTCTTCGGCGCGCTCTCCGACCGCATCGGACGCCTGAAGGTGATGATGGCCGGCAATCTCATCGCCGCGTTGACCTATCTCCCGATCTATCACGCGATGAAGGACCACGCCGGCGATCCGAAGAATCCGAACATGCCGATCCTGATCGGATTGATCTTCATCCAGGTAATCTACGTAACGATGGTCTACGGTCCGATCGCCGCGTTCCTGATCGAGTCGTTCCCGGCGAAGATCCGCTACACCTCGTTCTCGCTCCCGTATCACCTCGGCAATGGCTGGTTCGGCGGGACGCTGCCGCTGATCGCCGGACTCCTCGTCGTGAAGACGCACAACATCTACGCCGGCCTTTATTGGGCGATCGGCGTAGCGCTGATGACGTTCATCGTCGGGTCGATTTTCCTGAATGAACGGCACCGCGTAGAGATCTGGGCGGAAGCGGAGGAAGCGCGGCCCACGTAATCAAATTGCGGCGAAGCCGCGCGAAAGCCGCTGAAGGCGGCTCGGACGGTAGCCGGTGGTCGCGCGCGAAGCGCGAGACCACCGGATCCACGAATGCGCGGTGGTATCCGACCGCGGCAGCGGTCGCGGAGGGAATTCACGCCGTCTGTTATTTGATCCGCGACCCCGCCGGGGTCGATGATGCGCGGCGAACCGTATTCCGGTGGTCGCTCGCTTCGCTCTGACCACCGGCTACCGTACGTGACGCCTCCGGCGTCGGTTACGTCATCTACTCCGCGGCCGCGATCTGGTATTGCTCGATCTTCCCGTCCGGCATGATGAACGTCGTCAGCGCCAGCGTCTTTGTCGGGAACTTGATGCGGTAGCGGCGCAACGTCATTCCTCCGCGCAGCGACTGGGCGGATTGGACGAACTCCTGCGGCGTGCCGAGCGGTGCCAGGCTCGCGGCGAAATCCTTGACGGCCTGCTCGTCGAAATAGGCATTCGCGTTCGACGTGAACTGCGAGCGATCGATGCGCCCCTTCTGCAGCTCGTCAAAAATCTTGCGCATCTGCTCGGTCGTTTTGGGAGTAGCCGGATCGGTCTGGGCAAAGATCGTTTTCGAAATGCTCGTGGCGATCTGTGCGGGAGTGCCGGTCGCGTCCATGTTCGTCAGGACGACGATGGCCACCCGGTCGTCGGGATAGACCTCGTTGCGGGCAGTGAAACCGGACACTTCGCCGCCGTGAGAAATCACGCGGCGGCCGTCGGCGATACCGATGCCGACACCGAGTCCGTAGCGCGAGCCGACGCCGTTGTTCAACTCCACCTCGGTTTCCATCGCGCGATACGACGACGGCTTCAGGATGGTCTGATCGATCATCGAAATGTCCCACAGAGCCAGGTCGTGCGCGGTCATGGCCAGCTCGCCGGCGGCGAACATCCAGCCGGCGCCTTCCTTCGGCGCGGGACGCACCGGCCCTAGCGCGTAGCGCAGGTAGCGCATCGGATCGCCGGCGCCGAGGGGCGCCGCGTCGGTGTTTGAGACGGTGGTCATGTGCAGCGGATCGAAGACGCGTTTGTGGAGGAAATCGAGTAGCGGCATGCCGGCCACTTTCTCCGCGATCATCCCGGCGATGACGTAGTTCGTATTGCTGTACTGCCACTTCGAGCCTGGCTCGAAGTCGAGCGGGATCTTCGCCCAGCGGCTGGCGATTTCCGGCGCCGTCACCGGCTGCATCATCATCGGCATCACGTAGTCCTGCGGCCAGAAATCCTGGTAGCCGGAGGTCATCGAAAGCAGTTGGCGGATGGTGACGTCACCGGCGCGCGTGAGGTCGGGCAGCCAGCGAATCACTTTGTCATCGAGCGAGAGTTTGCCTTCCTCGGCCAGCATCAGCAGCGCCGCGGACGTGAACTGCTTGCTGATCGAACCGATCGAGTAGCGCATCTGCGGCGTCGCCGGCAGCTTCGTCTCGACGTTCGCCAGTCCATACGCGTGCTCGTAAACGATCTTGCCGTCGCGGACCACTGCCACCGAGGCGCTCGGTGCGCCCGTTTTGGCGAGGATGTCCGCGGCGGCTTTATCGACGCTGGCCCGCATCTCGGCGGGCAGTTCCTGAGCGTGGAGACTGACGGTGACGGCGGCGATGGCGGCGAATGCGATGATGGTCTTGCGCATGGCCGCGCATTCTAACGAATGATCACGGATGCGAAGGCGCGTATACGCTCACGGTCTGCACGCCGCTGCTCGTTTCCACCCGTGCGTGAATCACGCGCGGCGGATATTGCGAGACCAGTCCGAAGAAGTAGCTGCTTTCCCCGCGGCCAGGGCTGGCGCCGCTGAAGATGCGGCGGCTGAAGTTGAAGTGAAGCGGATTCGCCGCAACCAGCGTGACCGCGTTGAGGCCAACGACGCCGAGCCCGCCACTGGTGACTACGAAGACCTCCTCGGCGGCATGGCCGTCGCGGTTGTAATCGAGCGTGCTCATTCCGCCGAAATCGACCGACATGCCCGACACCCATTGCGGCGCGGTGATGCCGGCGACGTTCGTCAGGTCGACGCGGTATTCGTAAACGTACTTGCCGTGCGCCGGCGACGTGGCCTCGGAACGATAGATGCGCGACTGCACGAATCCACTTCCGAGCACCGGCGACGTTTTGTCGGTCACGGTGACCGAGCCGGTGTGATTGAACACGTAGTTCACCGACGGCGCATTCACGTTGACGATGCGAAAGGCGATGGCCTGCGCGAGCAGCGGCAGAGCAGCGAGAGCGATGAGAACTGCGGCGAGTTTTTTCATGCTCCGGTAGTGCGTCAGAAGCAGGAAACGTTTCAAAGCACGGTTGATGCTTGCGCGAGGCCGCGGCACATTTCGCGAAGCTTTGGAGTGCGCGTGGCGGGTAGCCACCGCTTTGGGAGGGCGGTGGAACGCTGATGAATTCGCGTCGTGGATTAGTCGCGATTCCCCCGCCCTCCCAAAGCGGTGGCTCGATCGCCACCGCACTCCAAAGTGCTGCGCACGAAATGGATTACTTGCCCGGTTCTTCCTTCAACCCGCGCTCGAGCAGCAGCGGCTCGACGATCGGATCGCGGCCGCGGAAGGCGCGGTAGAGCGCGGCCTCGTCCATCGTGCCGCCGCGCGAAAGGATCATGTCGCGGAAGCGCTGGCCGTTCGCGCGCGTCATGCCGCCGTTTTCCTTGAACCAGTAGTACGCGTCGTCGTCGATCAGCTCCGACCACAGATACGCGTAGTAGCCGGCCGCGTAACCGCCGCCCCAGATGTGCGAAAAGTAGGTCGTGTGGTAGCGCGGCGGAACTTCCATCATGGCGATGTTGAAGCCCTTCAGCGCCTCCGGCTCGAAGACGTTGACGTCGCGCTGTTCCGTGCCCGGCGCCTGCGTGTGCCAGGCCATGTCCAGCAGCGCGGCGGCGAGGTACTCCGTCGTCGCATACCCCTGGTTGAACGTGCGCGACTTCTTGATGCGCTCGACAAGATCCTGCGGCATCGGCGCGCCGGTTTTGTAGTGCTTCGCATAGTTCGCGAACACCGTCGGCTCCAGCGACCAATGCTCGTTGAACTGCGACGGGAACTCGACGAAATCGCGCGGCACGTTGGTGCCGGCCAGCGTCGGGTACTTCACGTTCGACATCATGCCGTGCAGCGCGTGGCCGAACTCGTGGAAGATCGTGGTGACGTTGTCGAACGTCAGCAGCGCCGGCTGGCCGGGCGCTGGTTTGGTGAAGTTCGTGACGTTGAAGACGACCGGCTTCGTGCCGATGAGGCCCGACTGATCGACGAAGCTGTCCATCCACGCGCCGCCGCTCTTGTTCGGACGCGAGAAGTAGTCGCCGTAGTAGAGCGCGAGCGATTTGCCATCCTTGTCGAAGACCTCGAACACGCGCACGTCCGGCTGGTAGACCGGAATGTCGTGGCGCTCCTTGAACGTGAGGCCGTAGAGCTGATTCGCGGCGTAGAAAACGCCTTTCTGCAACACGGTGTCGAGCTCGAAGTACGGCCGCACCTGCGCCTCGTCGAGGTCGTACTCCGCCTTGCGAACTTTCTCCGAGTAGAGTTGCCAATCCCACGGCGCGAGCTTGAAGCCGCCGTTTTCCTTGTCGATGATGGCCTGCATCTTCGCCACCTCGGAACGCGCTTTCGCCGTCGACGCCGGAACGAGTCCGGTCAGCAGCTTGATGGCGTTCTCGGGCGTCGAGGCCATCTGATCGTCGAGAGAAAACGCGGCGTAGGTCGGGTATCCGAGGAGCTTGGCCTTCTCCGCGCGAAGCTGCGCGAGGCGCGTGACGATGGCTTTCGTGTCGTTCGGCCCGCCGTGATTGCCGCGCTGCACCGACGCGTTGAACAGCCGCTCGCGCAGGGCGCGATTCTGCAGATAGGTGAGAGCCGGCTGCTGTGTCGTGTTCTGCAGCGTGAGGAGATATTTGCCGGTCAGCTTCTTTTCTTTGGCGGCGTCGGCGGCGGCAGCGAGGTCGGAGTCCGGCAGTCCGGCCAGCTCCTCTTTCGTGTCGACGACGATGGCCGCGGCGGCGGTGTCGGCGAGAACGTGCTCGCGGAACTTCGTGGTCAGCGTCGACTCTTCCTTGTTCAGCGCGCGCAACGTTTTCTGATCGGCGTCACTGAGCTGCGCGCCGGCGCGGACGAAGAACTTGTAGTAGCGCTCGATGAGGTACTGCGACTCGGCGTCGAGCCCCATGCTGGTCCGCTTGTCGTACAGCGTCTTCACGCGCGCGTACAACTTCGGATTCATGAAGATGGCGTCGTTGTGCGCCGCCAGTTTCGGCGATTCCTCGGCTTCGATCTTCTGGAACGTGTCGTTGGTATTCGATCCGGTCAGGGCGAAGAAGATCTTGGACGCGCGCGTCAGCAGCGCTCCCGATTTCTCCATCGCCTCGATGGTGTTGGCGAAGGTCGGCGCGGCCTTCTGCTCGGCGATGGCCTTGACCTCGGCGAGCTGCTGCTTCATGCCCGCTTCGATGGCCGGTTTGTAGTCGCCGGTCTTGATCTTGTCGAAGGGCGGCGCGTGAAACGGCAGCGGGCTGGCCTTAAGCAGCGGATTCTGCCGGGCGGTGGCGGTGGTCTTAGCCTGCATTGCGAATGCGGTCAGCACGATCGCTGCCGCAAAAAGGGACGTGTGCGTCGTTTTCATGACGGTGCGCAACACGCGATGCAGGCGCCGTCATCCCGGAAAGCGTAGTGCAGGCGTCTCGCCTGCAACCGGCGGGCGTCCTCGCCCGACGGGGGTTTCTGGGATTCAATCGCAAGTTGGGCAATGACTCACGACCTCCCGTCGGGCGAGACGCCCAACGGATGCAGGCGGGACGCCCGCACTACGCCAACGATTCGAGAGCTGCACGAATCACGGCCGCGACTTCATCATCGACATTCTCATCGCGCACTTTTTTCGGCGATGACCAGGTTCCCGTCACGCGCCAGTTCATCGTCCGCAGCGTCTCGACGAGCGAGTCGCGCGCGAACTCTCCGCCGACCGGCGACGCGTTGATCACCGCCACCGGCTTGTCGACCAGTGCGCCGTCCGACACCAGCCAGTCGAGCGCGTTCTTCAGCGATCCCGGAACGCCATGCGCGTATTCCGGCGACGAGATGAGGATGCCGTCTGCATTCGCGAGCATCGCGCGAAGTTCCGCAACGGCCGGCGGCGGCGTCGCCCCTTCGGCGTCGTTATCCGGATTGAAGTGGGGGAGCGTCGCCAATCCCTCGTAGATTTCAACCTCGGCCGCGATCGTCGCCGCCGCGCGCAGCAGCGCGAGATTCGAAGACTGCGAGCGCAAACTGCCGCAGATTGCGATGATTTTCATTGGAAGTAATCGTAGCGCCGGCGGCTCGCCGGCTGGACCGCCAGCGGCTCGCTGGCGCGTTGCGTCACAGTTGCCGCCGAGCCGGCGGCGGTCCAGCCGGCGAGCCGCCGTCGCTACGATGAAACCTACTTCCCCGTAAGCCCTCTCTCCTCCAGCAGCGGTTCCACTTTCGGATCGCGTCCGCGGAACGCGCGGTACATCGCAGCCGGATCTTCCGTGCCCCCGCGCGAGAGGATCATCTTGCGGAACTTGTCGCCATTCGCGCGGGTCATGCCGCCGTTTTCTTTGAACCAGTAGTAAGCGTCGTCGTCGAGCACTTCGCTCCAGAGATAGGCGTAATAGCCGGCCGCGTAACCGCCGCCCCAGATGTGCGAAAAGTAGGTCGACTTGTAGCGCGGCGGGACCTGTTCGAGATAGACGTCGTACTGCTTGAGCGACTCCGGCTCGAACTGATTCACATCGAGCAGCGGCGCGTCCGCGGGGATCGTGTGCCAGGCCATGTCCAGCAGCGCCGCGCCGAGGTATTCGTGCGTGACGAAGCCCTGATTGAACTTGCTCGCTTTCTTCAGCTTCTCCACGAGCTCCTTCGGCATCGGAGCTCCCGTTTTGTAATCTTTCGCGTAATTCGCGAAGACGGTCGGCTCCATCGCCCAGTGCTCATTGAACTGCGACGGGAACTCCACGAAATCGCGCGGCACCGCGGAGCCGCCGAACGACGGGTACTTCACGTTCGAGAACATCCCGTGCAGAGCATGGCCGAACTCGTGGAACATCGTCGTCACTTCGGTGAACGTGAGCAGCGCCGGCTGCCCGGCTGCCGGCTTCGTGAAATTCTCGTTGTTCGTCACCACCGGCTTCGTGCCGAGGAGTTTGCTCTGGCCGACGAAGCTGCTGGTCCACGCGCCGCCGGCTTTGTTCGAACGTGAAAACGGATCGAGGTAGAAAAGCGCCAGCGGCTTGCCGTCGGAATCGATGACGTCGAACACGCGCACGTCCGGCTGATAGACGGGGATGTCGTGGCGCTCCTTGAACGTGATGCCGTAGAGCTTCGTGGCCGCGTAGAAAACGCCGTTCTGCAGGACGTTGCTGATCTCGAAGTACGGCCGGACCTGACCTTCGTCGAGATCGAATTCGTTCTTGCGCACCTGCTCGGCGTAGAACTGCCAGTCGTACGGCTGGAGCGTGAATCCGCCCTTCTGCGCATCGATGAGCTGTTGCATCTTCGCAGCCTCGGCGCGCGCTTTCGCGGACGCTGCGGGGACCATGTTCGTCATCAGCTTGATGGCGTTTTCCGGCGTCTTCGACATCTCGTCGTCGAGGTTGTAGGCCGCATAGGTCGGATAGCCGAGGAGTTTGGCGCGCTGGGCGCGAAGCTGCGCGAGGCGGGTGATGATGGCCTTCGTGTCGTTGTCGCCGCCGTGATTGCCGCGCGCGATCGACGCCTCGTAGAGCCGCTTGCGAAGGTCGCGATTTTTCAGGTACGTCTGCGGCGGCTGCTGCGTCGTGTTCTGCAGCGTGAGCAGCCACTTCCCTTCCATGCCGCGCCCCTTCGCGCGTTCGGCGGCGGCAGCGATGTCGGATTCCGGCAGACCGTCGAGCAGCGACTTGTCATCGATGACGATTGCCGAGGCGTTCGTATCGGCCAGGACGCGATCGCGGTATTGCGTGGTGAGCTTCGACTGCTCCTGATTCAGCGCGCGCAACGCTGTCTTGTCGGCGTCGCCCAACTGCGCACCGGAGCGGACAAAGTTCTTGTAGTAGCGCTCCACGAGGAACTTCTGCTCGGCATCGAGGCCGGATTTGTTCCGGCTGTCGTAGATCGCCTTGATGCGCGCGAAGAGTTTCGGATCGAGGTTGATGGCGTCGCGATGCGCGGCCAGTTTCGGCGCGACCGTCTGCTGGACCTTCTGCAGCGCCGGATTGGTGTTCGACTGCGTCATCCCGCCGAATACGCGCTGCACGCGCCGCAGCAGAGCGCCCGTTTTCTCCATCGCCTCGATCGTGTTCGCGAACGTCGGCGCGTCGGGATTGTTGGCGATGGCCTGGACCTCGGCCAGCTCGCGCTTCATCCCTTCTTCGATGGCCGGCTGGTAATCGCTGTCCTTGATGCGATCGAACGGCGGCGCCTCGAAGGGGAGGGGACTCTTCTCGAAGAACGGATTCGTAGCCGGCGGATCGTCGGCGAACGCGGCGAATGGCATGAGCAAAAGGACGGCGGCGAAGGCGGAGCGCAGTTTCATGGCGCACGTTATAGCGGAAGTCGCGATGGCGACTCGTAACAGAACTGTCATTACGGCGGGACAGCCGGCTCACACCGCGGGACAGTCGGCTCACACCGCGAGACAGTCAACTCACAGCGCGGGACAGTCGGCTCACACCGCGAGACAGTCAACTCACAGCGCGGGACAGTCGGCTCACACCGCGGGACAGCCGACTCACACCGTGGGACAGTCGGCTCGCACCGCGGGACACCCGGCTCGCACCGTGGGACAGTCGGCTCGCACCGTGGGACAGTCGGCTCGCACCGTGGGACAGTCGGCTCGCACCGTGGGACAGACGGATCACACCGTGGGACAGTCGGATCACACCGTGGGAGAGCCGGCTCGCACCGTGGGACAGTCGGCTCACATGGCGGGACGACGGATCACACAGTGGGACTGCCTATTCACACCGCAAGTCCTCCCGCGGTGAGACGGGAATCTTGCAGAAATGTGCGCGCCCCCTTGACTTCCTGCCGCGAGGAACCGACTATCCTTCGAACTCGATGGGTTGGTTCGCTGACCCATCGAGACTGGGAGCCGGCGCTCGTGAGAGCCCCACGCTCCCGGCGGCCAACGGGTGAGACGACCGCGCTGGAAAGTGCACGTTTTCACCCCTGCGGGAGTTGAGTGGTGCTCCTCCTGCCGCGGGCTCTCGAGGTGTGCGCACACTTCGGGGAACATCAACCGGACGAACGGCGCGTATTGCCGCTCTTCCAGCCGGTGGCCGCCTGCACTCGTGCACAAAGTGCTCGTCGTTCCCTCCGGCGTTAGCGGACCGATGGTCCAGGAAGAAGAACGACATGAATACCAATCAGGAAACCACGAATGCGGTGGCCGCCGCGGACATCCCGCAGCCGGCACCCCAGTTGACCCCCGAGGTTGTGGTCGAGCAGTTGCGCGCCATGCGCGGGCAGATCGGCGAAGTGACGCCTCTTACGCCCGAGCAGCGCCGACAGCTAAGGAGTCGCGGGCGCACGTCCAACCCGATTCTGCAGGCGTCGATCAACGTGATCGGCGCACTCGACATCGTCCAGCAGGCGGTTGGGCAGCCCGCCGATGACGTTCGTCAGTTGTACGACGAGTCTAATCGCTGGACGGCGGTGGAGGATGAGCTCCGGACGATGCTGAGCGGCATCGCCGGCGCGAACCTCATTCGCCGTCAGCGCGTTGCGCTCGTCGCCGGACGAGCGGTCAATATCAGCACGCAGTTGGCGCGCGACCCGGCCCACGCCGTCCTCGTGCCGCACGTGCAGGAGATCAAGCGTCTGAAGAGCTTCAAGCGCCGCAAGAAAGCGGCGCCCGCTCCCGCGGCGCCCCAGTCTCCGGTACCCGTAACGGCAACGTCACCGGGTAATAGCACCTCCACGAAACTGTAGGAGTCAAACTGTGATGGGAGGAGACCGGGCGCGTGCAAGGCGCGCCCGGTCGTTTCCTCCCACGTCGACGGAGACGGATATGAGAACGAGAGATCGCGAATATCTGAATACCGAGGCAGGGCGGCGTCTCGAGTTGATGCTCGATCGTGCTGGGCAGTTTGCGATGAAGGCGCAGGCGCTGGGAGTGATGGTCCCGAATATGCCGCCCTGGGAGACCTACGCGGGGCTGCGCCGGAAGGCGGAGCGGCTGCGGGCGGGAAAGGTCCGCGGCCTCGACCCTCGGATCTCCCCGGAAGCGATGGCCGAGCTGATGGAACTGATCATCGAGAAGGAGATGATCACGCGGGCGACAGTCGCGGAGATGGACGGCCATGCCGATATCGCGCAGAGGATCACCGAGAGACTGGAGTCCGAACGCTTCCGGCGTTCCGTAGCAAGCTTCCACACCCTCAAGAAATCCCCCGAGGCCGCCGACCCCGACAGCCCCGCGGCAGAGAAAGTCCGGCAAATCCATCGGACCAGGAAGAAAGAGGAGGGGCGGGGGAGGGGGTGAGCGTGGGATGTTTGAAGACTCAAGTCGATTGACGTTGATCCCGAGCGACTGGCCGGGGTGATGATCCGCAGATGACGCAGAGGTCCGCAGATGAAGACGATACTCTGTGCGTTTATCTGCGTAATCTGCGGATCGATAACGTTCGCAACCTCCGCGAACATCGCGAGAAAATCCGACATACGTCCGTCTTTGTGAAAAGCAGGAGGACATATGTTCGGCTCGAAAATTTTGGACGTCGCCATCGGTCTGATCTTTGTCTACATCATCGTCAGTGTCCTGTGCACGGCGGTTCGCGAAGGAATCGAGGCGTTTCTGAAAACGCGCGCAGCCTATCTCGAGCACGGAATCCGGCTGCTGCTTCAGGACCATGCGGGCACGGGGATCGTGAACGAGGTTTTCAGCCATCCTTTGATCGACGGCTTGTTCATGGGCGAGTACAAACCGCGGTCAAAAACAACCGCCGCGAACCGGCCTTGGACCGGCGGCAATCTCCCGTCGTACATTCCGACGAAGAGCTTCGCGGGCGCGTTGCTCGACATCGCCGCCCGCGGCCCTGCGAACGCCTCGCTCGACCGCTATGGCACGCCGATTTCGCTCGACGCCATCCGGCGCAACGTCGTCGCAAACATTCCAGACAACCCCAAGATCCAGCGCATCGTTCTCCACGCGGTCGACGCCGCTCAGGGGGATCTCGACAAGGCGCAGAAGGCCGTGGAGGAGTGGTACGACAGCGCAATGGATCGAGTCTCCGGCTGGTACAAACGTACGACGCACTACGTCGTGCTCGTCCTCGGACTCCTGATCGCCGTCGGCATGAACGTCGACTCCGTCGCCATCATCGACAAGCTCTACAAGTCCGATGCGATGCGCGAGGCGGTCGTGGCGGCAGCGACGAACGCAGCCGACAAATACAACAAATCAGCGAAGGATGCGAATACTACGGACGCCGCCAGTGCAGCGCCGTACAAGGCGGCAACGACCGCTCTGGAAGACTTGCACCTGCCTGTCGGATGGGACCACGCAAGCATCTATTTCTCCCGTCCCAAAACGCAGAACGAATGGTTCAGGAACTTTCTTTTCCCCTGGATCGGCTGGATCCTGACCGCACTCGCGGCGTCCCTTGGCGCACCTTTCTGGTTCGACGTTCTCAACAAAATCATGGTGATCCGCTCCACCGTCAAGCCGCACGAAAAGAGTCCCGAGGAATCGTCCGAAGATCGCCAGAAACCGCAGGGGACTACGGTTGTCGTCAACCCGCCAGGTGGAACGCCGGGCGCAGGCGGCGGTGGCTCACCCGGGCCAAACGGCCTTGATACGCCGCCTGACGACGCAGACGGCCATGACGTGCTGCAGAGCGGTGGGATCGATCTCACCAACGACTCGCAGTTGCCCGTTCCGCAAGGAGGTGCCGCATGACATTCTCACTTACCTGGCTGCCTAAAGTCCTTACGGACGCAGGACTCAAAGTCGCAGAAGTGCCGGGATGGCAGGATCGTGGCGCCGGCGGCGCAGACGTCGGCCAGACACTCGGCGTCCTCTGCCACCACACAGGGATTCGCTCGAAACTGAACATGCCGACGCTCAACGCGCTGATCAACGGGCGGGCCGCGGAAAAGAACCTGACGGCGATCCCCGGCCCGCTCGCGCAACTCGGCCTCGGCCGCGACGGCACGTTCTTCGTGGTCGCCGCCGGCAGGGCGAACCATGCCGGTACGGGAATGTGGCAAGGAATCACGTCGGGCAATACGCACTTCATCGGCATCGAGGCCGAGAACAGCGGCGACGACGATGACCCCTGGCCGCAGGTCCAGCTCGACGCCTACCAGCGCGGCGTTGCGGCGATCCTGAAGCACATCGGGCAGCCGGCCATCTTCTGCGCCGGCCACAAGGAGTACGCGCCGAAACGAAAAGACGATCCGAGCTTCGACATGGTGACCTTCCGGGCCGCCGTGGAAAAGATCCTGAGCGGAGTCTAAGGTCCGGGGTCGCCCGCCGGTATCGCCCGGCAGCGCGCACGTCGAGGGCTGTCGGCGGCGTTGCCCGAAGCAAGAAGGCCGTCCTCCGCGCCTCCGCCTGCGGCTCCGCGGCTCAGGATGACAAAGCAGCGACTATCATTCGCGGCCATGCGAATTTTGCGCGTCCTTGTTCTTCTCACCTGCGCCAGCGGGGTCGCCGCGACCGATCCGACGCTCTCGAACGCTCTCCACTGGCGTCTGCTCGGGCCCTTCCGCGCGGGACGCGTGCTCGCCGTGACGGGCGTTCCCGGCGAGGCGGAGCATTTCTATTTCGGCAGCGTGAACGGCGGCGTATGGGAGACGAAGGATGCCGGGCGGACGTGGGCGCCGATCTTCGACGATCAGCCGATCGGTTCGATCGGCGCGATTGCGGTGGCGCCGTCGAATCCGCGCGTAATCTACGTCGGCAGCGGCGAGGCCGACATGCGCTCCGACATCGCGCAGGGCAACGGCATGTACAAGTCGTCCGACGGCGGCAAGACGTGGTCGCACATCGGACTGCTGGACTCACAGCAGATCGGACGGATCGTCGTCCATCCAACCAATCCGGACATTGTTTATGTCGCGGCGCTCGGCCACCCGTACGGTCCGAATGCGGAGCGCGGCGTTTTCCGTTCGAAGAACGGCGGCGCGACATGGCAGCGCATCCTTTCTCGCAACAACGACAGCGACACCGGCGCGATCGACATCACCTTCGAGCCTGGCAATGCGAACGTTCTTTACGCCTCGCTCTGGCAGACGCGCCGCACGCCGTGGAGCGTCTATCCGCCGTCGAATGGAGCGGGCAGCGGTCTGTTCAAGTCGACCGACGGCGGCGATCATTGGACCGAGATCACCGGACACGGATTTCCGGCCAAGCCGGGACGCATCGGCGTCGCGGTCGCGCCGTCGAATCCGCAGCGCGTCTACGCCGTCGTCGATGCCGTCGGCGACGGCGGCATGTATCGCAGCGATGACGGCGGCGCGAACTGGACGCGCAGCAGCAGCGACGCGCGCATCTGGTCGCGCGGCTGGTATTTCGGCGAGGTGACCGTCGAGCCGAAAGACGCCGACACCGTCTACTCGATCAACGTCAACGTCTATCGCTCCACCGACGGCGGCAAGAACTTCGCGCCGGTGAAAGGCGCGCCGGGCGGCGACGATTATCACCAGCTCTGGATTGATCCCGATCACCCCGAGCGCAGAATCCTCGGCGTCGATCAGGGCACGGTCATCTCCGTCAACGGCGGCCGTACGTGGAGCAGTTGGTTCAATCAGCCCACCGGCCAGTTCTATCACGTCATCACCGACAACCGTTTTCCGTACTGGGTTTACGGCGCGCAGCAGGACTCCGGCGCCGCGCGCATTCCAAGCCGCACCGGCACGATCGACGGCGTGACGCTGATGGAGTTTCGCGAGACGACCGCCGGCGGCGAGAGCGACAACCTCGCACCCGACCCGAACGACCCGGACATTATTTATGGCGGCCGCGTCGATCGCCTCGACACCCGCACGCAGCAGACGCAGTCGGTCGATCCGACCATCGCCTATCCCGGCAACGACCGCCGCACCTGGACGCTGCCGCTCGTGTTTTCGCCGCGCGATCCGCACGTGCTCTATTTCTCGAATCAGCGCATGTTCCGCACCGACGACGGCGGCAAGCATTGGACGGTGATCAGTCCCGATCTGACGCGCGAGAATCCCGCGGTGCCCGCGAATCTCGATCCGGTTACTGGTTCTAACAGAGCTCAGCCCGGACCGCGGCAGGGCGTGATCTACGCGATCGCTCCGTCGCGCACGATCGATCACGACATCTGGGCCGGCACCGACGACGGTCAGATCTGGCGTACGCACGACGAAGGGGCGCATTGGCAGAACGTGACCCCCTCGGCTCTTACGCCGTGGTCGAAAGTCGGCATCATCGACGCCTCGCATTTCGACGGCGAGACCGCGTACGCCGCCATCGATCGCCATCGCATCGAAGATACGAAGGCGTACATCTATCGCACGCACGACGGCGGCAAGTCTTGGCAACTCGCATCGAACGGCATCAACGAGACGGTGAACGTCGTGCGCGAAGATCCGGTCCGCCGCGGCATGCTCTACGCGGGCACGGAGCGCGGCGTGTACGTGTCGCTCGACGACGGCGATCACTGGCAGACGCTTCAGCTCAATCTCCCCACGACCTCGGTGCGCGACATCGACGTCCACGGCGACGACGTCGTCATCGCCACGCACGGCCGCGCGTTCTGGGCCATTGACAACGTGACGCCGCTGCGGCAGGACGTGCCCGCCAGCGATTTCCTTTTCAAACCGGCAGTGGCGGTCCGCGAACGTCCGGCCGGATTCACCGGCTCGCCGATGCCGAAGGACGAGCCGATGGCGCCGAATCCGCCGTTCGGCGCGTACATCGATTACGTGATCCGTAGCGCGTCGACGCAGCCGGTGACGATCGAGATTCTCGACGCGAACGACGCGTTGGTGCGCCGCTACAGCAGCGCTGACGTGCCTTCGCCAATGGACATCAAGCGCCTCGGCACCGCGCCGGAGTGGTTCACGACGTCGTCGACCGTCGTTGCGACGCCCGGCATGCATCGCTTCGTATGGCCGCTGCATTATCCCGCGCCCGCGGGAGTCGGCGGACGCCGCGGCGGTGGCGGCAGCGGTCCGTTCGCGGACGGAATCTGGGCTCCGCCCGGGAATTACAAAGTCGTGTTGACCGTGAACGGCCAGAAATTCACGCAGCCGCTCACCGTCGTTCCCGATCCGCGCGTCAACCTTCCTGCGAGCGCCTACGCCGAACAGTTCGCCCTCGCGCGCGAAGTCGAACAGACGCGCGCGTCGCTCTCCGCCGCCCTCGGCGAAGCCGCGGCATTCGTCAAACGCACCGACATCACCGAAGCGCAGAAGAGCCGCGCGACGACGGTGTCGGGCACGATCGCCGGCGACGAATTCACCGCCCCGCCGCCGCCGGAATCGTCGCTGCGTTTCATCAGCCAGGCCCTCGCTAAACTCGCCGGCGCAATCGACAGCGCCGACACCGCCCCAACCGCCGACGCCCGCGCAAGCTGGGCCCTACTCAAGCCCGCCGCCGACGCCGCGCTCGCGACGTGGGCGGGCGTGAAGGGGGAGGCACCGGTCCGCAGATGACGCAGATTCACGCAGATTCAGGCAGATTAATCGAAGGTCGTTCGCAACTTTTTCGTCTGCGCGCGGCGTTTTTTTTCTTCCAGCCGTCGGGTCTTCTGCGCGCGAGAAATGCGCGTCGATTTGCGCTTCGCTTGTTCCGCGATCGCGTCGGACAGCAGCTCCTCCATCCGCGCTAACGCACGATCGCGATTGGCGAGCTGGCTTCGCTCCGCTTGAGACGTCACGCGCAGCACGCCGGCTTTGTTGATCCGGCCGGCCAGACGCTCGCGAATGCGCGTTTTGCGATCGTCAGGCAGCGGTAGCGCGTCGACGTCCACTTCGATCGTGACGCGCGTCTCGACCTTGTTCACGTTCTGCCCTCCCGGACCACCCGCGCGGGACGTGGCGGCGCGGAGGAGGTTCGCGGGAACGAGGATGCCGTCACCGAGGTCGAGATCGCGCATGCGTGATTACTGGCAAATGCCGAGCCGCACGCGGCGGATGGCTTCGTTGAGCGGGCGATCCGCGAAGAGCGGATCGACGAGCGAGCGGGTGCGGAGATACAACTCGGCGGTTCCGGTGCCGAGGAATCGGGCGATTTCGGAGGCGCGTCCGGAGACGTTCGCTTCGAACGCGGCCGCCTGCGTTTCCGCGTCCGCAAGAGTGTGGGCCTCGGCGACGCCGCGCAGCATCGCCACGCGCCACTCGACGGCCTGCGCGGCGGTGATCAGTTCGATGGCGATGACGCTCTGCACATTGCCGAGGATCGTGCGCATCTTCCGCGCAGCGTGCGTTGACATCGACACGTGATCTTCCGCATTCGCGCCGGTCGGAATCGAATCGACCGAGGCGGGATGTGCGAGGACTTTGTTCTCGGACACGAGCGACGCGGCGGTGTACTGCGTGATCATCAGGCCCGAGTTCACGCCGGGACGCGTGGTCAGATTCGGCGGCAGTCCGCGATTGTGATCGCTGTCGAGCAGCATCTGCGTGCGGCGTTCCGAGATGTTGGCCAGCTCGGCCAGCGCGATGCTGAGAAAGTCGGCGGCGAGGGCGATCGGCTGTCCGTGAAAATTGCCGGCGGAGTAGGCGAGGCGCTGATCGCCGCGATAGCCGTCCGGCCAGTTGTCGCGGAAGCGGATGTCGAACGGGATGCCATCAAAAAAAAGCGGGTTGTCGGTGGCGGCGTTGATCTCGCGCTCGGCAACGTCGCGCGCGTAGCGGATGGCGGCGCGCGATGCGCCGTGAACCTGCGGCGCGCAACGCAGCGAATAGGGATCCTGCACGGCGCCGGCGCGCTCAACGAGTTTGCTGCCGTCGATCAGCGCGCGCATCCGCGCGGCGCTGGCGATCTGGCCGGCGTGACCGCGCGCGTCGTGAACTTTCGGATCGAGCGCGCGCGTGCAGCCGCACATCGCTTCCAACGTCATCGCGGCCGCGCCGTCGGCGAGATCGGCCAAGCGCTCGGCGTCGGCGACGCCGAAGGCGAGCATCGACGCGGAGAAGTTGACGCCGTTGACGAGGGCCAGGCCTTCTTTGAACGTCGGTTTGATTTCGTCTTCGTCAAAGCCGAGAAGCGCGGGAAGTTCCGACGCATCGCGAAGATCCTTCGTGCCGGCGATGTAGAAACGTCCGCTGCCGAGGAGCGTGGCGAAGGTGTGCGAGAGGGGACAGAGATCGCCGCTGGCGCCGACGGAGCCGCGCAGTGGGACGACAGGAATCACGCCGCGGTTAAGCATGGCCTGCACGATGTCGACGAGCTTGCGGCGGACGCCGGAGTGTCCCTGCAGAAACGAGTTGAGACGCGTGGCCAGAACGGCGCGGACGACGTCGGCGGTGTAATAGTTCGACAGATCGTCGGGATCGCAGTTTTCGCCGACGCCGACGGAGTGCGACAGCAGGAGGTTGCGCTGAAGTTGCTCGAGATCGGCGGGAGCTATCGGTTTATCTTTGAATTCGCCGAAGCCGGTGGTGACGCCGTACTCGGTCGCCGCCGGTTCGCCGGCTTCCCACGCACGCCGGTAGTTTTCGACGACGTGCGCAATGAGCTGTTCGCTGGCGGCGACGCGGTCATTCGTCGACGGATCGATCTCCACGCGCGCGCCTTCGCGCGCGATGCGCACGAGCTGCTCGATCGTGAGCGAGTAGCCGTCGAGTGTGACTTTCTCAGACATGGTTTACAACATCAGGCTCTGCACCTTGCCACAGCACAGACAAGAGTGTCTGTGCCACATTAATCCTGCCGAAGTTGGAGTGATGTTGTTACCGGCGCAGCCGGTGTGGCACAGACACTCTTGTCTGTGCTGGTGAGGCTCGCGACGGCTGAAGAAAGTAATCAGCTTCTCACCCTTCGATCTCCGCCAGCAGCTCCTTGATCCCTTCCACCAGCCGCTCGCGCGGGATCGTCGTTTGTCCCGGCCGTTCCGCCAGCCACTTGCTCCGGTCATCGAGTTGCGACGCTTTCGCTCGCCCCGCGGCCATGTTTTTCACGGTCACGATGCCCTGCGCTTTTTCGTTCGAGCCGCAGAGGATGGCCAGCGGGATGTCGTACTGGTCGGCGTATTCGAGCTGCTTGCCGAGGCGTTTGGCGGTGCCGATGTAGAACTCGGTGGGGATGTTCGCGCGGCGCAGCTCCCACGTCAGTTGCAGGTAGTCGTCGGTGAGTGCGCGATCCATGTTCGTGACCAGCACGCGTGCCGTCGCTTTGCGCGTGTCGATGCGGCCGAGGTGCGCGAGCGCGGCCAGGAGGCGATCGACCCCGATCGAGGCGCCGACGGCCGGAATCCGCTCGCCGAGGAAGCGCATCACCAGATCGTCGTAGCGGCCGCCGCCGAAGACGGAGCCGAACTGAGGCGCGTCGAGCAAGATCGCCTCGAAGACCGGGCCGGTGTAGTAGGCGAGGCCGCGGGCGATGGAGAGATCGAGCGAGACGCGATCGTCGCCGTAGCCGAGGGCGTAAAGATGATTCGAGATTTTCTCGACGACGTCGATCTGCGCGGCGGCATGATCGAGTTTTTCGAAGAGCGAACGCACGCTGCTGACGACATCGCGCCGCGAGTCCGATTTGATGTCGAGAAAGCGCTTGATGCGATCGACCTGATCGGCGCTCAATCCGACGCCGCGGATCGTGTCGCCCGATTCATCTTTGTAGCCGTTCATCAGCTCGCGCGAGACTTTGTCGAGGCCGACTTTGTCGAGCTTGTCGAGGACGCGGAAAACGTCGACGCCCTGTTCCGCGCCGATGCCGGCGAAATCGAGCAGCAGATTCAGAATCGCGCGGCTGGAGAAGCGGACCAGGTAGCGTCCGACGTTGAGCGCCGACAGCGTGTCGCACATGCCCGCGATGACTTCGGTATCCGCGACTTCCGACTCCGTGCCGACCGAATCGAGATCGAACTGCGTGAACTCGCGGAAGCGCCCTTTGTCCGGTTTGTCGGCGCGCCAGACGGGCGAGACTTGATATCTCCGAAACGGCCGCGGCAGCTCTTTGTACTGCGCGATGACACGCGCCAGCGGCACGGTGAGATCGAAGCGCAATCCAAGCGCTTCATTCTCCGGATTCGTGACGCGGAAGATCGACGACTGCGCTTCCTGCCCCGCGCTGCCGGAGAGGACGTCGAGAAACTCGATGGCGGGCGTGTTGAGCGGAACGAATCCGTACAGTTCGTAGACGCGGCGAATCGTATCGACCATCGACTGCCGCGCCAGCATCTGGTCGGGAAGGAGGTCGCGCAGACCGCGGGAGACACGAGGTTCGACGGTGTTGGTCATTCGGGCGGGGGTCCATGGTACCGAGGGCCGGGATCGAACCGGCGACCCCCAGATCCACAATCTGGTGCTCTAACCAACTGAGCTACCTCGGCACAGGACGCGGAATGATACTCAGAAAACCTGTGAGGCGCGAGTCAGAACAGCGACCTCCGCCGATGCATTCTTGGCGTGAGTCATCTGCGCGACATCTGCGTCATCTGCGGATAACCCCTTCATCCGCAGATGACGCAGATTTAACAGATTTCCGATCCTACTCCGCGACCAGCAGCAGATCGGCGAGGTAGCCGTGGCTGTCGCTCCAGCGGCGTTCGATGCTGAAATTGCCGGCGGCGGCGAGGGCGGAGAGGGTGGCGACGTCGTATTTGTGCGAGTTCTCGGTGTGGATCGATTCGCCTTCCTCGAATGCAACTTCGTATCCGTTGATGAGCACCCGTTGCGCGATCTTGCTGACGAGGTGCATTTCGATCCGTCCCTCCGAGGCGTTGTAGAAGGCGCGGTGCGCAAACGTGGCGAGGTCGAACGTGCCGCCGAGCTCGCGGTTGATGCGGACGAGAAGGTTGCGATTGAACGCCGCGGTGACGCCTAGGGAGTCATCGTAGGCAGGCTCGAGGATCGACGGCGATTTGCGAAGGTCCGCGCCGAGGAAGAGAGCGTCGCCGGGAACGAGTGCGGTGCGAAGGTTGGCGAGCATCGCGCCGGCGGCGGATGGATCGAGATTGCCGATGCTGGAGCCGAGGAAAAGGACGATCGTGCGCGCGCCGGAGGGCGGCAGAAACGGGCGCAGCAACGCCGCGGGATCGCGGAAATCGCCGCAGATCGCGGTGATGGAGAGATTCGGGTAAGCGTTCAGCAGCTCGCGGCTGCTGGAGGCGAGGATGCCGGCATCGACGTCGATCGGAAAATAGTCGAGCGACGGCTGACGATGCAGGACAGCCTCGATCAGATGCCGCGTCTTCCGCGCGCTTCCGCTGCCCAGCTCGGCGATGCGGACGTTCGGTCCGAACGCGGCCGCGATCTCCGCTGCCTTCGTCCGCAGAATCTCGTCCTCGGCGCGCGTGACGTAGTACTCCGGCAGCTCGCAGATGGCCGAGAAGAGCGCCGAGCCGAGCGCGTCATAAAAGTAATGAGGCAGGAGGAACTTCGGCGTCGCCGTGAGCCCTCGGCGGACATCGTCGGCGAAGCTGCCGACGGGGAGGGCGAGAGCTTCGTGGAGCACGAAACGCTCGCGCGTCGTACTCGGCGCGTCGACGGCGAGCGATGGTTCCATCCCGCCGGATTGTAGCGGATGCCACGCCAAGGTTTCGTGGCAGGTTATTTGTAACGTGAGTGGCGTCGGCAAGGGGTAACGACTCGATGACCCACAACTCGCGCGTCCTGCTGGTGGACGCCGACGAGCAAGTCCGCGCTTTACTTTCCAGGGCGCTGCTCGACCGTGATGTGTTCTGCGACGCGGCCGTGTCGGTGCGCGATGCGCTCGTGCAACTCGGCGCGCGCCGCTACGCGCTGATGCTGCTGCACCTGGAAATGCCGGGCGTTGAGGGCGTCCTCGACTGCATCCGTTCGCTGCCCGCGAATCGCAGGCCGATGGTGCTGATGACCGCGGACGTCCGCTCGTCGAAGGACGCGATCGATACGGAGATCGTGCAGATCATCATCCGGCGTCCGCTGAAGATCGCCGAGGTGGCGGGGATGATCCGGGCGTGTTTGGAGTTCGTTCCGAAGGAGTAGAGCAGGCGTCCCGCCTGCAACCGCCGGGCGTCTCGCCCGGCGGGGGTTTCGTGAAGCTTGCGCAGGCGTGGATTAATCGCAGAAACCACCGTCGGGCGAGACGCCGCGCCGGATGCAGGCGAGACGCCCGCACTACTCTTCGATCAGCGGACGGTGTAGCCCGACGCGCGCAACGCCGCGGCCGCGTCGTCGAGCGCCGAATCGCGGACCAGCACGTAGTCGGTGTCGTGCGTGGAGATGACGAAGAGCGCCACGCCGGCGTCCGCGAGCACGCGCGTGAACGCGGCGGCGACGCCGGTCAGATCGAGCGGCATCGGACCGGCCAGCTTCAGACAGCGCCAGCCGCGATCGGCAATGACGTCCGGAACGTTGCCTTCCTCGCAGACGATCGACAGCTCCTCGCTCGTGCGCGTGATCGAAAGGAAGGCACCGCGCGCCCATGCCGGCACGGCGTCATCCGCGTGCAGCCGCACGATGGCGTAGTGGCCTTCGAGAATGGTGAAGGTGCCGCTCATGACGCGCTCATGAGCCGCACGGCGTCGATGAGTTGCTTCGGCTCGAACGGTTTCTGGACGACCGTGCTCACTTCACCCGAAAGCGCGTCGATGAGCGAGTCCGGCGACGCGGTCAGGAGGATCGATCGCTTCAGCAGTTGCGGATTTTTCGTTCGCAGGTGGCGGATCACGGTCATCCCGCCCTCGTGCGGCATCATCAGATCGAGCAGGAGGACGTCATACGCAACCTTCTGCAACGCGGCGATGGCCTGGCTGCCGGTGAGGAAGACGTCGACGCGGAATCCGTCGTTGCCGAGGATGCGCGCCACGAGGCGCTGCATCGACGGATCGTCATCCAGCAGAAGAACGCGCTTGCGGCGCTTGAATGGAGAAAGCATTTCGACCCGCAACCGGCGCGGACCGTTGCTTCATCCACGTTGGATGCCACAAGTCTGTTGCGGTGTGGTGCGGGGTACCGGATTCGAACCAGTGACCCTCTGCGTGTAAAGCAGACGCTCTACCGCTGAGCTAACCCCGCATGAGGGACGTGGAGGATAACAGAGTCATCTCCGGAAGCGCTCCGGAACGTCCACATGGCCCGCCACCCGCTTCCAATCGATCGAGCCGCCGCCTTTGTTGCCGACGCGGAAGTCGCCGCCGATGTCGGAGACTTCGACGCTGCCGGAGCCTTTGTTGCCGATGTGAACGTCGTGCTTGACGTTGCGGACGTCGGCCGAGCCGCTGCCATCGTTGGCGATCTCCACGCTGCCGGCGCCGTTCACGTCGATGTCGCCCGAGCCGTCCGTCACGCGGACGTTGCCGGAGACGTTGGCGATGGTCATGTCGCCCGATCCGTCGTGCACGGAGAGATCGCCGATGACGTTGCGGATGACGATGTCGCCGCTGCCGTCGGTGAGATCGACGCCGGCGACGTTGTCGATGGTGAGCTCGCCGGAGCCGTCTTCCACACGGAGCGCGATGTTGTCGGGGACAGTGACGTCGAAGTCGAGTTTGGCGCTGCTGCCGAAGAAGCCATTGTTGTCCGGCGTCTCCGCTTCGACGCGCAATTCCGAACCGTTGCGCCACATGGTCAGCTTCGTGTCGCTGAGGACTTCGCGGCTGGACGCGCAGGCCGTACCGATGGCGCGGACTTCGCCCGTTCCGCGCCGGCCGTTGATGTGAAGGTATCCCGCGCGCCCGATGATGACGATGCGGCTGACGCCCGCCGCCGGCGCCGCGACGTTGCGTTTTTCCGTGAGCGAGCAGTCGCCGAAGATATCGGCCGAGGCGGTGGCAGCGGTGAAGAGGAGGGCGAGCGTAGTCAGCGTGCGCATGACGGTTTCGTACGGCGATTCGCGCGACGGGTTTCCGACTTCGTTGAAACAATCCGCCCATTCCGATCACTACCTGGTAGGGATTTCGGTAATTCAGCCACTCCCTAGGTAAGAGGTATCGGATGCCGTCCAGAAGTCTGATTGCGATCGGACTCCTTTGTGCCGCCCTGCAGGTGCTCGCTCAGCCTCCGCCGCCAGCATTCGGACCGGCCGCCAGTTTCGCGGTTCTGGCATCGACGGTGACGAGTTCCGGCCCGACCGTCGTCACCGGAAACCTCGGCGGAAACACGATCCATGGCTTTCCGCCCGGCGTCGTGCTCCTCGGCGCGCCGCTACACGACATTCACGATCCCTTACGCGACGCCGCCGCGGCGTACGAGGATCTCCAGACGCGGACGTGCGACGGCTCACTTCAGGGCCACTTTCTCGCGCCGCATGTCTATTGCTCGACCTCGCCATTCACATTGGAAGGAACGCTGACGCTCGATGCGCACAATGACCCGAATGCCGTCTGGATTTTTCAGATGTGCGCTGGCTTCACGGCCGCTCCAGGATCGGCGGTGCGGGTGATCAACGGCGGATGGGAAGGCAACGTTTTCTGGCAGGTGAACGGGCAGGCCGTTATCGGCGAGGGAGTCGCGTTCAGCGGCAACATCCTTGCGTCGAAGGGAATCACGTTCAACACCGGCGCCAGTCTGTCAGGACGCGCGCTCGTCGTTGACGGCGCGGCAACGCTCTCCGGCAACAATGTCTCGCTTTGCTGCCAGCAGATTGTGGTTTTTAACCCGGTAACCACCTCGGCGACTGTCAATGTAGAGTTCCGCGAAACCTTCACGAGCAGCGTCAAGCCGGTTACGTTCTCGCTCGAAAGCGGGACGCTGCCCGTCGGTTTTGAATTGGCTGCCAATGGGACGCTGTCCGGCAAGACGTCGCAACTCGGGATGTTTCCAATCTCCGTGCGCGCGACCGATGCCGCGCACTGTACTGGCACGAGCGCCACCTACGTTCTTACCGTCAGCCCCGTCTGCGCGCCGATCACGATAACGAATCCGGTGAACGACCGCGGCGTCGCCGGCGTCTATTTCAAGGCGGTGTTCAAGCAGAGCCGTGCCGTCGAAAGCGTTTTCTTTACGGCGAGTAACTTGCCGCCCGGGCTGACGATGGAGAAGGATGGCACGCTCCATGGCGTACCGACGCAGACAGGAGTGTTTGCAATCGTCGTCGCCGTCACCGGCGCCGACGGCTGTTCGTTCGTCAGCCCCGTCATCTACAAGTTGACGATCGACTGCCAGACGATCACCGTCATTCCTCCAACGAACACGTCCGGAACCGCGGGCGTGATGTTCTCCGAGCAGTTCGGGCAGAACGGCGCAATCGGAACGGCGACGTACAGCGTGGCCGGCGGCAAGCTGCCAAATGGATTCACGCTCTCGTCCTCAGGCCTCCTTTCGGGGATAACGAACGAAATAGGATGCGTCACGATCACCGTAATGGTGACGGACGACAATTGTTGCACCGGCACGGTTCAATACAGGTTCTGCTTCGGCTGCCAGACGATCACCGTGATTGCGCCGGTCGCGAATACGTTCACTGCCGGTACGCCCTTCTCTGAGACCTTTACCGCATCCGGCATCCTCGGCACAGCGACATATTCGTCCGACGGAGCACTTCCCGCTGGCGTGACCTTTACGAGTAAGGGCGTGCTCGGTGGAACGTCGTTCCAGATCGCCTGCTTCACAATCATCGTTACCGTGACGGACACAAACGGCTGCACCGGGACCGTCACCTATACCTTTTGTATTACCGGCGGATTCGGCCCACCACCCTGCCCGCCGACTCTCGGCTCGCCGACGATCCTCCCGCCAACGGTCAATGCGGTTGCGTACTTGCAGACCATCACTCCCAGCGGCGGCACCGCGCCGTACACGTTCGCTGTCATCGGCGGCGCCCTGCCGGCCGGCCTTACGATAAATCCGGCGACGGGCGCCATCTCCGGCATCCCCACCGTCAGCGCCGACATCAACGTCGTCATCCGCATCACCGACGCAACCGGCTGCAGGGGAGACGTCTTTTATTACCCGGCCACCATTCCTGCGATTTCGCCGTGGGGGGTGGGTGCGCTCAGTATGATCCTAAGCATACTCGGAGTGTCGCTGCTGCGAAAGGACACCCTATGACGATCACCAGCGTTGACGGTGAAGACAAGATAACAACAATCTGGAAACACCACTTTGCGACGTACAAAGAAATCATCGCGGCCGTGGGCGGCATCTTCGGTTTGATTAGCTCTCTTTACTTCGGATTACCGTACGTATTGCATCGTAACTCACATATCGAATTCGAGGCGACCGGTTCTGATGAAAATCATGTGTATGTAAAAGTGTCGAACACGGGTCTTAAGCCAGCCATGCTTCTCGCATACCGTCTTGTTTTCGATGATTTGCCGAAGAAAGAGATTACTTTGGGACTATCACACGCCGACACATCTGCGGAAAACAGCATCATTGCGCCGGGAGCGACAAAAATCTCAATCACTACATTGCTACCTGCTGAAATCGAGGCAGAGGCATTGCAAGGAAAACAATATACCGATTCTGAACTCGCGGCTCTTCTTCGGAAGAAATACCGGGCCGTCTCGATTACTTTGGAAATTGACGTCAGAGAGTCAGACGATCCCGGTAACGTGTGGGCTCCTGCGGCACTAGAGTCGATCGATCCAGCAATGCAATTCCAATACATCGTTCCGCCACGGTTATGTCACGTTCGTGTGGATCACATTAGCGCGGACCGAATCAAAGCTTTCATCAACGGGAGTGTCCGGCCATGATGGATGCCATCCAGATCCTTTTTATTCTCGTCGCCGCTGCGGCTACCGCCACCCCGCCAAGCGGTCGCAAGGTCGTCGTACGCGTCGACTTAACCGGATGCGCCGGAACTCCTGCATCTGTCGATGTGGTGCTGGACGGAGATGAAGGAACCCGGCGCCCGCTGACTCTTAGCAAGGACCCTAAGGAGAGCGGGTGGGTAGCGGAGTGGATCGATGAGCGCAAACGGAAGTTTCCGGGCGCGCGTCTCTCAGCGAGCGTGCGTTTCAACGATGGACGGACATATTGTCAATTCGCGCAACCCGAAAAGAATGACAACGACGCGCTCGTAGCGAGGTTTCTGTTTTACTGCGATGATGCTCCGGTTCTGAATGTGACGATTGGAACGATTCCGCCGAGGATCTTCAGCTACGAGCGAAGACTGCCAGGGAAAGCCAGGCCTGTAGTTCCTCCTCGCTGCGCATGCGTGGAGAAGGGAAATGCGGTTAGCGGAACAGCGGTCGTCCGCCAGGTGATGTTTCCTCAGGAGAACTTCAGTCTCCAATTTCTTAACGATGCCGAAAATGCTCGCAGTTCGGATCTTCTGGTTCTCGACCCTGCAGGGGAGAATGCCGCTGCCGAGGGCCGGGAGATCTTCGATGACTTGATTCGCAAAAATGCAGTAGTAGTGGCAGGCGGCGATCCCCGATGTAAAGTAGGAGAGGTTTGCCTGCGGCGTGGCGGGATCATAGTGGCTCTTGGCCAGCAACGCGCCCGTGCACGGCCGAAATTGTTACCACAGGCATACTCGGTCGATGAAGAGAATCTTCAGAACTTAAGTCTACTTACGCTGGCGGTGAAGTGATGCGGCTCTACATCGCGGCTGCTGCTCTCGCTATTCTCGTCGCCACATCCGCGGCCGCGCAGCAACGCCCGGTCTTCGATCCGGATGATGATGTCGATCCTCGTCAGCATGATGCTCCGCTGTTGATTTCACGGATCGTCGCAGGCGGCGGAACGAACCTCATGGATGACTATCGTCCGTTACGGAACGGTGGTGGATTCTTTGAACTCACGAACAGTCTGTACTGGAAGCAGATCCAGCTCGACTACAAGCGCAGCAAGATCTTCGGCAATGACGACAAGGTTGAGCTGCAGCGGTGCGGATGCCAGCCGCCGATCGATTTTCCCACGCCGCCTTCGGCTGGATCGACGCCTTTGGCGCCGCCGCAAAGCCCGAAGGACACGCTGCAATTCGCTTTCTACTACAGCGTTCCAGGACGCGCGACTGAACCTCGGGTGATGCTGCGGGCGCGGCTGACGGGAAGCCGGCAGAGCATGGACAGCGTCGTCAGGTCCTTTGTTACGCAGGAAGTGGTGGAGCGCCGCTCCGGACGCGAGCAGTCATTCGGACTGAACGCCGATACGTATTTTCGCGCCGGCCGGCACAACGTCTGGGGCGAGCTTTTCTTCGCGCGCACGGCGCAGAGCGGCACGAGGGCCGATCGCTCGCAGACCGAGGTCGCCTACATGAGCCGCTTTCCTGCGGTCGTTGCCGGGCCGCTGATCCTTCGGGCCATGCTGACCGTCGGCGCCGTATCGAATCGTGGAGCGGCCGGACTGAACATCGTGAACCCTGCTTTCGAAGCCTTCTGGCATCTCACCGCCAGCAGGGTCAATCTCCATCTCGTCTGGAGTCCGCAATCGACGCGCAGCGGGAACGGCGGATGGGAGACCCACCAGCAGATCGCGCTGTTCGTCGATCGCGCGCTGTACGTGCATCTGTTTGGCCGGTCGACTCCCTCCTCCGATACGGCGCGTTGAAAATCATCGGGAAGGTTGCGGTTGCGAACAGCGGCGTTTCAGGCGCCCCGGGATCATGCCGCAGAGTGTTCCAGCGCCGCGATCAGAACCGGGATGTCTTCGGTGACAGTTTCCCACAGCGTATCGCGCTCTGTTTCGGCGTAGCCATGAACGATCTGGTTTCGCATGCCCTTGATCTCGTTCCACGGAATCGTCGGATACCTCGCGCGCGTCTCCTCGCTCAGCTTCGACGCCGCTTCGCCGACGATCATGAGGTTGTAGGCGACTGACTCCTGATGCTCAACGGTCGACTCAAAGTCACCGCGAGTGAGGCCCCGAACGCGGTCAGCGGCCCGACGCGCATACGCGAGCATATCCTCGACGTAAACGGCGTCAGATTTTTTCGGCATACTCGACGACCACGTCCGGGTCAACGTACGGCCTCACCGAATCGCGGACTCCGGTCATCATCTCTACTTTTCGGCCGTCGAAAATCTCGGAAAGCTCCCGTTCCGCTCCGAAAAACGCCAGTCCTCGTGCCTTCGTATCGGGCCGCAACTCCACCAGCACATCGACGTCGCTCCGTTCCGGATCGAAGTCGTCGCGCACGATCGAGCCGAAGAACGAGAGCCGCTTGATGCCCCACCTGCGGCAGAACGCGGCGATCTCCTCGTGCGGGATCGGGATAGCCAGTTCACGGGTTGTCGGCATCGCCATGCAATTCTACGGGACGATGCCCGGTTCTGAGCCGGACCGCGGTAGCTGCGTCCTCGCGGGATTGATTTTGCCATCCACCGCTGTTATGGTGTCGCGTTTTGAAGCGGACGTTTGTATTTACAAGGGTTTAAGTCTTAAGGAGACAGCGATTTGTCAACCACCAAAGAGCAGAAAACAGAGCTCATCACCTCGTATCGAGTCCATGACGTCGATACCGGATCGCCAGAAGTGCAGATCGCACTCCTCTCGAACCGCATCACCTACCTCACCGAGCACTTCAAGACGCACGCGAAGGATCATCACAGCCGCCGCGGTCTCCTGAAGCTGGTCGGCCGGCGCCGCCGCCTTCTGGACTACCTCAAGAAGACGGACCAGGATCGCTACCGCACGCTCATCGACCGGCTCGGTATCCGCAAGTAACCAGATCGGGGCGCTCGAACGCGCCCGCAGCAAACGGGCGCACGCAAGTGCGCCCGACGTTTTTCTGGCGCGTGGCTCGCACGCGCTCTACTCCTTCCGGCCGGATCCCATCATCCGGCCACCAGCGGACAAATCTACTGCTTCGAGGTGATGAGTGGCCTCGGGCACAAAGGAATCAAATGTACAAGAAGGAATTGCAGATCGGTGGGCGCACGCTCTCGATCGAAACCGGTGCGGTCGCGCGCCAGGCCAACGGCGCCTGCGTCATCCGCTACGGTGACACGGTCGTCCTGGCGACGGCCTGCTACAAAGATGGCGTCGTCCTCGGCGACTTCATGCCGCTCACGGTCGACTACAAGGAGTACACCTACGCCGGCGGCCGCATCCCGGGCGGCTTCTTCAAGCGTGAAGGCCGGCCGACCGAAAAGGAAATCCTCACCTCCCGCCTCATCGACCGTCCCCTCCGCCCGTCCTTCACCAAGGGCTACCGCCAGGAGACGCAGATCATCGGCCTCGTGCTTTCCGCCGACGGTGAGAACGATCCCGACATCCTGGCCATCAACGCCGCATCGACGGCGCTGGTGATCTCCGAAATCCCCTTCCCGAACCCGATCTCCGCAGTGCGCATCGGCTACATCGACGGCCAGATCGTCGTCAATCCGACCAACGCGCAGCGCGACCTCTCCGACCTCGACCTCGTCGTGGCCGGAACGCCGGACGCGATTGTCATGGTCGAAGCGGGCGCCCGCGAAGTCGACGAGACCGTCGTCCTCGACGCGTTCGAGGCGGCCCACAACGAAATCCGCCGCCTCTGCGCGTTGCAGCTCGAGCTGCGCGCCGAAGCCGGCAAGCCGAAGCTCGAAGTCACCTTCACTCCCAAATTTGCGGAGGAGCTGCTGCATGAACTCATGGCTCAGCACGGCGACGCGCTCAAGGCCGCGATGCAGACCCTCGGCAAGCATGAGCGCTACGCGGCGCTGAAAGCGCTGAAGACGCAGATTCTCGGTGCGGTTCCGCCGGAAGACACCGAGCGCCTCGCCGCCACGCACGCCGCATGGGCGGAGATGGAAGTGCAGATCTTCCGCAATCTCATGCTCAAGGAACACAAGCGTGTCGACGGACGCTCCTTCACCGAAATCCGTCCGATCACGATCGACCTGAACGTGCTTCCGCGCACGCACGGCTCGGCCATCTTCACGCGCGGCGAGACGCAGGCGCTGGTCACCGTGACCCTCGGCACGCCGCAGGAAGCGCAGAAGATCGAAGACTTCGAAGGGGAGACCTTTCAGCGCTTCATGCTCCACTACAACTTCCCGCCGTTCTCGGTCGGCGAAGTGAAATTCATGCGCGGCCCGGCCCGCCGCGAGATCGGCCACGGCAACCTTGCCCGCCGCGCGCTGGCGCCGATGCTGCCGCCGCAGGAAGAGTTCGCGTACACGATCCGCATCGTCAGCGACATCCTCGAGTCGAACGGCTCGTCGTCGATGGCCTCCGTGTGCGGCGGCTCGCTGGCCATGATGCAGGCCGGCGTTCCGCTCCAGTCGGCAGTTGCCGGCGTCGCCATGGGACTCGTCACCGGCGAACACGCCAGCGAAGTGGCCATCCTCTCCGACATCGCCGGCATGGAAGACCACGAAGGCGACATGGACTTCAAGGTCGCCGGCACCCGCAAAGGCATCACCGCGTTGCAGATGGACATCAAGGTGGCTGGTCTGCCGCGCGAGATCATGGCCCGCGCCCTGGCGCAGGCGAAGGAAGGCCGCATCCACATCCTCGACAAGATGGATGCCGCGATCGCCACGCCGAGCACCGAGCTTTCCGAATACGCGCCGCGCCTCTACACGATCCAGATTCCGAAGGACCGCATCCGCGACGTGATCGGCTCCGGCGGCAAGACCATCCGCTGGATCGTCGAAGAAACCGGCACGAAGATCGACGTCGAGGACGACGGCAAGGTGACCATCGCCTCGATGGACGTCAAGGCCGCCAACCGCGCCATCGACATCATCAAAGGCCTTACGGCATCGGCCGAGATCGGGGCGAACTACAAAGGCACGGTCAAGCGCATCGAGCCGTACGGAGCGTTCGTCGAGATCATGCCCGGCCAGGACGGCCTGCTGCACATCTCGGAAATGGCCCACGGCCGCGTCGGTCAGGTGACGGACGTGATGCAGATCGGCGATGAAGTGGAGGTGCAGGTGGTCGGCATCGAGCCCGACAGCGGCAAGATCCGTCTGTCGCGCAAGCCGCTCCTTCCGCCTCCGACCGAGGAAGAGCTCGCAGCCGCCGCAGCGCGCGGTCCGCGCCGCGAAGGCGGACCGGGCGGCGACCGCGGTGGACGCGGCGGTTTCGATCGCGATCGCGGACCTCGCCGTGACGGCGGCGGCGGTGGACGTGGCGGAGACCGCGGCCCGCGCCGCGATCACGACCGCCCGCGCCATTCCGGTCCCCGTCACGAAGGCGACCGCGGCCCCCGCTTCAACAGCGACAGCGGCGCCCGCGAAGCGTCGGACGCGCCGAAGACGGGCGGCGATGAAAGCGGGAACTCCTAATCACCTTCAATTGCTGCTAACTGAAAACGCCGCCGAAAGGCGGCGTTTTCTATGGAACATATTCTCTTAGGAGTGATCGCACGACCTCGATTCGTTTCCAGTCGCGTCACTTTCAGTCCGATGGCTTCCCTCTTGACCCGACCAGAGCGAGAAGAGCGTGCGTTCGCGGTGCACCGGTTTATAGGATGACTTGCCTCGCTCGACGCGCTGCTGCCGTCGCCCGTTTTTCCTGATGCATGCCAACGTACCATCGCAAACACTGCTTATTAATAAAGGCAGTCCATCATAGTGTTCGCCTTTCCTAAAACTAACCCTACTGGAAAGCGCCTTTGGTATAGGGCATGGCGACGACGCACACGAATTACACCAAGGAATCGCGGCGAGCAATGTCCATCACGAAGTCGTACGCGCCATCATCACCATTAGCTAAAAAATGATCTAACAAAGCGCGAACAGCACCGCAAATGTCGCATAAACGCTCCAATACGGCACGAAAGGCGACATCATCTCGGTTCAGCACCGACGGTGCGAATACGGAGAAGAAGACCTTGCGATCCGGTGTTACCAATGACGAAAACGCCGACCGTAGCAACTCTGACCCTGCGATGTCCTCGTTCCACAATGCCTGTTCCGTGAGATCAATGATTAGGGGCACCGGATTCGGGTGGCGCTCGATAAGGTCTTGTATTGCGCGCCTGTCACGCCGTGCCACTGCAATCTTGCCAAACAACATCCATGCTCTGGCGGGCAGTTTAGCAGCTGCGTTAATGTCACGTTGCGCGTCGCGATAGAATCTCTCGGCGTCATACGTAGCCAATAGTTCAGTATGCTCTTTTGATAGAGTCTGAACATATTGGTGAGGTTTGATTACGAAGTTTCTGCCCCGTTCCAGTATACCGATTGCGTCTATGGGGCGGCCCAGCTTTACTAACAATCTTGCTCGCGCGAGAAAATAGCCGTCTGGGTCTTCCATCCCTTTCTGCAAGGAAGTCTCGGCCAGCTCTAAGTATCGTAACGCAAGCAGCGGCTGTTCATGTTCACGCAACTTCCGTAGCGCCATCGCAAAACTTATTGGAATTGCGACATGTACGGCGCGCCCGCTGTCTCGAAGCGAAAGCAACCGCGTAACGAGCGCTTCGGCGGCCTCAACTTCGCCTCGTTCAAACCTTACCTGCGCGAGGGCTCGCGTCAGCAGATGCCAAGAGCTTTCAATGTTTAATCCCTCGCTGAGCACGCGCGCAGCTTCATCCGAACCAATTCGTGCGCTCGCTATTTCTCCGGCGACTAGGAATTGCCTTTGGCTGGGGTGACCGGTTGGTACTTGAAACATTCGGCTGCTGCGATGCGCTCTCGCCTGTTGGAATCGTAGGGCGTGTTCTTTGACCGGCTGACCTAGGCGATAACCGTCCGTGCCAGCAACCAATAGCGCATCTATTAAAGCGTACGCGTCGTCTTCTGTTGAGATTAGGCAACGTGCTAGCAGTCGCTCACCAACACGAGCAGCAGTGGTCTGTGCTATTTTTCTCAGTCGTGTGGCAGGATGAAGACATTCAAGGCAACGCAATGCGAGTTCAAACTGCTGTTCGGGCGTATTGCACACCTGGTAGAGCAACTCACGTGAAATATTGCGATGTCTGGGAAGAAGTGCCATTCCGTGTGGCGTTGCCTCAAACTGCACCACTAGTTCCAGGGAGTTGAGAATCTCACTCTCGAATGCTTCGGCATCGGCTCCAGTCAGCGCACGAGCTACAGGTACGCGAAGGAGGATACCAAGCTGCTGAAAGAGGCATGCTGCGATATATAGAAACCTGGCTCGCTCGTGCGCTATTGAATCGTATTCATCGCGCACGATTTCTCTGAAGCCCGATCCGTGCGTGGCCTCGAGCAATCCCGCCAGAAGCTGTCGTCGCGCACCAACCAATAGGTGTTCAACACGGCTTTCTGGAGATAGCGACGCCAGTCGTCCTAGAGCGCCATTCCGCTCAAGCTTGACGAGCAGCTCTTCGACCTCGCTTCGCGATAGCAGATTGAGATAGACGGGCTGGAATGCGGAGTCGCGTCGACGGCCGACTTGAAAGTTCCACTCATTCCGGCGGCTGCCGGCGATAACTATCATCTCGTTACTGAACAATGAGAGTTCGTCGTTCAGGGCAAGCAATTGTTTTCCGACGATGTCAGCATCGTCGATGACGAGCACCGTCGGCGTATCGGCCTGTATGCTGGCATGTTCGAGAATGTTAGATATCTGAAGACCGGAGCCTACGAGCGCTCGATGCACTCGCACACCCGCGAGAGCGAAATCGAGAGCGAGTCGTCGCAGAAATGTCGTCTTACCGGACCCACCCTCACCAAAGATCAAGTACAAGTGCGTGCGCTGCCGGGCAGACAGAATGTTATGCTTGAAATGCTCATAGGCCACGTCCCCGCCGTTGACACGAATCGTTCGGCGTACATCGACATCCAGTAGCAGGTCGCCAAAGGTTGGTTTCCAGCCCAAAAAAAACTTTCTTGGATCCGCATCGCCAATACCTGGCGAGGGATCTACACGAACGAATCCAGAAAGGAGAGTTTTGGCGAAGTTCGGGAAATGTTTCGCAATTAGTTCAGGGTAGTCCGCTAGACGCAGCTGAATGTCGTCCCAGCCCATTACGTCCACGGAAAAGCGTCCTTCGCGTTCATTACGAGCTGTAATTGCACGAGCTTCGCTCTGTAGGCGTGCGTCATTTGGCGCGGTGGTCGCTATGACAAAGTGCGTGAGCGGCGGAGAAAAAAGTCTAGCTTTGGTGGTTTCGCGCCGGAGCTCGTCGATGGTCAGGACACGCCCGAGGTCGGCGTCCCTTCCTTTACATTGAACGCCGACGTAGCCTCCTGCGCCATTAATACGTCCAACGATATCAACACCATGCTGAGTCTGACCTTGGCGCCCATTCAACTGAGTATTCGGATCATTCCAGACACGCCGCCAAATGTCGGCGCACAACTTCTCGAAATCCTGCCAGTTTCGTGGAGGGGCGATTCTGGACGTTAGGAACATACTTTCGGCCTCTATCCGAAGGAGCCTTCTGAAGTGCAGTTTAGCGAAGTACCGTAATCTCGCGCCATCGACAGTCTCCCGAGCTTTGCGGGGCGGCCAAGCACCTCCGCGTTTGTGGTAAACATGCGCGGTTCGGAGGGAGAGCGCATGAATCGTGTTTTGCGGCTGCTGGTCGTTGCCTGTTTCCTGGGTTCCGTTGCCGAAGGGGGGGCGCCGCCGAAGGCGGCCGCGCCGGCGCTACCGGATGCGTCGATTCTCAAAGGGATGCAGTGGCGCGAGGTTGGGCCGTATCGCGGCGGGCGCGCCGACGCGGTGGTCGGGATCGCCGATCAGCCGAACGTCTACTACTTCGGGTCGACTGGCGGCGGGGTCTGGAAGACGACGGATGCCGGGCAGTCGTGGAAGCCGGTGTCGGATGGGTTCTTTGGCGGGACGATTGGCGCCGTCGCGGTGGCGCCGTCCGATCCGAGCGTCGTCTACGCCGGGACGGGCGAAGAGACCATTCGCGGAAATGTGTCGCCGGGCGCGGGGATATGGAAGTCGACCGATGCAGGGAAGAGCTGGACGCACATCGGGCTTGATGACTCGCAGCACATCGCGCGCATTCGCGTTCATTCGTCGAATCCCGATCTGATTTACGTCGCGGCGCTCGGGCATGCCTTCGGGCCGAACGACATGCGCGGCGTCTATCGCTCGCGCGACGGCGGCAAGAACTGGGAGCGCGTCCTCTTCGTCAATCGCGACTCGGGTGCGGTCGATCTGAACATGGACCCGTCCAATCCGCGCATCCTCTACGCATCGACCTGGCGGTTCCGGCGCGGGGCGTACTTTTTCGACAGCGGCGGGGAAGGATCGGCGCTGTGGAAGTCGACCGACGGCGGCGATACGTGGAAAGAGTTGTCGCGGAACAAGGGGATGCCGAAGGGGACGCTCGGGATCATCGGCGTCAGCGTTTCCGCGTCGAATCCGCAGAACGTCTACGCTATCGTCGAGGCCAAAGAGGGCGGCGTGTTTCGCTCGCGCGACGGCGGCGATACGTGGTCGAAGACGAGCGACTCGGCCGATCTTCGCCAGCGCGCCTGGTACTACACGCGGATCTACGCCGATCCGAAGGATGAGGACACCGCGTACGTCGTCAACGTCCGCTTCCACAAAACGAAGGACGGCGGCCGGACGTGGAGCGCGATCAACACGCCGCACGGCGACAATCACGATCTCTGGATTGCGCCGAACGATCCGCAGCGGATGATCGAAGCCAACGACGGCGGCGTGAACGTCACCACCGACGGCGGCGTGAACTGGACGAAGCAGGACAACCAGCCGACCGCGCAGTTCTACCGCGTCTCCGTCGATACCGACTTCCCGTATCGCCTCCTCGGGCCGCAGCAGGACAACACCGCCGTTCGCATCCGCCACCGCAGCGGAGGCGGCGGAATCGGTCCGCGCGACTGGGAGGAGACGGCGGGCGGCGAGAGCGGTTACATCGTGGCCGATCCGAAGAATCCCGACATCGTTTACGGCGGCTCGTACGGCGGCCTGCTGACCATCTACAACCACAAGACCGGCGAGCAGCGCGACGTCAATCCGTGGCCCGACAATCCGATGGGCGCGGGCGCGGCCGACATCAAGCATCGCTTCCAGTGGAACTTCCCGATCTTCTTTTCGCCCAACGATCCGAACAAGGTCTACGCGGCGTCGCAATACCTGATGGAGTCGACGAACGCGGGGCAGAGCTGGAAGGTGATCAGCCCCGATCTGACGCGCAATGACAAGTCGAAGGAAGGGCCGAGCGGCGGGCCGATCACGAAGGACAACACGAGCGTCGAGTACTACGACACGATTTTCTACGGCGCCGAGTCGCCGGTCGAAGCGGGCGTCCTCTGGGTCGGATCGGACGACGGATTGATCCACGTGTCGCGCGACGGCGGCGCGCATTGGGACAACGTCACGCCGCCGAAATCGATCATGCCCGAATGGATCATGATCAACGAGATCGACGCCAGCCCGATCGACAAAGGCGTCGCGTACGTCGCGGCCACGAACTTCAAGTGGGACGATTTCCACCCGTACCTCTACAAGACCTCGGACTATGGCAAAACGTGGACGAAGATCGTCGACGGCATTCCGGCCACCGAGTTCACGCGCGTGATTCGCGCCGATCCGAAAAAGCGCGGACTGCTCTACGCCGGCACGGAGCGCGGCGTGTGGGTTTCGTACGATGACGGCGGCCACTGGCAATCGTTGCAGTACAAGCTGCCGATCGTTCCGATCCACGACTTGCTCGTACACGAAGACGCGCTGATCGCCGCCACGCACGGCCGCGCGTTCTGGATGCTCGACGACCTCGAGCCGCTGCGCCAGCTCACGCCGGACGTCGCAGCGAAGCCGGTTCACGTCTTCACGCCCGCCCTCACGTGGCGCACTGCGGGCGGGGGAGGGCGCGGCGGCGGGCAGGGAACGAATCCGCCCAACGGCGCCATCATTGATTACTACATCCACGGCCAGAAGCCCGGCACCAAAGTCTCCATGGCCATCCTCGGCGGCGACGGAAAAGTGATCCGCGAGTACACCGGGACCGTACAGGCCGAGGCCGCGAAACCGCGCGAGGCGGCGGGGACTGCGGCCGTGACTGCACTGCCGGAGGCCGAGCAGCCGAAGGAAGCGATCAAGTCCGAGGGCGGTGAGGCGGAGGAAGAAGGCGGCGGCGATGAGGGCGGCAGGCGCGGACGCGATTCGAACAAACTCACCGAGGTCGTCAATGGTCACAATCGTTTCGTCTGGAACCTGCGAACGGCCGAGGCCAAGCGGTTCCCGGGGCTGATCATGTGGGCCGGCGGCACGCTCGGACCGCGCGTGATTCCGGGAACGTATCAGGCCAAACTCACGGTCGGCGATCAGCCGCCGGTGACGACGTCATTCGAAATCCGTCAGGATCCGCGCAGCACGTCGACCGCTGGTGACTTGAGAGCTCAGTTCGATTTCGTCACCAGCGTTCACGACAAACTTTCCGAGGTGAACGAGCAGATCACGCGTATTCGCGAGGTGCGCAAGCAGCTCACCGACGTGAAGAAGCGCGTGGCCGACAACAAAGCCGTCGTCGCCGCGGCGAACGATCTCGACAAGAAGATAACCGCGGTCGAAGAGGCGCTGTATCAGACGAAGAACAAGAGCTCGCAGGATCCGCTGAACTATCCGATCCGTTTGAACGACAAGCTGGCCGGTGTCGGCGACTCCGCCGCGACGGGACCGTACGCGCCGACGGCGCAACAGATCGCGGTTCGCGATGAGCTGGTAGCGCAGATCAACGCCGAGCTGGCGAAGTTGAAGGCGATCTGGGATACCGATCTGCCGGCGTTCAACAAACTGGCGGCTGGTGTGCCCGTAGTGAAGTGAATATCTGTGTCATCTGCGTTCATCTGCGGATCACGTTTTATCCGCAGATGACGCAGATGGACACAGATTAAATCGTGATCCAGCTTCCGCCGTTCGCGTTTGAAGCCCGCGCCGCGTCGAGGACCTGCTGCTGTTTGAGGCCGTCCTCGAATGTTGCCGCATTTGAGATCGCGGTGCGATCGCTGTCGTCGAGGGCGGCTTTGAGCGCGCGGCCGAGGAAGTAGGTTCCAGTGCCGAAGGCGCCGCCGGCGGAGTTGCCGCGGCGGTCGGAAGGTTTGGTGGTAGTCGCGGCCGTGAACGGCTCGCCGCGCATTGCCGTCAGCAGGTCTTCGCCGACGAGGCGCATCGCGCCTTCTTCGCCGTGAATGGTGAGCGTTGTCGGTTCGTCGGGTCCCGAGGCGACGGCGCTGAAGGTCATCGATGCGATGGCGCCACTGCTGAGGCGGAGAGAGACGTCGGCGAAATCGTCCGAGGTCACGTCGCGCAGGGCGTTCTCGAACGGCCGCTTATCGATGATCGTCCGAAGCGTGGCCTGCACCGCTTCGATCTCCATGCCGAGGAAGCGGAGCGTGTCGACGAAGTGCGAACCGACGGCGCCCCAGATTCCGCCGCCCTGCTCCGCGTCGCTCCACCAGTTCCACGCGCGCGTCCGATCTCCTCGGCTTGGACTGGCGTAGCGAACCTCCGCGTATCGAATCCCGCCAAGCTCGCCGATCCGTTCGCCCGCGGCGCGGAAAGAGGGGAGGAAACGCAGCTCGTGATCGATCAGCGAAATCTGATCGGGATGCTTCCGCGCCGCCGCGACGAGTTGCTCCGCCTCGGAAGCATTCAGCGCCGTCGGCTTCTCGCATAGGATGTGTTTGCCGGCATCGAGTGCGAACGTCGCCATCTCCCGATGTTCCGAGGGCGGCGTGACGATGGTGACGAGATCGACATTCGATGCGATCAGCTTGCGCCAGTCGTCGAACGGCTCGACGTCGAGCTGGCCGGCGATCTTGCGCGTGCGCTCGGCGTCGTGGCCGGCGATGGCGACGACTTCGAGTCCGGCCTCGCGGAACGCCGGCACCTGCACGCGCGCGCCCCAGCCGGTGCCGATGATGCCTACGCGCGCCATGGCCGGAGTCTAGGTGGCTTCGGCGGCCATGGGCGTGCCCAGGCCGCAGAAGAGGCCGACCATGTCGAGCAGCTCGGCGACGTGGAACGGTTTCTCGAGGATCACGGCGGGCTTCAGATCTTCGTCGCTCGCATCGAGCTTGTAGGCGGAGATGATGATCACGGGCGATTCGCGGCGATGCCCGCGGAACCAGCGCAGCCACTCGCGGCCGTCCATGCGCGGCATGGCCAGGTCGAGGATGACCAGCAGGATGTCGGGGTTCTGTTCGACGATGGGGATGGCGTCCTGTCCGTCGGTCGCGGTGAGGACCTGAAAGCCGTACGGCAGCAGGAGATCGCGATACGCGGCGACCAGAGCCGCGTCGTCGTCGATGACCAGCAGCTTGCGTAATTTGAAGGGGGTACGCCGCGCTCGAATGCTCACCTGCGCTCCGTGAATCAAGAAGGTCCGAGATCAAAGTCGTGACGTGCAAGTGGCGTACCGCACGGGACCGTAGCCTCGGCGTGAAACAATCCCGCCGATGCTCGACGTATCGTTGACGGATGCTGGCCTCGGGACGGTGACCTTCCCCAGATCCACCCACACGGCCATCGTCGGTCCCGGAGGATCGGGCAAATCGACGCTGCTGCAGATCATCGCCGGCGATCGCAAGCCGCAATCGGGCGAAGTGCGCATCGGATCGCGCGACGTCACCAGCCTCAAGCGCGCACGGCGTCCGCTGCTCTACACGACCTCGGCCATCGATGCGCCGTCCCGCTGGTCGGTGCGGCATCTGCTCGTCGCGGCGGCGCGGCAGAGGACGATCGATCGCGAGGATCGGCAACACGAAATCGAGATGGCGTCGACGAAGTGGAAGCTGCTGCTCGACCGGCGGCTCGACACGCTGTCATCGACCGAGCGAACGCGCGCGAATCTGGCGCGGATCGAGATTCTGAAGCCGGCCATCCTGATCGCGGATCGCGTACTCGAAGGGGTGAGTCCATCCGAGAACCTTGCCGACGAGTTTTACCGAACGCTTCGCGTGATGGGGACGACGGTGATCACCGTGCCGTCATCGATCGCGGAGTTGGGCGCGGTCGATCGGGTGATCGTGCTCGACGGCGGGCGGGTCGTGCAGGAGGGGATGCCATCAGAGGTTTACGGGAATCCGCACAGCGAAGCGGCGGCAGCGGCGACTGGGGACGTCAGCGTCGTGCCGGTGACGATCCGCGGCAATGTGGTCGAGTCGATCATCGGGTCGTGGGAGATCGATCCGGCGCCGTTTCAGGGGGACGGGATCGCGCTGATCCGTCCGGACGAGTTCTCCGTCGCGGCACCGGGCGAAGAGTCGGATCTCATCTTCAGCGTCGAGGAGGCCAGCTTCTACGGCGGCGCGTGGCACGTCGTAGGAGTGCTCAGCGGCGCGTTCCTGCTGCGGGTGACGTTGCCGGGATCGCTCGCGATTCACAAAGGGAAGCTGATGGCTCTTCTTTACGATCCTGCTCGGTTTACGCTGCTGCCGGCTTGATTCGAGAGAGAACCGGTTTCACGCGGAGACGCGGAGATAAACTTCTTTTCTCCGCGTGCTCCGCGGCTCCGCGTGACAAATGGTTATCTCTGGTTTTTCCGAAGGCCGTTCGCGCGAGGACGCAACTGCTGCTGGTTCCCGAAGCGTTCGAGCTGGGCGCGCATCCGATCCCACTGCGAATCGTTGAGCACCGCGCGCATGTCGACCAGCATCATCAGCTCGCGTTCGAAGAGGCGCGTCCGCGCGTCCGACAACCGCTGCGCGTCTTTGCGGATCGCCGCGCGGTCGAGCTGCGCCTGATCGAGATCGCCACGAAGCGTGATGTTCAGCTTCTCCACCTCGCCGCGAAGGTCGATCAGATCGCCAGAAGAAGTCCGGAAGATGGTCTCCAGCTTGTTCTGCTGCTCCTCGGAGAGATTGAGGCTCTGGATGATCTCTGGACGGCGCCACCATTTGCCGGGCGGCATGGCCGATTGGGCGAACGCGGACGCTGCGAAAACGAGAACGAGTGCTGCGAACAGAAGACGCTTCACAACGAGCTCCCCTGCTTCGCGGTCGTTTTGTTGTCCGCTACCCACGATTCCCATTCGACCACGTTGTGGAAGTCCTGCAGCTCTTCCGACTGCCATGCATCGTGGATGTCGGCCGCGGATGGCGCGGGCGCAGGCTGCGCGGCGACCGGAACAGTGATGACGCGCGCCGGCTGATGAACGGGCTTGACGCTCTCATAGACGACCGCGCCGCCGAGGAAGAACGACAGGATCGCCGCGGCAGCGACGCGCAGCGTGCGGCGGACGTTGCTCGCGTGCGCATTCTGTGCATCGATGCGGCGCATGATCTGCAGCCGCTGGCGCGTCCAGAACGTTGCCGGTTTGTCGGTGTTGCACGCGGCCGCTTCGCGCAGCTTGCGCTCCAGGCGGTCGTACTTCGCGGCGCAGTCAGGGCAACTCGCGAGGTGCATCATCACCGGCATCGAATCGCCCGGCTGCGTGTAGTACGTCTCCAGTAACTCTGCTTCGCTAAAGTGCTTCATCGGGAACTCCCTCTCTCTGTGTCACCCACTCGCCCAGCTCCTTGCGGACTTTGTGGATGGCGCGGAACAGATGCGCCCGGACCGTTCCGGAGCGCAAGCCGAGGAGCTCTGCAATCTCCTCGAGCGAATGATTCTCATAGTGTCGCAGACGGAAGATGATTTTCTGCTGCGACGATAACGTGCGCTCGGCGCGAAGAATGGCCGCGCGAAGCTGGTGGGACATGAATTGCCGTTCGGCGTCGGGCTGCTCGTCGACCGGCTCGATGGCATAGATGCGGTCGTCGCTGTCGTCGTCGTGCGAAAAAAGACTGACGAATTTGCGGCGGCGCAGCCAGTCGCGCGAACGGTTGATGGTGATGCGGGTCAGCCAGGTCTCGAGCTCCGAGCGGCCCTGAAACTTGCCGAGGTGCGTGTAGGCCTGAATGAAGGTGTCCTGCGTAATCGTGTCGGCCTCGGTCTCGTCGCGGGTGATGGCGTAGGCCACGCGATAAATCTTGCGCTGGAACCGTTCGACGAGGATTCCGAAGGCCGCACCGTCGCCGCCCAGCGTGCGAGCGATGAGCTCCTGGTCGGACGGCGCGGATTCGCTGATCGGATTCACTCGGAATGTCGCCACGGTACCCACGGCCCTTTGGACGGCTGTCCGCCGTCCGCGTTTACGCGATTATGATGCCGCCCCCTTGCGAAAGCCGCCGAGCATCTTCCTGGTCCACGCCGCGATGGCCTCGGTATCGGTGCTTTTCGCCATCAATTACATCATCTCGAAGATCGGGATGCATGTCTTCAACCCGCTGACGTTCGCCTACTTACGCGTGCTGGCGGCGGCGATCGTCCTCAATACCGTGCTGCGCGAACGGAACGCCGCGCCGCTCGAGCCCGGCGACGGCTGGCGGCTCTTCGGCTTCTCGATCCTCGGCGTGGTTATCAATCAGACGTTGTTCCTGGCCGGCCTGGCGCTGACGACGGCGCATGCGGCGGCGATCCTCATCACGACGATCCCGATCTTCGCGCTCGCGGCCGGAATCATCCTCGGGCGCGAGAGTCCGACCGTGGCGAAGATCGGCGGCATCGTGCTGTCCGCGATCGGCGCGGTGCTGGTGGTCGGCGGAGAAGGCCTCAGCGGAAGTCCGCGAGCGCTCATCGGCGACCTGATGATCGTGACCAACTCGCTGTCCTACGCGCTCTACCTCGTTTTCTCGAAGCCGGCCATGGCGCGCATGTCCGCACGCCGCGTAATCGCGCGCATGTTCGCGATCGCATCGATCGTCATGCTCCCGATCGCCGCGTGGCCGATGCTGCACGAGCCGTGGCGCGCAATTTCTGCCGGTGCGTGGGGTTCACTCGCGTTCGTCGTCGCGGGACCGACGGTCGCCGCGTACCTGATGAACGCCTGGGCCCTGAAGTACGCGGAGAGCTCGGTGGTGGCCGCGTACACGTATTTGCAGCCCGTCTTCGCAGTGATCCTCGCTGCGATTTTCCTGCAGGAGCAGATCAAGCCGATCGCGTTGCTGGCGGGTGCGATGATCGTCGCCGGCGTGTACGTTTCAGGACGGAGAAGCAGTGGATTAGTCGACTAGTGGATTAGTCGATTAGTGGAGCACTTACCAATCATCGCTTTCCTAATCTACTAATCCACTAATCCACTAATCGACTAATCCACTACTCCTCGATCCACGTCCCGTGATACCGAACGGGCGGCGGAACCAGCGACGTCCGCAATCCGCGCACTTCCGGTTTCTGCAGCACGAAGAATCGCTCGTGGAAGAGCGTCGCCAGCGGCGCTTCGCGGATCACCATCTGATTCAGTTGCCGGTAAATCTCCGCGCGGCGTTCCGAATCGTTCGTGCGCCGCGCCTCGGTGATCTGCGCGTCGACCTCGGGCCGGTGGTAGTAGAAGCCGCGGATCGAATGCGCGTCGCTGTGGAAGAAGACGTAGAAAAAATTGTCGGAGTCGGGGAAGTCGGCGTACCAGTTGCCGCAGAAAAACATCCCGTGTCCCGGCTTGACCAGCGGCTTGCGCGCGTCGACGGCCGAGTGCATCGTCACGTTGACGTCGATGCCGATCGCGGCGAGGTCTTCGATGATGAGCGGAAGCTGGCCGGAGTTGTTGAACTCGTCCGTGTCCCACGTCCGGTACTCCACGCGAAGTCCGCCGGTCACGCCGGCCTGCCTCATTAACGAGCGCCCGCGTTCGGGATCGTGTTCGATGCCGCGAAGATTCGCGTCGTAGCCGAGGAGACCGGGCGGCAACAGCGACTTCGCCACCACGCCGAGGCCGGCGAAGACGCGCTCGTTGATGCGGTCGCGGTTGATGGCGTGATTGATCGCCTGGCGCACTTCCACGCGGTCGAACGGCGCTGACGTGCAGTCGTAGCCGAAGTACGACGTGTGCAACTGGATCGTGGTCAGCATGTACGGCGCGATGCGCGGATCGGCGCGGACGTCGTTGACGATGTTCAGCGGCACGCCGTGCGCGACGTCCACCTCGCCGCGCAAAAACGCCTGGGCCACATCGCGGAAACTGCGCAGGTCGAGGCGGAACTCCAGCTCGTCGAGATGCGGAATGCCGGCGACGTAGTAATCGCGATTGCGCTGCACGCGAACGCGCTCGCCTTCGGTTGCCTCGACCAGGCGGAACGGACCCGCGCCGACCGGACGCAGCCGGAACTTCTCCGGATCGCGCGCCTCCTCAGCCGGAATGATCGCCGCCTCATGCATCGTCAGCAGCGAGAGGAAAAACGCCAGCGGCTCTTCGAGGATGATGTCGACCGTGTGCTGATCGCGCACCTGAATGCCGCTGAGCGTGCGCGTGCGTCCCGCGGTCACCTCGGCCGCGCCGCGCACTTCGCGCATGATCCAACCCGACTGCGAATTCAATTCGGGCAGAAGCAACCGCACGAGTGAGTCGTGGACGTCCTTCGCTTCGAACAAACGTCCGTTGTGGAAACGCACGCCGTGCCGGAGATGAAAGCGATACACGTGACCCTGCTCGAGCACTTCCCATCGCTCGGCAAGTCCCGGCATCAACTCCGCGCCTTCGCCGTACATCACCAGATGCGCCTGAATCGTCTTCGACATGTAGCCGAGCGCCGCCGATCCGACGAAGATCGGATCGAGCGTCAGTTGCTGCCACAACACGGTCGACGTCGTCAGCTTGCCGCCCTCGGTCGGCGTCGGCAGCGTGAAGCGGTCCAGCTCCGAATTCAGCAGCGTCGACTCGTGCGACAGCGTGTTCGCCATCTGATTCAGATCGCCGATCGACACGTTCGACTCGCGCGTGGCCTGCTGGATCACGCCCATCGCCTTCACGATGGCCGAGCTTTCGGTGGCCAGCACCGAGGTGGATTCGAGAACGTTCTGCACCAAGCCCATGATGTTTTCCATGGCACGGCTGATGGCGCGGCTGCCCGTTTCCTGCTCCGACATCGCGCGCTTGAGGTGCTTGGTGTAGTCGCGCACCATCGACGTCTGTTCGCCGACTTTGCGCGCCGTCTGCGACTGCTGCTGCGTCGCGCTGGCGGTCTGCTGCACCATCTTCGTCACTTCTTCGATGGCCGCCGTCGCCGCCGCGCTGCCGCGCGACTGCTCGTCGGTGGCGCGCGCGATCTCGGCGATCGAATTCGTCGAGCGCGCGGTCATGTCGAGGATCTTGTCGAGCGTCTGTTCGGCGCGCGCCGTGAGCGCCACGCCATCGAACACGCGGTCGCTGCTGATGGTCATCTGCTCGGCGGCGCGATCGACGGCGCGCTGCACGTTCTGGATCAGCGTGCGGATCTCGTCGGTCGACACCGAGGTGCGCTCGGAGAGATCGCGGATCTCGTCGGCGACGACCGCGAATCCCTTTCCGCGCTCGCCCGCCTGCGCGGCGATGATCGCCGCATTCAGCGCCAGCAGGTTGGTCTGTCCGGCGATCTCGTCGATCACGCGAACGATCTCGCCGATCTCCTGCGACCGCTCGGCCAGATCGCCGAGGGCGGCTTTGGCTTCGTCGACCGCGACCTGAATCTTGCGCATCCCTTCGACGGTGCCGCTGACGGCGACGCGCCCTTCGCTGGCGGCGTCCTTCACGTACTTCGCGAGCTCCGCCGATTGCTTCGCCGACTTCCCGATCTCCTCGGTGGTCGCATTCATCTCCACCATCGAGCTGGCCGTCTGCGTGGCGAAGGACGAGAAGCTCTCCGTGTTCGCCGCCACCTGCGAGATCGACGCGCTCATCTCTTCGAATGCCGATGAGGTCTGCTCGACGAATTCAGCCAGCGTATCGGCGATGCGGCTTACTTCCTCGATCGACGCCGACATCTCCAGGATCGACGTCGACGTCTCCTCGGCATTCGCGGAGAGCTCTTCCATCGACGTGCGGACGTTGTTGATGGTCTGGTCGATCTGACCGACCGATGCCGAGGTCGATTCGGTCGAGATGAGCTGCTCGCCGGCGCCGCGCGCCAGCACGCGCGAACGGCCGCTGATCTGACCGCTGGCGGTTGCGACGTCGGTGGCCAGTTGCGCGAAACGGCGAATGGTCCGCTCCAGATTCGACACCAGCGCGCGCATGGCTGCGGACATCCGCGCCGACTGCGTGGCCAGTTGAATTTCGCGCGCAGCGAGCGAGAGGTCGCCGGCGGTGATGCGATTGAGGAGCTGGATCGAAGAGTCGCGGCGCGCGAGGACGGAACCGAGCCACCATTGGAACGCTGCGACCGTGATGGCGCTGGCCACGAGCGCCGCAAGGATCGACGGCCACCAGATGGCGAACGTCATCCCCGGCACGAGCAGCAGGAACAACGCGAACAGCGTGAAGCAGGCAGCAACCAGAACCCACATCTGCTGGGCACGCCCGAAGTGTCTCAGGTTCATAGAGTTCCCGTTGCCGAAGTGAGCCGATGCTACCATGCGCGCCGGTGAACGACTACTTCGCCGCGCGGCGCGCGCTGATCGACGAAACCCTCAAAAACATCGCACTCCGCGCCGGCGCCCCGAAGCCGCTGGCCGATCCTCTCAAGCGCGCGCTAACCTCATCCGGCAAACGCGTTCGCGGCGTCCTGCTGCTGGCGGCAGGGGAGGCGGCAGGCTGCAAAGCCGAAAAACTGGCCGACGCCGCCGCGGCCATGGAGATGATCCACGCGTCATCATTGATATTGGATGACCTGCCGTCGATGGACGACGCGCAACTCCGCCGCGGCCAGCCGGCGCTCCATCGCGAATTCGGCGAAGACCTGGCCATTCTCTCGTCGGTCGCGCTGCTCAATCACGCGTATGGACTGGTGGCGAAGAACTACGCCGCGCTGACGCCGCGGCAATGGCCGATGCTGCAGGTGATCAAGCGCGTCGTCGACGCCGTCGGCTGGGACGGGACGATCGCCGGGGAAGCGGTCGACCTGCACAGCGAAACCTCGCGCCTCGATTTCGACACGCTCGAATTCATCCACTCGCGCAAAACCGGTGCGCTCTTCGTCGCCGCCGCCGCGGTCGGCGCCATGCTCGCCAACACTTCTCCCGCCGCCCTCGGCCGCATCGAAGTCTTCGCCAAGAACCTCGGCCTGGCCTTCCAGATCACCGACGACATCCTCGACGTCACCGGAGATCCCGAACAACTCGGCAAGGACGTCGGCAAAGACGCCGACCGCCTGACCTTCGTCAAGCTCGCCGGCGTCGACGGCGCAAAAAAGCTCAGCGACGAACTGGTCGAGACCTCCCTCTCGTCAATCTCCAACCTCGGCCCGGCCGCCCAACCCCTCCGCGACCTCGCTATCGTCGTCCGCAACAGAACGTCCTGACGGAGTAAAGAGGGAACCAGTTTCACTGAAACCGTTGCCCTGCGGTAGCGGCGCCGGCCCGCAGGCCGGCGCCGCCGATGTGGATGGGCGTCCCGTCAGCCCGTGCAGGAGTGATAGTCGTTGCAGTTGTAGAGCGGATCGGGAGTGCCGTACGGGCCATATCCGTCGCAACAGTCGGGGAACCAGCCGCTCTTGCCGCCGTCAACGTGGTCGTCGCAGTAGTGATACGTGTAGTAGGACGAGTTGATGTTGCACTGGTTGGAGTCGGTCACCCCCACCCAGTCGACGCTGTGGTGGCTGCATGAGAACATCGCGCCATTGCCGTACGTCCCCTGCGTTACGCGCGACGTTTCCGAATAGCTCGGCGTACATTCGTCCGCCAGACAGCGTCCGTGCGCGCTGCTGCCGAGGGATCCGCACGTGGACGGCGTCCAGGCGTCACAGCCGTCGATTCCCTGGTGAGTGCACTTATCGCAGTAGTCAGAGCAGTGGTTGTTGTAGGGGTCACACTCGGAGCAGTCCTGCGCTGCGGCGCCAAAGGTAAACATCAGCGCGGCCACGGTGAGAAGGAAAAACAGGGATCTCCTGCATCCTTGGAACATTGCCTCTCCTTATGCTTGTCAGGGTTCGGGATTGAGAGAACTGATACAGAGAGAACCGGGAAGACGTCAGGTCATGGCCACTCCTTTCCAGCCAGACTCTCCCTTGCGTTTGATGAACGGCCACGTCCATGCACAAATTAAGCCTTAATGTAATCTGTAAATAGGTATCGATGGCTGGATGCCGAGCCGTCAGTTCGTCGCGCCGCGCTCTCCGCGTATCCGCCCGAACCGTCTGAGCAACCCTCCCAATCCTGGTCTCCAACTTGCAATGCGCCGGTAGCGTTACTACCGCTCAACGCAAACACCCTAACCGGATTTGGAGGCTTTTGATGTTCGACCGCCGGCTTCTCGCATGCGTCGCCCTTCTCCTGATCGCCACGGCAGCGTCCGCCCAAAACCCCGCCGCCACCCTCACCCTGACCGACACCGCGCGCACCGCCAGCGCCAGCGGCGGTCCGTTCTTCGTCCCGAACGAGACCTACACCGCGGCCCTGGTCCTCGAGTTGGCCGGCATGGGCAACTCGGACAGCTTCATCTGCGACACGCTTGCGAATCCCTGCTACGTGGTGCAGTTGAACGTGGCGCTGCCGGCGGATTACGCGCAACTGCATCCGACCGATCGAATCCGCGTCACGCTCGGCTGGGATCCGCAAGCGAGCGATCTCGACATGCACATCTACCAGCCTCCGTACGACACCGCCTCGGGTGCGCCGTTCCGCAAATCGCGCAACAATCCGCCGACGCCGGAGGCGACGGAGTTTCCGGTGACGTCCGGCACGAGCACCTACCGCGTCTACGTCGTGCCGTCGATCCCGGCCGCCGTTACCGCGACGGTCACGGCATCGCTGATCACCGGCCCGACGCCGACCCAGAGCACGACCGTGAAACTCGGCGACACGACCTTCGCCAACTACACGCCGCCGACGTCCGTTTCGACGCGCACCGATCAGGCCCACGAGCCGACCATGGGCGTCGACCTCGGTACGAACAAGGCCTACATGCTCTTCAACTTCGACGTCCTCGAAGCGTCCTTCGACGACTCCACCAGTCCCGCCGCCGCCACCTGGCGCAACCTCGGCACGGGCGGCGCGCCGACCACCGTCGATCCGTTCATGACCATGGATCAGCACCGCATGCCGGACGGCAGCGTCGACCACCGCGTCTGGATCGCGCAGCTCATGGCGGCCTCCAGCTACATCGCCTACACCGAAGCATCGGGCAACGCCAACACCTGGACGCGGTCACTGACCGGACCGGGCCAGGTGCACGGCGTCGATAACCAGTCGATCGCCGTCGGCCCCTATCCGAACAACACCAAGCCGATCACCGCGCGCGCCGGCGCCGACTACCCGCACGCGATGTACTACTGCTCGCACGAAGACGTGAATGCTTTCTGCTCGCGCAGCGACGACGGTGGCCAGACGTTCAATCCCAGCCGTCCGATCTTCCCGGCCACCGACGGCTGCGGCAACCACGGCCACGTCAAGGTCGGCGCGGACGGTACGGTCTACGTCCCGATGAACAATTCGTGCGAAGGGCACGAAGGCGTCTCGCTGTCGATCGACGCCGGCGAGACGTGGCACTACATCACCGTGCCTGCCACCTCCAGCGGCCGCTGGGATTCGTCGATCGCCATCGCCAACGACGGCAAGACCATCTGGTACGGCTACGGCGAGTCGGGCGACGATCGTCCGATGATCATCAAAGGAACGCTCGACAAGTCCGATCCCGCCAACCCGACCATCCTCTGGCAGGAGCCGGCCACCGACGTCGGCGCCCCCGCCGGCCTGACCAACATCGTCTTCCCGACCGTCGTGGCGGGTGATCCCGGCCGCGCTGCCTTCATCTTCCACGGCACGACGACGGAAGGCGATTCGGGGGACATGGCGTCGTTCCCGGCCACGGCCGAGTGGTACCTCTACGCCGCCACGACCTTCGACGGCGGCGCGACGTGGGAACTGAACAACATCACGCCGAACGACCCGACGCAGAAGGGCTCCATCTGCGACCGCGGCACGTTCTGCAGCAACACGCCCGACGACCGCAACCTGCTCGACTTCATGGACGCCGACATCGACGGCCAGGGACGCATCGTGGTCGGTTACGCCGACGGCTGCGTCGACGCGTGCGTCAGCGGCGGCCCCGGCTCGTTCAGCAGCCGCGGCTACATCGCCCGCCAGGTCACCGGCAAGCGAATGCTCGCCGCCTTCGACCCGCCGCCGCCGAGTGCTTTCCCGGCCAGCCCGGCGCTGACCGGTTCGCGCAGTCCGCTGAGCGTCGCTCTGAACTGGACCGTCCCCGCCGCCGGCGCGTCGCCGATCACCAGCTACACCGTCGAGCGCTCCGAAAACAGCGGCTCGTTCCGCGTCCTGGCGAAGCTGACCGCAACGGCCACGAAGTACGACGACACCACCGCCATCGCCGCAAGCTCCACGTATCAATACCGCGTGTCGGCGGCAAACCTGAACGGCACCGGCGCGCCGAGCAACGTCGTCGCGCCGCTGCTTCCGACCGAAAACATCTGCGTCGCTCCCGGCCTCACGGTCGCGAAGGACGGCACCGGCGACACCGTCTCGGTCGTCACGGTCCTCGGCCAGTCACCGGGCGCACCCGTTCCCGCCGCAGCCGACTTGACGCTGCTCACAGTCGGCGAGCCGTATCTCGCCGGCGGACAGCTTTCGATGACGTTCCAGCTCAAGACCGCATCGACGAACGGTACGCTCCCGCCGAGCTCCGTCTGGTTCACGTCGTTCCGGAACAGCGCGAATGTCGCCTACGCCGTGCGGATGATCACCGACACCACCGGCACGCCGCGCTTCGAGTCGTACAAAGTGAAGGCCGACAGCAACGGCAACTACCGCGGCGACTTCGTCGACGGAACGCCTGTTCCCGCGCTGACGGGCAGCGGCTACGCGCCGGCCACCGGCGTCATCACCATCGTCGTCCGCGCCAGCGATATCGGCGTGACCGCCGCCGGCCAGAGCATCACCTCGCTGCTCTCCATTACCTCCGCGCAGCCCGGCGGCGTCCTCTCCCAGCCGCTCGACCTGATGCCCGACAGCGGCATCGGCGCCGGCTCGGTGCAGACCGTCTCCGTCGCGCAGTGCGGCCCCAATCACGCGCCAGTGCCTGTCCTCAACGCGTCGTCGATCGGCCCGCGAAAGAACCTCAACATCCACTTCGACGCCTCGCGCTCCTTCGATCCCGACGCGACGTCCACCGACCCGCAACTCCGCGACACGATCGTTAAGTACGTCTTCGATTTCGGCGACGGCTCCGCCCCCGTCGCCACGACCAGCGCCACCATCGATCACCAATACCAGTCCGGCGGCCAATACGGCGCCACGCTCCGAGTCCAGGACTCCCGCGGCAAAGCCAGCGACGCCACCGCCGTCAAGCAGATCTGCGACAAGTGCATGAAGTGAGGTAGCGACGCGAATGCGGGGGCCGAGGTCAGGCCCCCGCATCGCAATTTCGTGCGAAGCACTTTGGACTGCGGTGGCAAAGCCACCGCTTTGGGAGGGCCGGTGGAAGTTTGATGCTCGCTGCGTCCGCGCGATGATTTCCATCCCCCTCCCTCGCAAACCGCTGCCGTTGCCCGCGCACTGCAAGCCCCGCGAAATGTGCCGCGAGTTGCGCGACTCGCCCCCTCGGAATGAACCGCCGAGGCCGCGGCATTTACACCCCCGCCCGCGCGTGGTATTTTCCGCGTCCGCTTCCCCGCCCACCTCGGAAGCCCAGGTAGCTCAGTTGGTAGAGCAGAGGACTGAAAATCCTCGTGTCGGCGGTTCAATTCCGTCCCTGGGCACCATTCTTATGGTTCGGTTCCGGCGAGGAGGGTCTTCCGAGTCTTCTTCATCAAGGGGACATTCACGCTCTGCCGCTGCGTCAGCCGGTTCGTGATCACCGTGTCGCGTCCAAAAGATACGACGCAATCCACTGCTATGCCGGCGTTCTCTAAACCGGCGGTCGGACTCTAGGGTTCTTCTGGATTGTTTCGATTGAACAGGCAACGACGTGTGAGGGTGGGAGTGTTGCAATAAATATAACGATGAAGCTCGGATGAAGATACAGGGAGGCTGGGATAAGTATCAGGCGGGGTGGCTACACGCCACCCCGCGCGCAGTCATCCTTTAGCGGTGATCGTAGTGCAGGACGTCAAAGAAGGGGGAGCCGTCCTCGTTACGACCGGCCGTCAGTACTCTCAGACTTCGACCGTCGTCGGCGACGTGACGTGAGTACGGTCCCGCGTCGGTGCCGTTCTTCTTGAAGAATCCAACGGTGATGTGATCGTTGATTCGATAGCCAATGATGGCGTCCGCATCGGGCCTGCCGTGAACGGGATGCGGCTTGCCGTCGTACTGCAGTGTGTAGCCCCACTCGTAGGGCTTGCCATTGTGCGTTCCAGCTACGGTGAGCCGGTAGCCGTCACCCACGCGTTCGTAGCGGCGCGTTTCTGTATCAGGGGTACGCGACGTGCTGAAGCGGGAGCTGTGGCGATTGATGGTCCAAGTCTTGTCGAATAACAGTTCGGCCATTGAGTACACCTCCACTAGATGGGAGTGACGCAAAGGCGGATTTCCCTACCCCACGAATTCCGGAAACGACTTAACGAGGTCGAGCGTCGGTCCCGGCATTGGCAGCGAGTTGTTCATCCCGTCCTCGATGGTAGCGGCGGCCACCGGGTGGGTTACAAGGGGTCAGGTCCGAAGTTGGAAGTGGCGACCTGATCACCCCGATTGGGCGCTGTGGAGCAACGATCGAAGGCCTGACCCCGTTGGATAACCCGGGCGCAGAAGTGGGAAATAGCTCCACTTCCAACTTCGGACCTGACCCCTCGAGTTGCCCTTGCGCCTACCTCGAAGGCCATCCGGAAGTAGATGAGCGAGGGCTCACGGAAGAGATTGCGCGGAGGAAGGTGGAGCGAATCGTCGAAGTGGGAAGCGCGAGAGAGGTAAAGTTAGAACATGAACGACCCATTCGAAGTCCTCGACGTCGTTAGGGCCACGATTCATCACTCGGGCGCCGCGGGGGATGAAAAGGACGCAGGCCTACCGATACGAATAACCGCTGTTTGTGAAACATGTGGCGAAGAAGTCGTCGCCACGCAATCCGATCAAGGTAAACCAGGGACATTCATGAAGTCTGGTGTTGGGTACCTCATCGTGTGTAGGAAAGGGAAGCATCGGGGTATCGTCATGGGTCCGAGTAAGAACGCCTGAGCCGGGAAGGCGCGGATCACGCGAAAGAAACGGTTCTGCTCAAGCTAGTGGTTGGAGAGGCAGCGCCGAACCAGAACGGCCACTAACGACGAGGAATCAGCGAGGGCGAAGGGAGTGAACGATGTGGGTCGTGTACCTATCTATCGCAGCACTAGTGGTCGGGCTCGTAATGGATAAAGTTAATAAAAAGGGCTCGTTCTCGGTTGTAGATGCTGAAGAGATGCCTCGGAACTACGAGGACGCGCGCAGGGTGTCACCCGCCGTAGAGATCATATATTCGCAACCGGGCCGGTCCGGACAGATGAAACTTCTAGTAGTTAAATGCGATCGATGCGGAACAGAGTGGAACGCGACGAACGCCACTTTTGAACCTTCTGTTATGTTGCCAGGACACGCTGGATGGCAACCAACAGAGGCTAGATTCCTGGTGACATGTCCTTCTGAGAACTGTGGCTACACGGGAGAAGTAACTCGGCACCGAATCAATAAGTTTCTGAAAAGGAAAAAGAAGCAGTCTCCGAAGGAACCTAACAGTTCCGCGGATTCCGGACGAGAAGGGTAAAAGCCTAGGCAGTAGGTCTTTGGTTTTTCGGGCGGTCACGCCCGTTTTCTCTCGGTGACGGGGATACAAGGGGTCAGGTCCGAAGTTGGAAGTGGAAAAATAGCTCCACTTCCAACTTCAGACCTGACCCCTCACAAAAATGCGCGGGCGCGCCTTCGGACGCGCCCGCGCGGGGATTACTGCACGAACCCGATCACATCACTGCATCGGCGGTGTCGCCGGAGCGGGCGATGGAGCGGGGGTGGCCGGAACCGGGGCCGGGACCTGCTTCGCTTTGGCCTTGCGCCGCGGACTGGCCAGCGCGCGGCGCATGTCCTCGACGTGCGGTGCGAGACCGGCGGTCTTGGGACGTTTGGCCAGGCGCTGGGCCATGGCGTAGGTCATGAGCGCGTTGCTCCCGGCCTGATTCTTCGCCACCCGCACGCTGTGGCGGACGAAGAGCGCCATCGCTTCCAGTTCATCCGCCAGTGGACTATAGGCCTCGGCGTAGCTTCTCAGCTCGTCATCGTCAGGACCTGAGTTGCCTCCACGCGCGAGATCCTCGTTGTTCCGCGTAGCCATCGACGCGAGGTCGATGAACTCCGGCGGCAGCGAGGCGACTCTTCCCAGACGCAGACGGTCCGACTTCGACTGCGGAATGACGAAATGCGGGATCCGATCCTTCAGACCGCGAACCTCGTCGATGATTGCTGCAGCGGCGGCCTTGTGGGACGTCGCAGGGGTAGTAACGGGAACTTCATTCTCGATAGACATAGCTTCTCCTTTTTCCTCAAACTTGCTTGTGATCAGAGCGAGCAGGTTGAGACAGGCGGAGGAGCACGGCCGCGGAAGATCCGTTTGGGAGCCTCGACGACGGTCAGGCGAGCCGACCGCTTGCGCCGGACATGAATGCAGAAAACGCGGCTGCGCTCCGAGAAGAGCGTGGCCGGAAGGGAACGTCTGGTGAGGAGGCGCGGGGCAGGGCCGCCGCTCTTGAAAAGCTCATCGAGATCGAGGCAGGCGCCGGCGCCTTTCACGTACTCCAGCAGCGCGGCGCGATCGTCATCCAGCTCGTCCATCATCGCGGCGACCGTCGTGGCCGCGCCGGTCCAACGAACGATGGCATGCACCATCATCCGGGGAGCGTCACCAGCGTATTCGGGTGATTGAGCGATCCGTTCGTTCGCTTCTTTCATCCCCGCGGCGCCACGCTCCAACCGCGCCAGCGCCCTGCCGAGGCGGCCCCAGACATCCTGCAGTTGGCGATCGGCGCGGAGCGGATGTTCGGCCGCCGAGCTTTCGCAGCGGTCGATGATGCGGCGTGACGAATCGATCAGGCGCAGTGATGCGACTGACGGACCGCCGCAGCCGCCGATACGGACGAATCCACGACTCCCGCCGTTGACGACGCGAGGGCACCCCATCCCGACGCGAATGACTCGCGTGTGTACCCGAGGCGGTCCCGAAGTCAGCGTTCGACATGACAAGCGCAACCGTAGACAAAGCAGGCTCAGCACGCCTATTCCCGCTGACGCTTGTCAGCCTCAATTTCAGGCTCGTGAGCCTCAACTTCAGGCTCGCGGGGCTCAACTTCAGGCTCGCGCGGCTCAACTTCAGGCTCGCAAGCCTCAACGTCAGGGTCGTGGAGCTGAATGTCAACTCGCCCGACCCTGAAACGTCACGACACGCGGTTAGCTTCTCTCCTGCGTCGCTACTGCTTTACCTGTGTGACGGGAGGCCGGCGTTCCGTTTCGTTTACATCCATGACTACAAATAACGCACTTGCATGTCCAGCGCACAGAACGAAGGTGTGAACCCTTGGTTTCTCCGGTCTAGGCGACTCCCTGGTCAGCCACGGCCGCCGGGAACGAACCTTGCGGCGCACGCCCGACGTTGATGACCGTCACCGAGTTGTTCGCGGCATCCGCGATTTATTAGGTTGGTTCGTTGTTGCGCCCGGGCGTGACAAAAGCATTTTTGATGTTAGGATTTACAATCTCGAAAAAGGTGTAGCAATGCTCGCGGACTATCTGCATACCGAAATCTCGGCTGGTTCACGTTTGGTGTCGGCACAGCCAGTTGTCCATCGCTCGGCTCACCTCCACCTTTCCCCGCCGGGTGCGCCTCGCCCCTACGCCTACCACAGGCTCTTCGGGAACTTCGCGTGGGTTGACGAAGAGATGCGGGAACTTCTCGCTCACCCGTTGCCAGCGATGACGTTCGCGTCGTTGTCGGACCGCGTTGGCCTCGAGGCTGCCGGAACGTTGCGGGATTCCTACTTCGTCGTCGACTCTCCTGACGAAGAGCGTTCGATGATCGCAGGCTGGCTTGATCAACGCCGCGAAGCAATTCATACCGGCAAATACCTTGGCGCGATCCAGATTTCGAGCTCGAATGCCTGCAACTTTAAGTGCACCTACTGCTTTGCTGATGCGTCCGACCGACGTTCCGCACCGCGTCAGCAGATCGCCGAGGGCGCTTCTCAGAACATCAGCTTTGAGATGGCGTCGGCGGCAATCGAGAATGTCCTTGAGGTAGCGCGCAAGCATGGCCGGCAGCGGATCGGCGTGAAGTTTCTCGGACGCGAGCCACTGATCAACTGGAAAGTCATGCGGCAACTTCTCCATCATTTCGGCGACGAGATTCAATGGTCGACCACCACGAACGGCTCGCTGATCAACGACGAGATCGCGTCGGATCTGAAGCGCTTCAATGTCCTCACCGTCGTGAGTCTGGACGGCCCTGCGGCGGTCAACGACGCATTTCGTCTGGCGAAATCAGGCAGCGGAACGTTCTCGATGGTGGAACGCGCATTGCGTCTGCTTGCGGAGCACGAGACGCCGTACGGGGTGAGCAGCGTGATCACGGCCCGGTCGGATTTCGCGTCCATGCGAACGTTTATCGATCACGTGGTGGAGCTCGGCGCGCGCGAGCTGGAGTTGACGCTTGTGATGCAGACCAAGCACGTTCCGGACGCTTTGATGACGGACGAGAACGCGCGCCTCGCCGCCGAACTGGCGGACCTCTACGAACACGGCCGCGAAAAAATCATCATGCACGGCGACTGGCTCGATCCGTTCCATCGCATTCTAGTGACGCACAAGTTCCGCGACGAGGGGGAGCCGGTAACTCCTCTTGGTTCCGCGTGCACAGCCACGTCGCACCAGATTTCCCTTGAGCCGTCCGGCGACCTCTTTCCGTGCCGGGCCATGTCCACGCACTACGGAAACATCCTCGACCTCGACGCCGCACTTCACACCAAGTCCTACCAGGACGTGGTCATGCGCACGTTCTATAACGTCTCCGCATGCCGCGGCTGTATGCTCGAGGGTTTCTGCCAGGGCACCTGCCTCGGTTCATCTGAAGAAGCCACGGGCGACCTGTACGGAGTCGACGAGGGATATTGCCGGCTATACCGCGAGGTAACAGGAGTGTTGCTGGAAAGGATGTCTTCGGGGAGGATTCCACATGGCGTCACTCATTGATGGTCCTAGCAATCGCGACGCCTTGCATGCCCTTAATGGGCAGTTGATCAAGCACCTCAGAGATATCTTTCCCGATTGCCGGTGGAGAGAATGGATCGTCAATGTCATCATTCTTCATCGGGTCGTCGGCGTCGTTGAGACGGCCACGTTAGAGACCAGCGCCACTCTCTGGCACGATGAAGAATTCTTCAATGACGATGATTGCAAGAGGAAGCCAGATCACGTAAGGAGCCTCGACGGTCGCGTTCCTCTTCACGGCTCGTTTGCCGGCTGGTGTATTCGCTCCGGATATTTCGTTTGGGTCGATAATCTTCAGGAACTTCAAGAAGACGATTCATACAATGAGAAGCCAAATCCTCTGAAGGACCTTTATCGAAGTTTTGGCTATGTCGGAGTCGAAGCATCGGATCTTCCGAACGCTGAGTACGTTTTTCCAATTCGCCTGCGGGCTGGCTTGACCGATATCGTATGGGGCGTTCTGAATTGTGAGTGGTACAGCTCTAAAGGTGATGCCGACCAGAAGAGTCCGTTTGAAAATCTCGGGCGAGATTACGTCGTTAAGAACGTCAACGAGTTACTCGAACTTCACGGACGTTATTTGCCGGTTGTGCTCTATCAGGACGGTCTCGGACCGGATTGTTCCAAACGTCTATCCAAGTGTTATGACGAAATGTTTAAGTCTCACTATGAACGCACGAGAGGATCTAATTATGAGAGTTACGAATATTCATAAATCTGCCAGCATATCTCGCGACGATCCGAAATCGCCCAGGCATTCTCTGTCGGTTCGAGCAACATCGCCAGCGGTAGGGAGTCCGGATCCAGCAGGGTCGGTTTCCACCACAACAATTATGCGTCCGTCGCGACCCGTAGTCATTAAGCGCGGTTAATCGGAAGAAACAATCCGCTCGCGCAGCTCTCTTTTTGGCCTCATTTCCGAACGCACATAGGGCAGGCATGTCTAAAGCATTGCGGGAAAAGAAAAAGGAAATCTTGCAGGCGATCAGTTCGGGCGCTAATTCTGGGCGCCGTCAAAAAGGTTTAAGCATCTTGACAGGGAACCCACGTTCTCAAGTGTTGTCCTTGGTTCTGATCGGGTGCGATCGGGCTTCATTGAAGGCCTATGACTCTATGCTCGAGCGACTCACGTTGCTTCTAAAACGATACCCACACCTGTCGCTTCACGTCGTTCCAGGCACGCGGAATGTGCATTTCATCCTTTGCGGAATGTTGCAGAACTCGAAATGGGTCTCCAGTAATCTTATTGAACCGACGAGGAAAGACGAGGTTGGAATTCACGCTGTCGATCTAACGCCGATTAGGCTGCGGTGGGTTGAGGAATTCGAAGCTGAACCGCTGCGTGTGAACAAGGAATGCGATCGCGACACTGCACACCGGCTAGTCGAAGACGGAGGTTCTTGGCTCGACGAATCGTTCAAAGGCAAGCCGTTTTATGTGTTGTTTGGCGAAGCGCCACAGCATAAACAGAGAGTCCAAGAGAGTGAACTTCTATTTCGCGATCTGTTCGAAGTGACGTCGACATCGCAGACTGACCGACATGGATTGCCGCTGAAATTCACAGAGAACCAACTCATCCCAAATTTCAGTGAACTAGCTATGGTCGGCTTCGTGAAAATTGATGTCTCGGGACTGCTCGACACGAACCAGTCGCTGTCTTTAGGCAATAGCCGAGCTGATAGTCCTTATGAATTCATGATGAAATGGCGAAAGTCTTTTCATGAAAACAATAATGCAGCAATTGACATTTATCCATTAGACGCTTCTTATGAAGGTGATGAATTTATTTCCGACCAAAATATTCTGTGGAGCGAACGGCTCGACGCCAAGGGCGTAGATAAGGAAGAGCGCATTCCGGTTGGCTGGATTGGGCGAGGCAGCTCGGTCCTGTGGGGGGTCGGTGCGCCGGAGTTTCAAATCGAAAGAATGACCACTGCCGTGGTCGGCACAACGCAGCAGGGTAAATCTGTAGTCGCCTACCACTTGCTCGCGCGATACCTTGATCTGAAACTTCCGCAACGAACGTTAAATTCAGATCTCGACTCCAATGGGGCTCCCTTCACGGTCGTAGTTTGGAACTGCAAGCCAGGGAAGGAGGATCCACAGGCACCGGACGACGTACCTCGACATCCTAAGGCGCTGACCGCATTTAAGGCCGTCATCGGCAGCATTGCGAAACCAGTCATAGCAAGACGGCCCTTGGAGCTGGAGAAGGCGTTTGAGAGCTATGGGGCTGGTCTTGCTTACTATACCGAGCTAGATTTGAACGACAAGGCTGCAGTGGCTGTTTGTGAAAGGCTTGGGCAGGCAATAGGCGGCAGGTTTGTCTTTTGTTTCGATGAGATCCTAAACAATCCGGAGGATGCGGACCTCGATAACTACATTAAGCGTATCAACGATTTCGGCGCAACGCCGAACACTTACGCAATGGTGGTCCATCAGCGACTAAGTGATCTAAACAAGCGGTGGCCGTGGTTGCTGCAGGAAAGTTGCGTATTTTTAAAAGCGCTCAATAGGAAGGAAGACTTTGGGTCTTATGCCGACGTTTGCAAGGGAAGAGATTGGTCCTTAGGGGATAAGTTCGACCCGTTTAATGGAGTTGAGAAAACAGAAGCTGCTGTACTTAAGCCCTATCGAAAGAGCATCACAGAAGAGCCTATTCTGTTCAGCTTGCCCGAGTACAACATACCCAAGGCAGATCCCAGCGTCATTTCCTGGGACATCGAACATCCCGAATTACTGAGGCTGGCGTAAAATCCACCGCATGATGGCCTATGCGCATCTGCACGAAGGTTAGGAACCGTGATCAAGATCGGAAAATTGTCACCTGAGCAGCCCCCTGCTTACTCTCTCGCTCCCGAGGAGATCGAGTTTGGGCGGCAGTGCACGCCGAACTTCCTCCTCTGCGAGTACCGGAATGGGCATTGGGATGAACCGCGCGTTGAGGCGCTGCACAACTTTTCGATGCACCCGGCCGCGAACGTGTTTCAGTACGGTCAGGCGGTGTTCGAAGGACTAAAGGCGTATCGGCAGCCGAACGATCGGATCGTGCTTTTTCGTCCCGAGATGAACGCCGCACGCTTCGAAAGGTCGGCCGCTCGACTGGGAATGCCTCCGATCGGCGAGGACGTCTTTCTGGAAGCGTCGCGGCTGTTAGTTGATCTCGAGCGCGCCTATACGCCAGTATCGCCCGGAACGCTGTACCTTCGCCCTACCATGATTGGCACCGAGGCATCTCTCGGCGTCCGCGCTGCAACCGAGTTTCTCTTCTACATCATCACTCTTCCGTCGGGTGCTTATTTCAAAGAAATGCGCGAGGGGACCGCTGCCGTCCGTGTATACGTCGAACAGTCCACCTCACGTGCTGCTCCCGGCGGCACCGGCGAGATCAAGGCGGCGGCAAACTACGCTGTCACACTCAAGAGCATTCGCGACGCGAAGGCGAAAGGCTGCAGCCAGGTGTTGTTTCTTGACGCTGCCCGGCGCCGGCGAGTCGAAGAACTTGGCGGGATGAATATTTTTTTCGTTCGCAATGGCGAACTGATCACGCCACGACTGAACGGCACGATCCTTCCCGGGGTGACTCGCGACAGCCTGCTCACCCTTGGCCCTGATCTCGGCATTCCGGCGTCCGAGCTCGACATCGACATCGACCAGGTAGTCGCCGAAGTGCGATCCGGGGTGATCACAGAGGCACTGGCCTGCGGTACCGCCGCAACGATTGTTGGAATCAGCGACTTTCTCTTCGAAGATGGACGATTGGTCCAGATCGCTGACGGACAGGCCGGCACGATCACCAAACGGCTATTCGAGGAGATTCAAGGGATTCAGTTCGGCCGAATACCCGATCGCTTCGGCTGGACTCAGGATGTTTCGTCGAGCGTAATGGCGGCCTCAGAAAACGTCTGACACAGTGCTCATTATTCAAGACTATGATTTTTCAGCAGAGCTGCTGACTCCCGAAGCTGATGACGTCAGCAGTACCGCTCTTTCAGTCCTTGAACAGGAATTCTCTTTTCCGACGACAATTACTACGGTCACGGGAACGCCGGCCGACAGTGTCGCCGTGGCTGCCGTCGATGACCTTTTTCAGTGGATGTCGGTAGTGCGTCCACGGGATACAGCGATCTTCATATTATTGGTTCCTACTCGATTGGTGACCGCGTTCGATCATGAGATCGTTTCCGAGACGAGAGCGACACGCATTGTTATCGCAACTAACAAGCTGACACCGAAAACGCTTCCTCGGGTCATTCGTCATGAGATCGGTCGTGTTTTGGGATTTGACGACCATTGGGGCTGCGTGATGTCGCGCTATTACGTCGAGAATCCGGTCTTTTGCATTCGATGTCGCACGGCTCTTCTCGAGCGAGGCATTTCTTGGAAGCCGGCGACCTAGTCGTACTGACGGCGATCGGCTTGCACATCGTTGTGGCGACCGCCGTAGGGGTGGATTGGCGGGAAGCTCGTCAGGAAGTGAGGGTGACCGGGTTCACGCGGAGACGCGCGTAGGGCGCGGAGAAAGACGAGAAATCAATCCTCTCCGCGTTCTCCGCGCCTTCGCGTGAAACAGGTTCTCTTTCCCGCCGCAACCTTCTCCTGCGTTATCGTATGGGGTGCCACGCGATCTGCGGCCGTTCGCCGCCTTTGTCTACCGTTCGCGATCAACCAAACAGGGGAGAACTCATGACGAGAAACTATCGAGCGATGCTGCTTCCGATTCTGTTGTTCGCGGCCGTTGCGTCGTACGGCGAGAAAAAGGCGCCCGTAAAAACGTCGGCGCCGGTGAAGGTCACCTCCGTCGAAGGCATCACCGAGTACCGGCTCGCGAACGGACTTCGCGTACTGCTGTTCCCCGATCCCACCAAGGCCACGGTGACCGTTAATCTCACCTACACCGTCGGTTCGCGGCATGAGGGGTATGGCGAGACGGGGATGGCGCATCTGCTCGAGCACCTCATGTTCAAGGGGACGCCTACGCACAAGATCATCCCGCAGGAGATGAAGGCGCATGGGGCGAGCTACAACGCCTCCACGTGGTTCGACCGCACCAACTACTTCGAGGTGTTGCCGGCCAATGAGGACAACCTCAAGTTCGCGCTCGGACTCGAGGCCGATCGGATGATCCACTCCTTCATCGCCCAGAAGGATCTCGACTCGGAGATGACCGTCGTCCGCAACGAGTTCGAGGCGGGGGAGAACGATCCCGCGAACATCCTCGAGGAGCGCGTTCTCTCCACCGCTTATCTCTGGCACAACTACGGCCACTCCACCATCGGTTCGCGCGAAGACATCGAGCGCGTTCCCATCGACCGGCTGCAGGCTTTTTATCGGAACTACTACCAGCCGGACAACGCCGTGCTGCTCATCGCCGGCAAGTTCGATGAGCCGAAAGCGCTGGCTGATGTGAATGCGGCCTTCGGATCGATCGCGCGCCCGACGCGCAAATTGCAGCCGACCTACACCGTCGAGCCGGTTCAGGACGGCGAGCGTTCGGTCATCCTCCGCCGCGTCGGCGACGTGCAGTCGGTCTGCATGGTCTACCACGTTCCCGCCACCGCGCATCCTGACTACGCGGCCGTGCAGGTGTTGGCCCGCATCCTCGCCGACACGCCATCGGGACGTTTGTACAAAGCGCTGGTCGAGACGAAGAAAGCGACCGACGTCGGCAGCGATCTGTTGGAGATGCACGATCCCGCCTTCCTCGCGTTCCAGGCGTCCGTGCGGCAGGAACAGTCGCTCGATGCCGCGCGCGACACGATGTCCGCCACCATCGAGGCGCTGAAAACGAATCCTGTTTCGAAGGAAGAAGTCGACCGCGCCAAGACGGCGCTGCTCAAGAACATCGAGCTCGCCCTCAACGCACCCGACCGCGTCGGTCTGGCCATGAGCGAGTTGATCGGCGCCGGCGACTGGCGCCTCTTTTTCATCAACCGCGACAACCTGCGCAAGGTCACTCCCGCGGATGTACAGCGCGTCGCCGCCGCGTATCTGAAGCCGTCCAACCGCACCGTCGGCGAGTTCATCCCCGATCCGAAACCGGACCGCACGCAGATTCCGCCGACGCCGTCGATCGCTTCGCTGGTCGACAACTACAAAGGTGACGCGCCGGTGGCCGCCGGCGAGGCGTTCGATGCTTCGCCGGCCAACATCGAGTCGCGCACCACGCGCTCGGTGCTTCCCTCGGGACTGCAATTGGCGCTGCTGCCGAAGAAGACGCGCGGAAACTCCGTCGTCGCCAATCTCACCATTCGCTTCGGCGACGAGAAGTCGCTCATGAATCTTGGGGATACCGCCGAGGCGATGGGGGAGATGCTGCAGCGCGGGACGACCAAGCACACGCGCCAGCAACTCAAGGACGAATTCGATCGGCTCAAGGCGCGCGTCAACTATCAGGCCGCGCCGACGTCGGTGAGCGTCAACGTCGAGACTACGCGCGAGAACCTGCCCGCCGTCATGGCGCTCATCGCCGAGATCCTGGAATCGCCGTCGTTCCCGCAGAGCGAGCTCGATACGTGGAAGCAGGAGATGCTGGCCCGCACCGAAGAACAACGCACCGATCCGCAGTCGGTCGCGCAGACCGCGTTCAGCCGCCACATGAACGACTATCCGAAGGGCGACGTCCGCTACTTCAGCACTCCGGAAGAGGACATTGCCACCATCAACGCGATGACGCTCGACAACATCAAGAACTTCTACAAGTCGTTCATGGGCGCGTCGACCGGCGAGTTGGCCGTGGTCGGCGATTTCGACGCGAAGGCGCTGGCGGCGCAGGCCGGTGAGCTTTTCGGAAACTGGAAGAGCGGCGCGGGCTTCACCCGCGTCCCGCGCGTCTATCAGGACATCGCGGCGGTCAACCAGTCGTTCGAGACGCCGGACAAAGCCAACGCGCTTTTCCTGGCCGGCCTCAATCTCGGCATTCGCGACGACGACCCAAGCTATCCCGCGCTCGTCATCGCCAACTCCATCCTCGGCGGCGGCGGTCTCTACTCCCGCCTCGGCAGCCGCATCCGCCAGAAGGAAGGACTCAGTTACGGCGTCGGCTCGTTCATGAACGTCAGCTCGTTCGACAAGTCCGGCACCTTCACCACGTTCGCGATTTACGCGCCGCAGAACGCCGCGAAGCTCGAGACCGCGTTCCGCGAAGAGATCGCCCGCGCGCTCAAGGACGGCTTCACGCAGCAGGAGGTCGACGAGGCCAAGAAGGGTTTCCTGGAGTCGCGCAAAGTTCAACGCGCCCAGGATGCGTCACTCGCCCGCACCCTCGGCAGCGAGCTGTTCGCCCATCGCACGATGCAGTGGGACGCGCAGTTCGAACAGAAAGTGTCCGCGCTGACGCTGGACGAAGTAAACGCTGCTCTCCGCAAGTGGATCGACCCGGCCAAGATCACCATCGTCAAAGCCGGCGACTTCGCGAAAGCGGGGACCGCGGCGCCGGTGAAGTAAGGATTTCGTACGCGATCGAATGCGGCCGCCGGGAGCAATCCCGGCAGCCGTTTTTCGCAGTCCTTCCCGAACCTAGTTCTTACTTTTCGCTGACGACGCCGAGGACGTTCGGAATCGGCCATTGTTTCTGATTGCTGTCGTCCGGCCAGAATCCGGTCTCGAAACTGCCCGCGAGATCGAGATTCACGCCACCGGTATGGATGGAAAGGCTGGCCTCTGGGCCTCCCTCCACGTGCATGGCGCCGGCAACGTCCAACGGCAGATTGAGGATCAGCTCATTAAACTCGCGCATCGACCAAGGCGCGCGTGTGAAGAGAAACAGCACGCGCCCTTTCGAGTCCATTGCAATCGCGGCCTCGCTCCATCTCTTGTTGTTTACTGACCAGACATTGCGCCGACTGGCTGTAATGAGCCGCAGGTTCTGCACAACGATCTCGTAATTCGCGAGCTGTTGACCCGCATTGTTCTGGTCGCGATCGATCCACAATGCGCGAGGCCGGCTGCGATCAGCCGGATTGAGCGCCAGTACCGAGTTGTAATCATTCCACCGCGCATTGTTGTTATGCGCTCCATGCCGCAAATACCCGACGTTCGATTGCCCGTCGTTCTGGAACATGCCCATGTTGATGGCCACAGCCAGCTTTGAATCGCGGCACCACTCCGCCGCCGTTCGTCTCTTCCCATGCTCCTCGGACGCCAGAGCCGCCGTCACCCGCGCCCGCCCCGGATCGATGCGCACGACATAGAGACGCCCCGCCTCGCCGGACGCCATCTTGCCCGCCACGATCGATGTGTATTCGACTCCGGGTTGAAGGACTCGCCAGGAAATGGTGGGTGCTGATGCGCCGGCATTGCCGATCGCGAGGGCGAAAATGAGGAGTACGCAGATTCGGTTCATGAGGTGGTTCATTATCGTGCTTCCTGTTGCCTGCGAGCCGTCGGCGGTCCAGCCGACGAGCCGTCAGCGCTACGACCTGCCACTCCCCACCCCCAACTCCCGCCGATTGACATCCGCGCGCGAACTCGTACACTCCGCGGTGCCGCCTACGCGTGGCGGCTTGCCGGCCTAATCCTCGGCGCCGAGGAACGGGGGAACCAATTGAGCGACGGCTTGCCACCGTCCGGGGTGAATCCAGCCAGAAGCTGGTAGGGCTTCCAGTCCGAATCCGACAGCTAACCTCGTAGGCAGCCGGAAGGCAGGCCTCAAACGCCGCGAAGAAATTCGCGGCGTTTGTCATTTCTGTCGCCAAAAGTTTGCTAGACTGCGCGGCAATCGTTCCCATTTCGAAATTCGTAAAACGGACGGCAAACGACAGGGATTTGAATCGCCTTCGGGTGCCCGCCTCGTGGCGCGACGTGTAACTCTTTGAATTCGCTCAGCTTTGTCGGATCACGGCACTTGGGCCGCGATCTGCACAGTCGGCAACGTCCCCCAAATCAGGTCCCATTAGAGAAAGGAGCCGCTATGAAACGGTGCCCCAATTCGAGGATCCTGGCGATCGTCGCCACCCTGTGTCTCTCGCTGATGGCCGTCAGCGCGTTCGCACAGCTCCAGACCGGCAACATCTTCGGCAAAGCCCAGGCGAAAGATGGAAGCGCGCTACCCGGCGTGACCGTCACCCTCACCGGCAACGGTGCTCCGCAGACCACCGTCACCGATGCTCAGGGCAACTTCCGGTTTCCGAACCTTTCACCCGGCAGCTACACGGTGAAGGCGGAACTGGCCGGATTCGGAACCGCGACGCGCGCGGGACTCACCGTGAACGTCGGCCAGAACGCCGACATCACCATGACCCTCAACGCCTCGATGGCCGAATCGATCACGGTCACCGCGGAGTCGCCGCTCCTCGACGTCCGCAAAGCGGGCACCGCCACTAACGTGTCGAAGATCGAGATGGAGAAGGTTCCCACCTCGCGCGACCCGTGGACGGTTCTGCAGTCGATTCCGGCGGTCAACGTCGACCGCATCAACGTCGGCGGCAGCCAGAGCGGCCAGCAGTCGGTCTACTACGCCAAAGGCGCGCAGGGCCGTGACAACACCTGGAACGTCGACGGCGTGAACATCACCGACATGGGCGCGACCGGTTCGTCGCCGCTCTACTTCGATTTCGATTCGTTCGAAGAGATGCAGGCCACCACTGGCGGCTCCGACCCGCGCATCGAGACGCCGGGCGTGCAACTGAACATGGTCACCAAGCGCGGCACGAACGACATCACCGGTTCGGGACGCTACTTCTACACCCCGGGCAGCATGCAGGCCTCGGCGACCGTTCCGGGCGAGGCGACCTACTACCTCCAGAACACCAACAAGGTGAACTTCGTCCGCGACTACGGCGTTCAACTCGGCGGACCGATCTGGAAAGATCACCTCTGGTTCTGGGGCGCCCGCGGCGATGACAAGATCTCCGTGCAGGCCTCCAACACCATTACCTTCGACTCGAAGACAGGCCTTCCGACTCCGGTCGTCGGTCTTTTCGACAACATCGTCCTCCGCGACAAGAACGCGAAGTTGAACGCGCAGATCGTGGCCAGCAACAGCGCGGTCGGCTTCTACACATGGGGCGACAAGGTCCGCAACGCGCGCAACCTCTCGCCGACCCGTCCCTTCGAGACGGCGTGGCGGCAGATCGGCCCGACCACCGTCTACAAGTTCGAAGACACGCAGATCGTCGGATCGAGCCTCTATCTGACCGGTATGTGGTCGAAGATCTCCGGCGGTTTCAGCCTGAATGGCAACGGCGGACAGGGCGAAGGCGCTCCGTCGCGCTGGCGCGACGTCGCGGGCGTCAACCACGACAACTTCTACACCTACGTCACCGACCGGCCGCAGAAGCAGGAGCGCCTGGACGGTTCCAAGTTCCTCGACGTCGGCCGGATGAACCACGAGCTCAAGTTCGGCTTCGGCTACCGCAACACGCCCGTTCATTCGACGTCGGTCTATCCCGGCCCGGCGCACGGATGGTGGGATTTCTCCAGCCTTTCGGCGACGTGTACGGCGCAGGGACTTCCGTCGACGTGCGGCGTGGCCAACCTCTCACGCGACGTCAATGTTGCCTACGCCGAGAAGTACAACGACTTCTATGTCGGCGACACGATCCTGATGGGCAATCTGACGGTGCAGGGCGGTCTGCGCTGGGATCGGCAGTCGTCGCAGAACACGGGCGTCGTCATCGGCGCGAACCCGATCCTGGCCACTCCTCTCAATCTCCCTTGCTCGACCACCATCGCCTCCTCCTGCACCGGCGGCACGTTGAACGCGTCGCTGCCCGGCGTTACGTTCAGCGGCGATCCGAAGGAGCTCAAGTGGAACACGGTCAGCCCGCGCATCGGCATGACCTACAGCCTCGGCGCCGACAAGCGGACACTGCTCCGCGCCGGCTACAACCGCTACGCCAGCCAGATCGGCTCCGCCGTTTCCGGCGCCAACCCGCTGGCCTACTCGGCGTTCTACGTTCTCGGTAATGACACCAATGGCGACCACGTCATTCAGCGCAGTGAGCTCGTGAAGATCAACGGATTCGCTGGCGTCAATCCCGCCAACCCGTCGGCGATCGCGTTGACACGCCGCGTCGACTACGGCATGAAAGTGCCGACCACCGACGAAATCATCGTCGGCGCCGAGCGCGAGTTGATGAGCGACTTCTCGGTCGGCGTGAACTACACCTACCGCAAGTACAACGACCTCTTCACCACCCGCTTCGAAAAGACCGCGGGCGCAGGCGACTATTACACCCCGGACGACTGGGTTCTCTCCAGCAGGACCGCCGGCGGAACGTTCGTGCAGTGCGCGCCGGTTGCCGGCGATCCCACCAAGAATGGCTCGATCAGCGGCGTCGGTGCCGCGCAGGTCTGCAACGGCACGGAAATCGCCCGCTTCAACACGACCTCGGGCGTCGCTCTTTACCAGCTCAAGTCCGGCGTTCCTGTGCCGGTCTACCGCGTGCTGACCACGCGTCCCGACTACTCGCAGAAGTACAGCGGCCTCGAGCTGACGGCCACCAAGCGCATGTCGCACAAGTGGATGTTCCGCGGCAATCTGACGTACAACAACTACACCGAGTCGTGCGGCGCGACGGCGTTCGCCGATCCGACCCCCGCTCTGCCGGGTTCGACGGTCGTTTCCGGCGGACCGGGACATTGCCCGGGTGGCCAGGTCGCTCCGCAGTCGGCCGGCTCAGGCGCCTTCGGCAACGATTTCATCAGCGCGAAGTGGAATCTCAATCTGACCGGCGCCTACATCATGCCGTGGGACATCAACCTCGGCGCGAGCCTCAGCGCGCGTCAGGGATATCCGCAGCCGTTCCGTTCGAACGTCAGCGGTCTTCCGGGCGGCACGATCGGCGTCGTTCTCGATCCGATCGGCGACATCCGCTTCGACAACGTCTATGAACTGGACCTCCGCATCGCGAAGGATTTCCGCTTCATGAACCGCGTCGGCATGACGCTTTCGGGCGACCTCTTCAACGCGCCGAACAAGCGCACCGTCCTGCAGCGCGAGACGCTCATCATCAACGACGCCGCCGCGGGCACGACCTCCCGTTCCGGCGGCAACCGCATCACCGAGATGCAGTCTCCGCGCATCTGGAGACTCGGCGCGAAGTTCAACTTCTAGCCTCTCAGTCACCAACGATCCAAAAGACGGCCCGCCGGAGCTTCTCCGGCGGGCCGTTTTCTTTTACTCCGTCACAAAAAGTTTGCTAGTCTTTCTGTGTGATCTGGCTGCGCGGATTCAACAAACGGATCGTGCGGAACCAACGCATTGAATCCCATGTCATCCAGCGACAGGGCTGCCGGGCACCTAACTCATTGAGATGTCAAGTGTTTGATTGAGACCGGCGTGAAGGCCGGCCTTCTGCACACCCCGAAGCGACAGGTTTCACGTGAGAAAGGAGCCACTATGAAACGGTGCCCCAATCCCAGATTTCTGGCGGTCCTGGCCGCCCTCTGCATCTCGCTGTTTGCCGTCAGCGCGTTTGCTCAGTTCCAGACAGGCAACATCTACGGCAAGGTTCAGGCGAAGGACGGAAGCGCGCTGCCGGGCGTGACCGTCGTGCTGTCCGGCGTCGGCGCTCCGCAGACGCAGATCAGCGACTCCCAGGGCGACTTCCGGTTCGTCAGTCTCTCGCCAGGCGCGTACACGCTGAAGGCGGATCTGGCGGGTTACGGAACCTCGACCCGGGCCGGCATCACCGTCAACATCGGCCGCAATGCGGATGTGACGATGACGCTGAATCCGTCGGTCGCGGAATCGATCACCGTGACCGCCGAGGCGCCGCTGCTGGATGTGAGGAAAGCGGGCGACTCGACCAGCGTCTCCAAGGTCGAACTGGAAAAGGTCCCCAGCGGCCGCGATCCGTGGGCCGTCATGCAGACCACGCCGGCCATTCAGGTCGACCGCATCAACGTCGGCGGCAGTCAGTCGGGCCAGCAGTCGGTCTATGTCGCCAAAGGCGCGCAGACCACCGACAACACCTGGAACGTCGACGGCGTCAACATCACCGACATGGGCGCCACCGGCAGCACGCCGCTCTACTTCGATTTCGATTCGTTCGAAGAGATGCAGGTCACGACGGGCGGCTCCGATCCGCGCATCATGACTCCGGGCGTGCAGCTCAACATGGTCACCAAGCGCGGCTCGAACGATCTGCGCGGTTCCGGCCGTTACTTCTACGCGCCTGGCAGCCTGCAGGCGGGAGCGCATATCCCGTCGGAAGCGACCAGCTACCTCGCCGCCACCAACAAAGTCGACTACAACCGTGAATACGGCGCCGAAGTCGGCGGTCCGATCTGGCGCGATCACCTCTGGGCCTGGGTGGCCAGCTCGGAGCAGAAAATCTCGAACACCGGTACGCAGAACATCGGCCAGTTCGTCATTCCCGACAACATCATCCTGCGCGACAAGAACGCGAAGCTGAACGCGCAGCTTCTGCCGAGCAACAGCGCCGTCGGTTTCTACACGTTCGGCGACAAAACTCGCAATGCGCGCAACCTCTCCCCGACGCATCCATTCGAAACGGCGTGGCATCAGCTTGGACCGACGAAGGTCTACAAGCTCGAAGACACGCAGATCGTCGGGTCGACGCTTTACGTCACCGGCATGTGGTCGAAAGTCTCCGGCGGTTTCGGCCTGCTGGCCAACGGCGGAGTGGGACCGAACGCTCCGAGCACCGTGCTCGATGCCGCAACCGGCGTCTGGTCGCAGAACTTCGTCACGTACACGACGGACCGTCCGCAGAAGCAGTACCGCGTCGACGGTTCGAAATTCTTCGACATCGGCACGATGAATCATGAGCTGAAGTTCGGATTCGGTTACCGCGACACGCCGGTCCATTCGAGCTCGATCTGGCCGGGTCCCGCTTCCGGATTCTGGGAGCTCAATTCCATCGCCGCCGGCGACTGCACTGCCGCCGGCTTGCCTGCGAATTGTCAGATCGCCGCCGTCACCCGCAACGCGGACAAGAACTACGGCGAAAAGTACCGCGACCTCTACGCGGGCGACACGATCCTGATGGGCAACCTCACGCTGCAGGCCGGTCTGCGCATGGACAGGCAGGAGTCGCTCAACACTGCCTCCAGCGCGCCCGCGAATGCGATTATCGGCACTCCGCTTACGCTGCCCTGCTCGCCCGGCTCCGGCCTTCCCTGCACCGCCGCCGGCAATTTCACCGGCAGTCTTGCGCAGTTGACCTTCAACGGCGACTCACGAAAACTCAACTGGAACAACGTCACGCCGCGCCTTGGACTGACGTACGCGCTCGGCGCCGACAAGAAGACGCTCCTGCGCGCCGGTTACAACCGCTACGTCAGCCAGATGGGCGCGACGGTCTCGAACGCCAGCCCCACTGGCCTGGTGAGCTACTTCTACTTCTACGGCGTCGACCAGAACCACGACAACATCATTCAGCGCAACGAGCTCCTGCAGTTCTACGGCTCGAACTACATCGATCCGTCGCAGCCGAATTCTCCGATCAGCAAGATCCGCGTCGATTACGGCTCCAAAGCTCCGAAGACCGATGAGCTGATCCTCGGCTTCGACCGCGAACTGATGTCCGATTTCTCCGTCGGTATGAACTTCACGTATCGCCACTACTCCGACCTCGTCGGAACGCGCTACGAGAAGACGCAGGGCTCGAATGACTTCTACACGCGCGCGGACTGGGTCGTCTCCTCGGCGCATCCGACCGCCGGCGGAAACTTCACCGATCCGCACAGCGGCGAGGTGATCAATCTTCCGACGGTGCCGGTGTACGTCATCAAGTCCGGCGTTCCCGCTCCGACCTTCGGTGTCATCACGAATCTTCCCGGCTACACGCAGAAGTTCGAAGGCGTCGAAGTGACGGCCACCAAGCGGATGTCGCACAAGTGGATGTTCCGAGGCAACGCCAGTTGGAACAGCTACACGGAACACTGCAGCGCCGAGGCCTTCCCGAATCCGATGCCGTACGTCGGCAATTGCCCGGGCGGTCAGGTGGCTCCGCGCTCGGCCGGCTCCGGTGCGTTCGGCAACGTCTTCATCAACTCGAAGTGGAACTTCAATCTCACCGGCTTGTACCAGTTGCCGTGGGACTTCAACGTCGGCGCGAGCCTCTCGGCGCGTCAGGGGTATCCCGCGCCGTATGTCGATCAGGTCCGCGGCATCAACGGCGGCGCGACGTACGTCGTCAACTTCGCCCCGAACCGTCAGGAAGTCATCCTGCAGCCGATCGGAACGACGCGTTTCAACAACGTCTACGAGTTCGATCTGCGCGCGGCGAAGGACATCCGCTTCATGAACCGCGTCGGCCTGACGCTGTCGGCTGACCTGTTCAACGTTCCGAACCAGCGCACCATCCTGCAGCGCAACACGCGCCTCTTCACCACCGGCGCCCCGTTCGCTTCGGGCAACAACATCACCGAAATCCAGTCGCCGCGTATCTGGCGTCTGGGCGCCAAGTTCACGTTCTAGTTCGAGTCGTTTGTTCTACCGCCGCCGGGGGGAATATCCTCCGGCGGCGTTTTTTTTGGCGTTTCACCGAATCCAGACAAGCGCCGTCCAGGGGGACCATTTGAAGAAGACATTTTTCCTCGCCGCAGCTCTCATCTGCGCAGCCTCGATGCTCATCGCGTCGGAAGACTGGCGCGGCAACAATCGCCTCTCCGGCTACGTCGTCGACAAAGCGACCGGCAAGCCGGTCCCGAACGCGAAGGTGAGCCTGCGCATTCAGAGGGGCGGCAAGGGCGGCCCGGACGTCATCGCCGACGCCAACGGCAAGTGGGCGGTCCTCGGCATGAACTCCGGCATGTGGAACGTCGACGTCGAGGCGCCCGGCTACGTGGTCCGCCAAGTCAACGTACCGGTCAGCGAAGGGCAGCGCGTTCCGCCCATGAAGATCGAGATCGAGCCGGCGGTCGTCGCTGCCGCTGCGCCGGCGGAAGCGGCTCCTGTCGAAGAGGTCAAAATCGGCGGCCAAGTCGTGTCGAAAGACATCGCCGACGCCGTCGAAGCCGGCAACGCCGCGCTGACCGCGAAGAACTATACGGAAGCGGTCACCTCGTACGAGAAGGCCACCACCGCGCTGCCGACGTTCATGCCCATCCGCTTCGCGCTCGCGCGCGCCTACTACGGCGCGGGCGATCTGAAGAAGGCCGTGAGCACGATGGCCGAGGTCTACACCGCCGATCCCTCCAACGCCCGCAACGCCATGCTCTACGCGAACATGCTCCTCGAGGACGGCCAGCTCGACAAAGGCAAAGCGATCGTCGACAAGCTTCCCGCCGCCGACGTCGACCCCACCGCGCTGACGAACATCGGCATCGTGCTGATGAACAAGAAGCAGCCCGCCGCCGCCCGCGACTACTTCACGAGAGTCATCGAGGCGAGTCCGAAGGACGCCGACGGCTACTACTACCGCGGCCTGGCCACGATCCAGGCCGGCAAAGCGAAGGAAGCAAAAGCCGATCTCCAGAAAGTGATCGAGCTCGCCCCCGACAGCGATCAGGCGAAAGAAGCGAAAGAATATTTGAAGTCGATCAAGTAACGATTGATCAAAGAGTGAAGGGGGAAGAGTGAAGAGTGAAAGAAAGCGGTTTTTCTTCACTCTTTACTCTTCACTCTTCACTCTTTTTTTTCTCCTCGGTTGCCACGGTTCGCGCGGTTCGATCGACGGCCGCGCGCCGATCATCATCATCTCCATCGATACGCTGCGCTCGGACCATCTCCCCGCGTACGGCTACAGGAAAGTGGCCACGCCGGCCATCGATCGCTTTCGCGTCGACGCGATTCTCTTCGAGCATGCCTATTCGCACTGCCCGCTGACGCTCGTCTCGCACGCCAGCCTTTTCACCGGCCTTCTTCCCGCCGACCACGGCATCCGCGACAACCTCGGCTATGACCTCAGTCCGAAAGCGACCACGCTCGCGCAGTTGCTGAAGTCGAAGGGTTACGCGACCGGCGGCGCCGTCTCCGCTGTCGTCCTTCGCGGCGAGACCGGCATCAAACGCGGCTTCGATTTCTGGGAAGACACGATCGACATCGATCCGACGTTCCTCAGCATCGGCCGCGCGCAACGCAGCGGCGACGCGACGCGCGCGCTGGCGCAGAAATGGATCGGCGAACACGAGCACGATTCGCAGCCGTTCTTTTTCTTCTTCCACATCTATGAGCCGCACACGCCGTACGAGCCGCCGGAGCCGTTCCGTTCCCGCTACGCGAGCCCGTACGATGGCGAGGTGGCGACGGCCGACGACGTCGTCGGCAAATTCCTCGACTACCTGCGCTCCGAAGGCATCTACGACCGCGCCACGATCCTCCTGATGTCCGACCACGGCGAAGGACTCGGCGATCACGGGGAAGACGAGCATGGCGTCCTGCTGTATCGCGAAACGTTGCAGGTTCCGCTGTTGCTGAAACTGCCGAAAGGCGCACGAAAAGGAACGAGCGTCGCCGCTCCCGTACAGCTCATCGACGTCTTCCCGACGATCGCATCCGCGTTCGGAGCGGCGCCGGCGAATCTGTCCGGCAAATCGCTGCTCGACGTCGACGCGAAGCCGGCCGCGGATCGCCCGATCTACTCGGAGACTTACTATCCGAGGCTGCACTTCGGATGGAACGATCTTCACTCGCTCATTTCGGGCGCGAAGCACTACATCCACGCCGGCGATCCGGAGCTTTACGATCTCGCCACCGATCCCGCCGAAACACGCAACGTGCTGCTCAATGACCGCCGCACGTACACGGCGCTGCGCGAGCAGATCAAGCCGTACATCAAATCCGCGGCCACGCCTTCCGCCGTCGATGACGAGCAGAAGCAGCAGCTCATCGCCCTCGGCTACGTCGGATCAACTGTCGCCACCGCCCCCGACGCCGTGCTGCCCGATCCCAAAAAGAACATCGGCAAGGCGAACGCGATCAGCCAGGCCTTCCGGCTCTTCCGCGACAACAAGTTCGAGGAGACGCTCGCCGTCACCAACGGCCTGCTGCGCGAGAACCCGAACATGCTCGACATCTGGGCGCTGCAATCGCGCGCACTGTCCAAACTGAATCGCCGCGAAGAGGCGATCGATGCCGCGAAACAAGGTCTGCGCGTTTCGCCCAATACCGCCTCGCTCGCGGTAACGGTCGCGAATCTGTCGCTGGAGCTCGGCCGTCTCGATGATGCCGAAGCGCACGCGAAGCTGGTGTTGAAACAGACGCCGCACGATGCGCACGAAGTGCTGGCCCGCGTCGCGCTTCGCCGCAAGGATTTCGCGAAGGCGCGCGAGGAAGCAAACGCCGCGTTCGACAACGACAAGAACCGTCCCGGCCATCTGATGCTCCTCGGCCAGATCGCGCTCGAGGAGGGGAAGATCGAGGAAGCATTGAGCGATTTCGATCAATCCGCAGCGTTGCGACAGGCGAAGAATCAGCCCGCGCTTCCGCGCCTCAACTTTTTCCGCGGCGATTGCCTGGCCCGCCTCGGCCGCTCCGACGAAGCTGAGGCCGCGTTCCTGACCGAGATCAAAAACTTTCCGACGGATGCGCAGCCGTACAAGAACTTGATCCTGCTCTACGCCGTGGAAGACCGCACCGCCGCCGCGACGCAGTTGATTTTCGCCCTCGAAAAAGCCGCGCCGACGCCGCCGTCGTACGTCGCCATCGCCGAGACATTAAAGACGATCGGCGACGCGAAGGGCGCGAAGTTCTGGGCATCGCGAGGATTGACGCGCTATCCAACCGACAAGCAGTTGCAAGCGCTGTACAGGGGCTAGCGCACGAAGGTTTCGAGCGAAGCCTGAATGCCAGCACTACATTGGTCGAGCTTTGAATTCTGTCGATCCAAGTTCTCGCCGATCTTGACAAGAGTCGTCTTCATTTCCTTGAACATCTGACTCATCTCGATCGAAAAGCTATCGAGGTGCTGGAAGAACAATTCAACCTCTGACATATACGCAGGCGCGGCCTCATCATCATTCATTCTCTTAGCCTACCTCGGTGTGGTGTTGCACACATCATTCGCCTTGCGTCCAGCTTTCCCCGCGTCCCCCGCGTCTCCGCGTGAACCGTTCCCTGTAAGTTACCTACTTACTTGCGCGCACTTCGTTTGACGCGCATCGGTACCCGCCATTCAGCACGACGCTTCTCGGAAGCGGAGGGAAAAGGGCCAATTCGTAGCCGGCGGACTTGAATGTCGAGCGCGCCGAGGAATCCACTGCCGGTAGACCCGAGGCAAACCCCTCGGCGCGATTGCGTTCGAGAACGACATTGTTCCAACTGACCAGAAAGTACGAAGTTTCCGGCCGATCCTCATCGGCGAGCAGCGACGTCGGCACCATGAGCAACGGCAGCCGGCGGACTTTGATCCCGTGCGCGGTGAGATCGTTCGCGCATCGATCGAGAAAACGCCGCAGACCGATCGACGATGCATCGCTCTGAAAGGAGAGCACCGCACCGCGCGCATTCGCGGCGAGCGAGTACGTATTCTCCAATTCCCGCCATTGCTTTGCGGACGCGGCAAGCTTCGCACCCAGCGAAACGTCGCCCACCAGCGCATCGACCGAACCGTCCGCGTGCGGGAGCAGCGTCACGATCGAATCGAGATCGAAGCCTGCGCCGCCGCCGAGGATCTCGATCTGCTGCGGCGTGTGCGGCAGCTCGTGGATGAAGCGCACCGGGCGGTTGTACAGCTTCGACAATTCGTTCGCGGCGCGCTGCACGGCCGCGATGTATTGAGCGATGCCTTCAGGCGATCCGAATCGTTCCACCGGAACGTGATCGATGCCGAGGAGCTCGAGCGCGCGGAACTCGACGGAGTGAATCGAGATCCACACGGCCTTCGGCGTCAGCAGGATCTGGCCGTTGTGAAACGACGTTGCCCCGGTGGTCCAACGCGGGTTCCAGCGGTCGTCGAGCGGCTTCGAAAGACCGTTGAAAAGCACGCGAACCATGCTCGCGTCCTCCTCGCGGTTGCGCTGCTGGTTCGGACGATTGATGAAAACGAGCGAGCCGTCCGAAGCGCGCGCGATGGAGAACGGATCGCGCGGCCACGGTGTCAAGGGACGATTGAGGTTGTCGATGAAGTCAATGTGCAGAGCTTCGAGATCTTTTCGCAACGCGCTTTGAATCTCTTCATCGCCGATGACGACGATTCCGCGCTGCGGAGCCACGGCTCGGACAGCCGTCAGAAACCGCTTCGCGTCATACGGCTTTACGAAGCGCGAGTTGATCGAGTAGATCGACGCCTCGATCGACTCGTTACCGGCGACGTCGATCGTCGCATTGCTATGGGCGACGAAACGGCTGCTGCTCGGCCGCACCAGTCCCGCCGAAACAGCTAGAGCCTCCGCGGTTTCGAAGTTGATCGGAGCGACGCGGTTCAGTTCATTGACGTCCGCGCGGCGAAGTTTTTCCGGCAATGTCAGACTCAGCGAAGCGGGCAGGATCGTGTCCACTGCACGCCGGAACTCCTCGTCCTCGCCGTAACGCAGCGGATCAAGCACCTGAAGTGCGACGAGCATGTGCAGATCGTCGGCAGAAAAATCGCGCGGAATGCGCGCGGCGTGCTCGCGAACGACCGCCGTCGCGTAGTGCTTTACGGCCGTTTGCAATTGCGCGTCGTGCGAGAGCAGCGCGGTGCCGAGGTTGCGAAGGACGGCAGGAACCAGCTCGGGATTCGAGTAGACAGCAGCGTCGAAGGCGGCAGGTGGCAATTGATCGATCAGTTGCCGCGCGAACGGCTCCGCGATTTCGGGTTGGGGCCAGCCATCGGACGGAACCGGTGGCACCGGAGGAAAGTAGACGCGAACCGGTGGCAGATCGGACGCCGTGCTCAGAACGAAGACCGCGGCGAGCATGGCGAGGCTGCGACCGATGCGCATCACGCCGCCGTGAACGGGCGCGCGCCGAGGGCGAATTCCGATCGCTTGTATCGTTGGCTAACGGGGTCAGGCAGTGCAGCCTGCCAAAGCACAGACAAGAGTGTCTGTGCCACACCGGCTCTCGCCGATATCAACACCTCGGGCAAGGACGGCAATCAATGTGGCACAGACACTCCTGTCTGTGCTGGTGAGGCTCGGGAGGGCTGGAGCGCTTGACAGCGTGGCGTGCTACAGGAAGGTATCCTTCGTCCGTTCCATGCGCCGGCTTTCTCTTCTACTTGCGACAATCGCCATCCTCGCCTGTCATCGCGAGTCTTCCTCGGCGCCAACGGCGCTACATGGCAAGCCCGACGTCATCCTCGTCACCATCGATACGCTTCGCGCTGATGCGGTCGGGTACTCCGGCAACACGCGCGTGAAGACGCCGTTTCTTGATCGCCTTGCATCGCAGGGCGTCGTTTTCACCAACGCGCATGCGCACAACGTCGTGACGCTGCCGTCGCACGTCAACATATTGACGGGTTTGTATCCGTATCAGCACGGCGTGCATGACAATGCCGGATTCAAGCTCGATGCGAAGAATGAAACCCTCGGCGTGATGCTGCATCGCGCCGGCTACGCCACTGGTGCGTTCATCGGCGCGTATCCGCTCGACGCGCGCTACGGACTCAACGCGGGATTCGACGTCTACGACGACAACTACGGCAAGGGCGCGGCGTCGCTCGATTTCGCCAATCAGGAGCGGCCGGCCGGCGCCGTGCTCGAAGCGGCAGCGCGGTGGTGGAGTGCGAATCAGGGCAAGCCGCGCTTTCTGTGGGTGCATCTCTACGATGCGCATGCGCCGTATCGTCCGCCCGAGCCGTTCGCGTCCGAGTACGCGTCCGATCCCTACCTCGGCGAAGTTGCGGCGGTCGATCACGCCCTCGATGCGCAGCTCGCGCCGATCATCGACGGCGATCCGAACGCGCTCGTCATCATCACAGCCGACCATGGCGAAGGGCGCGGCGACCACGGCGAGCTGACACACGGTCTGTTCGCCTACGAGGCCACGCTCAAGATTCCGCTGATCGTTCGCGCGCCGGGTGTGAAGCATCGCGTCGAGCCGGCCTACGTGCGGCACGTCGACATCGTCCCGACCGTGCTCGATGTGCTGTCGATCGCGAAGCCGGCCGTCCTTCCCGGTGCGTCGCTCCTCGGCAAGATCGAGCCGCGCGATTCCTATTTCGAATCGCTCTCCGCATCGCTGAATCGCGGCTGGGCGCCGCTGACCGGCGTCATCCATCGAGGCGAAAAGTACATCGAACTTCCCATCGCCGAGTTGTACGACCTGCCGCGCGATCCGAAAGAGATGACGAATCTTCGCGCCGAACGGCGGCGCGATGCTGACGAAGCGCGGCAGCTTCTGGCGGGGATGCATGCGACGGTTAGTGCCGGCCGCAATGTTTCGGCCGAGGAGATGGCGAAGTTGCGGAGCCTCGGCTACGTCACCGGCAACGACGCAGGGAAATCGACATACACCGCCGCCGACGATCCTAAAAACCTCGTCGCGCTCGACAACAAGATGCACGACGTCATCGACGCGTACGAGTCACACGACGTTCCGCGCGCGCTGAAGCTGGCGAAAGAAGTCGTGGCCGCGCGTCCGGACATGGCGGCGGGGCGCGAGTTGCTCGCGTTCGTGTTGCAGCAGACCGAGAACGTGCCCGGCGCGATCGAGAACCTGCGCGCCGCTATCGGACACGGCCAGGACGCCAGCCTGCGTGTGCAACTCGGGCTGCTGCTCACCGAAAGCGGCAAGACCGCCGAGGCTGTGCAGATTTTGGCGCCGCTGGCGTCGGGAAGCGATCCTGATGCGCTCAACGCTTACGGCATCGCGCTCGCCGACGAAGGGAAAGTAGATGACGCCACGCAGCAATTCAATCGCGTGCTGCAGCTCGATCCGAACAACGCGCCGGCGCTGCAAAACCTCGGCATTGTGGCGCTGCGGCGCGACGATGTCCCGTCCGCGCAGTCGTATCTCAATCGCGCGCTGACGCTCAACCCACGACTCCCGCTGGCGCTCAACACCCTCGGCGTCGTCTACGCGCGGCAGAACGACTACGCGCACGCGGTCGAGTCGTGGAATCGCGCCGTCGCCATCGATCCGCGCCAGTACGACGCGCTCTTCAACGCGGGGCTCGTCGAAGGCCGCGCCGGGCATGTGAATGAGGCGAAGTCCGCGCTTTCACGATTCGTCGCCACCGCGCCAAAGGATCGCTACGCCGCCGACATCGTGACCGCGCGGCAGGCATTGCAGGCCCTGCAGTGAAGCGTTTCCTTTAAACTACGCGCGATTGCACGCCGACCTCTCCGAGTTTGAATCCCGCATCGGCTACAGCTTTCAGAGCCGGGACCTTCTCAAGCGCGCGCTGACTCACAAGTCGTACTCGCATGAGGCGAAGAACGATTCGTTGCGCGACAACGAGACGTTCGAATTTCTCGGCGACTCCGTCCTCGGCTTCGTCATCGGCGACATGCTCTTTCGCCGTTTCCCCGATCTCGACGAAGGCGCGCTCTCGAAGATGAAAGCGTTCCTGGTCAGTTCCACGAGCCTGGCCGCGAAGGCGCGTTCGTACGGCATGGGCGACGTGCTTTTCCTCGGCGTCGGCGAAGAAAAGTCGGGCGGACGGAAGAAAGATTCGCTGCTCGCGAATCTGTTCGAAGCCATGCTCGCCGCGGTCTTTCTCGACGGCGGCATCGACGCCGCGCGCAGTCTGATCGAGCGCTGCTTCATGCCGGACCTCGAGGCGATCGATTCGCAGGATCTGCTGTTTCAGGATTACAAGACGGCACTGCAGGAGCTTGCGCAGGGGAGTGGATTTCCGCTGCCGGAGTACAGCGTCGTCGGCGAGGTGGGGCCGGATCACGACAAGCGATTCATCGTCGAGGTGAAGGTTGGCAGCCTCGTGGCGCGCGGCGAAGGATCGTCGAAAAAAGAGGCGCAGCAGCAGGCGGCTAGGCATGCATTGCGCGACTACTCGCCCGACGCATAGAGCGATCGCCGTGGCGCTGGTGCTGGTCATCAGCATCACGGCGGCTCGTTCGCAGACCGCGCGCAACGCCGACCTGGCCCGCATCCGCGCCGACATTGCCCGGCTTCGCACGCGCCTCGATGACCTCCGCACGCAGACGCGCAACGCCGAGCATGATCTCGAAGAAGCCGACCTCGAGCTCGGAATCCGCACGAATGAACTGCAGCTCGCGGTCAACCTGCAGTCGCAGGTCGAAGAGCAGCGTCGCGAGACGGAATCGCAGATCGCAGCGATTGCTCCACGGATCGCGCGCGAGAAAGACTTCCTGCGCAAGCGACTCGCCGCGCTCTATCGTCTCGGCGGACTGAGTTACGTGCGCCTGCTGCTGTCGATCGACGACCGCCGCGATCCGGTTCAGGCGATGTCGATGCTCAGCTTCCTCGTTTCACGCGACGCCCGCGCCGTCACGCGATTCCAAGCCGAACACGAACAACTGCGCACGCGGACGGCGGAGCTGGCCGACCGCCAGCGAAAAGTCGCCGCCGCGCGGCGCATCGTCGAGCAACGCCAGCGAGCTGTGGCCGCGGCGCGCGCGGACAAAGAGCGGACGCTGCTGTCGCTTCGCAATCAGGGCAATGCCTCGGAGCAGAAGCTGGCCGAGCTCGAAGAAAAGGCGAAACGGCTCGAGCATCTTCTCGATGTGCTGTCACGTCAGAGTGGAGCGGCCGCGGCGGCGACGGACATCCGCAGCGTGCAGGGCGCGCTGGCGTGGCCGGTCCAGGGAAAGATCATCGAGCACTTCGGGAAGCAGCGTAACGCAAAGTTTTCGACCGTTACCTTCAGCAACGGCCTCAAAATCGCCGCTGCGCCGGGCGCCGAGGTGCGGTCGGTTTTCGCGGGAACAGTTCTATTTTCACAGTGGTTCAAGGGATACGGCAATCTGGTGATTCTCGATCACGGCAATCGCGTTTTCTCCCTTTACGGCAACCTCAAATCGCCCGCCGTCGCGGTTGGCGACCGCATCAACGCTGGACAGGCGCTTGCAGGTGTCGGCGAATCGGAGGATGCGCATTCCGGCTACCTCTACTTCGAGATCCGGCAGGACAACAAGCCTGAAGATCCGCAGAAATGGCTGCGGTAACGAGCACGACGACATGAGCAAAAAGAAAATCGCTTTCCTCTCCGTTTCCGTTGCCCTTCTCCTCTCGCTCCTCGGCGGCGCCCTTTTCGGCCAGTCCGCGCAGAAGAACAACGTCTACCGTTACCTCAGCATCTTCACCGAGGTGTATGACCTGGTGAGCCACAACTACGTCGAGCAGGTGCCGCCCGAGCAGTTGCTGGACGGCGCGTTCTCCGGCGTCACCGATGCGATCGACGAGTTCAGTTACTACGTGCCGCCGGCGCAGATGGCGGCGTACAAGAACTTCAGCGACGTCGAAGACAACGGCGTCGGCCTCATCGTCACGAAGCGGTTCGGATACGCGTTCGTGATCGCCGCCGTTCCCGGATCGCCGGCCGCGAAGTCGGGCATCGAACGCGGCGACTTCATCGAAAAGATCGACGGACAGCCGACGCAGAAGATGGCCGTGTGGCAGGTCCGCAATCTCCTTCGCGCGACGAAGCCGGTGCGCCTGCAGGTTCTTCGCGGCGGCCAGACCAAGCGCGACGAGTTCACGCTGCAGCAGGCGTCGTTTCATCCGCTCGCCATCACCACCGAGCAGTACGGCGGCGTGTCGTACGTGAAGATTCCGTACTTTGAAAAAGGGACGGCGGCGCAACTGGCGAACTCGCTCGAGACCATCCGCAAGAATGGCAATCGCAAGCTGATCATCGATCTCCGCGGCAATGCCGGCGGCGACGTCGATGAAGCGATCACCTCGGCCGACGAGCTGCTGACCAGCGGCATGATCACGTCCGTCGAAGGCCGCAAGGTCGACGCGAAGAAGTGGCAGGCCGACCGCAATACCGCGTACGACGGCGATCTGGAAGTCCTCACGGATGGATCGACGGCATCGGGCGCGGAGATCTTCGCCGCGGCCATCCACGGCAATCAGCGCGGCAAGGTGGTCGGCGTGACGACGTACGGCAAATCGATTGTTCAGCGCTTCATCCCGCTCCCGAGTGGCGGCGGCGTTTACATGACCGTCGGCCATTACACGACGCCGGACATGAAGGCGATCAAGGCCGGCGGCATCCGCCCGGACGTGGTGGTCGACCTGACCGCGCTCGCGCTCCGCGATCCGGAGCCGGCCGTCCTCGCGCCGCACGGCGCCCCGCGCGCCGCGGTGAAGCCGAAGGACGATCTGATCCTCCAGAAGGCGCTCCAGCTCTTCAACGAGCCCGCCGCGAAGAAAGCGGCGTAACTTCAACAGGCCGCCGACTTCGGCGGCCTTTTTGTTGAATACTCGCACGATGCTGCAATTAGCCATCATCGTCCTCGCCGTGATCCTGATCGGCTGGCTCGCCGCGTTGATGCTCGCGCAGAAGCCGGTCACGAGCGCGCAGCAACTGATCCAGCAGCGTCGCTACGAGGATGCCGTCGCCGCCGCCGCAAACGATCCACTCCATCGCGCCGAGGCGCTCAAACTCCTCGGCAGATTCGAGGAGGCGATCGCGTCGTACCGCCGGTCCGATGATCCCGCCGCTCAGGAAGGGATCGCACTGTCCCTCGCGCACCTCAATCGCGATCTCGATGAAGCCAAACGCCTGATGGAAGAGACCATCGCCCTCCACCCCCAGATCCAGGAGTTCCAGGCCCTTGGCCTGGCCTACATCCTCCTCAAACGCGGCGACCGCGAGGATGCCTTGCGCATCTACGCCGACAACCTCGAGCTCCTCGAAACCCGCTTCCGCGACGACTACACCGATCCCGATCCGCTGCTGGCCGAGACGCTGGTGATGTTCGCCGCACTCGCCGACGCCGCAGGCGATGTTTCTCGCGCGAATGCGTTGCGGGCAAAGGCCGCGGCGTGGGCGCCGGGCAGCGTGTGGGCGTAGGCGCGCCTGGCGGTTAGCTCGTCTTGCCGCTGATTTCGCACCAACCACGGATTTTCTCCGAATTGGCCGTCTTACCTGCGGAGGTAGAGAATGAAACTACGAATACTTAACGCCGCCCTTACCCTGATCTTCGCCGTTGCGAGTTCCATGCATGCGCAAACACTCACCATTCATCTCGACCAAGACAAGAATACGAAGCAGGTGATCGCTGAAGGAACTTACACGATCAAGGTGACCAGCCAACTCCCAACTGCCGATTACACTAGGTCGTTTGACATCCAAGAAATAGAGATTGCGCCGATTGATCTCTCGAGTGTCGCAAAGAGCCAAGATAGTGACGCAAAAAAGATCGCTGACAAAGGGTCGAAGCTGAATGCTATGAAAGCCAATGCTGCATCAGTGTACGCTGCGCTACCGCCTGAATCGGCGTGTCTTCCGTCGACAGAGGATGAAAAGTTGGCGAAGGCACTAAAAGGTGCGAAGAATGAAAAGGAGATCGCGGCGCTGCTGAAGCCACTGCCCAGCGCTTGTCTACCCGAGACGCTCGCGTTGATAACGGCCACTGACTATGAATTTGATCAGCAGGCACCTGTCAAACGTGGCCAGCAGCTGGTTGTGACGATCAAGCGCGGCGAAGAGACATGGACGGCAACGTACGTGACGGCAGGTCGTGGATCCTTTCGAACGAGTTATGGATTTTCGTTCTTGCCCAGCCGTGACAAAGAGTTCTTCACCTACGCGCTTGGCACTAACGACAACATCGTTGATGACAAGAAGTTTGAGATTCGTCGGAAGCGCGGCAATTCACACGAAAACGGCTTTGTCCCTACCGTCAACTTTTCCTGGTACCCCGCTTGGCGGCCGCACCAGAATGAAAATTGGTCCGTGGGGCCGACAGTCGGCCTAGGCTTCGACTTCGCAAATCCTGTTGTTCTAGCAGGGGTGTCATTCACCTACAATCAAAACCTTGCGATTTCATTTGGTGCCGCGGCGCAGAAGCAGAAGCGTCTTGTTGGCCAATACTCGCCCGGGCAAAGAGTGAAGGAGAATCTCGATAGCACAGCGCTGACCGACGATACTTACGCGCCTAACGTCTACGTGAGTATCACCATCCGTTCGTTGACGAATCCTTTCTCCAAGTAAGCAGCTAAATTTACGACTATGCCCCGACGTCAAGGCAGGACGTCGGGGCCATACGGCGTTGCGGCTGACAATCTGATTCGTGCGAGTTCCACTCAGAACCGCCCCCCGATACACTTCCTCAGTTACCCACCCTCGGCTTGCCGACCGTGACCACAGCCGCCAGCGTGTGAAACTCCGCCCGAATTCTCTGCATCGCGATCGGTGCGGCGCAGGGATGCACGCGATTCGTCAGCAGCACCATGATCCGGTCGCGTTCGGGATCGATCCAGACCGAGGTGCCCGTGAAGCCGGTGTGGCCGTACATGCCAGTGGGGGAAATCTGCCAGCCGAGGCCGCGGGATTCGTTTAGGCCATCGGTCTGATTTCGCGTGGCCTCGGAGACGACGTCGCGCGGAAGCAGCTCCGCGTTGGCCCACGATTGCGCGAGACGGAACACGCCGCGCGCGGTCGCGAAGAGGCCGGCGTTGCCGGCGGTACCGCCGGCGTGGTGGGAGTTGCCGTCATTCGTTTCGGCCCACATCAGGCCGTCGCGGTTTGGGGCGATGGAGGGGATGCCGGCGAGTTTCGCTTCGAAGCGCTGGCCCCATTCGGTTGCGGCAATGCGCGGGCGGAGCGTTAGTGGTGGATGAAACATCGCGTCGTTTTCGATGCCGAGGGGGGCGAAGATCCGTTCGCGTGCGAGAGTCGCGTAATCGGGCAGCATCGACCAGAGCAGGATGAAGTTGAGGTCGGAGTAGACCACGCGCGTGCCGGGCTCGTACTCGGAACCATGTTCGCGGATCGCGGTCAGGTAATCGGGATACGTGTAGAGCGGCATCCAGGCGCGAAGACCTGATGTATGAGTAAGCAGCGGGCGAATGGCATCGACATCGAGCAGTTGCAGCGCGAGTGTCGTCGTGATCAGCGGTTTGGTGATCGAGGCGCAGTCGTAGAGCGTGTCGAGCGTCGCCGGGATGCGCAGCGGGACGGCGACCGCGTTGCCAAGAGCGTTCTCGTGCTCGATGCCGCGCGACGAACCGATCGCGTAGACGGCGCCGGGGAAACTGCCGAGGGCGATCTCGCGGCGGAGGAAATCGTCGATCTGCATCGCGACGCATTCTACGTGCACAGGAACGGTTGCGCCGCGCTGCTGTCAACGGCGAATTTCCCTTTGCAATGAGCGGTTTACACGCGGCGAATTCGCATCACGGCGCGGCGCGCGATTGCAGTACCATCCGGCGCGTCCAAATCAGATCAGTCAGGGTGTTCTTCATTAATGTTCCGTCTCGACAAGCTTGAAATCCACGGCTTCAAATCGTTCTACGATCCGGCGCAGCTTGCCTTTCCCGCGCCGATGACGGCTGTCGTCGGCCCGAACGGCTGCGGCAAGTCCAACATCTGCGACGCCATCATCTGGGTCCTCGGCGAGAACCGCGCCTCGCACATCCGCGGCGAGACGATGGACGACGTCATCTTCCAGGGCTCGGCGCGGCGCCGGCCGCTGTCGATGGGCGAGGTGACGCTCACGTTGGCGACGTCGAACGGCGACAGCAATCATCCGATGTCGGACGACGGACGCATCGTCATCAACCGCCGCGTGTTCCGCACGGGCGAGTCGGAGTTCCGCCTGAACGGCAAGCGCGTTCGCCTCAAGGACATCTCCGACATCCTGATGGACACGGGCCTCGGCATCCGCAATTACTCGGTGATGGAGCAGGGAAAGATCGATCTGATCCTCTCCAACAAACCGCAGGACCGCCGCCGACTGATCGAGGAAGCGGCCGGCATCACGAAGTACAAGACGAAGCGGCGCGCGGCGGAGATGAAGCTGGAAGAGACGCAGCAGAACCTGCTGCGCATCGACGACACGCTGGCCGAGGTCACGCGCAATCTGAATTCGCTGAAGCGGCAGGCCGGCAAGGCGCGGAGGCATAAGGAGCTGAGCGAGCAACTCTCGACCGCGAAGCGCGCGCTGTACAAAGGGCGCATCGTGCTTGCGCAGGCGGAGCAGTCGGCCGCGGACGAAGGCGTCGCGGCATCGCAGGCGAGTGAGTCGGAACTGGCCGCGCAACTTGCGACCGATGAAGCGGAACTGGCAGAGAACCGCACGGCGCTGTCCGGGAAGTCGTCGCGCGCATCTCATGTGCGCGAGGAAGTGGCGTCCCTTTCGGGCGACGTTGAACGCCTCCGCTCGTTCATGCAGCAATCGGAAACGAACCTCGGCGATCTCGTGCAGCGCAGCGGCAACGCGCAGACGCAGATCGCGCAGTTGGAGAGCGAAGGAGCCGAGCAGCAGGCGCTCCTCGACGAACGCGCGCAGGCGCTGGAAGTGGCGCGCGGCGAGCGCAATCGGTTGCGCGAAATCGCCGAGCAGGCGGAGCGCGACCGGCAGGAACGCGCGGATGAAGTACGCCGTCACGAGAAGGCGCTGGCCGATGCGCGCGAGACGCTGATGCGGACGATCGCGCGGATTTCCGAGGCGCGCAATCAGGTGCATCAGATTGAAGTCGCTGTCGAAAAGTGCGAGTTCTACCTCGGCAAGTTGAGCGAGTCGGCGCGCAAGGCCACCGAAAGCCGCGACGGCGCGCGGTCGCTGAGCGCGGAATGGGATCAGCGCGTCAACGAAGCGGAGGCGTTGCTCGAAACGACGCGGCAGCTCGCTCGCGAAGCGGTCGCGCTGAACGACGAGCTGACGTCGCGCCGCAACGATCTACGCGAGACGATGGCCGGCGCGCGCGATCGCGTGTCGCAGATGACGTACAAGATCGATTCGCTGCGGACGCTGCTCATTTCGCTGGAGTCGCAGGAAGAAGACGTCCGCCGCGCGATTCTCGAGCTCATCCCCAACGCGACGCCGGCCGCCGAGGCCGTGCGCGCGACGGAAGGATTCGAAGCCGCCCTCGATACATTGCTGCGCGATGTGTCGAAAGCGGTCGTCGTCGACAACGCACGCGTCGCCACCGACGCCATCGCCCGTCTGCGGGAGCGCGGTGCAGGACGCGGCGCATTCATCACGCTCGATTACGAAGCTGCGGGCGAAGGTGGTCGGCGCGGCGACGCGAAGTACGCGGTCGTCGGCGAAGGTCCGGTTGCTGATGCCGTTCGGCGCGCGATGCCCGAGGCGTACATCGTCGGCACGCTCGGCGAGGCGCTCGATCGATCGAAGGAGCGGCCAAGTGCGACGTTCGTCACGCTCGAGGGCGACATCGTTCGCGGTCCGCTCGTCATCGGCGGCAAGTCCGAGAACGCGACGCCGGGCGTCTTTTCACTCAAGCGGCAACTCTCCGATCTCGAAGCGCTCCTCGGCACCGAGGAGACGCGCGCCAGCGGCATAGCGGCGGAGTTGCAGACGATCGAAGAGGATCTTCGCGCCGCGGACGACGCGCGCATCCTGGCCGAGGAGCGGGCGCGTTCTGCGGAGCAGGAGTTGCGCGAACGGCGTAGCAATCGCGAGCGCGCCAATCAGGAGTTGGATCGTTTCGAGCGCGATCTCGCGGTTGCGTCGGAAGAGCAGACTCTTTACGCGGAAGAAAAGGAACAGCTCATCGCGCGGAAGAACGCGGCCATCGCCGATCTGCAGCAGCTCGAAGCGCAGGAAAGCGAGTGCCAGGATCAGATCCGGCAGCATGAAGAGCAACTGACCAATCTCCGCGAAACGTTCGAAGCGGTGACCGAGGCAGCGTCGAAGGCGCGCGTGGACGTGGAAGCGTCGGCGGGAAACGTGAACGCGATTCAGCGCGAACACGAGAACCTCTCGCGCATCGTGATCTCCCTCGGATCGCGCGCGACGCAACTTCAGCAGGAGATCGAGTCGCTGGCGCGCAAACGCGAGGAGACGGAAGCGGCAGTGGAGCGTTCGCGTGGACAGCTCGACGAGTCATTGAAGAAGCTCCACGAGCTGAGCGAGGTGCGCGTCGGTCTCGAAGCCGAGGTGGCCGATCTGCAGGTGCGCGTGGAAGAGCTGGAAGCGCGCGCGTTGGCGTCGCGCGAGCTGTGGAACACGGCCAAGGATTCGCTGTTCGAGTCGGAACGTCGCCGCGACCGCGCGAAGTCCGCGTTCGATCTGCTTCGCGAACAGATCGCGCTCGATCTGCACGCCGGCATCGATGCGCTCGCGGACGTCGAGCCGCCCACGGATGACGAAGGCCGCGCGGCGCTGGAAGCCGAGGTCGCGAAGTTGTCGGATGGGATCGAGAAGATTGGACCAGTGAATGTGCTGGCGATCGATGAGCACACGGAGCTGGAACAACGCGAGTCGTTCCTTCGCACGCAGCGGGACGATCTGGTGCAGGCGATCGAATCGCTGCGCGGCACGATCCGCAAGATCAACCTGACGTCGCGCGAGCTGTTCCGCGACGCGTTTAACGCGATCAACGAGTACTTCACGGAAATCTTCACGTCGCTCTTCGGCGGCGGCACGGCGCGCATGCAACTGCTCGACGAGGAAGACGTCCTCGAAAGCGGCATCGAGTTGGTGGCGCAGCCGCCCGGCAAGAAGAACCAGTCGATCGCGCTGCTCTCCGGCGGCGAACGCGCGCTGACTGCGCTGGCGCTGCTCTTCGCGATCTTCCGCTACAAGCCGTCGCCGTTCTGCATCCTCGACGAGGTCGACGCCCCGCTCGACGAGATCAACAACGAGCGCTTCGTTCGCCTGGTCCGCGACATGTCCCGCGACACGCAGTTCATCGTGATCACGCATTCGCGCCGCACGATGGAAGCCGCGGACATCCTTTACGGCGTGACGATGGAAGAAGCGGGCTGCTCGCGATTGGTGTCAGTTAACTTTGCCGAAGTCGAAGCTTAGTTTCATCCGCAGATGACGCAGATGGACCCAGATTGAGAACCAGGCGTTTGTATTCGAGGCGCGGTGATCCGAAGTTCAAGAGAATCGCTTTCTGCATGCCGGATGCTTTGAGGTAGTTGATGACTTGTGCTTCTTCAGTGCCGGACAGGCGCTGAAGTGCTTTCAACTCGACGATGAGCGATCCGAAACAGAGGAAGTCGACGCGATAGGTCGTATTGAGTTGAGTGCCGCGATAGAACACCGGCAAGCCAACCTCTCGCGCGTGCGGAACGCCACGCACTTCAAATTCTCGCTGGAGCGCTTCCTGATAAACCGGTTCTAAGAACCCGCAGCCCAACTCGGTGTGCACGGCCATCGCTGCGCCGATCACTGCGTATGTCTCAGGATCTCTTTTATCTGTGGCCATCTGCGTAATCTGCGGATGGAAATATTATCCTCACTGCGATCGCCGCGAGGATCATCCCGATTGCGGCGGAGGCCAGAACGTCACTGGTCCAGTGGCGGAAGGCCAGGACTCGCGAGACAGCAACCGACAGCGCGAGGAGGAAGGCGGCAGCGCGCATTGTGCGCGACGGTGAGGCGAGCATCAGCACTCCCGCGAGGGCGAAGGCGCCGACAGTGTGGCCGCTGGGGAAGGACGTCGCGGCGGCACGGGCGTGGTGGAAGGGACCGAGCCAGAGCTCGGGGCGCGTGCGGCCGGCAGTGTATTTGACGATCTGGACGGAGACGCCGGCGGCGGCTCCGGCGAGAGCCATGGCCGCGCCGTAGGCGATCCAGCGACGCGTGCGGTAAACGACGCCGGCGACTAGGAAGAAGACGACCACCATGGCCGGATTCATGCCGCCGCCGAAGCGGTTGGCGATGCGGATCGTGTCCTCGACGTTCGATGTCTGAATGCGCTCGGCAAACGCAGTGATCGGCGCGTCCGCAAATCGCCAGACGATCGCGACAAGCGCGGCGCATATGAGGACGATGAGAGCGTCCGTCTTGCGAACGCGGATTCGTGTCGCGCGCACGAGCGCCCAGATCTCTCGAAAGTCGGAGAGTCTGTACGCATTGCTCGGATGGAGAAGAGCTAGAAGAAACAACCCCGCGATACACCAGAAGGCCACATCCCAGGCGGGAGCTTCGCGGCCGAGGAAAGAGAGATTGTCGACGGCGAGGTGAGCGTGGCAGCAGAGCTGGTTGATCTCGATGGCCGGCGCGGGCCAGAAGACGGAGAGCGCGAGCAGGACGACGAACGCCGCGGCGGCGAGACGGCGTTTAGCGTCGATAGACATAGAACCACTTTCCGATCATGCGGACGGGGTCGACCATCTGGTAGCCGTACAACTGCGGTGCGATCTCGCCGGCGTGCGCGCGCGCCGTCACGATCACGGTGGGCGTCAGTTGCGCGAGCGTGTAGGGCGTGGCGTAGGTGACGTGCTCGTAGCCGATCGGCATGTCGCGCGTCCAGAGATACGGCGCCGCATAGAGCGCGATCTGCTCCGGCGGAACGTGCTGTTTTTCGAGCGCGGCCACGAGCGGACGCGTCGATGAGAGATCGTTGATGAACGGCATCAGCGCGATGGCGATGACGATCATCGCGATGATCGGAACAAGTCCCGCAGCGACGGTCGAAGTGATGAGCGAGGAACGAAGCGCGATCACGAACCCGAGGATCGCCGCGACCAGCGTGATCACGCAGAAGATCTTCACCGCCGGCAGTTGGACGAGCGCGCCTTCGGGACTCTTGATCATTTGCGGAGTGACGAACAGTCCGCCGATTCCGATGAGCGCCATGATTGCGATCGAGATCGCGTTTAACCAGCGCGCAGGTCGGCCGCGGTCCGACGTCACGTACTCTGCGATCAGCAGCGCCGCCGGCGGGATCATGGCCATCATGTAGACGTCGAGTTTGCTGCTCATCAGCGAGTAGGGGATGAGCACCGCCAGGATCCAGTTGATGAGGAAGCGGTGCGTGCGCCAGAGCGCGATGACGGCGGCGGCGGCGAGAAAGAACCAGGGGAAGAGCGACGCCGGCAGGTGGATCGCGTAGAACCACGGCGGCGCGTTGTGAACCCACGAGGCGACGGCGCGGCCGACGGTCTGTTTGACGATGACATCGTGCGTGTAGGCGCTGCCGCCGAGGCGCATCGCGGGAGCGAGCCAGAGCAGAGGGATGACGATCAGCGCCAGAATCGCCGGCGCGTAGTTGCCGCTGGGAATCCGTTTGCGGCGCATCCATTCGAGTACGAAAAGAACGATCGCGATCACCGGCGCCATCGGACCTTTGATCAGGACGGCGATGCCGAGGGCGATGGCGCAGTGGAGGAGCGCGCGAAAGTCATCGGCATCGAAGAAGCGCTGCAATTGCCAAAGCGCAAGAACGATGAAGGCGGTGAAGCTGACGTCCATCCGCGCTGATTGTGCCGAGGTCCAGATCATCAGCGAGGAGCCGCAGATGAACGCCGCCAGCGGTCCGCCGATCTTCCACATCAGCCAGAGGAGAAAAACGAATGCGATCAGCGACGGGAGGACGAAGGCCCACGTGGAATAGACGCCGAGCGGAAAGGTAAGCAGATCGATCATCCAGAAGTGGATGGGCGGCTTATGCGTGAACGGCGTGCCGTTGAGCGTCGGCAGGAAGAACGCGCCGGTGGCGCGCATTTCGCGCACGACCTGGCCGTATTTCGTTTCATCGCCGACGAAGAGATCGCGCTGCATCGGCGTGATGAGCGCGCCTGCGATGAGGAAGAACGTTGCGGCGATGAGAAGGCGACGCGGCATCGCGCGGATTGTATGGGCAAAAAAAGAGACCGCTCGCGCGGTCTCCTTCGCTGATCAGGTGTGTCGTTCGTTTCCGCTATGCCATCGCGTTCGATGTCTCGTAGGAGCGGATTCGGGCGGCCATCTGGTCCTTCAACTGGAGTTTTCGCTTCTTCAACGTTTTCTCTTCGAGTTCTTCATCGACGGAGACCTCGTTTTTGGTTGAGAGCTCGCCGAGCCGCGACTCGCACGCGTGGTGTTCGTCAAGCCATTGGCGAAACTCGTTGTCTTCGGTGCTGAGAATCCGTTGAATGTCAGCGATTTGATTCGACATCCTCTATCCTCCTTCGAAGTACCTTCGCCGGAAATTGTAGCACTCCGCCTGCCAGCTTTCGACCACGCTAAGTGGCGCGTTTGCAGCCTTTTGAGGCCGGAATACGTCGTGGGTTCCCATCGGCTCCAGCTTTGCACTACCATCGCGCCGATGCAGAAAATGCCGTGGGCGCCCGAGGGATGGCTGTTCCTGATCCCGGTTCTGATCCTGACTGCTCTGGCGCTGCTCCTCCAGTACACGGTCGCCGCGATCGTCCTCGGATTGCTCGCGCTGTTCCTCATCAACTTCTTTCGCGATCCGCGCCGCACCGGCTCCGAACATCATGTTGACGTCCTCTCGCCCGCCGACGGCACCGTCGTCGCGATCAAGGACGTTCCCGACGGCGATATCTGGCCCGGGTTGACGAAGCAGGTCAGCATCTTCATGTCGGTGTTCGACGTGCACGTGAACCGCGCGCCGATCACGGGGAAGATCATTCACTACCGCTACAACCCGGGGAAGAAGATCGCCGCGTTCGCGGAGAAGTCGTCGACGGAGAACGAGCAGAATCTGATCGTGGTCGAGGACAAGCATGGCGCGAAGCTGGCGTTCAAACAGATTGCCGGATTGCTCGCGCGCCGCATCGTCTTCGACAAAAAAGAAGGGGATGAAGTTGTGCGCGGTGAACGCGTCGGCATGATCAAGTTCGGCTCGCGCGTGGACATGTTCTTTCCCGCCGAGGCGGTCATCAAAGTCGGAATGCGCGACAAGGTGAAGGTCGGCCTGACCATCGTGGCCGAGCTTGGAGTGAAGTGATGCAGGGGCCGGACGTCCGCAAGAATCTCCGTCGCGGCGTCTACATCGTGCCGACGCTTTTCACGATCCTGAACATTTTCTTCGGCTTCCGTTCGATCGTGAACAGCTTGCGCGCGCGTGAGGCGATGACCGCCGGCCGTCCTGATCTGGCCATCGCCGCATTCGAGATCGCCTGCGTTTCGCTGCTGATCGCGGCGGTCTTCGATACGTTCGACGGCATGATCGCGCGCCAGCTCGGCGCCACGAGCGAGTTCGGCAAGGAGTACGACTCGCTCGCGGACGTCGTCACGTTCGGCACCGCGCCGGCCGTGCTCGTGTACGCGTGGGGTCTGCATCCGCTCGGCAAACTAGGGGTCGGAATCGCGTTCCTGTTTCTCGTCAGCGTCTCTCTCCGATTGGCCCGCTTCAACGTGATGACGGGCAAAACCGACTACCGCTACTTCGTCGGATTGCCGAGCCCGGCCGGCGCGCTGACGATCGCGGCGCTGATCTGGTACGCGCCGGCGCCGGTGCTCGATCGCCGCTTCGCGCTGGTGATCCTCGTGCTCACGGCGTGTACCGCGTTCGCGATGGTGTCGCCGATCCGCTGGCGCGCGCAGAAGGGCCTCCATTTCCATCAGGGCCGTTCGCTGATGTACATCGTGGTGATCGCGGCAATCATCGCCATCGCCTTCGCCTGGCCGCGGCAGGTTGGCGTCGTCTTCGCGATTTCGTATCTCGCGTCAGGGCCGCTGGTGCGGCTCTGGTCGATCGCGTTTCCGTCGCGCAAAGCCGCTGACGTGCTACAACCCGCACCGCCATGATCGATCCGAAATCCGCCGCCGGCTATCGCCTCGGCATCGTCAATCCACTCACGCTCGTCGGCACCGAAATCCAGTCCATCCTGCGCGAGCGCGCTTTTCCGTTCGCGAAGATCGTGCTCATGGACAGCACCGGTCAAGCCGCCGGCGCGCTGACGGAGATCGGCGACGAACCGGCGGTTGTCCTGCCCGTTTCCGACGACGAACTCGAAGATTGCGACATCGTTTTCTTCTGCGGTCCCGCCGAGGGGAATCGCGAATGGATCGAGCGCTATGACGAAGACCGGTTCGTGGCCATCGATCTGTCGCAGCCGTCGACGGTGGATGGCAAACTTGCCGTCGCCGGCGTGAACCTCGAGGAGCTTTCATCGAATGATCGTCTCATCGTCTCGCCGCATCCGGTGGCGATTCCGATCGCGCTGATCCTGCATCAGATCGAGATGCTCAGCCGCGTGGAGATGTGCACCGCGACGGTCGTGCAACCGGCGTCGACGTTCGAACAGCTCGGCGTCGAGGAGCTCGCGAAGCAAACCATCAGCGTGTTGAACATCCAGACCATTCCGCACGAAGTCTTCGATCGCCAGCTCGCCTTCAATCTCTATCCGGCGCCGGAGCGGAACGAGGAGTTCATCACCTCTCAGATTCGCTCGCTCACCGATCCCGACGCGCAACTGGCGCTGCTGATCACGCAGGGGACGATCTTTCACGGCCACACGTTTTCGCTGTTCCTGAAAACGAAAGAGCCGCTCGACGTCGGCCGCATCACGACAACCCTCGGCGCGAATGCCGCGATCGCGTTCGCCGAGGGCGACCAGGCCTTCGGCACGATCGACGCTGCGGGGAAGGACGAAGTTCTGATCGCCGAAGTGCGCGCGGATGCCTCCATCCGCGGCGGCTTCTGGGTCTGGGCCGTCTGCGATAATCTCCGCCGCAGCTCCGCGCTGAACGCCGTCCTCGTCGCAGAGAAGGTGCTGTTCGGAAGCGGGAACGTTAATTAATCCTGCGGCGAAGCGCGCAGGATCTCCGATGCGACCACGCGATCTGCGCTTCGAAGCGGCACCAGTGCGGTATAACCGGAGATCCTGCGCGCTTCGCCGCAGGATGAACTACACGAGGAGATAAAACCAATGCAGGACTTCTACGAGCCGAAAGTCGGCGACATGGCTCCCGATTTCAAACTGCCGTCGACGCGCGGCAAGGACATGACGCTGAAGGAGAATCGCGGCAAGGACGTGATCCTCTATTTCTATCCGAAGGACGACACGCCCGGCTGCACCGCCGAGGCCTGCAACTTCCGCGATCACGAATCCGATATTTCCAAGGCGCACGCGGTCGTCCTCGGCGTTTCCGCCGATTCGCTCGAAAGCCACGACAAGTTCCGCGGCAAGTACGACCTGAATTTCCCGCTGCTCTCCGATCCGACCGCCGACGTGGCCAAGATGTACGGCGTCTGGAAAGAGAAGAACAACTACGGCAAACGTTACTGGGGCGTGGCCCGCACAACGTTCTGGATCGGACCGGACGGCCGCATCAAGAAGATCTGGAAAAAGGTCGACACGAAGCGCCACGCGGAAGACGTGCTGGCGGAATTGGAGAGAAGGTAAGCGACGGCGGACGTGCGATCTTATTACGGATAGCCAACTCCGCTATATAGCCTTTCACTGTTTCGTATCTTTGTCCTTGGGTTCTGGGTTGCTGGGCTGTTCCTCGTCTTGGTTGTCTACCGGGAGGTTCTTCCAGAGATATACAGCAAGCAGAATCCCCACAGCGCTATAAAATGCCAACAAGACCAGCGTCCCTGTCAGTCCACCTTTTTCAAACGCGTACTTGGCCGCGAAAAACGTCGCTGCTACAAAGTAAGCGCCAAACAGCACGGTGACGGCCGCGCGCATGAATCTCTCAGGCCTGCGATGATCGACCTTACGCCTGCCACGTGAAATGTTGGATTCATGTATCCATTTCTCCCAACCTATTGTCGGGTCTAGCTCCTTTTCGACATGATCAGCCAAATAGCGCGCGATGCGGACGATTGCATGGGTATTTGCTAGGTGGAAGAGTACGACTATGACGACGAGGAGCGGCAGGGCAAGAGCTAGCACCTCAGCCTTCGTCTGGATGAGATAGTTAACTGCCGGTATTATCACTGCTCCTACGCTAATAACCTGAAAATCTCTATGTTGCGTGGCCAGTATCTCTTGCCGGAGAGCCTCGTACTGCACTCGAAGAAGATCATCTCTTATCATGAACTAGGAGTGTCATGAGCTGAGGTTTGTCTACCCTGTCGTTTTTCCTGGTTTCAACAATGTAACACTTTAGAGTGGCATGAGTTTGTGACTCTGCATGTCAATCTTCGTGATTGTGGCGCTCTCCCGATGCAGTTCGCGAACTTCGTCGTGACTGTCCTCGCCTACGCAGGCGCACCTCTTTTGGCGAAAGTTCGTAACATTAGAGATCGCGAAACTGACTTCCGCGTTTCCCGTCTCAATAAACGATCTCCTCCTCACGCGAGTAGAGGTTGTTTGAGAACGCACGAAGATGACCGCCGAGGCGCTGTTGACGGATGGAGTGGATGCGGCGGCGACGCGGACATCGGCAACGTCGCCTGCGCTCCTCGCGGTCATCCGCGCGGCGCGCGACGGCGACGAGCGGGCGTTCGAGGAGATCATGCTCGCATCCGAACGCCGCGTTTCACTCCTGGCCTGGCGCATCCTCGGCGATGCCGAAGAGGTGAAGGAGGCGACGCAGGAGACCTTCCTGCGCGTCTTCCGCCATTTGCGGCGCTTCGACGAACAGCTCGATTTCTTCGGCTGGCTTTTTCGGATCGCAGTAAACGTCTGCCGCGACATCGAGAAACGCCGCAGACGCCGCTGGATTTTCGCGCCGTTCGATCAGGCGCTGTCGATCGCGAGCAGTCACCGTTCCGCCGACGACACGATCGCCGCAAACGATGACGCCGCATTGCTGACGCGCGCCATCGATTCGCTTCCGGCGAAAGAACGGCTGGCCGTGATTCTTCGCGAAGTCGAAGAGTTGTCGACCGAGGAAACCGCGACGATTCTCGGGATCTCGCCGGCGACTGTGCGAGTGCAGGTGAGCAAGGCGCGCGCGAAGTTGCGCGTGTGGATCGAAGCGCGGCGTGGAGGTGCGCGATGAACATGAACGAGTTCCGGTCGAAGCAGCCGTTGAGCGAAGAGGACTTCGCGACCATCCGCCGCAACGTGATGAGCGAGATCGCGGCGCGGAAGTCCTTCCTTCCGATCGCGATGCGGTTCGCGCTCGCCGCGGCGGTCGTGATCGCGATCGGCATCGTCTTCATCGCGAAGCGTCCTGCGCCGGTTGCGATCGAGACGGTGAAGCAACCGGTGGTGATCGTGAAGGCACCGGTCGCCGTTGCAACAGTCGCGGCGCCGCCGGCGACTCGAGCCGTTACGCATCATCCACGGCATCGGCGCGCGACGCATTCACATGCGCAATACGCATCGGCAACCCAACCAAACATCCGCGTTGAATTCCGGACTTCGGATCCCGAGGTCCGCATCATCTGGATCGCGAGCCAGACCCCATCGACAACAACAGGAGGCAAATCATGAAACGGATCGCCATCATCATCGCCGCGCTTTTCGTCGCCGCGAGCGCGCTGGCTCAGGAGAAAGCGCCGGCGCCGGCAGCCGAGGAGTACAACAACGTCCGCGAGTACAAGAGCAAGGTCTTCGAGGTTCACAACCGCGATGCGCGCGAGATCGCGTCATCGGTCAAGCTTCTCGGCAGCGGCTTCAAGGGATCCGCGATCAGCGTCAACAACGAGATGCACACCATCACGGTGCGCGACTATCCGGAGAACGTTGCCGCGATGGAAGGCGCCATCGCGCGTCTCGATCAGCCGGTCGCGGATACGCCGGACATCGAGATGAAGATTTCAGTGCTGATCGGATCGAAGAGCGCGCTGCCCGGCGCGGCCACCGTTCCCGACGAGCTTGCGCCGGTCGTGAAGCAGCTCGAGTCGACGCTTCGCTACGCGCACTACGGTTTGATGACGGCGACGGTGCAGCGCACGAAGCCCGGCAACGGTCTCACCGGCTCCGGCGTGGCCGAGCCGACGCTCCTCGGCATGACGGTGAAAGAAGGACAGCCGATCCTTTACAACTACCGGCTGCGGCGCATCACGTCGACGGGCGGCGAGAAGCCATCGATCGACATCGAGAGCTTCGACTTCTCGATGCGCGTCCCGATCACCGTCGGCGGCGCCACGCCGGTTCAGTATCAGTCCGTCGGCTTCGAGACGCCGGTCTCGATCCACCAGAACGAAAAGGTTGTCATCGGCACGACGACGATGGGCGACAAGGCGCTGATCGTAGTGGTGACGGCGACGGTGGTCCCGAAGTAATTGTTCGTAGCGCCGCCGGCTCGGCGGCGCTACGTCATTACACCGTCGCGGGTTTGAATGCGCGCAAGCGCTTGCAGGCTTCTTCCAGCGACGCGAAATCTTTCGCGAAGCAGAATCGCAGCATTCGTTTTCCGGCCTCGGAGACGAAGAACGCGGAGCCGGGAACGGAGGCGACGCGCGTCGTTTCGAGCAGTGCGTTCGCGGCTTCCTTGTCGTCGCGGAACTCGTCCGGAATCTGCGCGAGCATGTAGTACGCACCTTGCGGCACTGACGGTTTGAAGCCGGCCTCGGAGAGTGCCTCCGCGAGCATGTCGCGTTTCTTTTGATAATCCGCGGCCATGTTCGCGTAGTACTCGTCGCCGATTTCGAGCGCGCGCGCGACGCCCCATTGCAGCGGAGTGGGCGCGCAGATGGCGAAGAGATCGTTCATCAGACCAATGGGACCGGCGATGCGTTCGTCGGCGATGACGTAGCCGACGCGCCAGCCGGTGATGGAAAACGTCTTTGAGAATCCGCTGATGGTGATGGCCAGATCGCGGCAGGAGGGGATCGAAGCGACCGACACGTGCTTGCGGCCGTCGTAGACGATGTACTCGTAGATCTCGTCGGTGAAAATCCACGCGCCGAACTCGCGGCAGAGCGCACCGATCTTTTCGAGCTCCTCGCGCGTGAACATTTTCCCCGAGGGGTTCGACGGCGTGCAGACGACGATCGCTTTCGTCTTCGGTGTGAACGCCGCGCGCAGAACGTCGAAGTCGATCGTCCAATCAGGCGCCTGCAGCGGGACGAATTTCGGCTCGAAGCCGAGGACTTTGAAGGTGTTCAGGTGGTAGCCGTAGTACGGCTCGAAGAGGATCACTTCGTCGCCGACGTTCAGCGTAGCCATAGCCGCGGCCAGGAAGCCGCCGCTCGATCCGACCGTGACCACGATCTCTTTCGCCGGATCGGCCGTGAATCCGTTGTGGCGCTCGACCTTGCGCGCGATGCGTTCGCGAAGGATGTCGATGCCTTCGAATTTCGAGTACGTCGCTTTGTTCGCGCGGATGGCGTCGCAGGCGCCGTCGATGAGCTCCGGAATCGTGGGGAGGTCGCAGATGCCCTGCCCGAGGTTGATGCCTTCCACCCGCTCGCATTCGCGGGACATGCGGCGGATGTCAGACTGCACGAGGCCACGCAAACGATCGCTGATCTGGTTCATAGCGCGCGTAGTTTAAACCTGCCGGCCCACCACTCGCCGTTCGCCCGTTCTTCGGCGAGTTCGAGACCGTGCTCAGCGCAAGCGCGGACGACGTCGTCGCGTTTGACGACGAGGATCCCGCTGAGGATGAGCGATCCATCCACATGCGATTTCACTTCGCCGAGCAGCGGGATGATGACCTCCGGGATGATGTTCATGGTGACGATGTCGAACGCGCCGCCGCGAAGCGCTTCCAGGCCGCCGATGAAGATTGGCATCCGCGCGCCGTCGACGCCATTGCGCACGCGGTTGTCGCGAAGCGCGGCGAAGGCATCGACGTCGTTGTCGAACGCGATGACGTGATCCGCGCCGAGGCGGCACATGGCCAAGGCGAGGATGCCGCTGCCGGCGCCGATGTCGAGGCCGCGTTTTCCGGCCACGTCGAGCGTCTCCAGCATCTCGATGCAAAGCGACGTCGTTTCGTGCGAGCCGGTTCCGAAGGCCTGCTCCTGCGGAACGACGAGCGCATGCCGCGTTGTGTCGCGCGCGATCAGCGATGCATCGGGCGCGACGATGAAGTGCTCGCCGATGTACAGCGGCTCGAGCGACTGCTGATAGCGATCTAGCCAATCGATGCGTTCGCGTTCGTCAAAAAAACACTCGACTCCAAGATCCTCAAGGTTGGCTGCTGCAACATCACGATCAATGGGGTCGTCGAAGTAGGCCGAGAGTATCCTGATGCCGTCGCGTTCGACCGAAGAATTACCCGTTGATCCCGTCATGTAGAGCAGCGACTCCACGGAATCCTCGATCGCGGCGTCGCCCGCATCCAAGTACATCTCGAGAATGAAGTCCTTCACGCGTGTGCGCCGAACAGCTCGCCGTAGTCTTCCATCGCCGCCTGCACGACGTTCGCCGCGTGCGCGTAGCCGTACGAGCCGGAGACGCGGATGCGGGCTGGCTCACCGGGGACCAGTTTGTACGTGGAGAAATAATGTTCCAGGCGTTCGACGAGCACGGTCGGAACGTCGCTGAGATCCTGCGCATCGCCCCAAACGTAGTCGCCCTGCAGTACGGCGATGATCTTGTCATCGGCCTCATCGCGATCGACGAGCTGCAGTCCGCCAATGACCCGCGCGGACAGCAGGATTTCCGACTTCGCAATCGGCCGCTCGCTGAGAACGCAGATGTCGAGCGGATCGCCGTCGCCGCGCTTGGTCACCGGCGTCAGTGCCGCCACGCGCGAACCGCAATACGTGCGCGGGATGAATCCATAAAGTGCCGGCGGCTGCGACGACGTTCGCTGCGGCCGGTCGACGCGCAAATATCCCGACGCTTTGTCGACCTCGTACTTGATCAGATCGAACGGCGTGATCTCGATATACGCATTAACCACGCGCGGCGCATCGGCGCCGGCACTCAGTCCATGCCACGGATGCGGGCGCCATTGAGAGAAGGTGAGATCAGCCACAGGGAAACGATTCTAATCCGCAGATGACGCAGATGGACGAAGATGAGGAAAGCCTTTATCTGTGTCCATCTGCGTCATCTGCGGATCGGCTCTACGGCGCCGTGAAAAAGTCCTTCACCTTGCCGAAGACTCCCTTGTCTTGCAGGGGCGTCTCGCCTTCGGCTTCGGCGTAGCGCGTGAGTAGGTCGCGTTGCGCGTCGTCGAGGGTCGTCGGGATGCGGACCGTCACGTGGACGTACTGATCGCCGCGGCCGGGGCCCTGGAGGAACTGGACGCCTTTGCCGCGGAGGCGGAAAACCTGGCTTGGCTGCGTGCCGGGAGGGATGCGCAGCGACTCGGGGCCGTCGATGGTGTCGGTCTGCACCTCGGCGCCGAGGGCGGCTTGCGTGAACGAGATCGTCTGCTCGGAGTGGATGTCGTAGTCGCGGCGCGTGAATTTCGCGTGCTCGCGAACGGAGATGAAGACGTAGAGATCGCCGGGAGGGCCGCCGTTGAAACCGGCTTCGCCTTCGCCGGCAACGCGCAGGCGCGAGCCGTCGTCGACGCCGGCGGGGACTTTGACGGAGATCGTCTTCTCTTCGCGCACGCGGCCGGCGCCGTCGCAGTTCGCGCAAGGATCCTTGATCACTTTTCCGGCGCCGCCGCATTGCGGGCAGGTGCGCGCAACGGCGAAGAAACCTTGTGAATAGCGGACCTGGCCGCGGCCGGCACAGCCGCTACACGTCACCGGCTGCGTGCCGGGTTTCGCGCCGCTGCCTTTGCATGTTTCGCAGGTGGCGACGCGCGGGACGTCGATGGTGATGTCCTTGCCGAAAACGGCTTCCTCGAACTCGAGCGTCAGGTCGTAGCGGAGATCGTTGCCGCGGGCGGCGCGTGCGGAACGGCGTCGGCCGGTGCCGAAGAAATCGCCGAAGCCGAAAAGGTCGCCGAGGATATCGCCAAAGTCGGCGAACTGATTCGGATCGAAGCCGCCTCCGCCGACGCCCTGGTGACCGAAGCGGTCGTAGCGCGCGCGTTTCTCGTCGTCGGAAAGCACGCCGTACGCTTCCGCGGCTTCCTTGAACTTTTCCTCGGCATCGGCATCGCCGGGATTTTTGTCGGGGTGATATTTCACCGCCATGCGGCGGTAAGCCTTTTTGATGTCGTCGACCGTGGCCTCGCGGGCCAGGCCGAGAATTTCGTAGTAATCGCGTTTTTCAGTCGTAGCCATTCGTCAGTTCTTACGGAGCGTCTCCGCCCGGCACATTCATTTTTACTGGGTTGTAAAGCATCACGCTGGTGAGGATGCGCGACGCGCTCTGCAGTTCGAAGATGGCGTCGTTCAGGCGCTGCTTCTCCTCGGACGCCGCCGAGTCCTTTGCTTTGGTGATGCACTTCTGAACCTTGTCGCGATCCTCTTCGGTCAGCATCTTGCCGAACTCGCGGAAAACCTTGTCGTTCGTGTAGATCATCCCTTCGAGTTTGTTCTGCAGCATGCGCGTCTCGCGGCGTGTGGCGTCGGCGCGCGAGTGCTCGGCCGCTTCGTTGACGAGGCGATCGATCTCGTCCTGCGACAGGCCGCCGGCGGGATTGATCTGCACGCCGGTCGACTGGCCGGTGGCCTGATCGCGCGCGGTGACGCTGACGATACCGTTCGAATCGATCGAGAAGGTGACCTCGATCTGCGGCACGCCGCGCGGCGCGGGTGGGATTCCGACGAGGTCGAACTTACCGAGCGACTTGTTGTCGCGCGCGAATTCGCGCTCGCCCTGCAGCACGTGCACCGTCACCTTGTTCTGCTGATCGGCGACCGTCGTGAAGATGAGCGAGTTCTTGGTAGGGATCGTCGCATTGCGCTCGATCACTTTCGTGAAGACGCCGCCGTGAGTCTCGACGCCGAGGGACAGCGGCGTGACGTCGAGCAGGATCATGTCCTTGATGTCGCCACGCAGGATGCCGGCCTGCACCGCGGCGCCGACCGCGACGACTTCGTCGGGATTGATGTTGCGATTCGGTTCCTTGCCGAAGGCCTGCTGCACGGCTTCGACCACACGCGGCATGCGCGTCTGGCCGCCGACGAGAACGACTTCGTCGATATCCTTCGGCGTGACGCCGGCCTGCTTCATGGCGTCGTTGACCGGATCGATCGTCTTCTGGATCAGGTCCTCGACCATCTTCTCGAACTCGCGGCGGGTGAGGACGCTGTTGAGATGTTTCGGACCCGAAGCATCGGCGGAGATGAACGGGAGCGTGATGCGCGACTCTTCGGAAACCGACAGCTCGTGCTTGGCGCGCTCGGCCGCTTCTTTCAATCGCTGCAGCGCCATGCGGTCGTCGGCGAGGCTGATGCCGGTGTCGCGCTGAAAGCCTTCGATGAGCCAGTCGATGATGCGCTTGTCGAAATCCTCGCCGCCGAGGTACGTGTCGCCGGAGGTGGAGAGCACTTCGAAAAGCCCGTCTTCGAGCTTGAGGATGGAGATGTCGAACGTACCGCCGCCGAGGTCGTAAACGGCGATGAGCTGGTTGTGTTTGTGATCGAGTCCGTACGCCAGCGCGGCTGCGGTCGGCTCGTTGATGATGCGCAGCACTTCGAGGCCGGCGATCTTGCCGGCGTCGCGCGTGGCCTGGCGCTGGCTGTCGTTGAAGTAGGCGGGAACGGTGATGATCGCTTCGGTGACCGGCTCGCCGAGAAACTCCTCCGCGAACGCTTTGATCTCCATCAGCACGAACGCGGAAATCTCCTCGGGTGAATATTCGCGGTCGCGGATCTTCACCTTCATGTCGCCGTTGCCGGCCGGAACGATCTGGTAGGGGAGGATTTGTTTCGCGCGCGCGACTTCGCTCGAGTCGTACTTGCGTCCGATCAGTCGCTTGATGGCGAAGACGGTGTTGAACGGATTGGTGATGGCCTGACGCTTGGCGATCTGTCCGACCAGCCGGTCGCTGTCCTCGGTGAAGCCGACCACCGACGGCGTGGTGCGGCTCCCTTCGCGGTTCGGCATCACCTGCGGCGTGGCAACGTCCACGACGGCAACGCAGGAGTTGGTCGTCCCGAGATCGATTCCGATGACTTTCGGCATGCGTTAGTTGCCCGAGGGCCCATTCTCCTCCGGCCCGCCGACCGCGACCTTGACCATGGCCGGGCGCAGGAGACGGTCGTGGAGGAAATAGCCTTTCTGGAGAACGGCGGTGACAGTGTGCGACGGCACCGAGGGATCTTCCTCGCGGATGACCGCCTCGTGAAAATTCGGATCGAAGCGGACGCCGGATTCAGTGATCGGTTTCAGTCCGTGGCGCTGCAGGACTTCGAAGAGCTGTTTGTAGATGAGCGCGACGCCTTTGTGAAACTCGTCGCCTTCCTCGGCGTGCTCGAGCGCGCGGTCGAAGTTGTCGAGAACCGGGAGGAGATCGCGGATGACGGAGCCGAGGGCGTAACGCTGGAAGTCGGCTTTCTCGCGCTCCGAACGTTTGCGGAAGTTCTCGAAGTCGGCCAGCGTGCGCACGTAGCGGTCGCGGAAGTCTTCGTTCTGCGAGCTGGCGGAAGGCGTTCCGGCCGCGGCTTCCTGCGCGGCGGCTTCCATCTCCTGCTCGATGTCGGCGACCGATTCGCCGGTGTCTTCGATGACGTAGGCGTCATCATCCTTTTCGTTTTCGCTCACTGCGGTTGCTCCTGTTCCTCTTCAATCTTGCGGCTCAGTGCGACGCCGAGGTAGTCGACCAGCGGCGCCATGCGCGCGTACTCCATGCGCATCGGGCCGATGATACCGACCATACCGAGCGGCGCGGCCTGCGTTCCGTAGCGCCGCGCGACGATGCTGAAGTTGTAGATCTGCGTAAAGTTGCTCTCCGAGCCGATCAGGATCTGCAATCCTTCTTCAGAGAGACACGAGTTCAAGATCTCCACCAGCTTCTCCTTCTCCTGCAGCGCGAGGAAGGTCTTGCGCATGGAGATGGCGTCGGAGAATTCGGGCTTGGTGAGGATCGAGGCGGCCCCTTCGACGTAGAGCTCGTGTTCGAGCGGCGAGACGTCGTTCACCGCTTCGATGCCGAGGGAGATCGTCTTCTGCAGCATCCCGTCGTGCATCGCGCGCTCCTCCTCCGTCATGCGGATGAGGCGGCGGCGGATGCTGTCGAGCGTGAGGCCGGCGAATTCGATGGTGATGTAGCGCGAGATTTTCTGCAGTTCGTCGCGCGTGAAGGGCTGGCGCGTCTCGATGATCTTGTTCACCACCACGCCGTTCTGGCCGACGATGATGCACATGATCTTGCTGTCGGCGACGGCCACGAAGTCCATGCTCCGGATGGTGAACTGCAGCAGCGTGGGCATGAAGATGACGCCGACCTGATCGCTGAGCCGCGACAGGACGCGCGAGGCGAGGTGCAGCACTTCGTCGATTTCGTTGGCGTGGCTGACCTGGTCGTCGATCATTTCCCGCTCGCGTTGCGAGAGCGCGCGCGAGCGCATGAGGTGATCGATGAAGAATCGGTATCCGCGGTCGGTGGGAACGCGGCCCGCCGAGGTGTGCGGCTGTTGCAGATAGCCGAGGTCTTCGAGGTCGGCCATGACGTTGCGAAGGCTGGCGGGCGAGAGCTGAAAGCGTCCGCCTTTAGCAAGCGAACGAGAGCTGATCGGCTCGCCGGTGGCGACGTGCTGCATGATGATCTCGCGCAGCACGTCGCGGGCGCGGCTGTCGAGATCGTCACCGTGGAGATCAATGTGTGCGGGCATCGCGGGTCACGAGCGAGGGTAGCAGTCTCGTTGTCCGACCGCTAACACACAGAAGAATGTAGGAATTGCGGCGAAGGGTGTCAAGATTGCTGGTGTCGATGAAGGCCATGAAGCGCTTGATGATCTTCGCACTGTTTTTCGCCGCGCCGGTGTACGCCGTGACGGTCGATCGCATCGCCGCGGTCATCGATCGCCAGGTGCTGACGGTGAGCGAAGTCAACCAGATGGCGGAGCTGCGATTTTTTCCGCGCGTGGCCGGACGGAGCGAGGACGATTACCGCCACGACATCCTCGAAGCGTTGATCGCGCAGGCGCTCCGCTATCGCGACGTGGAGCGCTTCGGCGCGCAGGACATCCCGAAGGATTCGATCGAGGCGCGGCTGGTGGAAATCCAGCACCGCTTCGCGTCGCCCGCGGAGCTCGACGCCGCCCTCGCGCGCGCCGAACTGACTCCGGACGAGCTGCGCGCGCTGATCAAGCGCCAGTTGCAGGTCGAGGCGTACATCCAGGAGCGCTTCGCGCCGATGGTGTTCGTGTCGAATGAGGATATCGCCGACTACTACAACGGTCCCTGGCGCCAGCAGCGCGTCGAACGCGGACTGGCGGTGCCGCCGCTCAACGACGTCCGCGAAGAAATCCGCACCCTCATCCGCTCGCGCCAGCTCGATCAACAGATCGAAACCTGGACCACGCAGTTGCGAGCCAGAGCGAATGTCGATGTGTACGCGTGGCGGTGAGTGAGGCAGGGAGGTGAGGCAGGGATGAGGGACGAGGGATCGGGCAGTCAGTTTTGAAATCCCGCGCCACCCCTGCTGGCGAAGCCAGCTTAAGAACCGTAGCCCCCGGCTTTCAGCCGGGGGACTTGAGGCGGCCGCCAATTTGTGAGCCCGCTTTAGCGGGCGAAAGAAAGCTTTCTATCGCGCGCTAAAGCGCGCTCCGACTTTCGAGATGCGTTGGAGTCCCCCCGGCTGAAAGCCGGGGGCTACGGTTCTCACGCCGGCTTCGCCGACGATCAGGACGCGGATGATTCCGAACGAGGGAGAACGATGAGGTTTTCCCTCATCCTGCCTCATCTCCCTCATCCCTGTCTCATCCCTGCTACTGACCCCGCGCTAACCGGTTCGTCGGAATCGGCATCGTGTTCGGAGTCGGATTCGCGTTCTGCGTGTAGAAATCGACGGAGCCGATGATCGTCTTCAGGCCGCGGAAGTCGACGACTTGAACCGTCAGACGGTGCTTCGAGTTGGCGAGCTTCGTCGTATCGATGATGAAGTGCCAGCCGGAGTTCCCGCTGTTGGTCAGGAACGGATACTGCTGCGCAACGTCGGGACGCGGGAAATTCAACTGCGCGAGGCCTTTGAAATCGCCGTCGACGATGATTTCGACTGAGCTCACGAGGCCGCCTTCTGCGACTGCCCAACCCTGGAACGTCACCGTTCCCTTCATGAAGTCGGACGTATGCGGAACGTCGATGAAGCCCTGGGCCGCTGCCACGCGATCTTCCGCGCATTCGAAGAAGACGGGGATTCCGTCGCGGTTCGGCAGCTCGGTGAACGTCTGCTGCAAATCGCCGACGCGGACTTTCAGCACGTGATTGCCGGGCTTCACTCCGGACGCGAGCAGTGCGCCGACGTCCATCGTGAAGAGGAAGCCGGAGTGTGGCGCATCGGGATAGCCGGGGTAATAGCGCTCGACGTCGAAGCGCGGCAGGCCGTAGCAATTCGCGTAGGCGCCGAAGATCGGATTGAACGCACAGTCCTGCGCGGTCGAATACCAGATGCGGCCGTCCACCTCCAGCTCCGCGTAGGCCACGCGGCCGGTGTCGGTGCGCGTGCCGAGGTCGAGAGCCCAGCCGCGGACCGGTGTGATGTGCGATTGCGGATTGATGGCCGGCGAGGCGACAGGGAACGTATTGCAGCGCGTGCCGTAGAGCACCGCGTCGCGCTTCGGTTCGTCGATGTAGCCAAACGGCTTGAGGAGCGCGCCCTCATTGAAGATCTGAATCGTGCGGCGGCCGATCAATTTCGACAGGCCGTTGCGGTCGGTGGCGCGAATGTCGAGCGCGTGCACGCCGTCGGGGACGCGCGTGGTGTCGACGTTGGCGATGAACGCGCTGTAGAGCGCATCGGGCCAGTCGGCGATCGTGTTGGCCACGTCCGGGCGGGGATCGCCGTACATCGCGTTCTGCATCACGCCGTTGTCGATGAGCACTTCCACCTTGGAGACACCGTCGGTGTCGAGAGCCCAGCCGGAGACGGGGAAGGAACCCGAGGCGTTGTAGATGCCGACCGTGTCGGGGATGTCGACGCTGCCGAACGGCGCCTGGTTGAGCGTGTTGTCGATGATGATCGTGCGCCGTCCGAGCTCCGTGATCGTGCCGTCGCTGTAGAAAACCTTCACCGACAGCGTGTGCGGGCCATTCGTGAAGCGGCTGGCCAGCATTCCGATCTGGAAGCCGGGTGCGATGTGCTGGATGCCGGGCCAGTTCGGATAGGCCTCGATGATGTCGATGCGCGGCAGGTTCGTGTTGGAATTGGCGATGAACTGGTCGTCGACATAGACGGCCACTTTCGAGATCGCTTCCGGCGTGAGGAACCAACCCTTGACCAGGATGACGCCAGTCTGCGTCACAGTCGGATCGGGAAAGTCGAGCGCGCCGTGTGTTTCAACCGTTTGTGCCGTGAGCAGCGGGACGGCGAGCGACGCAAGAACAGCGAGAACCAGGCCGCGGGTAACCCTTCTCCACATAAACCCCTCCAACACCCGAAAATAACCCTGCCCGTAATGCGATGCCGACGCCGATATGCGCCGACCTGTGATCAGTTTGCCTGAGTTTATACTGCGCCGGTGAATTCTTCAAATATCGTTGTGGCCGGCGTCACCATCGACGACATCCGCGCCGCCTCCGCCCGCCTCGGCCACTCCATCCACCGCACGCCGCTTTTGTCAAGCCGTTCGCTGTCGGACGCGATCGGCGTCGAGGTGCGGCTCAAGTGCGAGAACCTGCAGCGCGCCGGCTCGTTCAAGATCCGCGGGGCGATGAACGCGCTGCTGCAACTCTCTGAAACGGAACGGCGCAACGGCGTGGTGGCCTTCTCCTCCGGCAACCACGCCCAGGGCGTCGCGCTGGCCGCGAAGACCCTCGGCATCAAGGCCACGATCGTGATGCCGGAGAACTCGGTGCAGATGAAGGTCGACGCCACGAAAGCCTACGGCGCGGCGGTCGTGACGGCCGGCGTGACCTCGGCCACGCGCGACACGGTCGCGAAAGAGATCGCCGAAAAGAGCGGCGCGGCGGTCATCCCGCCCTTCGACGACTGGCGCATCATCGCCGGCGCCGGGACGGTCGGGCTGGAGATCGTGGAAGAGTGGCCGGACGTCGAAACGATCGTGACGCCGCTCGGCGGCGGCGGACTGCTCTCGGGCGTGGCCATCGCGGCGACGTCGCTGAAGCCGGGCATCGACGTTTACGGAGTGGAGCCGCGCGCCGGCAACGACGGCGAGCAGTCGTTCAAGTCGGGCCGGATCGTGTCGATCGATCCGCCCAAGACGATCGCCGACGGCGCCCGCACGCTCGCCATCGGCGAGCGCAACTTCGCGGTGATCCGCGAGCGCGTACGCGACGTCGTCAGCGTCGAAGACGACATCCTTCTCTCCGCCGTGAAACTGGCGATGTATCGGACCAAGCTGGTCATCGAGCCGACGGGCGCGTTAGGCATCGCGGCGTTGCTCTCGGGCGCGATCAAGCCGAAGGGTAAGACGGCGATCGTCGTGAGCGGCGGCAACATCGACTTTTCGTTGCTTTGCTGAATCTGTCATCCTGAGTCGCCGGAGCTGCGTAGCCGAAGGCGGAGCAGCGCAGGACGACGAAGGATCTCAAGCTTCCCAAGCTGTGTTGAATCCCAGCGGGTTTCAGCCGGCGTTGCGCATCTTGAGATCCTTCGACCGTCCTGCGGCGTTCCGCGCTTCGCGCTCCAGCGCCTCCGGCGGCTCAGGATGACAAACTGAAATGACCCTCTTCGACACAACGCCCTTCGACCCGCCGGCGAAATCAGACGCGCCCCTCCCGGAGCGCCTCCGCCCGCGCACCCTCGAAGACGTCGTCGGTCTCGATGAGCTTCTCGGCGAGGGACGTTTCCTCCGCACCGCCATCGAGAGCGACCGCATCCCGTCGATGATCTTCTGGGGTCCGCCCGGCTCCGGCAAGACCACGCTGGCGCGCATCATCGCCAACAAAACGCGGGCGCGCTTCGTCACGTTTTCCGCCACCAGCACCGCCATCAAGGAGATCCGCACGTTGATGGAGGAGGCGCGGAAGGAGCGCAAAGCGCGCGGATCGAAGACCATCGTTTTCATCGACGAGATTCATCGATTCAACAAAGCGCAGCAAGACGCGTTTCTGCCGTACGTCGAGGCCGGCGACATCATCCTCATCGGTGCGACCACCGAGAACCCCTCGTTCGAGGTCAACTCGGCGTTGCTGTCGCGGACCAAAGTCGTGGTCATCCCGGCGCTCGAGCGCGAGCAGGTCATGACCATCCTCCGCCGCGCCGTGAACGAGCCGGCGTTGAAAAAACACGGCATCGAAGTGACCGACGACGCGCTCGATTTCATGGCCGCGACCTCGGCCGGCGACGCCCGGCAGGCGCTCAACTCCCTGGAGCTCGTCGTCGAGACCGCGACCAAAGAAGACGGTGCGATCGACAAAGAAAAAGTCACGCAGATCCTGCAGCGCCGCTCGCTCATGTACGACAAAGGCGGCGAGGAGCACTACAACATCATCTCGGCGCTCCACAAGTCGCTGCGCAATGGCGACGCCGACGCCTCGGTCTACTGGCTCGTGCGCATGCTCGAAGGCGGCGAGGATCCGATGTACATCGCGCGCCGTCTCGTCCGCGCGGCATCCGAGGACATCGGGAACGCCGATCCGCAAGCGCTGGTGTTCGCCATCGCCGTCCAGCAGACCGTCCACTTCCTCGGCATGCCGGAAGCAGGCGTGGCGCTGGCGCAACTCGTCACTTATCTTGCCGCCGCGCCGAAATCAAACGCCGCGTACGTCGGCTACGGCGAGGCCGTCCGCGAAGTCCGCCAGGGCGACAATCCCGGCGTCCCGCTTCACATTCGCAACGCTCCGACGCGCCTGATGAAAGACCTCGGCTACGGCCGCGGCTACGGCTACGCGCACGACTACGAAGAGCAGACTGTGGCCATGAACTGCCTCCCCGATGCGCTGGCCGATCGGCGGTTTTACGAGCCGAAGGACGTCGGCGCCGAAGCGAAGATGAAAGCGCGCCTCGATGCCATGCGCGAGGCTCGCAAGAAGAACGACTAACGTGGCGTCGATCGATGCGTCTATCGGCGCAGGAGACCTCATGAATCTGACATTCCTCGTGCGGCGCGGCGCCGCAATCGTTATCGTTGCGGTCCTCGCAATGTCTTCGATCGCCGCAACGAAATATCCGGCTACGGCGAAGAAGCCGGTATCGAAGCAATTCGGCAGCATCACATTTCGCGACGACTACGCGTGGCTCGAGAACGCGTCCGATCCTGCGGTGAAGGAGTGGGTGGCGAAGGAGAATGCGCTCACGCGCTCCATCCTCGACGCCGTTCCCGCGCGCGACGCGATCTCGGCCGGCTTGACGAAACTCTACAAAGCGCCGCGCATCACATACGCGTACGTGCAGGCGCGCGGCGGACGTTTGTTCGCGATGAAATCAGCCCCGCCGAAGGAACAGGCGACGCTCATCGTCCTCGACAATCCGAATGATGAGAAGTCAGAACGCGTCGTCTTCGATCCCACCGCGTCCGATCCGACCGGCGCGACGTCGACCGACTTTTACGTCCCGTCGCTCGACGGCAAGCGCGTCGCCATCTCGCTTTCGAAGAACGGCAGCGAAGATGGTTCCGTGCATGTCTTCGACGTCGATACCGGCCGCGAGCTCGGCGACGTCGTCGAGCACGTCAACTACCCGACCGGCGGCGGCGGAGTGGCGTGGAACGGCGACAGCTCCGGGTTCTGGTACACGCGGTATCCGAAGGCGGGCGAGCGGCCCGAAGCGGACATTCATTTCTATCAACAGGTGTGGTTTCACACCCTCGGCACGCCGGCCTCGGCGGACACCTACGTGGTCGGCAAGGAGTTTCCGCGCATCGCGGAGACCACGCTCGAGACTTCCGACGACGGCCGTTACGTGCTCGCAACGGTCCTGAACGGCGACGGCGGCGAAGCGGGACATTGGCTTCGGCGGCCCGACAACACGTGGGTTCAGGTCACGCGCTTTTCCGACAGGATCCGCGACGCCGCATTCGGCGGAGACGGCGCGCTTTACCTGCTATCGCACGAAAACGCGTCGAACGGGAAGCTACTTCGCGTCGCGCCTGACGATCCGAAACTGACGCGCGAGACGGTCATTGCCGAGGGGAAGGAATCGATCGACGCGTTCGCGGTCGGACGCAACACGATCTACCTGGCGACGATGGCGGGAGGGCCGTCGGAGCTGAAGATTTTCGATCGAGCCGGCAAAGTTCTTGGAACCGCTCCGATCCCGCCAATTTCCTCGATTTACGAGCTCGCGCGCATCGGCGCAGACGACGTTCTCTTTCGCGACGGAAGCTACACCACGCCGCCGGAATGGTTCCGCTACGACAGCGCGTCGAAGACGATCGCGCCCGCCCCGCTGCCGACCGTTTTCGCGTTCTCGTTCGACGACGTCGAGGTCGTTCGCGAGATGGCGACGTCGAAAGACGGGACGAAGATCCCGATCAACATCATTTTCAAAAAGGGAACGAAGCGCGACGGAACCAATCCGACCATCCTCGACGGCTACGGCGGCTACTCCGTCAGCCAGCGTCCCGGCCTGTCGCTGGCGAGCCGCGTGTGGCTCGACGCCGGCGGCGTTCTCGCCGTTGCCAATCTGCGCGGCGGCGCGGAGTTCGGCGAGGCGTGGCACGAAGCGGGGCGGATGCTGAAGAAGCAGAACGTGTTCGATGATTTCGCGGCGTGTGCCCGACACCTCATCACACGCGGCTATACCAGCTCCGCGAAGCTGGCTATCGAAGGCGGGAGCAACGGCGGATTGCTGATGGGCGCATCGCTGACGCAGCATCCGGAGCTTTTTCGGGCGGTGGTCGCGCACGCCGGCATCTACGACGTGCCCGGCTGGCTGGCGACGCCGAACGGTGTCTTCAACGTCGAGGAGCTCGGTTCGCCCTCAAATCCGCAGCAGCTCGCGGTGATCATGGCCTACTCGCCGTTTCACCACGTGAAGCCGGGCACGCGCTACCCGGCCGTGCTCCTGCTGACGGGCGACAACGACGGGCGCGTCGATCCCGCCAACTCGCGCAAGTTCGCGGCGATTCTGCAGGCGTCGACCGCGTCGCCGTATCCGATTCTTCTGCGCACGACCTCGACAGCCGGACACGGCTTCGGAACGGCTCTCACAGAAACGGTGGCAGCGCAGACGGACGTCTACGCGTTTCTATGGCGCGAACTGGCCATGAAAACGCCGACATCGAAGTGAGGTGGAGGGTGCAGTATCGTTTGCGGATGCGAAAACGCTACGCACTCGTTCCTCTGCTCGCCGTCATTCTCTCCGCGTGTGCCACGACGCGCATGGCGCCGATCGACCTGACGAACGCGGACGTCGTCGACCTCACGTATGCGTTCGATGAGCACACGCTGTATTGGCCGAACTCGCCGAGCGGCTTCGAGTTGAAGCGGCTTTCCTACGGGCCGGCACCGGGAGGCTATTTCTATTCGGCGAACGCCTTTTCCGCGCCGGAGCACGGCGGGACGCATCTCGACGCGCCCATTCACTTCTCCGAGCACGGCCGCTCCGTCGATCAGATTCCGGTCGGGCAACTCATCGCGCCGGCAGTGGTCATCGACGTGACAGCGAAGGCGGCCGCGAATCCCGATTACCGCCTCAGCGTCGACGACGTCAACGCGTGGGAATCGCGAAACGGCACCATTCCGCGCGGTGCCATCGTTCTTCTGCGCACCGGCTGGGGCAAGCGTTACGGCGACCGGAAGTCGTACTTCGGCGACGACACGCCCGGCGCGACCAATCACCTGCACTTTCCGTCGTTCGGCGCTGAGGCGGTGCGCATGCTGATCAAGGAGCGCCATGCAGGCGCGATCGGAATCGACACGGCCAGCATCGACTACGGCGAGTCGAACGATTTCATCGTTCACCAGATCGCCAATGGCGAAGGCGTTCCGGGATTGGAGAATGTGGCCAATCTGGACCGGCTGCCGGAGCGTGGCGCCTGGGTGATCGCATTGCCGATGAAAATCGCGAATGGCTCGGGCGCGCCGCTTCGGATCGTGGCCCTGGTGCCGAAATGAATTGACACAAAGACACAAAGGACACAGAGAAATCTCTGCGAACTCTGTACTACTAACCACGCGTTTCTGCGCGCGACGCGACGATTTCGTGCAGCGTTGGGATTCACGGGGAACCGGCTTCACGCGGAGACGCGGAGTACGCGGAGAGGGATGTCTCTCACTCCGCGTACTCCGCGTCTCCGCGTGATCATGGTTCCCTGTAAACGCCTTTTCACCCGCTCAACGCGTTCGCGATCCGCTTGATCGGCGCGGGCTTGCGATCTTCGCCGACGTTCACGTAGACGACCTGCGCCTCCGTGACGGTCACCTTCTGCTGCAGATCGTTGCCGCGGATCGCTTCGCAGGTCACTTTCACCGTGATCGACGAAGTTCCGATGCGCAGGGTCTCGGTCCAGAAGCTGACCAGGTCGCCGACGAAGACCGGCTCGTGGAAGACGACCTTGTCCATCGACACGGTGACCATGAAGCGGCTGCCTTGCCGGCGCGCTTCGATCGCGCCGGCCTGGTCGATGTAGCTGAGGATCACGCCGCCGAAGATGGTGCCGTGCGCGTTCGTGTCGCGCGGCATCATCAGCACGCGGATGGCCGGTTCGTCCCAGCGCGGCTGTTGCGGAGTCTCGCTCTCGCGCGAATCCGCCGTCACCTCGTCATACCCCGGCCTGCTGCTGGGTCGGCGGCGCGATCAGCTTCTGGTTGATGTCGATCGTCGATGCCTTGCGCAGCCGCTGCAGCAGCGACATGCGCAGGTAGCGCGCTTCCTGCTGGCGCAGATTGTCGGTGTACTGCGCGCGGTTCTGTGCGAGCGCGACGGCATCGGCTTTCTTCTGCTCGGTGACCTGAAACAGCACCGGACCGTCGCCGGTCATGATCGGGCCGACCACCTGGCCGACGGGCGCCGAAATGGCGGCATCGACGAGCGACGATGTGTCGCCGGTAAATCCACTGATGAATCCCTGCCGGTTGACGGTCGTCTCCGCGGCCGGAATGCCGACCTTCGCGCCGGCTGCATCGACGGTCGCGGCGGGCATGGCCTTGGCCAGCGACTGCTGCGCGGCCTGGCGGGCCTTCTCCATGCGCGCATCGTTCTCGACCTTCGCGCGCACTTCATCGAGCGGCGAAACGCCGGCGGCGCGGATGGCGTAGAGGAAGGGGATGATCGGACCGCGCTGCGATCCAATGATCTCGCCGACGTCGTTCACCTTCGCCGCAAACGCCCACGACGTGAACGCCGGATTGTTGCCCATGCCCGGAATCGAATCGGTCTTGCTGAACCACTGCGAATCGTTCGAGGCCACGTTGCCGCTGGCCAGGGCGGTGAACTCGTCCGCGGTCTTCGGCTTGCTGGCCTTGATGCGCGCCTCGATGCGGGTGATCTCGTCCCGGGCGCGGTCCTTGGCCAACTGATCGGCCGTCTGCGCGCGCAGGCGGTCGCGGACTTCCTCGAACGGACGGTAGCCTTCGCCGCGGCGTTCGAGAACCTTGATGATGTGGTAACCGAATTCGACCGAGTGAATCGGATCGCTGATCGTGTTCAGCGGCATCGAGAATGCGGCGGTGTCGAACGGCTCGACGGTCGTGCCCTTATCGACCCAACCCATGTCGCCGCCCTTGCCGGCCGACGACGGATCGCCGGAGTTGGCCTGGGCGAGCTTGCCGAAGTCGGCGCCGGCGCGGAGTTGTTTGACGATGCTCTCGGCCTTCGCTTTGGCTTCGGCGTCCGCGGCGGGCGGAGCACCCTGATCGACTTTGATCAGGATGTGCAGGATGTGCGCGCCGGCGGGAGCCTTGAACTCGTCGTGCCGCTGCTCGTAAATCTTGCGCAGTTCGGCATCGGTCGGATTCATCTGCGCGCGCAGCTTGGCGTAGTCGGCGATGAGGTACTTCGCGGCGCGCTGTTCGCCATGCGTGTACTGCGCCTGGTGCATCGTGTAGTACTGCTGCACCTCGGCCGGCGTAACCGTGACGCTGGCGGCCTCGCGCGAGGCGGGATAGAGGATGTACTTGATCTTGGCGCTTTCGTTGTTGCGGCGGTACTCCGCTTCGGCCGCCTTCGGCGAGACGACGACGGAGGTCTGCAGCGCGCTCTCGATTTTGCCGAGGGTGATCTCGCGGGCCAGTTCTTCTTCGAACTCGGCCGCCGAGGCGAAGCCCATCATGCCGGTGACGTAGCGCGTGTAGAGCTCCTCGCCGACGAACTTGCCGTCCGGATTCAGCGTCGGGATCTCCAGGATCTTCTGGCGGATCTCCTGCGGCGATGCCGTGAGATGAAGGCGCTTGGCCTGCTGCAGAAGAAGATGCTGATCGATGAGCGATTCGAGCACCTGCTTCGGAAGCCCCATCTGCGCAATCATTTCGGGCGAGAGCGGCTGCTTGTACATCTGCTCGTAGTTCTTCTCCATGTAATAGAGAGAACGTTCGAACTCATGCGTGGAGATCGTCTCGCCGTTGACGCGGGCCGCGTACGTGCCGCTCTGGTCGCCGGTGTTGCTGTTCGGTCCGCCGCCGCCCCAGTCGACGAAGATGAAGAGGATGAAGATCGCAACAATGGCGACCAGGATCCATTTGAGTTGCTGAAAGCTATCGCGCATCAACTTGAGCATTGGGACGAACCTCTGTCTTGACTTTGATTGGGTGGCAACCGCGGCGCGGGACTCAGGAGCCAGGCGATCGCGAAAATCCCTAAAAAACGGGGCAGTGTAGCTATTCCCGCGGTTCGTAGCAAATGAGGCAGGGACGAGGGAGATGAGGCAGGGACGAGCGACGAGGGACTAGGAACGAACGTGATGGGGCAGGGCGAGGGCCGAGGGATGAGCAGGCGACGCGGAGGAACCGGTCTCGACGCGGGTCACGCGGGCGAAGCCGCGGTTACGACGCCGGATGGCGTCTCGGACGGTAGCCGGTGGTCGCGCGCGAAGCGCGAGACCACCGGAAAGAGAACGCGTTCCGATTTTCCGACCGCGGCAGCGGTCGCGGAGGGAATCCACGCCGCCTGGTATTTGATACGCGACCCCAGCCGGGGTCGAATTCCCATCCCGCATATTTGAGCCGGTGGTCTCGCGCTGCGCGCGCGACCACCGGCTACCGTACGAGCCGCCATCCGGCGGCTCTCGCGCCGCTGACGCGGCAACATCGCGTTCCCTCGTCCCTCGTCCCTCGTCCCTTGTCCCTCATCCCTCGTCCCTCATCCCTCATCCCTGCTTCTCCTCCCTGCCATGCTATAAAGCTCGATTCGAGCTGATGGCCAGGAAAACGAAACCGGACGGTCCGGCGGTCGATTGGTATCTCATTTCCGTCGAACGGCTGAAGCAGATCGGTTTGATCATTCTGCTGCTCATTCTCGGTCTGGCCGGCTGGTGGTATTTCAGCAATCAAAAACGCAATCCGCGCAGTGCCGCCGAGGCGGCGATCGCGGAAGCCAGGCAGGCGTTGAATACGCTGGCGGCGTCGAAAGATTTTTCCACGCATCGCGGCGACTTCGATCGGGCCCAGCACAAACTCGACGAAGCCGGAACGCTGCTCGGCAGCGGCAAGTATGTCGAAGCGGAAGGGGCCGCGGTCGAGTCGCAAACGTTCAGCCGTGCCGCGCTCAGCGGCAAAGCGGGCGTCGAGAACGACGCGCAGTTCCTCACCGTCGAAGGCGACGTCCAGTATCAGAAGTCGCCGTCAAATGATTGGAATCCGGCCGAGACGCGCACGCCGCTGTTCAATGGCGATTGGGTCAAGACTGGCAGCGGCGCATCGGCTGAATTGATCTTCTCCAACGGCTCGCTCTACACCGTCGGCCCGAACGCGCTGCTCGAGATCTACTCGCAGTTCAATCCTTCCACGAGCCGCAAGAACAACTCCGTGCAGATGACGATCGGGACTGTGGAAGTAGCGACGACGGATGACGTCTCCAGCGTCCGCACGCCCGGGATTCAGGTCACGGTCGATTCCGAATCGACCACGCACGTCGGCGTCGACGCGAACAAAGCGACCGACGTCGTCGCGGAGAAAGGCTCGGCGTCGATCGCCGGCGCCGCGGGCACGCCGCCGGTCAAACTCGCCGTCAACGACAAAGTCACGGCCACGCCGGAAGGAGCGGTTTCGCAGGTCAAGAAGCTGCTCATGGCTCCCGCGGTCGTGACTCCCGCGGACAATCAGGTCTTCCTCATCGGCGGCGATTCGCGCGTCGACTTCTCGTGGGAAGCGGTGCCGACGGCGACCTCGTACGTCCTGCAGGTGTCGCGCTCGCGGCTGTTCACGTCGCTCGAGATCAATTCGCGGCGGCAGAAGACGACCGCGTCGGCGCGCGTGACGGCCGAGGGCGCGTTCTACTGGCGCGTGGCCTCGATCGGCGCCGACGGCGATCCCGGTCCGTTCTCCGCCTTCCGCCGCTTCCGCGTCAGCGGCGGCGCGCACGATGCCGGCGCGGCGGCGCAGGAAGCACCGGCGCCGGTCCTGCGCCTCAAACGGCCGTATCCGATCGGCGGTCCGTTCTACATGATCGAAGGCAACACCGATCCGGGCGCGACCGTGCTGATCAACGACGAGGAAGCCGACGTCGAGGCCAACGGCCACTTCAAGAAGCTGGTCAGTTTCGCCAAAGTCGGATCGAACTCCGTGGTCGTGAAAGCGATCAACGCCTCGGGCAAACAGACGATACAATCGGCGACGGTGCTGGTCGAAGAATAGCCCTCAGCCCCCAAGGGCAGACCTTTTGCACTTCACCCGCTCGGCCCCTCGGAAGTTTTCACACTAGAAGGAAACCATCACTTCATGGCTGTCAAATCACTTCTGTCGATGTTCTCGAACGATCTGGCGATCGATCTCGGGACAGCGAACACCCTCGTCTACGCCAAGAACAAAGGCATCGTCGTCCGCGAACCGTCGATCGTTGCCGTCAACAAGATCAACAACAACGTCGAAGCAGTCGGCAAGGAAGCGAAGGAGATGCTCGGCCGCACGCCGGGCAACATCGTCGCCATCCGGCCGATGAAAGACGGCGTCATCGCCGACTTCGAAGTTACGGAAAAGATGATCAAGTACTTCATCGAGAAGGCGCACGGACGGCGCTTTCTGGTGAAGCCGCGCATCGTCATCTCCGTGCCGTCCGAGATCACGCAAGTCGAAAAACGCGCCGTCAAAGACTCCGCGTTGCGCGCCGGCGCGACCGAGGTTTATCTGATCGAGCAGGCCATGGCCGCGGCGATCGGAGCGGGATTGCCGATCACCGACCCGACCGGAAACATGATCGTCGACATCGGCGGCGGCACGACGGACGTCGCCGTGATCTCGCTGGCCGGCATCGTCTACTCGCGCTCGGTGCGCGTGGCCGGCAACGAGATGGACGACGCGATCATTCAGTACATCAAACGCAAGTACAACCTGCTCATCGGCGAGCGCACGGCCGAACAGATCAAGATGGAGATCGGCTCCGCCTTCCCGCTCGACGAAGAGATGACGATGGAGATCAAAGGCCGCGATCTCGTCGAAGGCGTTCCGAAAACGCTCGTGGTCAGCGACGAGGAAATCCGCGAGGCACTTTCGGAAACGGTTGCCACCATCGTCGAAGCCGTCCGCGTCGCGCTCGAGCGCACGCCGCCCGAGCTCTCGGCCGACATCATGGACAAAGGCATCATCATCGCCGGCGGCGGATCGATGCTGAAGAACCTCGACAAGCGCCTGCGCGAAGAAACCGGCCTGCCGGTCACGCTGGCCGAGGATCCGCTGGCGTGTGTCGCGCTCGGCACGGGGCAGATGCTGACGGACTTTAATCTGTTGCGGAAGATATCGATTGAATAGGCTGTCGGCTGTCGGCTCTCGGCTGTCGGGAAAAAACGAGGCTCAGTCGGTTCGCCGGTTTTCCCGACAGCCGACACCCGACAGCCGACAGCCGCTTCACTGGCAGGAAATCTGCTGAGTACGCACGCGAATCATGGCCGCACCTGCTGACGTAATCCCCCGGCGTCCGACGCTGCTGTTCATCGTCGTCCTGGGGCTGCTTTTCATCCTCATGAGCCTGAGCACGAGGACGCGCTACATCGGCGAAACCCGCACGATGTTCGAGCGCAGCGTGATGATCCTGTTCGCGCCCGTGCCGAAGACCGTGAACTGGGTCGGGCAGTCGGTTTCCGACGCTTATCACGGCTACCTCGACATGCGCCGTTCGGTCGGGGAGAACCTGCAGTTGCATCGGCAGATCGATCAGCTCACCACAGAAAACCTTCGTCTGCGCCAGTCCGAGGGCGATCTGCGAAGGCTGCGCAGCCTTATGGGGTACTCCGAACAATTCACGATGGCCACGACGATGGCCGAGCCGGTCATGCTCGACACGTCCAGCCGTTTCAAATCGATCATCCTCGACCGCGGCTCGAACAACGGCATCGAGGTCAATGACGCCGTCGTCAACGCAAATGGCCTGATTGGCCGGGTGGTCCTGACCACAAAGGACATGGCCAAAGTGCAGCTCGTCACCGACGGCAACTCCTCGGTCGGCGTGCTCGTCGACCGCACGCGCCGCCAGGGCGTGCTGCGGGGCGACGGCGCGACAGGCGCGCAACTGTTCGACATTCCCTCGCTGGCCGACGTTCAGCCGGGCGACGTCGTGATGACCGCCGGCATCGACGGCATCTATCCCAAAGGCATTCCGGTCGGCGTGATTACGAAGGCGGAGAAAGGGCAGGACCTGTTCAAGACCATCACGATCCGCCCCTCGGTCGATTTCGGCGCGATCGAAGAGGTGATCATCCTGCACACCCGCAAGGTTCCGAATGATGTGGTGAGGTACACGCCGTGAGGTGGCTCCGGTTTGCCGTCGGGCTGCTGATCGCGCTCACGCTCCACTCGCTGCTGGACAGCTTCTTTCCCAACGCGCTGGCGTTTTTCAATCCGTACGTGATCCTGGTCGTCTACTACTCGATGGGCGGCAACGTCTTCGGCGCGATCATCGCCGGCGTCATCGCCGGCCTCGTGCAGGATGCCTACTCCGGCGCGATGTTCGGCCTGCACGCGTTCGCGCTGACTGTCTGCGCGTACGCAGTTGCGTACATCAACTCGCGGCTCGTCCTGCGCGGCACGCTGCCGTTCGGCGCGTGTCTGATCGGAGCGGTGGTCGTGAACGAGCTGGTCATCTACATCCTCGTGAACATTCTTCTGAAACAGAAAGTGGAAATGTTCGAGCAGGGGATGATCGTGAAGACGATCTTCACCTGCCTCTTCGGAATGATCGTGTATCTCCTCCTGACGCTGTTCCTGCGCGAAGAGCCGATCGAGGCCACGCGGAGACCGGCAGGATGGTGAGTAAGAGCTGTTAGCTGTTAGCTGTTAGGAGACGAGACGCGAGACCCAACGGCCTAAACGATGCATTGCAGACGAAGACAGCAACTGCTTTCGGCTCCCACCCTAAGAGCTACGAGCTAAGAGCTAAGAGCTAAATATCCATGCGCGTCTATCGAGATGACCAGAAGTTCCTCACCTTCCGCATCAACGCCCTGCTCTGGGCCATCGTCGTCGTGTTCGTTTTCCTGGCCGGCTCGTTCTGGGTCGTGCAGGGCGTGCAGGCCGAGAAGTACCGAAACCTTTCCGAAGCGAATGCGCTGCGCGAGATCGTCACGCCCGCCAAGCGCGGACTGATCGTCGACCGTACCGGCCAGAAGATTTTGGCCGACAACCAGCCGGCCTACTCGCTCTCACTGGACCGCGTGATCATGCGTCCGATCGTGAAGGGCGATCCGACGCATCGCGAGAAGGTGGTCGCCTTCCTCGCGCACGTCCTCGGCGTGCCGCCGCAGGAAATCGAAAACCGTTTCGAAAAGGGAAAAGCGATTCCGAACGCGCGTCCGATTCCGATCGCCGAGGATCTGAATCTGCCGCAGGTGGCATCGATCCAGGCGCAGGCGGTCGCCTTTCCGGAGCTGAACGTCGAGCCGGTGCAGCGGCGTAACTATCCATACGCAACGATGGCCGCGCACATCATGGGGTTCATCGGCGAGGCGAACGATAAAGACCTCGCCGTTCACAAGGACCTCAAATCGGGCGATCTCCTCGGCAAGCGCGGCGTGGAGATGATGTACGACGAATACCTGCGCGGCCGCGACGGCGCGCAGTATTGGGAGTACGACAGCCACGGCCGGCGCCTGGCCGAATATCGTCCGGCGCGCAAAGAGCCGGTGGCCGGCGACAACGTCTACCTCACCATCGACTTCGATCTGCAGCGCCGCGCCGAGCAGTACTTCGCCGAGAACGAGTTCGTCGGCGCCGCCGTGGCGCTCGACCCGCGCGACGGCGAAGTGCTGGCCATGGTTTCCTCGCCGGCCTTCAATCCGAACGTTTACTCGCGGCGCTTCACGCCCGACGTCTGGCGGACGATCGCTTCGAATCCGTTCAAGGTCGAGCTGAATCGCGCCATTCAGGGCTTGTATTCGCCGGGATCTGTTTTCAAAGCGGTCATGGCCATGGCCGGTCTGTCCGAAGGCGCGATCGATACCGGCACCTCGTTCTACTGCAGCGGCAGCGCCGTTTTCTTCGGACGCCGGTTCCGTTGCTACAACAAGAACGGCCACGGCGACGTCAGCGTCGCGAACGCGCTAAAGGTCTCGTGCGACGTCTTCTTCTTCAACGTCGGCGCGCGGCTGGGCGTCGATCGCATCGCCGAGTACGCGCACAAGCTCACGTTCGGCGAGATCTCCCGCATCGACCTTGACGGAGAAAAGCCCGGCCTCGTTCCATCGACGCAATGGGCCACCGTCAAGCAGCACCGCAAGTGGTATCCCTCGGAAACGATCTCCGTCGCCATCGGTCAGGGCCCGCTGATCGTCACGCCGCTGCAGGTGGCGAACATGATGGCTGCCATCGCCAACGGCGGCACCGTGTATCGCCCACACGTCGTGAAGATGATCGAGAAAGTCAGTCCGGATGGAAAAGTGGAGCGGCTGCAGGTTGCTTCGGAAGTCCTGCACAAAGTGACGCTCGCTCCGAAAGCGCTGGAAACCGTGAAGCTCGGGCTCTGGAAAGTCGTCAACGAAGAAGGCGGCACCGGCAGCAACGCCCGCATCGAAGGACTAAACGTCTCCGGGAAGACCGGAACGGTGCAGGTCATCGCGCAGCACGGCTGGGTCAAAACGGAGGGACTGCCGTACAAGTACAAAGACCACGCGTGGTTCGCGTCCTTCGCGCCGAAAGAAAATCCGCAGATGGTGGTGGTGGTCTTCGTCGAGCACGGCGGCCACGGCGGCGTCGACGCGGCGCCGCTGGCGAAGCTGCTCTACGAATCGCGCTTCCGCCAGCAGGTCAACGACGCGAATCTCGACCTCTCCAATCCCGACACGCTCCAGGCGATCAAGGAAGGGCAGGCGCCAATCCCCGGTGTGGTGAAGAAAGCGCCCGCCGCGCCGGCCGGATCGAATCCGAACCTGGGCCACTGAGGAACCTCGATGGCCCGGGACAACATCCGCACGTTTTCAAAACTCGATTTCAACTTCCTCGGTACGGCCCTCGTGATCGCCGCCGTCGGCTGCCTGCTCATCTACAGCGCCACGTACTTCGACGATCCCGGCCTAGGCATTTTCCGGAAGCAGCTTCTCTGGCTGGCCATCGGCTTCGTGCTGATGCTGTTCTGCCTCTTCGTCGACTATCACGTCTTCTTTGACATCGCCCCGATCCTCTACGGCCTCGGCATCGTGCTGCTGCTGTACCTCATGGCTTTCGGCCGCCTGACCGCGAACGTGCGGTCGTGGATCCACATGGGATCGTTTCAATTTCAGCCGTCCGAGTTCATGAAGATCTTCACCGCGATCATGCTGGCGAAGTATTTCGACAATCACGAGCGCGCGTACATGGACTTCAAGTCGTTCTTCCGCGCCATGCTGATCATCGCCATCCCGGTCGGTCTGATCCTGATGCAGCCCGACTTTGGTACCGCGGCGACGTTCTTCCCGCTGGTGGCCGTGGCCATGTTCTTCGGCGGCATTCGCTGGCGCATCTGGGCGGCGATGATCGTCGTCGTGGCGCTGCTCGGCCTCGGCGGATTCAGCATCATGAAGCCGTACCAGAAGGACCGCATCATCACGTTCCTCAATCCCGACCGCGATCCGCTCGGAAAGGGCTACCAGGTCACGCAGGCGAAAATCGCAATCGGTTCCGGCGGCATTCACGGCAAGGGATTCCGGCAGGGGACGCAGGCCAAACTCGATTTCCTTCCCGCGCGCCATACCGATTTCATCTTCGCCACGCTCGGCGAGGAGTGGGGCTTCATCGGCGTCGTGATCGTGCTCGGCCTCTACCTCTTTCTCATCTATCAGGCGCTGACGTTCGCGAAAAAAGCGCGCGACCGTGGCGGCGCCTTTCTGGCCATCTGTCTGATCGCCTTCTTCGTCTTCCACATCTTCATCAACGTGGCCATGCAGATCGGCGTGCTGCCGACGACGGGCATCCCATTGCCGTTGATCTCGTACGGCGGCTCGTCGACGATGATGTTCCTGATGGCCATCGGCCTGATGCTGAACGTGGATATGAGACGATTCGGCGCGACGAGCACCGCGTAGCGTGCTAGCTGTTAGCTGTTAGCTCTTAGGAGAGGCGAGATGCTAAGAGCTAACATCTGCGCTAAGAGCTAAGAGCTAAGAGCTAAGAGCTAAGAGCTAAGAGCTAAGAGCTAAGAGCTAACTCTCATGCGCGTCTATCGAGACGATCAGAAGTTCCTGACCTTCCGCATCAATGCCCTGCTCTGGGCCATTGTGGTCGTCTTCGTTTTTCTGGCCGGCTCGTTCTGGATCGTGCAGGGCGTGCAGGCGGAGAAGTACCGCAATCTCTCCGAAGCGAATGCGTTGCGCGAGATCGTTACGCCCGCCAAGCGCGGTCTGATCGTCGACCGCACCGGCCAGAAAATCCTGGCCGACAATCAGCCGGCCTACGCGCTGACGCTCGACCGCGTGATCATGCGGCCGCTCGTGAAAAGCGATCCGGCGCATCGCGACAAGGTCGTCGCCTTCCTCGGCAACGTCCTCGGCGTGCCGCCGCAGGAAATCGAAAGCCGTTTCGAAAAAGGGAAAGCGATTCCGAACGCGCGGCCGATTCCGATGGCCGAGGATTTGAGCATGCCGCAGGTGGCATCGATTCAGGCGCAGGCGGTGGCGTTTCCGGAGCTGAACGTCGAGACGGTGCAGCGGCGCAACTATCCGTACGGGACGATGGCCGCGCACCTCATGGGATTCATCGGCGAGGCCAACGACAAAGATCTCGCCATCCACAAAGACCTGAAATCGGGCGATCTCCTCGGCAAGCGCGGCGTGGAGATGGTGTACGACGAATATCTCCGCGGCCATGACGGCGCGCAATACTGGGAGTACGACAGCCACGGCCGGCGGCTGGCCGAGTTCCGTCCGGCGCGCAAAGAGCCGGCGGCCGGCGACAACGTCTACCTCACCATCGACTTCGACCTGCAGCGCCGCGCCGAGCAGTACTTCATCGAAAACGAGTTCGTCGGCGCCGCGGTGGCGCTCGATCCGCGCAACGGCGAAGTGCTGGCCATGGTTTCGTCACCCGCGTTCAATCCGAATGTTTACTCGCGACGCTTCACGCCCGACGTCTGGAGAACCATCGCTTCGAATCCGTTTAAGGTCGAATTGAATCGCGCCATTCAGGGCTTGTACTCGCCCGGTTCGGTCTTCAAGGCGGTGATGGCCATGGCCGGTTTGACGGACGGCGCGATCGACACCGGCACGTCGTTCTACTGCGGCGGCAGCGCGGTCTTTTTCGGACGCCGTTTTCGCTGCGATGCCAGGAACGGCCATGGCGATCTCACTGTCGCCAATGCGATCAAGGTCTCCTGCGACATTTTCTTTTTCAACGTCGGCGCGCGCCTTGGTGTCGATCGCATCGCCGAGTACGCGCACAAACTAACGTTCGGCGAGATCTCGAAGATCGATCTCGACGGCGAGAAGCCCGGACTCGTTCCCTCCACGCAATGGGCCTCGGTCAAACAGCATCGCAAGTGGTACCCATCCGAGACGATCTCCGTGGCCATCGGTCAGGGACCTCTGCTCGTGACGCCGTTGCAGGTCGCGAACTTCATGGCTGCCATCGCCAACGGCGGTACGGTCTACCGCCCGCACGTCGTCCGGATGATCGAGAAGGCGACTCCCGACGGGAACGTCGAGCACTTGCAGGTTGCTTCGCAGGTGCTTCACAAAGTCACACTCGCACCTCACGTGCTTGAGACGGTGAAGCTCGGCCTGTGGAAAGTCGTCAACGAAGAAGGCGGCACCGGCAGCAGCGCGCGCATCGAAGGGCTGAACGTCTCCGGCAAGACCGGAACGGTGCAGGTCATCGCGCAACACACGTGGGGCATGACCGCGGCGTTGCCGTACAAGTACAAGGACCACGCGTGGTTCGCGTCGTATGCGCCGCAGGAGAATCCGCAGATGGTGGTGGTGGTCTTCGTCGAACACGGCGGCCACGGCGCCGATGCCGCGCCGCTCGCGAAGCTGCTCTACGAATCGCGTTTCCGCGACCAGGTCAAGGACGCGCATCTCGACCTCTCCAATCCCGAAACGCTGCAAGCGATCCGGGCAGGGCAGGCGCCGGCGCCCGGCCGGCGATGATGTCTCGAATGAAAGAGCACTGGCTCCTCGATCCGGCCATCACGTTTCTCAATCACGGCTCGTTCGGCGCCGCGCCGAAGGTTGTCCTCGCGAAGCAGAGCGAGCTGCGCATGCAACTGGAGCGCGAGCCGGTGCGCTTCATGGTCCGCGAGCTGGAGCCGCTGCTCGATGATGCGCGCGCCGCGCTGGCGCAGTTCGTCGGCGCAGATCCCGCGGCGATCGCGTTCGTACCGAATGCGACCGCTGGCGTCAACGCGGTGTTGCGTTCGCTCGATCTCGACCGCCACGATGAGCTGCTCGTCACGACGCATGAGTACAACGCATCGCGCAACGCGCTCGAATATGTGGCGGGTCTCGCAGGCGCAAAAGTCGTCGCCGTCGACGTGCTGTTTCCGATCGAAAGTGCGGACATCATCGTCGAACGTGTGCTCGCCGCCGTCACCGATCGTACGCGGCTGCTGCTCATCGATCACGTCACCAGCCAGACTGGATTGATCTTTCCGATCGCGAAAATCATCGAAGCGCTGAACGCCCGCGGTATCGACACGCTGGTCGACGGCGCCCACGCGCCCGGCATGTTCCCGCTGCAACTCGATACGCTCGGTGTTGCGTATTACACCGGCAACCTCCACAAATGGGTCTGCGCTCCGAAAGGGGCGGCGTTTCTCTACGTCCGCGAAAATCGGCGCATCGGAATCCGTCCCGTCGTGATCAGCCACGGCGCCAACGCCACGCGCACCGATCGCAGCCGCTTCCATCTCGAATTCGATTGGCCCGGCACGTTCGATCCGACTGCAATTCTGAGCGTTCCAACCGCGCTGCAGTTCATCGGCCGCCTCACTGACGGATGGCCCGAAGTGATGCGCCACAATCACGAACTGGCCTTACGCGCGCGCGACCTCCTCTGCACTCGCCTCGGCATCCCACATCCGGCGCCGGACGACATGCTCGGCTCGATGGCCGCCGTCCCGCTGCCCGAAGGCAAACCGTACGTGTCGACGCTGTACGGCGATCCGCTTCAGGACGCGCTCTTCTACGAACACAACATCGAAGTCCCGATCCATCCCTGGCCGCACCAGCCGAAACGCGTCCTCCGCGTTTCCGCGCAGCTCTACAACGAGATCGGGGAGTACGAGAAGCTCGCGGACGCGCTGGAGGAGCTGTTGCCGAGGTTTTGAGCAAGCCGAACGCACATTGGTTGTCCTCACTAAATGACAACTCAACCTCATTCATGAGGTCGTCAACCTCATTCATGAGGTCGCGGACATCGTTCATGAGGTCGTCAACCTCATTCATGAGGTCGCGGACCTCAGTCATGAGGACACGGACGTCGTTCATGAGGACACGAACCTCAACGTCGAGGTCGGGGACTTCAACGTCGAGGTCGCGGACTTCAACGTGGAGGTCGAGGACTTCAACGTCGAGGTCGCGGACTTCAACGTCGAGGTCGCGGACTTCAACATCGAGGTCACGGACCTCAACGTCGAGGTCGCGGACCTCAACGTCGAGGTTGTTCAAACCGTTTTCAGCACGCCGCTTCGATGATCACCACCGCCGGCATGTGCTGGTTATGCGAACGGCGTTGCAGGAAACGGCCGAGGAGGCCGACGCCGAGTCCGGCTCCGGCGGCGATGCCGGCCCACTTGGCGGGATTGCCGCGCATGCTGTCATTCACTTTCAACGTCATCGCGTTTACGCGCGGCTTCACGGACACGATGGCCTCGCGCGCGTCGTTCAGTTTCGCCATGCTGCGCGACTTGAGGTCCCGCGGCATCGCGGCCAGTTTTTCTTTCCAGGTGCGGTCTGCAGAAGTCGTTTGAATATCCATGAGTTCCTCCGTGGACTGCGGTTATTTACATTGCCAGCGAGGTGCCATCCGGTTCGAAACGGACTCGGCTTAAGCCGAGCGAATGGAGCGCTGGCGTCACGCCGGCTGGACCGGCTGCGTCCTCGCTGCCGAACCGGCAATCCCTCGAATCTCGCTGGTAACACAACACTTGCGCAAGCCTCCCATTCGGCGGCGAGGACGCGCGCCGAGCCAGCCGGCGAGAACGCCAGCGTTCCGTCAGTGCGGCTTCGCCGCTGGCTGAGCCGGCTGCGCCGGCGCTGCCGTCGTCGTCTGCGCCGCCGCCTGCTGCGCGGCCACAACCTCCGGTGGCGTCACCGCGCCGGGCTCGACGACGAACGTTCGCATCGTCTGCGGATGGCCGTCGAACTGGAATTCGAGATTCGGCAGCGGCAGAGGCTTGTTCTCGTCGGACTGATTGCTCAGATCCGTTACCTCGGTCAGCGGAATCGCAGCCGCGGACGAGACGTCGCGCGCGTTGCGGCGGGTCACATATTCATGCAGGCCCGCGAGCACGAGGATCGCCAGGAGCACGCCGAGCGTGATGACCACGCCCTGCCGCTGACGGGCGAACGCGAAGACAGTGTCCGAGGCCGACGTCTCGCGCGGATGGAACATTTCGTTGAGCATCGCCTGCGTATCGACCGGCTTCTGTCCGGTGCGCGGATCGGCGCCGCAATAGGGACAGAGCTTCGCGGCCGCGTCGATATCGTGGCGGCACGACGCGCATGCGATGCGATCGGTGGAGATCTGAGGCTCGACGGTCATTGCGGACGCACGTTTATATCGACCGAGAACGTCGATGTCACGGGTTGGCCATTTTGCGTGGCCGGTTTGAAGCGCCAGTTCTGCACCGACGCGATCAGGCGCGGCATCTCGCCCGGGATCGATTGCGCGATGTCGATGTCGCGGACGCGGCCGTCGGCGCCGACGGTGAGGAAGAGCCGCGCGCTGGTGGGGCGGTCGACGTGCAACGGCGGCACCGGCTGATACAGCGGAATCGGTTGGGTGTGCGGCGCGGCGGCGACGTGGATCACGCGAGGCGGCGCCGGGCGCGGTGCGCGATTGACGGGAGCGGCGGCAGGGGCGACGCCGCCTGAAATCGTGCGTGGATCGATCATGCCGTTGCCGGCCCTCACATCGCGCTCAGCCTTCGCGCGTTGCGCTGCGGCCGAGTATTCGCCGGATGGTAATGCCGTGGCATCGGTGCGGTCGCCGTTCACGTCCACGTTGCCCGCGCTCGGTGCTTGCGCCGGCGCGCTGGTGATCGGCGGTTCGGATTGCATCGAGCCGTCTCCATCCACCGGAACCAGCGTTACATTCGCTCGCGGTCCTCCCTCGGCCTGCGCAGTCGGCGCCGGATGTGCCGGTGTCTGCGACGCCTTTGCCTGCGACGGATCGGAGCCGTGCACGAGCGAGCCGATTACGAACGCGATGATGACCAGTGCCACGAACGCGATCGCGCCGAGGATGCGATTGCGCACGCGCGTGTCGGGCGGCGGGACGTACGCGGGAACGGCCGCGGGCGGCGCGGTTACGACCGGCCGCGCCAATCCCTGATCCCAGTTGCAGTAGACGCACGAACGCGCATTTGCATCGATCGGGCGCTCGCATCGGACACACGGTTTTCGTTCTGCCATGACGTTCTCTTTAGTCCGCTTGGTGCAACCGCCGTACCGCGTCGTCCCAATAGAAAACGCCCTCGGGGGCGACGGTGAATGAGCGAATGTTCTTCGCCACCACCGAGCTCGACGATTTCGTGAATCGGTACAGCGTCCCGCTGCTCGAATCGAAGGCGTACCAGCGCGCGCCGCGGATGAATACGCGGTCGACGCCGGTCGGGAAGTTTGACATCCCGCTGCCGAAGAGGCCCAGTCCGATCAGTCCGCGCAGAAAGCCGCGCGTGAACGCCTGGGTGATCGATTGCGCCCCTTCGATCATCCAGACTTTTTTCGCCGAGGGATCGGCGACGGCGAGCGTCCGCGCGGTGAGCGAGGTGCCGGTCGATGCAAATGCGAACGACACCGGCACTGCGCCGACGTCGATGCTGCCGGCGGATTGCATCGAATCGAGATTGACGATGCCGATCTTCGCGCCGTGCGGATCGACGACGTACGCGTTTTTCGCGTCGAGCTCAAAATCCGAGGCGAAGGGCGTCACGCGGACGCTGCGGCGGATCGCGAATGGAGACGTCGATACTTCCTGCACGACTCCTTCGCCGCGCGCATAGATGTACAACCGGCCATTCGCCGCGCGGAGAAAGGCCGGATCGGCGCCGGTACTGATGGACGCTCTCGTGCCGTCCGCGCCGATCCGTTCGAGAGCCCGGGCATCGCGCTCGAGGAGGTAAAGCGTTGATCCGATGAAGACGCCGGCGATCGGCGTCTCGCCCGTATGCACCGTCGTCCCACGTCCCGTTGCCAGCTCGACGATGCGCGCCTCGTTGGCCAGCGGGTCGAGAACTGCGATCCGTTCATTGGACGCCGCGATGGTCTGCGGCGTTGGTAGCCCGTCGACTTTCCAGATGAGATTTCTGCCGGTTCGGTCGAAGAGCTCGATGACTTGATCGTGCGCGACGATGATGCCGCGGTTGGTGGAGGCGATGGGTTGGGCGAATGCCGAAGTTGCCACGAGCATCAGCAGCACAGACAAGAGTGTCTGTGCCACATGGCTCTCAGTTTTTGGCCAACTGGCAGTTCGAAGTTGAAAAGGCACGAAGTGCCTGTGTGGCACAGACACTCTTGTCTGTGCTTTGGCAAGTCGCGCGGTCTCGAATTGAATCCTCATCGCGCCGCCTCCAGTTGAATCGGCTCGAGCAGCAACTCGTCATTGCTTGCGCCGAGGACGCGGTAGGTGAGACGAAGCGGCGCATGCGCGGCAAAGTCGCCGTTGAATGCCATCGGCTCGCTGAAGCGGAAGCGAACGCCGTCGATGTCGCCTTTTTCGAAAATCGTCTGATGATTTTCCGATCGAGCGTCATCGAACTGCGCGATGTTCGTCATCGTCAACTTGTCGAGCGTTGTCCGCTGCTCTGGCGTGAGCCGGTTGTCGTTGAAGAGCGCGATGAGCGAACGGAGATCGCTGGCCGAGGGAGTCGTGGTCGTAACGCCGGCGCGAAGAAACGCCGGCAGTTCATTCGGTCTGTTCAGCTCCGCGCGAAGCGTGCGCAGCGTGTCGTTGTCGCGGAACTGCTGATCGAGTTGATCGAGTGTCGTCTTCGCGGTGTGCAACTCGCCGCGATTCATGGCGATCAGCACGCGCCGCATCCGCACGCCTGCCGAATCTCCTTCGGCGTGCTCGCCGCGATGCGTGGACAGATAGCGCTGGTAATCGCGCACGAGAGACAGAGAAAACGGATTGGCGTCGAAGGCCTCAGCGAAATGCTCGCCGGACTGCGACAACCGCGCGATTGCCGCCAGCGCGGTCGGATCATCGCTGCGTGCCGCGAGCACATTCTCGTACTGCTGTCGCGCGCGCGCAGCATCGCCGCGTGACTCGTACAGCGCCGCCAGCCGCAATTGCGAGCGATTCAGCAACGAGATGTGGGCCGCCGCCTGCCCGCGCGGCGAGGAGTACGACTCGAACGCTTCCATATGCGCGATCTGGGCGCGCACAAAATCGAAGTCCGGCGAGCGAAGCGATGACGTGACCTCGACGAGGAGCTGCTCGGCCTCACGCGCGTGTCCGGTTTCGTTCAACGCCGAGGCGAGCGCGTACTCGTAAACTGCCAGATCGAGGCGATTGTCGAGGCCGGGCGATTGCGCGAGGTCGCGCCGCGCGAGCGCGACCGCATTGCGCGATGCGCTCGCTGCTTTGGCCGGCTTGCCAAGGAGCGACATCGTGTTCGCGTAGAGGTTCCAAGTTTTCGCTTCGCCGCTTTCGTAGCGGATCGCTTCCTCCGACAACTCGAACGCATGCGCATCACGCCCCAGCTTTCCCTCGGCGAGCGCGGCGTACGACGTCGCCGTGGCGTAGCGCGTCAGATCGGAGGCGCGCCGCGCGTCGAGACGCTCGTTCGTCGCAAGCTCGTACGCCTGCGCGTATTCGCGCCGCGCCAGCGTGCTCTCGCCGCGCGTGAGACGCGCGTCGCCGAGGTTGAGATGACCGGAGAGTTGTGAGAGGTAATCGTGCGAACGCGCCAACTGCTGCTGCATCTGCGCGATCTCGAAGTCCGAGGCGATGCGCGTCGTCTGGGCGAACGCGGGGATGGCAATCAACGCGATCGCGATCAGCAGCCGTCTCATCGCGCGTAGTACCCCTTCCGCGCGTTCACGATCTCGATCCCGCGTCGTTGCGGCGTGATGACGATGCTGCGCCATCCCGCTCCGTTGCCGTGGCTCTGGTAGTCGAGCGTGTAGCGGCTGTTGATGTCGACGATCAACGCGTGCAGCGCCCGTTGCAGCGTCGAAGCGTCCGCGGTGACGAGCGTGCCGCCGGTGTTTTTCGCGGCCTCGCGAAGAAAGTTCGACGCATCGCCGAGGACGATGGCGTCGACGATCATCTTCGTGTTGCTGATTGCGTGCAGCGCAGCACTCTCGGAAATTGCGCTGTTGCGATCGCCGCCGTCGGTGATGACGATCGCGTAGGTCCGTTCGCGCGTGACGATCGACGCCAGTGCATCGCGCAGCGATGTGCCGCCGGACGGAGGAACGGACGGAAGTTGCTCGCCGCGCCGGATCGACCTCGCTTTCGTGACGTTGTGATTGAAGAGCACGAGGTCGATGCGATCGTCGTTGAGCAGGAGCGGCGACTCGCTGGCGATCGCGCGCAACGCCGCGTCCAGCTTTCCATCGCCCATCGACAGCGATCGGTCGACGACGAAAACGAAGCGCGCTGCTCCGCGATCGGCGCGCAATTCGCGGATGGTCTGCGGGATGCCGTTCTCCGTCACGCGCAGGTCGCTCGCCTGCAACCGCTGCGCAGAACGCACGCGCATCGGCACTTCGACGACGTCGACGTTCATCGTTTCGCCGGCCGTCAGCGCCGCGGTTCTGATGGTGGCTTCGTCCGAATTCCGAAATCCGTTCGACCACACCTTTGCCGTAATCGAATGCGCGGCCAGCGACGTACCGAAGTCGTGCGCGATCCGATACGGCGGCTTGCGCGCCACACCTGCCAGCGCGCCATCGACGGAGAACTCGACGCGATCGATGTTCGCGGCCGAGGTGGTGATCTCGATCAGCGCCGGCCCGATCGTCTGCGCGCCGTTCTGCGGCGTCACGAAGGTGACATCCGCCGCCTGCGCCGCGGCCGCGAGTAATACATTAATGATGATGATGGCAATCCGCTTCACGGCATCCGAAAACGATGCAACCCGCTAAGTAATTGCCGCGAAAGCACTTGACCTCGCTGACGGACGTGCCGTCATCGCATGGTGACGCGCTACAATGCGACCTCTCCATGCTCGCGCCTGATCAACACCTCGGCCCCTACCTGCTCCTCGCCCGCGTCGGCGCCGGCGGAATGGGCGAGGTCTGGCGCGCCGAAGACACGCGCCTCGGGCGCACGGTCGCGATCAAAGTGCTGCCGCCGAGCGTGGTCGCCGACGTCGAGGCCACGGCGCGGCTCAAGCGCGAGGCGCGCACCGCAGCGCAGCTCTATCACCCCTCCATCGCCACGATTCATTCGATCGAGCAGGATGGCGATCACATCTTCATCGTCGAAGAGTTCGTGGAAGGCGATTCGCTGACGCGCGTCATCCGGCGCGGCGGACTTTCCGAAGCGGAGATCTGCCGCATCGCCCGCGCCGTCGCGGATGCGCTGGCCGAGGCGCATGCGAAAGGGATCGTGCACCGCGACATCAAGCCGGACAACATCATCGTGGCCGGCAATCGCGTGAAGGTGCTCGACTTCGGCATCGCCAAACAGGTCGGGATCGTCGGCGCGACGTCCTCCGACACTCCCACCGCGTTCGTCACGCAGCAGGGGATGATCCTCGGCACGATCCACTACATGTCGCCCGAACAGGCCCTCGGCAAAACGATCGACGGCCGTGCCGACGTTTTCTCGCTGGGTGTGGTGCTGTACGAGATGGCCACGGGACGCCGGCCGTTCGGCGGCGAGACGATTACCGAAACGATGACGCAGATCATCCGCGATGATCCTGCCGAACCGGTGTCGGTGAATCCGGGGATTTCGCCGGGGCTGAACGAGATCATCCAACGCTGTCTTCGGAAGAATGCCGCGGAGCGCTACACGGCCGCGGAGCTGGTGACCGCGCTCGATGCGCAGATGGGCCGCGCGAAGACGGCGCCGTACACGAATGCGACCGCGGTGACGGCGGCGACGCCGACGTTGCTCACGGGGTCGCAATTGAAGACGGTGCAGGAGCCGGCGCAGCCGAAGCGTCGCAGCGCGCTGCCCGCGGTGATCGTCGTGCTGGTGATCGCGATCGCCGCTGCAGCCGGAGTGATCGCGACGCGTCGTCCCGCGCCGCCGCCGGTGACGCAGACGGTCGCGCCGAAACCAGTCGCGCCATCGACGACATCAGTGAATGTGACTGCGCCGCCGGCGGTCATCGAAGAGAAAAAGCCTGAAGTAGCACCCGTTCCCAAACCGGCGACAACGACCACCGAGGAGGTCGCAGCGATTCCGGCGCCGCAACCGGCCAGCGAACCGAAAGCAGATGTTCTCTACGCGAATGCGATGTCCGAGCTCCTCGGTGGCGACGCGCAGCAGGCGCGCAAGACGCTCCATCGCGTCCTGAATCAGGACCCGCACTATGCCAAGGCGCACTTCCGGATGGGGGAGATTGCACTCCTCAATCGCAACCTCATTCCGGCTGCCGAGGAGTTGAATCTCGCGCTCGCCGACTCCGACCGGCTCGATGCACGCGAACAGCAACTGACGCGGATCGGCCTCGCACTCGCCGAACGAAATCGTCCCGAAGTGCAGCGCCTCGCCGACGACATCTGGTCGCAGTGGCCCGGCGATCCCGACCTCACGCGCATGCGCGCGACGTTCCCGGGGATGTTCCTCGAGCCGCGCGAACGGTTCAAACCGCAGAGACGCAGACACTGAGAGAACACCGTCGGCGGAAACCAGGGATCATGAACCGTCGCCGTAGGCGGCGTAAGACCGTAGCCCCCATCTTCAGATGGGGGTTTTCGACGCGGATAACTCGTGAGCGCGCTTAAGCGCGCGAGAGAACGCCCTCCGCGATGCTCGCCTAAATCTTTCTTTCGCGCGCTAAAGCGCGCTCACAATTCGTGGGCCGCCTCAGGAACCCCGACTAAAGCCGGGGTCTACGGGTCTTACGCCGCCTACGGCGACGGAGCATGCCTTGGGTTGCGGGCAAAGTCCGCTCTGTGTCTCCGTGGTGAAATGCCTTTAGAATCCGCCGCCTATGTTCGACGCCATTCGTTTCGCGAAGCGGCTCATCGACATTCCGTCGCCGACCGAAAACGAGTTCGACGCCGCCGTTTTTCTGCATGACGAACTGGCCGCGCTCGGTTACGACTGCCGGCGTCATGAAGTCAGCGAGCGGCGCTTCAACGTCTATGCAGCGGCGGGTGGGCGGCCGCGCGTGGTCATCAACTCGCACATCGACACCGTGCCGCCTTGGTTTGCGGCATCCGAGGATGAGGAGTTTCTGTATGGCCGCGGCGCGTGCGATACGAAAGGCATCATCGCCGCGATGATTGCGGCGGGCGAGCGGCTGCGTGCGGATGGGATGAACGACTTCGCGTATCTCTTCGTCGTCGGCGAGGAGACCGATTCGATCGGCGCGAAGATGGCCAACAAAGAATTTGCGGGCCTCGGATCGGAGTACGTGCTCGTCGGCGAGCCGACCGAATCGACATTCGCGCGTGCATCGAAAGGCGCGCTGACCTGCTTCGTCCGATTCGACGGCATCGCCGGCCATTCCGCGTATCCGGAGCGCGGCGATTCGGCTATCAACAAGATGGTCGCGGCCATCGCCGAGATCAACGCCACGAAGTGGGGCTCGGACGACGACCTCGGCGAAACCACCGTCAATGTCGGCGTCGTGCGCGGCGGCGAGAAGCCGAACGTGATTCCCGCCGAGGCCGAGTGCCAGATGATCTTTCGCACGGTGACGGAGCCGGAAATCGTTCAGGCGAAACTGCAGTCGATCATCGCGCGCCACGGCGGAACGATTACGGTCTCGCGCGGCAATCCGCCGCAGCGGATGAAAGTGCCAGACGCTTTTGAATCGCGCGTGGTCGCGTTCAACACCGACGTGCCGCACCTCGGCGCGCTCGGTACGCCGCTGCTGTTCGGGCCGGGCTCGATCCTCGACGCGCACGGCGCCAATGAGAAGATCGGGAAGAAGGATTTGTTGCAGTCGGTGCAGACCTACGCCGACACCGTGAACGCCCTATGCCGAAGCTGAACGAAACGATTTACCTCGCCGCCGCCGTCCGCACGCCCATCGGAAAATTCGGCGGCGGATTATCGTCGCTCACCGCCGCCGAGCTCGGAACCGCCAGCGCGAAGGCAACGCTGGCTCGCAGCGGCATCGATCCGAATGCGATCGACGAAGTGATTTTCGGCAACGCCCGCCAGGCCGGCGTCGGTCCGAATGTCGCGCGCCAGATCGCCATCAAGTCGGGACTGCGCCACGAAGTTCCCGCGTACACGGTCAACCAAGCTTGCGGCTCCGGCCTGCGCGCGATCATGAACGCCGCCGACCAGGTCCGCCTCGGCCAGGCCAGCATCGTCCTCGCCGGCGGCACCGAGTCGATGTCGAACACGCCGTACCTTCTGCCGCGCGCGCGTTGGGGTTACCGGATGGGCGATGCCGAGGTGATCGACGGCATGTATCGCGACGGATTTCTCTGTCCGCTGGCCGACGAGATGATGGGCGCGACCGCGGAGACGTTGGCTGACCGCTACGAAATCTCGCGCGAAGAGCAGGACGCGTACGCAGTCGAAACGCAGCGCCGCGCCGGCGTGGCGTACGAGCAAGGCCGCTTCCGCGACGAGATCGCGCCGGTGACCGTGTCCGGCCGCAAGGGCGACGTCGTCATCGACAAAGACGAGCATCCGCGCTTCGACGCCGACCTCGGTTCGCTCGCCAAACTCCCGCCGGTCTTTCGCAAAAACGGAACGGTGCACGCCGGCAATTCGTCGGGCGTGACCGATGGCGCATCATCGATGCTCGTGGCCTCGGCCGATGCGGTCCAACGCCACAACCTGACGCCGATGGCGCGCATCGTCGGCTACGCGCAGGCCGGCGTCGATCCGAAGATCATGGGCATCGGCCCTGTCCCCGCCACGCGAGAGTTGCTCGCCGACACCGACCTGACGCTCGACGACATCGACCTCATCGAGCTCAACGAAGCCTTCGCCGCGCAAGTGATCGCCTGCGATCGCGAACTGCACTTCGACCGCTCCAAACTCAACGTCCACGGCGGCGCGATTTCTCTCGGCCATCCAATCGGAGCAACGGGCGCGCGAATCACGACGACGCTGCTTCACGCGCTGGCGTCGCACGACAAAAAGCTGGGCCTCGCAACGCTGTGCATTTCCGGCGGAATGGGGCTTTCGCTGCTGGTAGAGAAATGTTGAATGTTGGCGTAGTGGTCTAGTTTGATGCGGAAGTGGAATCAACCGCACTGGGCTTGTCATGGTCGTCCGTTTCGGCCTCGCGGATCACGATGAATTGATTCTGCGCACTCCATGACGCTCCCAGCCCATAGGCAAAACAAACTAGCGAGACAATCAACGCGATGATGCGTAGAACCTCTGCTCCAAGATCAATCTGTTTGGTAAGCTCGCTGAGGCCGAAACATACAAGCGTGAGCATCAGCCATTCGGCCGCTGATAAACGTTCGGCGATTGCCCTCAGATAAGCAGTACGCCGCTTACCATCATTGTCGCGAAGCGCCTCAACGAGATCCTTCCGCTTCGCGGTTCGCGCCTTCGATTTAGAACGCCACCAAGCGGAGCCCCTAAGCAGCACAGCATCCAAGCGAGGTTTTAGATATGCGCTCGCAAGGTTCACAAGCAAGCCGGCGACGACTACACTTAACCACCACGTCGGCGCTGCGATGTCGTCGATGATTTTTTTCACTCGCCAGAGGAGAGTCGGAACCGGTACTCTTCCCTACCCCCCCCCCACACACACCATTTCCACCGGAGAGTGGTTCACAAAACTTGTTCGAGAGAACCTCCAAACTAGACCACTACCTAATCTCCAATGTTCAATATTGAATTTGAATGTTGAATGATGTGGGATCGTCGCCCTCCATTCAACATTCAACATTCAACATTCGACATTTCGATTCTCATGACTTTCACCGACTCCCACTGCCACCTCACCATGTCCGACTCGGACGCCGTCCTCGCACGCGCGCGCGAGGCGGGCATTCGCGGATTCGTCGTGCCGGGCACGAAGCTCGACGATGCGCCGGAAGCGGTCGCTGTCGCGCAGAAACATGACGATGTCTGGGCCGCGGTCGGATTTCATCCGCATGAGGCGAAGGATTGCGATGACGCGGCGTTCGCGGAAATCGAGCGGCTGGCGACGCAGCCGCGCGTCGTGGCGATCGGGGAGTGCGGACTCGACTACCACTACATGCACTCGCCGCGCGAGACGCAGATCGCCGTCCTCGAACGGCATCTCGATCTGGCTCAACGGATGGACAAGCCGATCATCGTGCACAACCGCGAGTCGTCCGACGACATGGTGGCGATTCTGTCGAACAGCGGCGCGCGCGGGATCCTGCATTCCTTCACGGAGTCGGAGGCGATCGCGCGGAAGTTCATCGACGCCGGCTACTACATTTCCTTCTCCGGCATCGTCACCTTCCGCACCGCCGAGCCGCTGCGCGCATGCGCGAAGGCGCTGCCGCACGACCGCGTGCTGATCGAAACCGACACGCCCTTCCTCGCGCCCGTGCCGTACCGCGGACGCGACAACGAGCCGGCCTACGTGATCAAGGTAGCCGAGTTGCTGGCGGCGCTGTGGGGGATTCCGGTCGACGAGGTGGCGGCGATCACGACCGCGAATTTCGAGACTGCCTTCGGCGTGAAGCTGACAGGTTAAACTCCGATCGATGCCTGAGCTCTCCGTCGTCTTTCCCGTGTACAACGAGGAAGAAAACATCCCCATCCTTCTCGACGAGATCGCGAAGGCATTGGACGGGAAGTGGTTCTACGAAATCGTGGCCGTCGACGACGGCTCGACCGATCGCAGCCTGGAAGTGCTGCGCGCGAGCCGGACAAAACATCCGACGCTGCGCGTCTTGGCGTTCGAGAAAAACAGCGGACAGACGGCCGCGCTCGATGCGGCCTGGCGGGCGGCGCGGGGAACGTTCGTAGTCTCGCTCGATGCCGATCTGCAGAACGATCCGGCTGACATCCCCGCCATGATGCGGACGCTCGAAGAGAAAAAGGCGGACATGGTCATCGGCGTGCGCGTGAACCGCCACGACACCTGGTCGCGGCGCATGCAGTCGAAGATCGGCAACGGCGTCCGCAACTGGATCACGAACGATCACATCACCGACACCGGCTGCTCGTTGAAGCTGGTCAAGCGCGAGGCCATCGATCGCATCCGCCTCTACACCGGCATGCACCGCTTCCTGCCGACGCTGGTGCGCATGCACGGCTACAAGGTGGTGGAGATGCCGGTGAACCATCGTGCGCGGCAGTTCGGCGTTTCCAAGTACGGGGCGATGAATCGCGCCTTCCGCGGTCTGGCGGATTGCGTGGCGGTGCGGTGGATGTCGAAGAGGGTTTTGACGTATCGGGTGCACGAGGAGTGAGTCAAAAGCAAATGTTGAATGGTGAATGTTGAATGTTCAATGTTGAATGAACGAGGGAGTGTGGCTCCATTCAACATTCAACATTCAACATTCAACATTCAGCATTCAACATTTGCAGTTCTGCGCGGCGCCACCGGAGATCCTGCGCGCTTCGCCGCAGGATAAACTTCAAGAAAAACCATGCACCCCTACGATCCCCGCACATGGCACTGGGACCTGCTGGCCGCGTTCGGTTTCATCGCGCAGGCGCTCTTCGCGGCGCGTTTCCTCGTGCAGTGGATCGCCTCGGAACGCCGCAAGGCCAGCCATGTGCCGGTGGAGTTCTGGTACCTGTCGCTCTCCGGCGGCGTCCTGATGACCATCTACGGCGTCTTCCGCCGCGATCCGGTCATCGTCCTCGGCCAGGCTCCGGCATTGATCGTGTACATCCGCAATCTGATGCTGATCCGCAGCGCGCGAACGCCGATGGAATGATGTTCGAACTTGACGAACAGCAGCGCAAAACGCTCCTGCGCATCGCCCGGCAATCGATCGCGGACGTGCTCGCCGGACGTTCGCCTCATTGGAAACCCGAGGATGTCGATGAGACGCTGCGAAAGCCGGCTGGCGCGTTCGTGACATTGACGCGCGACGGCGATCTGCGCGGCTGCATCGGCTCGATCCAGGCCGTCGAGCCGCTGTACAAGGCGGTGGCGTCGAGCGCGATTTCGGCTGCCTTCCGCGATCCTCGCTTTCCGCCGCTTGCGCCTGGCGAGCTCGAACAGCTCGAGCTCGAAATCTCGGTGATGGGGCCGATCGAACGGGTCACGAACATCGAAGACATCGTGGTCGGACGCGACGGACTCATCATCAGCCGCGGTCCGTACGCCGGCCTGTTGCTGCCACAGGTCGCGACCGAGTACGGATGGGATCGCCAGACATTTTTGGAGCATACCTGCCGCAAAGCGGGGCTGCCGCCGGACGCTTGGCGGGCTCAGGATTGCCGGATCGAAAAGTTTTCAGCCTTCGTATTCGGCGAATAAGTTTCCGCAGCTCAACAACTTGGCGCGCTTTCGGCAAGGTGCTGCTTGTCCAAGCGCGGCATAACCTCCCATCCTGGTTGGTTTCCCACCGCGTCGAAACCAATCTTATTCGTAACAAAAATAACTGAGGGAGGCCGATGCCCACGAAAAAGCGCTCGCTGACGGATTCGCTGTCTACGCGTTCGGCAAGAATGCGCCGCAAGGCGCAGTCGCACCGCACGCTGCGCTGGATCGGCGGCCGGGCCGCGGCCACGCTTCTCGTCGGCGCGGCGCTGTCGGTCGGCGGCGTCACGGAGGCGCTTCAGGGCGTCCACTTCCTCGTGTTGAAAGACCTCGACAACGTCAAGGTCGTCCAGCAGAAGGGCTCGCACGCGAAGGTCGTTGCGAAGCTCGGCGACGACTTCGCCGGCAACTCCCTCTTCAAACTCTCGCGCACGCTTCCGGACAGCCTGGTCACGCGGCGCATCCGACTTTTCGACGACGCCTGGCTGCCCGACACGGCGCCGGTCGCCGAGGAGTCCGAGGCCCAGCCGAAGGACGTGTTCCACCGCGAGATGCAGCGCATCAACGTCGCCATCCGCAAGCAGTTCTTCGCCAACGCCGTGCCGTTCGGAGACATCATCCACGCCAAGGCGCAGAAGTACGATGTCGATCCGGCGCTGGTCGCGGCCGTGGTCGAAACGGAGTCGCGCTTCAAGACGAATGCGCACTCGCAGGTCGGCGCGCGCGGTCTCATGCAGTTGATGCCGAAGACCGGACGCTGGATGGGGGCGCGGAACCTCTACAACGCCGAACAGAATGTCGACGCCGGCGCCAAGTACCTCAAGTACCTGAACGGCCGTTTCGACGGCAATCTCACCAAGACCATCGCCGCCTACAACGCTGGCGAGGGCAACGTCCGCCGCTACAACGGCGTCCCGCCATTCCGCGAAACGCGCTCGTACGTGAAGAAGGTCATGTCGCGCTACGAGAAGCGGAAGCAGGAGCTGAAGAAGTTCGACGACCAGCATGGCGCGGCGCTGGCGGGCGACGATGCGGTGATGACGCTGCGGTAATCGCCGTGCCCCGCTGAGAGTGTGCGCGACAGAACCTCGTCGCCACTTCGACGGCAGAGCCTTGGGCGACCAACGCCGCCGGCCGTGCCGGTCGTGCCGGCCGCAACTCCCGTCCCTTCCGGAACTTGACCGCAAACGCCTGCTTGCGATAACGTTTCGCGACCTCGACAGTCGTTGGGAGGGGAAAATGGTCAGTGTGCGTAGGGTGGTGATTCCCGTTCTCCTGCTTGTGGCCGCCATCCCGGCGTTCGGCGCGGCCCCGAAGTCGTCTTCGCATCCGCCGCGCGAGCTTCATCTCTCGGGCGATCACTGGACGGCGTACAACCCTCCCGATCCCGCTACGTGGCCGGCCGGCTCGAAGACCTACACCATCAAGCAGGGCGACACGCTCTGGGGCCTGGCGCAGCAGTTCTTCAAGAATGCCTACAGTTGGCCGCAGTTGTGGGAGTCGAATACGTGGATTACTGACGCGCACTGGATTTATCCCGGCGACGTCCTGCTGATCGACTCCGAGGCTGTGCCCATTGCTGCCGGCGGTCCGCCGCCTCTCGTTCCGAATCCAAATCCGAATCCCAACCCGAATGGTGACGCCACGGCGGAGGCTCAGCCGAGCGCGATGTCCGGCCGGCCGCTCCCGATTGGAACGGACGCCGATATCTATTGCTACGGCTATATCGGCGATCCCGCCGAGCCGATGCCGAACTCGATTCAGGCCTGGGAAGACTTCGAGATGCGTTATCAGCCGGGCAACATCGTGCAGGACATTGGCGGCGCGGCCGGCGATCTGGTGATTCTCAACGGCGGCACGGCCACAGGACTCGTCGCCGGCGACACCTACATCATCGTGCAACCGGGCGAGCTCGTCACGCATCCGAACAAGCGCACGCAGATTCTCGGACGGGAGTACGAATACTCCGGCCAGGTGCGCATCCTCTGCGCGGACGATCACCACGCCCGAGGAATCATCACGCAGTCGTGCGATGACATTCATGTCGGCGCGCGCCTCAAACCGATGCCGCAGATTCCCATCCCGCTCGCTCGCATCCCCGACATGCCGGAGTTCTGTTCTTCCTCCAGCGGCAAGAGCAAGGGCTACATCGTCCGGGCTCAAGGCGGATGGGACACAGCCCTCGGCGAAGGCCTGCTCGTGCAGGTCGACCTCGGGCAGGCCGACCAACTCCAGCCTGGCGACTTCCTCACCGTCTACCGCGACAACATGGGACCGGGCGAAAAGCATCAGGTGCTCGGCCAGGTGGGCATCCTGACGACGAACGCGCACACCGCGACCGGCAAGATTGTGGCGATGCGCTATTCGATGAAAGTCGGCGATCGGGTCGAGATTCACTAGGGCAGCGATTGTCATCCTGAGGCTGCCGGAGGCACGGAGCCGCAGGCGAAGATGCCGGAGGGCGCCGAAGGATCTCCAGGTGCGCAACTCCGGCTGAAACCCACTGGGATTCAATCGCCGGTTGGGAAGCTTGAGATCCTTCGCCGTCCTGCGTCGCTTCCGCGCTTCGCGCTCCACGGCTCCGGCGGCTCAGGATGACAGCAACAACTTTCCATCGACACCGCGCTCCCTTTTGTTAGAATCGCGCGTCCGGGTCCATAGCTCAGCGGTTAGAGCTACCGGCTCATAACCGGCAGGTCCCAGGTTCGAATCCTGGTGGACCCACCAGGGCAACGATGCGCATCAGCTCTCTCATGACGAACGATTTGCTCGCCTGCCGGCGCGGACCGGCTGGACGATCGTTCGCCGCCGGCGCGACGCTCGATCGACCGGTCCGGCATTCTCGTACCGCACAGGCGTTCCAATACCGGAACGCCTTTTCCGTCTTTGGAGGCAATTGTTGAATCAGGACGTTGAAAAGCTTTGGGAGTTGCAAACAGTCCTGTCGCAGCTCGGTGATCGTGAAAAACAACTGACCAGCAAGCCGGAGTCGTTCGCCGCCGTCGACCGCGAATGGCAGAACGTGAACTCCAGCATGGAGCGGCTGCGCGAGCAGATCGAACAGCTCTCCAAAGAACGGCGACGCGTCGACGGCGAGCTGTCCGACCAGCAGGAGCTCCTGAAGAAGTATCAGGGCCAGCTCATGCAAGTGAAGAATCAGCAGCAGTACGCCGCGGCGTGGAAAGAGATCGACGCCACGCGCAAGCACGTCAAAGAGCTCGAGGACTCGACGCTCAAGTCGATGACCGACATCGAGGCGCTGCAGAAACAGCATGACGATCTCGAAGCCGGCAACGTCGATCTGAAGTCGCGCTGGGACACGGAGCACGACGCGTGGCAACACTCGCTCGGCGATCTGCGCGCGGAGGTCGAGCAGTTGAAGGCGAAGGCGGCGGCGATCGAAGCGTCGCTTCCGGAGCGTCTGCGCCGCGAGTTCCATCGCATCTTCAAGCAGCGCCAGAACGTCGCCATGGCCAAGGTCGTGGCGGACTCGTGCAACGGTTGCCGCACGCGCGTCCGCCCCGCGGTCATGCAGCAGCTCAAGCGCGGCGATCTCGTTCACTGCGAAGGCTGCAGCCGCATCCTCTACCTGGAGACGCCCCCATCCTGAAGATCACTGCCCACGTCGACGGCGCTTGCCGCGGCAATCCCGGACCGGCTTCGTACGGCGTCTACATGCGCAAGGACGACGGCGAGATCCTCGAGATCTCCGGCTTCCTCGGCACCACGACGAACAACGTCGCTGAGTACGCCGGCCTCCTCGAAGCGCTGGCCACAGCGAAGTCGGAAGGAGCGACAGACGTCGAGATCGTCTCCGACTCGCTGCTGCTCGTGCAGCAGATGCTCGGCAAGTATCGCGTCAAGCATCCCAACCTCGTGCCGCTGTACGAGCGCGCGAAATCGATGACGCGGCACTTCCCGAAATTCAAAATCAGCCACACGCTGCGCGCCGGAAACAAGGACGCCGACCGCCTTGCGAACGCTGCGCTCGACCGTGCCGAGCGCACTCCGAATGACCGATGGATCGAGCGGCACCGTGTCGATTCGTGAGAACGTCGCCGAAGTCGAGGCGCGCATTGCGCGCGCGTGCGAACGCGCCGGACGTTCGCGCGACGAGGTAACGCTCGTGGCGGTATCGAAGACGTTTCCCGCGGACTTCGTCGACGAAGCGATCGAGGCAGGCATCACGGAAGTCGGCGAAAACCGCGTGCAGGAAGCGCGCGACAAGAAGCCGCTCGTGCGCGGCAGCGCGCGCTGGCATCTCATCGGACATCTGCAGACGAACAAGTCGAAGGATGCCGTGAAGCTGTTCGACGTCATCCAGGCCGTCGACTCGCTCGACCTCGCGGAGAAGCTCGCCCGCGCGGCGGATGCTCAAAACAAGCGCCTGGAAATCATGTTGCAGGTCAACATCGGCGACGAACCGCAGAAGAGCGGCATCGCCCGCGGCGACGTCGAATCGATCGCGAAACAGACGGCGGCGCTGCCGTCGCTGCACGTCATCGGACTGATGGCCATCCCGCCGATTGGCACTCCGGAAGAGTCGCGTCCATACTTCCGCGAGCTGCGGTCGATGCGCAACGCACTCGGTTTGCAGCATCTCTCGATGGGCATGAGCGAAGATTTCGAAACGGCGATCGAGGAAGGATCGACGATCGTCCGCGTCGGCCGCGCGATTTTCGGCAGCAGGCCGGCACGGCCGGCGGCGTAGGTTGCCCAAGGCTCCGCCACCATTGCGCACTAAACTCTCGACGTTGCGAGCTATTTAAATGGGACTCATCACGCCGTTCTTCAACGCCTTCCTGATCGTCCTCGAGGTCATCCAGTGGATTGTCCTGGTCTGGGTGATCATCTCCTGGCTGCTCTTCTTCGCCGCGCAGACGTCGTTCCGCTGGCGCTACAAACAAGCCTACGTGATCCTCAATCAGCTCAACGACATCTTCACGCGCATGACCAGCCCCTTCCTGCGCCCGTTCCGCCGCCTCGTGCCGCCGCACAAAACCGCCGGCATCGACTGGTCGCCGCTGCTGCTCCTGCTGGCCATCTACATCATTCGCGGCGTCGCCGATTACCTCTACCGCTCGTTCGTCTTCCGCGGCTGAAGCGTTATGGCTTCGGATTGATGTTCGTTCCGGTACAGAGCGTCGTCGTGCCGTTCGTGAGCGTCGTTCCGGGCGGACAGACGAAGACGCCTCCGGCTGGACCGATCGGAACGTTGGCGGTGTTGCCGAGGGCGGCGAATGCTGCGGGAGAACATCCGTTGCCGAGGGAAGCAGCATCAAACGCACCGGCCAGACTGTTTGGGCCGAGGTTGCCGAACATCGTGATCGTCACCCAGTTCTGACTCGCGCGCGGACCCTTCGTCGTCGTCGCGCCCGCCGGTGCGAGAGCGCCGGGCAGATTCGTCGACTGCGGCAGGCCTGTGATGTCTGTCGTGACGCTGTAGGAAGTGCTGCCTCCGTTGTTCAGATTGAGATACATCCAGCCGCCGACGTCAGATCCCGACATGATCGGATAGCTGCTGCTGACCGTCTGCGTTGACGACGTAGCTTGCGATGTGTACGGACCAGGCGCGCAGGGATCGCCGCAGTCACGCAACGAAACGAAAGGGTTCTCCCGCTCGTCGAAGCGCACGATCTCCGCGATCGGGATGCTCCCGTTCGCGACCAACGTACCGCATGCACCGGTGCCGGTCCCGAATCCCTCCCGCCAGATGATGAAATTCGTCGCGAAGCGGGCAGGGCCTCCCTGAATGAAGCGCGCGGCAAATGTGGAGGGCAGCGGCTGGCGCCGGTCGGCCGGGCGATTCGACTGCGGGGTGTAGCGGTCGTAGAACGTGTACGGCAACACGGCCGGCACATTCGAGCCCGCGCCGCCACCCTCGGGAACCGCTCGAAGATGGACCATCGGATTGGCGCCGGCATCGAACGATGCCGTCACGGAGCCCGACGGCTGCGTCCCGACCTGCTGGTAATCGCCGATCAGCACGTTGTCGAAGAGAAGGTCCGTCGTGTAGTAGAGCGGGTCTGACGGGAAACGGTCGGTGCAGGCACCGACGACATCGATCGTGGCATAGCCGATCGCATTCCGATGGACCCCACCAGCAGACTGACAGCTCGGGCTTGTTCCAATCGTCAGCTCCTTGCGAAGGAGCGCGGTCAATCCCGGCGGCAGGACGCCGGGATTGCCATCGCAGTTGATCGATGCCTTGAAGTTCGGGTTGGTATAACCAGGCCCACCGGTTGCCGGAGATGTCAGCGATTGATCGGAGCCCAGCGCGCCGCCCAGCGGAGACTTTACCGTCGTTGGACCGGTGCCCGTCTGCGACCCCACGATCCCGGACGTGAGGACGTCCCGCAGGTTGATCGCCTGAACGTCGTACCCGGTCAGAAAAATGTTGAAGTTGAGCGCCGGCACGGCGAAATCAGTCCACAGCGTGACGTGCGCGATCTGCGAATAGCGAGAGACGTTCGTGATCGTGAAGAGCGTCGTCTGCCCGGCGGCGTTGTCGAGATCGATCTCGAAGTACGGCAGGAGCAGCGTCGCCGCGGGCGCCACGATGATGTCGCACGAGTTGTCGTTGTCGCGCACACCTGACCATAGGGGAATCGCGAAGAAAAACGTGAACAGGGCAACCGTCAGCCGTCTCTTCATTGCCTCTCCCTTGTGTTAATCCGAGCAATTTATGTCGTTACACCATAAATCGCGAGTTTTATTTGACGCGTATACTTCCTGATCAATCAACGTGATGGGAGGGTGTCGATGTCAATGCAGGGTCTTACACCGCTTGATATTCAGAAGCAGACGTTCGCGCGCGGGCTGAAGGGCTACAACGTCGACGAAGTGCGCGGTTACCTGCACTTGATCGCCGAGGAGATCGAACGGCTGGTCAGGGACGTCGACCGTCTCTCGCGCGAAAACGCCATGCTGCGCGACGAGCTGGACGAGCACAACGCCCGCGAGCGCATCCTCAAAGACACGCTGCTGTCCGCGCAGAAAGTCTCCGAGGACGTGAGGGCGAACGCGCACAAAGAGGCGGAGCTGATCGTGAAGGATGCGGAGCTTCTGTCCGATCGGCTGACGTCGCAGGCGATGGCCCGCGTCGGCGATCTCGAACGCGCCATTCAGGACCTGAAGGTCGAGCGCCGCGGCGCCCGCAATCGGCTGCAGTCGATGCTCGACACGATGCAACAACTGGTGATGCTCGACGCCGAGCAGGAAGCGAACGAGCAGCCGATCACGGCGATGTTCCGGGCGCGGGAGTCGTAGCGCTGGCACTGCTGATTCGCAATCTGTCTCAAGTCGCCACGCCGCTGGGTCGCGCTGCGCTGCGCGGCCGCGCGATGCGTGAGCTCGCGGTCTACGACAATGCAGTCATCGTCATTCGCGACGGCCGCTTCGCATTCGTCGGGCGCGAGTCCGACATCGATGCTGATCTCCGTTCGGCCATTGAGGCAGACTTCGACGCGCGTGGCGCTACCGCCGTTCCCGGTTTCATTGATTCGCACACGCATCTTCCCTTCGCCGGCTATCGCGAGACGGAATTCAACCGCCGTTTGCAGGGCGAGACGTACGAACAGATCGCCGCGTCCGGCGGCGGCATCGCGTCGTCGGTGCACGCCACGAGACGCGCTTCTCAGGAAGATCTCATCGACAACATCCTCGCCCGCACGCGCACGATGTCGCGCTACGGCACGACGACCGCTGAGGCAAAAAGCGGATACGGATTGTCGGTCGAAGGCGAGTTGAAACAACTGCGCGCCATCCGCGGCGCGAACGAACGGTCGCCGGTGCGGCTCATCCCAACCTGCCTGGCCGCGCACGATTTTCCGCCCGAGGGGCGAGGCAGCGCGACGGCGCGTCGCGGCTATGTCTCCACCGTGATCGGCGAGATTCTTCCCGCCGTCGCCGAGGAGAAGCTGGCGATCTTCTGCGACGTCTTTGTTGAACGCGGCGTCTTCACGAACGAAGAAGGCGACTCCGTGTTGCGCGCCGGCACGGCCCTCGGCCTCATTCCGCGCATGCACGCCGACGAGCTCTCCGACACCGGCGGTGCCGCTCTCGCCGCATCCCTCGGCTGCGCATCCGCAGACCACTTGATGCAGATTTCAGACGCCGGCATCGCCGCCCTCGCTGCATCGAACACCGCCGCGAATCTCCTTCCCGCGACGAGCTTTTTCCTGATGTCCGACCGCTACGCCCCCGCGCGCCAGCTCATCGACGCCGGCGCCATCGTCTCGCTCTCTACCGATTGCAATCCCGGAACGTCGATGACCGAGTCGATGCCGATGGTGATGCAACTGGCCACGCTGCAGATGAAGTTGACCGTGGAAGAATCGCTGACCGCCGCCACGCTCAACGGCGCAGCGTCCTTGCAGATCGCGCACGAAACCGGCTCGATCGAACCCGGCAAGCGCGCGGACCTGGTCCTGCTCGACGCGCCGAACTACCTGCACCTCGTCTACCACTTCGGCGTGAACCTCGTCACGCATACGATGCGCGACGGAGCGTGGGTCTAAAGCGGCAGGTTGCGCCGCCGCCCGAATTCGCGATCGACCTCGCGCAAAATCTCCGTCGCCCGCTCGCCGAACGCCTCAGCCACCCACACACGCGCTTCCCACGGTTGCGGTGCGTCGAACACGATCGATTCGCTGCCCAGCATCGCCAGCGCCGTTCCCGCCTCGATGACGTACGGCACTTCAGCTTTCTCCAGCCGGTCGAGCAACTCAGACACGAGCTCCGGCGATTTCTCCTCGGCGATCGGCAGCAGATTGCCGAGGTGCTCCGCGACCGCGTGCAACTCATGCACGAGCGCGACGTCGCAATCCGAACAGCGCGCTATCCCGTCGCGATACTCGCTCTCACATTCAGGGCAGAACATGGACGCGGAATCTTACCCGTAGAACGCCACGATCTTTTCGTACAACTTCGCGCCGATGGCGCTCTTTGCCTCGGTGGTGCAGCCGGCGACATGCGGCGTGAGGATGAGGCGCGGATCGTCGGGCCAGGTGCGAGTGGGCGGCTCGGGATCGTAGACGTCGATGGCCAGCCCGCCGAGCATGTTGCGATTCAGGGCATCGAGCGCGGCGTCGAGGTCGAGCACTTCACCGCGCGCTGCGTTGATGACGATCGCGCCGGGCGGGAGAAGAGCGATTTCGTTTGCGCCGATCATCGCTCGCGTTTCGGGAGTGAAGGGGACGTGCAATGTGAGGATGTCGCTGATCCGAAGAAGCGCTTGGAGCGAGTCGACGCGAACGGCTCGTCGGTCGGCGAAGTCCTGATCGCTGATGTACGGATCGAACGCGGACACGCGCATCCCGAATGCGGCCGCGAGTCGCGACACGCGTCTTCCTACTTCACCCAATCCGACGATGCCGAGGCGATGGTGGCGAAGCTCGTGGCGTGAGGCGCAGCCATCGCGCGTCCACTCGCCGTTGCGCATTTCGCGGTCGTACTGAGGGACGGTTCGTGTCAGCGCGATCATGAAGCCGATCACCAGCTCCGCCACCGCGTTTGCGTTTTCGCCCGGCATGTTGATGACGGCGATACCACGCGCGCGCGCCGCCTCCATGTCGATGTTGTCGGTGCCGCTCGTTCCCTGCGCGATCAGTTCGAGATGCGGAGCCTCATCGATGACGCGCTTCGAAACGCGGTTGTAGGAGCGGGTGACGAGAATGTCGCAATCGCCGACGATCGACGCCAGCTCGTCCTCCGTCTTCACGGGATGATCGACGATTTCGAATCGTCCATCGTCGTGCGCGCGCGTGCGGAGCGACTGGTCGACGTCGGCGGCGATGAGGAGGCGTTTCATGGTTCTTCGATCAACTCTATCGTGACGTTCGCTGCGCTCTGCAGGATAAACTTCCCGGTCACCACACCTTGCGCGCCATCAAAAAACATCGCGTCGCCTTCATCGCGCTCGCCGTTTATCACTTCGTCTTCTTCTTTCCGACGCTTTTCATGGGGCGCATCGCGTCGCCGAACGATGTCTTCTACAACTCCGAGCCGTGGAAGAGCGTGCGGCCGGTCAGCGCGCAGAACTCGCTCATCAACGATCCGCCGACGGCGTACTACACGGTCCTCTCGCTGATCAAAACCGACTGGCATGCGTTCCACTGGAACCCGTTCATCGGCTCCGGCGTGCCGGGTTTCGGGTCTACGCTGCTCGCGCCGTTCAGCTTCTTTCCGGCGCTGCTGCTGCCGCTGCCGTGGATCTACGCCGGCATCATCCTGCTGAAGCTCAACGTCGCATTTTGGCTCGCGTATCTCTGGCTTCGCGAAGAGCGCCTCGGCAAGCGCGGCGCGGCGATTGGCGCGATCGTCTTCGCCGCCGCGGGACCGATCGCCGTGCGTTGGTGGTGGCACGTGACGAACGCGGCGCCGCTCTATCCCGCGCTGCTGTGGATCGCGCTCCGCACCGCGCGCGGCAAACGCACGCCGGCGTGGGCGATCGGCCTCATCGCGCTCTGCTACGCGCTCTCCGCGTTTCCGGCGACGATGGCGTACGGCGCGTATGCGGCCGTTGCGTACTTTGTTTATCTCGCCATCCGGGAACGCCGTTTCGCGCCGCGCGTGCTGGCGACGACGATCTTCGCGACGATTCTCGGCATCATGATCGCGGCACCGTCATTCATTCCGCTCGCCCAACTCGTCGGTCGCAGCGGCTACCTCGGCTCGCGCGCGAACGCGGCGTCCGAGCACGTCTTTCCGCTGCGCCACTTCGCACTCTTCGTCAACCCGGACCACCTCGGCAACATCGCTCTGCGCGATTGGCGCGGCGATCGCGCGCTGGGAACGCTGAACAACTACATCGAAGCGACGGTCTACGTCAGCATCGTGGCGTTACTTTTGATTTTTCTCGCGATCGTCAACCGCCGCGCGCGATCGCGCTGGTTCTGGCTGACGATGCTGGCAATCATGCTCGCGGCTATGTTCGGAATGCCGGTGATCGCGAAAATCGTCGGCAATCTTCCGGGATTCAAGTATTCGCCGCTGACGCGCATCGAATTGGTGATGCCGATCGCGGTCGCGTATCTCGCCGCAGCCGGCGCCGCGTTGCTCTCGCGCGGACGCTTTCAAATCGCGATCGCCATCCTTATCGCCGTTGCCTCGGCGGGCGACCTGGCCATGTTCGCGGGACGCTTTTATCCCTACATCGAGCCGAGCCTGGCGTCGCCGCCGACGGGCGCGACGATCGCGTTTCTCCAGTCGCAGCCGAAGCCATTTCGGATAGCTCCGTTCTTCGACTACCTCTGGCCGAACAGTTCCGAGCTGTACCGGCTCGAAGATGTGCGCAGCCATTTTTCGTCCGAGGAGAGTTACCGGCGGCTGCTGGAACGGATCGATCCGAGTGCGGCGCTCACCACGTCCACCGTCATCAACTTCAACAGCCTGAAATTCGACTTCGACGATCCGCTCGTGTCGATGCTCGGCGTCCGCTACCTGCTCGAGCAGCGGTCGATCGACGTCATGAAATGGACGATTTTCAAGAACACGAAAGCGGCGGTGAAGGAGATCGCCGCCACGGAGCTCAAGCCTGGCCGCGTCATGCAGCGCCACGTTCGCGTCGACGAGGAGCCGTTCTACGCGATCGAGCTGCCGATGGAACTGCAGGGCACATTCGGCCGCGCGCCGCACCTCGACGTGACGCTGACGAAGGGAACGGCGATCGTTTACGCGCGATCGTTTACGGCCGGCGACATCACCGCGCTGGGCAAGATCTACATTCCGCTGCGGCCGTACGCGCGGCTCGGCGAGACGGTTGTGCTGCGCATCGCGTCGGCCGGAATGCGTGTGCGGATGCTGACCGGCGCGACCGAAGTCGCGGGCGACGCGCCGCTGTTTTACGGACGCGTCATGACGCCGCTGATTTTCGAACGCGATCTGCCCGACGGCCGCATCTTCCGCAATGTTGCCGAGGTGCCGCGGTTCCATGCGGTGACGCGCGTGCGGCGCATGACCGTGGATGAATTGCTGGCGACGAAGAACATCGACTTCGCCGACGAAGCGATCGTGACCGATCCGCGTTCTCTGAACGTCGATGCATCCGACGCCGTCGTGACGCTGCGTTCGTATCAGGATGACGAACAGGTCGTCGACGTTGCCGCGCCGGCGAAAACGATGCTGGTGTCGTCGCAGAAGCTGACGCCGGAATTGCGCGTCACCGTCGATGGCCGCGCGGTCGAGCCGGTTCAGATCAATGTGCTGTTCGCCGGCGTCCCGCTCGCGCCCGGCAATCATCGCGTCATCTTCACCGAACGCCTCGGGCGCCGCTGGTGGCCGCTGGCCGGAATCGCGTTGCTGCTGCTGATCGCGCTGTCGATCGTCGACGCGCGCCGGCGTCACTCTGGCTTCGCTACCAGGATGATCTGATACGCGAACAGGCCGCGCCAGATGCGCGTAATCCACGTCAGCACGCGCTCGCCGATGCGCAGCAAAATGTCCGGCATCCAACCGATGATCAGCCGAATCGGAACCGACGATCCGCGCACGGCGATGATGCGAAATCCGGCCTTCTCGACCTCGCGGCGGATCGTGCGCATTGTGAAAAAGCGCAGGTGCGTGAAGTCGAGAATGCCGCGGTCGCGATATTCGAAGATGCCGAAGAGCAACCCGAGGCGGACGGTGATGTTGGCGATATTCGGCACGGAGAGAAAGAGGACGCCGTCCTTCGTCAGCGACTGTCTGACCAGACGAAGCAACGTCGTCGAGTTGCGCAGATGCTCGATGATGTCCGCGAGCACGATGGCGCTGACGTTCGGCGGCAGCGTCTTCACCGTCTCCAGGTCGGTGATCACGACTTGATCGAATCGTCCGCGAAGCTGCCCGATGCGGTCGGAGTCATATTCGAATCCGATGGTCCGGTCGAAATGCTCGCGCACCGCCGATCCCAGCTCACCGCCGGCCGCGCCGAGGTCGAGCAGCGTTCCTCCGCGCGGCGCAAACCGCCGGATCAGCCCGATCAGAATCCGATGGCTGCTTCCCTCGAAGTCCTTGAATGTGTAGACGTTCGGCACGACCGCGGGAGGGTAGTGGATGGGGTTGGGGAACACAACAGAGAAGCGCCGGGAAAACTAATGCATCGCCACGGCGCCGATGTTCTTGAGCGAGACGGAGAAGCCGATGCTCGGTTCCGTGTGCTCTTTCGGCGTGTAGACGATGTAGCGGCGGTATTCGACGGAGATGCCGTAGCAGGCGGCGGTGCCGCCGACCAGGTAGCGCTGCTCGAGGAACTTTCCGTTCGTCGCGTCGAAGTTCAGTTGCACGTCAGCGCGGATGCGGTTGCTGAAAAGTCCGGAGCCGGTGTTGAGGCGGACCTGGCTGGAGCCGGGATTCGTCGACGGCACGCCGTTGATCGCAGGCGGACGGTAGGACGAGAACCAGGTGAAGCTCAGGTACTTGTCGGCGCGGGTGCCGGTGCCGAGGAGATTCGCGGAAAGGCTGGTCTGGTCGAGCTGGTGCGAAACGTTGCCGAATGTCGCCGCGGCATCGAGCGTGATCGACTGATACGGATTCACGTGCAGGGCGGCGATGAGCGGCGTGAATCGTCCCTGCTGCGGGATGGACGAACCGGTCAGTCCGCCGGCCGTGGCTGACGTGAACGGGCGGCCGAGGGAGACGGATTGTGTGAGGGAGAACGAGGCCACTTCACGCGACGATCCGCCGGCTGCAGCTTCGCGTCCGATCAGGCGCTGCGTCAGCGAGTACTCCACCGAGTCGCGCACGATCGGGAGGAACGGCGAGTCGACGGTGTCAAAGCGGATGATGCGGTTCTGATCGTTGACGTTCGTCGTGTAGAGATAGCGGATGCGCGGCTCGATCACGTGCTTGAACTTCGTGAAGCCGCCGACCGGCTTGTTGTAGACCTTCGACAGCGACGGCCCCACGACTTCCACCTGCGCCTGCGCGTAGAAACGCTCGATCGGATTGCTGACCGCGGTCAACTTGCCGAACGGATTGGCGACGGAGTTGTCGTCGAGCGAATCGGAGTAATACGTCTCGCGCACGGAGACTTGCGGCCGGATGGAGAGCCAGGCCGGGGTGTGCAGTTGCATCGAGAGCGTCGGGAAGATGTCGGCGCGGTAGTAGTTCGCGGTCGGACCGTTCAGCAGGCCGCTCGTGGCCAGATGCGACGCCGACGATTCCATCGAGTAGTAGAACAGCGTCTCGCCGATGCGGTTCGGGTAGAGGCGGAACTGAAGCGACGGAAGCTGCTCGAAGCGCTGGCGCGGCGGCGCGGCGAAGGGATCGTTCGGATCGACGTTCGTGAGCAGGATGTCGCGGCGGTCGGTGAGGATGTTGAACGAGTACGTGCTGCGGTTCTTCGTCAGGTATGCCGACGAATAGATCTGCGACAACGTGTGCAGCCGCGGGTCGTGCGCGAAGCGGCGGAAGAACTCGACGTTGGAGATGTCCTCGATGTCGACGACGCCGCGGAAGCCGCCGGGCAGGTTGTCCTGCGAGTGCTGGTAGTTGTAGCGCCATTCATTGCGGCCGGTCTCCTGGTCGTGGACGACGTAGGCGGAGAGGTCGCCGTGCTTGATGTTGGGCGACGGACGGTAACGGACGTTGATTCCCGCGCCGTTGTAGCCCTTGTCGTTGATGTCGCCGTAGAACGTTGTATCGGCGGAATCGCCGAACGGAACGAAGTAGCCGACTTCGAGCCGGTCGCCATACGTCGGCGAAAAAAGGATGCGCGGAATGAGAAATCCCTGCGAGCGGTCGCTCTTGGTCGGCCAGACCAGCCGCGGCGTGAAGAACAGCGGGGTGTCGTGCGCGCGGAAGACGACATCGCGCATGCGCGCGTAATCGTCGAGCGTGATGTCCGCTTCGCCGACATGGAACGACCACGACGGCTTGTCGAGCTGGCACGACGTAAACATCCCGTTCGTCAGCCGGTAGCGGTCTTCGGAGAGCCGCTCGATCTTGTCGCCGACGAAGTACATATCCGGCTGCATCGCGCCGGTGGCGTTGAAGAACGTGCCGGTCTTCGTATCGAGGTTGAAGACGATGTGATCGCCGCTGATCCTCGTCGGGCCCTGATCGAGAATGACATGCCCCTCGGCCACGACATCCTTGGTTTTCAGGTTCGCCGTGACTTTGTCGGCGTGGATGACGATGTCCTGATACTTGATGACGACTTCGTTCTCGAGGATCACGTACTCGTCGCGGACCACTTCCTGTTTTCCGCCCGCCGCGGTGGACCAGGTGACGTCGCCGCCGCCCTTCTTGATCCCCGGCGTGATTTTGAACTTCGGCTTGGGCTGGTTGTAGAACTGCCCGGCCGGCCCCATGTTCTTCCCCGCCTGCGCGACGAGCAGCGAGGGAGCGGTGGCGAGGAAAAGCGCGGCAGCGGTGCGGAGGAACAGGGCGGGATCGACCCTCATGCGTCGTGCGTCATTGTATCCGACGACCCTTCCTCTCCGGCGCTTGCATTGCGCACCGCGCGGTCGATGCTGCCCATTTGCTGGATCTGCATGCGCAGTTTGATGATTTCGAGCTGGTAGATGCGGGCCTCGTCGTCGGTGCGGTTGCGCTGCTGGCGTTTGCGCAGGGCGATGCGGTTGGCGAGGCGCACGAACTCGCGATGCGCGCGGCGGTCTGCCCAGCCACCGCGGCCGAGGCGGAGCAGGGGATGGGCGGTGGTGCGGACGTCGCCGTCGCTGAGGAAGCCGAGGGACGATTCGTGGCGCAGCTCGGCGCGGACGTCGGGCCATTGGCGGAAGACGGCGAGGACGACGATCAGCGGCAGGCCGGTGGCGACGGTGATGAGGATGTGCCGCTCGCGAATCCCGTATCGCACGATCAGCGACGGCAGCCAGGCTGCGGCGATGGCGATAGCGGCGGTGGCGACGTCGAAGGCGATCTGTCTGCGCTTGTCGGCGACATGAAAGACGGCGAAGGTGATGCCGAATCCGGCCACGCCGCCGGCGAGCATTAGCGCGGCGATGATCGAGGCTGCGTGAACCGACGTCATCACGAACGGCGCCGCCGCCGTCGCGCCCATCACGCTTCCGACGATCATCCCATCCACAGCCTCGGTCTCGTGACCGGTGTGGCGCGCGTAGAGCGCCGCCAGCGTCAGCGCGATTCCGCCGACGACGGGATACAACGCGCGAATCAGGAAGAGAAGAATGGCCACGGCCACTCCGGCCGCGAACGCCGTGCGCCAGGCTGTGCCGAGGTCGTTGTCGAGCGTTTTGAAAAAATGCGCCGCGGCCATGGCGGCCAGAAAAACGGCGTAGACGACGATGCAGAGGACGGGATCGGACATGCGTCAGGGGAATGAGTACCCGGCCTCGTCGTAACGAACCGGATGGCGCAGAAAGTAGCGGCGCGACGCGGCGATGTCCATCCGAATCTGATTGGTCAGCTCCACGGCCGACTGAAACTGCTGCTCGCGCCGCAGCAGGCGATGGAAGTAGAGCCGCACCGTGTCGCCGTAGACGTTGGAGTCGAAGTCGAGGATGTGGCTCTCGATGGTGATGGCGTAGTTCTCGTAAAGCGTGGGCCGCACGCCGATGTTCGTGACGCTTTCGAACGACCGGCTGAAACTCTCGAATCGCGACGTGGTGATGTAGACGCCGCCGCCCGGATGAAGCTCGTTGGCCGGATCGACGTTGACGGTGGGGAAGCCGATCTTGCGCCCGAGGCGGCGGCCGGTAGCGACGCGGCCGTCGATGAAGTAGGTGCGCGCCAGCGCCGTGGCCACGGTGCGCATCGTCCCTTTCTGAATCGCGTTGCGGACGAGCGAGCTGGAGACGCGGATGCCGCGGATCTTGACCTCATCGACGCCCTGAACCGCGAAACCGTACTGTCTGCCGGCCTCTTCGAGCCTGGCCAGATTTCCGCTGCGTCCGGCGCCGAAACAGAAATCGCGCCCGATGCGGACGTCGCTGACCTGCAGTGCGGCGACGAGAAACTCGGCGATGAAGCGATCGGCGGTCCAGCGCGAGAAATCGTGCGTGAAGGGGACCACGATGAGCGCGTCGACGCCCATGTCGCGCAGGAGCTCGTGCTTCTGCGGCAGCGTCAGGATCTGCGGCGGTACGCGGTCCGGCGCAACGATGGAAAGCGGATGCGGATGAAAGGTGATGACTGCGGACGGACGCCCGGTCTCGCGGGCGCGCGCGACGACGCCGCGGATGATGGCCTGATGGCCGATGTGCATGCCGTCGAAGTTGCCGATCGTGGCCACGCATCCGCGGGGGAGATCGGTCTGTCGAAGCGGGTCATTAATCAGAATCATGAGCGAGAACGATGGGCGCGCGGATCATCGCATACGTCGGCTAAACTCCCGCACGTGAGCAAGTACCTTCGCTGCTTTCTCCTCCTCGGCATCGTCGCTTCGAGCGCTACCGCCGCCGATCATCCGTCGCGTCCGCCCGCGAAAGGCTGCAAGTGGGAGAAGTTGTCCGATGCCAGCCTCGGTCTCGACGCGTGGGTGCAGCGCTGCGATTACGGCTTCCGCAGGATCGATCTGTTCACGAAAGGTTCGTCGCTCTACATCCATTACTCGGATGGCGGCGCGCCCGATCCGCTGATCGATGTCCTGCCGCTGTTGCCGAGCGAAACTGCCGAGGCGGGGATCAAGCGCATTTTCGCGTCGCATACATCGCCGAAGCTGGCCAAACGATGCGTTCTCGCGCCCTATGGCGGCGAGAAGCGCCCCGGCGCGACGCGCTATACGTTCGTTCCGAATGCTGCCTATCAAAAGGAGCTCGACAAGACCGCCGATCCGAACGAAGTCGGCGATCCGGCATGCGGCGACTGGGGCGATGCTCCGGACGGCATTCAGTATTTCGAAGTCCAGCCCGGCGCGCACAAGGTGTTGTTCGTCCGCGTCGGCCAGGATGAGCCGTTATTCGATGAGCGGACGCTGCGGCTGACGAAGTGACATTCGCAGGAGGATTGCGAAGCCCGCGCCGAGCCATAAGACGATCGGGATGACGGACGCGCGCGTCCCTTTGCCGAAAATGAATTCGCCGAGGTTGCCGGAGTCGCGGGGAAGGGCGACGTTGGGGACGGATTGTGTTTCGAACCATCCCACTTCGCGACGCGTCTTTTCTCCGATGTGTCCCGTAAAGAACGCCGGCACGAGATACCTGCTGACGGGATGGAAAAGATTCACTGACGGCATGGGATCGGTAGCCGTGGCGATAAAGTTCAATCCGACGGAAAAAATCGCAGCAACGACCCACAATGGCCGAAGTCTTGATGCCATCATGGCTATGCCGAGCAGTGGAACGATCGGAACGAGGTAGCGCGGCCCGAAGGCCCAACCACCGTTCCAGCCGTTGAAGCTCGCGATCGTGAGAACGTACGTGCTCACAATGATGACGATCGACCAGAATCTCTGATCGCGCTTCATTGCGGCAAATCCGGCAAACGCGAGCAGTAGAACCGGCGAAACGAAGAATAGTCCGCGATATGGCGATACTGTAATGCCGTACAGCGCCTCGACGGACGGGACCTGGATCACGCCAAAGAGGAGGCTGCTGTCCGTAAATTGTTTACTCGCTTCCACCGAGGTGCGGAACGGCGATTCGAAGCAGACCCATTGATAGCTCGCCATCAGGATCACGAACGGCAGCACGCCGAGAATGAAGGGCACAACGGTGTGCCGGCGGTACCTGTACGCGATCACGGGCAGAATCACCGCAGCAAGAGCACAGACATAAAAACAACTGAGTGCCATACCGGCGGCGATTCCTGCCGCCAGCGGCCGGTTTTCCGACAGCGTCACCGCCAGCAGCAGAAATAATGCCGCGGGAACGTGCGCAAAGAGCATCGTTGAATAGGGAAAGACGATCGTGCCGAAGAGAACGATACATGCAATGCATAGGGCAGTGGCGGGTGTGGTCGCCATTCTCCGGCGTCCGTAAAGAAAAAGAATCGGGCCGATGAGCGCGCCGCACAGTCCGGCGCTGAACGCGGTCGTAATCCAGGCATTCATCCTGGTCAATGAGTCGATCGGAGCATGCAAGCTCCGTTCGATGGCAAAAATGACGGCATAAGGGGCCGCGGCCAGGATCGACGCGCCCGGCGGCTTGTTGATGTATGTGTGGCCGCCGATTCCCCTGGAGACGTCGCCGGTGTTGACAGCGTAGCCGTCGATAAAAAGCGTATGGCGCTCCACAATGGCCCGCGCCAGGTCGAAATGTGCGTCCTGATTCCAGCCCGCGCCGCCTGTGAAATAGCCGAACGTCACTGCGGCCAGGATGAATAAGCTCGCAGCGATCTTCGAATCGTTACTCACGACGCATACAGCGACGGCACCGACTGCGTAATCGCTTCCCAATCCGGCGGATTTGTCCCGAGCATGCTTACGAACTGATCGACCATCGCCGGGTCCCATTTTCCGCCGGCCGCTTCGCGACGCAGCGTTTCCAGCGCCGCCGTGTGCGTCAGCGGCGCGGGACGATACGAACGATGCGACGTCAGCGCGTCGTAGGCATCGACGATCGACAGCAGCCGGACTTCATACGGGATGTCGTTGCCGCGCAGGCCGTCGGGATAGCCGCGGCCGTCGTAGCGCTCGTGATGATGGCGGATCAGCCGCAGCACCGCGCTCAACGTCAGCAGCGGCCGGACCATCTCCTCGCCAATGACCGGATGGTCGATGACGCGCAGGAACTCCTCGCGTGTAAGCGGACCTTGCTTGTTCAGCAGCGACTCGGGCACGGCGATCTTGCCGATGTCGTGGAGCAGACCCGCCACGCGAACGCGTTCGCCGACCCCTTCGCCGAGTCCGAGGTGCAGAGCGAAAGCACGGGAGAGATCGCCGACGCGTTGCGAGTGACCGCGCGTGTACTGATCCTTCGCCTCCAGTGCCAGCGCCAGCGCGCAAATCACGCTGTAGGTCTGTTCGAGATCGGCGTGAAAGTCCTTGATGCGCAGCAGCGAGCGGATGCGCGTAATCAGTTCGAGGCGGTTCAGCGGATAGGCGATGAAATCGTCCGCGCCGCCGACGATCGCTTCCTGGCGCATGCCGCCTCCGCCGTGCGCGGTGAGCACGATGACCGGCAGGAAAAGGTGCCGCGGATCGGCGCGAAGAAGCCGCAGCGTTTCGGCGCCGTCCTGCACCGGCATGAGCAGGTCGAGCAGGACGATGTCGATGCCGTCGCGGTCGATGATCTCCACCGCCTCGGCGCCATTCTCGGCGAACGAAACGCGGAAGCCGGCCCCCTCCACGCTGGCGGCGACCAGCTCGCGATTGATCGGATTGTCGTCGACGCACAACAAATGCGCGGCCGGAGCGGGCCGCGGCCGCATGTGGCGCGACGTCACCGGCGCCGGGTGCGCCTCATCGAGCGCTGATGCGAAGAACGACGTCAGCTCAGTATCAAACGCTCCATCCTTCGCTTCGGAGCGCAGGCGCGCCAGAGCCTCGCTTTCAGCGAGATCGTCATCGTGCTGGATCTCGTCGAACCGATTGGCGATGCCGACGATCTGCGCCTCGATCGGTATGGCGTCGCCGGCCAGGCCGTCCGGATAGCCGCGGCCGTCCTTTCGCTCGTGGTGCCATCGCACCATCGGCACGAACGGCCGGAACGTTTTCATCGGCTCGAGAATCGATGCGCCGATGCTGGCGTGCTCCGCAACCAGCGCGGCTTCCTCGATCGTGTGCGTCCGCTTCGCGATCAGCGCGTCCGGAACGCCGATCATGCCGACGTCGTGCAGCAGCGCGCCCTTCATCACGATCCGGCGTTCCTCCGGCGACATCCCCAGCTTCTCGCACAGCCGTTCCGCGTACGAAGCCACGCGCTGCACGTGCCCGCCGCTGCGCGGGTCCTTGTTGCCGAGCGCGTTTGTGAGCGTCAGGATGATGTTCTCGCTCGAATCGAGCTCCTTGCGCAGACCGCGGATGCGCGCCAGCGAGCGGATGCGCGTGCGCAACTCGTCCTTGTTGATCGGCTTGTTGAGGAAATCATCCGCGCCGCATTCGAGCGCCTTGATCTTGTCCTCGGTGCCGGTCAGCGCGGTCAGCATCAGGATCGGAATGGTCCGGCCGATCGGCGTCTCTTTGATGAAGCCGCACGCTTCGTAGCCGTCCATCACCGGCATCATGACGTCGAGCACGATCACCGCCGGATTGATGCGCGGAAAAAGCTCGAGCGCTTCGCGGCCGTCGCGCGCCAGCACGACGTCGTATCCCCACGTCGAGAGGTACTCCTCGAGCAACTGCAGGTTTTGTTCGTTGTCATCGACCGCGAGAACAATGTCTCGATCAGAGGAAGCGGCCGCGTCGGGGATCACCATCGCGAGGCAGCGATTATAGATGCAGCCTCTGTTGCTCCCCCGGATAGACGAGATGATCGCCTTCGATCTGCGCCATCGGATTCATCGCGTGCACCTTCACCGAACCCGCTCCGATGACGTGAATGACCTCGATGCCGCGCCTAGTCAGCTCGTCCGCGACGAGGTTGCGATGGCAGCGCCACGGCACGGCCTCCGCGCACATGATCGCGACGCGCTGCTGCTCCGCGAGTAACAGGAGCTTGTCGATCGCGTCGCGAAATTCGTCCGTGGCCATGTAGTCGGCATACGCGCGGAACTGATCGTTGCGCCAGGCAGTGTTGGGCGAATCGGGCGACGGCTTTCGCCGCCCGCCGAGCTCCGGCATGTGGACGTACCCAATGCCCTGCGTTGGCAGCCATTGCGCCATCGCGTCGCTGGCGAAATGCGGATAACGCTTCGATCCGGGATAGCGGCGGATGTCCGCGAGCAGTTTGATCTCGTGCTCGCGCAGCAATGCGCTGAGCTCGTCAGCAGTGCGCGTGGAGTGGCCGATGGTGTAGACGTTCATACGAAAACGTTGAATGATGACATCCGTTTCTCATCCTCGATTCCAGGAGCCCTCATGACCCTTCTCGCCCGCCGCGCCATCGTCGGCGTCTCCGCGCAAAAACCTCTGCTGCATGTCGACGATACGTATCGCCGCGGACGCCGCGGCGACGTCGTCATGCTCATTCAGGAATGGCTCTGCCTCAACCTCTGCGACGTCATGATCGACGGCCAGTTCGGCTACGCGACCGAGCAAGCCGTCAAAGATTTTCAGGGCGGAACAGGCGTCCTTCCCGTCACCGGCGAAGTCGATCCGCAAACGTACGCGATGCTGATCCGGCCGATGACCGAAGCGCTGCGTCCGATCCATCCGCCGGCCGACGCGACGATGGGGCAGATGGTGGCCGCGTACGCGTTGCAGCATCTGCGGCAACGTGCTCGCGAAGCCGGCGGCCAGAATCGCGGGCCGTGGGTGCGCCTGTATCTTCACGGCAATCAGCGTCCGCGCGATCCGAAACTGCCCGCCGGCGCCGACGCGTGGTGCGCCGGATTCGTCAGCACGATCATCGCGCAGGCCGCGCCGACCCTCGGCCGCGATCTTCCGATCGACTACCACACGAACTGCAACCACCTGGCCGAGGATGCGAAAGCGCGCAAGCGTTTCATCAGCGGTGAAAGCGCGGTTCGCAATCCGAGCCGGATTCCAACCGGCAGCCTGATGCTCATCCGCAAATCGCGCGCGAAGGATCGCTGGCACCACACCGGCGTCGTCATGCAGGCGCTCGGCAAGGTGGTGCGCACCATCGAAGGGAACTCCGCGTACAGCACCGACGACGATCCCTCGGGGCACGAGGTCTGCCGCCAGATGCGCTCGTACGGCAACCTCGACTTCATCGTGCTGGATTAGTTCCGAGGGCGCGGCGGGTTGTAACCGGCACTCCCATGGCGTACTACGCTGACCACGCGCAGCAACTCAAACGCGACCTTGCTGCCGAGGTGCCGACGGATGAGCTTCGCACGTTGCACGCGAAGCGGCCGCTGCTGCACGCGACGATCGCGTTTCTAAACGTGGCGGTGCTGGTCGCGGCGGGCGTGGGCATCGTCCATTTCGATCGCTGGTACTTCTGGCTGCCGTGCGCAGTCGTAGCGGGATTCGCAGTGTTCGATTTCACCGTGCTGCTGCACGAAGTCGTGCACCGCGCAGTCCTTTCGGAATCGAGCGATCGCGCGTATCGCATCCTCGGCCTGCTGTATGCGGTGCCGAGCGGGATTTCCGCCTCACAGTTCACGCGCTGGCATCTCGATCATCACGCGTCCCTCGGCTCCGACATTGACGATCCGAAACGCCACTATCTCTCGCCGAAGATCAACGCGCGCTGGCTCAAGGCGCTCTACTTCACGCCCGCGCTCTTCCCGATCTACTTCCGCGCCGCTGCGAAGGAGACCGCCGCGTACGAGCCGGAATTGCGTCGCCGCATCGGCCGCGAGCGGCTGTTCACGATCGCGTTCCAACTCGCTGTCCTCGCCGCGATCGCGCTGATCGGTGGATGGGGAATCGCGTTCAAGCTCTACATCGTCCCGGTCTTCTTCATTTTCCCGATCGCGTTCGCTTTGAATCGCCTCGGGCAGCACTACGACATCGATCCCGCCGATCCCGCGAAGTGGTCGACGCTGGTGAAGGGCTCGTGGTTCTGGGACGTGATCTACCTCTTCTCGAACTATCACCTCGAGCACCACTACTTCCCCGGCGTCCCGTTCTACAACCTCCCGCGCCTGCAGAAGCTCCTGCTCCCGTTCTACGAAAAGCGCGGCATGACCGCGATGAGCTACGGCTCTCTCCTCTGGCGCTGGCTGGTGCTCAACCGCAAGCCGCACGCGAATTGGGATGAGGGAGCGGCTCTCAATCTGCGGACATCTGCGTCATCTGCGGATTGATGCTTATCCGCAGATGACGCGGATGTGACGCAGATTCCTACAGCAACCCCGTCAACACCAGATCGGCGATCTGGTCGGCGCTGGCGGCGAGGTCGTACTCCTTTTCGGAAAGGATCCATGACGTCACCATCTCGTCGAGGATGCCGAAGACGGCCTTCGCGCCGAGTTGCGGGTGGATCGTGCGGCGGAAGCTGCCGTCGGACTGGCCGTGCTCGATCATCTTGCGCAGCATGTTGAGGTAGTCGGCCACCTCCTGCTGCGAGAGAAGGCTCATGAACTTGAGGCTGTGGCGCAGCTCCACCTGCGCCACGATGGCCAGCGAGCGATCGCGTCCGAGCGTTTCGAGGTGATGCCTGATGGCGATGCGGATGCGCTCCTCGGGGCGGCGGACGTGCGCCAGCTCGCGCTCCAGCGACTGCAGGTAGTTGCGCGTGTGCTCGCGGAAGATCGTCACGAGCAGATCTTCCTTGCCGTCGAAGTAGAGGTAGATAGTCCCGTCGGCGACGCCGGCCGCTTTGGCGATTTCCGAGACCTTGGCGTTGAAGTAGCCGTTCAGCGCGAAGACTTCGATCGCCGCGCGAAGAATGCGCTCGCGCTTGGTCGTGCCGCGGGCGGTTTCAGTCGGAGGAGGGAGGGTCGACGCTTGCCGGGCCATTGCTGAATGAATGCTCATTCAGTGGATGGCACGTTGTCAAGCCAGCCGTTCGCGGAGCTCGTCAATCAACGTCTGATCAAATGGCTCGCGAACACGCGCATCGATGATCTCCATCACCGCCGCGCGATCGAGCGATGCGCTCACGGGATAGATGTGCAGATGCAGATGCGGCGTGGCGATGCCGAGCTTGAGCAGGATGGCGCGATCGGCGCCGGTCGCCGCGAGCAGCGCGCGCTCGGCACGATGATGGACCGACGCGAAATGCACGTATTCGTCAACCGCCAGATCGGCGACGTTCTCGACGTGCGCTTTCCACACGACCATCACGTGCCCACGCACTGCCCAATCCTCGTGCAGGATGACGAGCACGCGATCGTCCTCGCGCAGCACCTCGCCCGCGGCGCGCGGATCGTTGCAAAACAGGCAAGACATTCGCGAATCCTATAATCCGCGGCCATGCGCACGCTTCGTTTCGGCCGCACCAACGCTCAAGTCCCCGCCATCAGCCTCGGCACGTGGGGTCACGGCGGTCCCGCCATGGGCGGCGGATTTTCGGTCGGCTGGAGCGGCCATGACGACGCCTTGGCGAAGGCCGCGCTCGTCGAAGCGCATCGGAAGGGGATCACTCATTGGGACACGGCGGATGCCTACGGCAACGGCCACGCCGAGCGTCTCATCGGCCAGGTATTCGCCGAAGGCGTGCCGCGAAAGGAGATCTTCCTCGCCTCGAAGTTCGGTTTTCAGCGAGGCGGCGCCGATCACTTTTATGACGCCGCATACATGCGCGAGCAGTGCGAGATCTCGCTGCGCGATCTGCAGACGGACGTCATCGATCTCTACTACTTCCACCACTGCGATTTCGGTCCGAACGACGAATACTTCGACGACGCGCTGGCGAACATGCGGCGGTTCCGCGAAGAGGGGAAGATTCGCTTCATCGGCCTCTCCGATTGGGATTCGCGCAAGATCATGAAGTTCATCGATCGCGTCGATCCCGATGCCGTCCAGCCGTTTCGCAATGTCATCAATGACGATTACGAATCGAGTGGACTGAAAGCATGGGTCGACGCACACGATCTTGGTGTCGCGTTCTTCTCGCCGCTCAAGCACGGCCTGCTCCTTGGCAAGTACGACGAGCCGCAGAGTTTCCCCGAGGGCGATTTCCGCAGCACGATTGCGGAGTTCCGCGATCCGAAGTTTCTGGCACGTGTGCGCTACGCCCGCGCCGAAATGGCGCGCCGCTTCCCCGATCATCCGCAGCCCATCCTGCACGCGTTGACCGGCGCGCTCCTCGCCGACAATCCGACCGCCACCGTCCTCCTCGGCCAGCGCAACCCGAAGCAGGTCAATTCCGCCTTCGCAGCCGGCGGCGAAGCGCTCAGCGAAGAGGATGCGGAGTGGGTTCGCCGCGTGTATCGCGGGATTTAGTAAGCCACCAACAGCCGCGCCGCCCTCTCAATCTGCGCGTCGCTGGTGAGGAACTCCTCTTCGAGCGGCGGCGAATACGGCACTGGCGTGTCGAGCGCGCCGAGGATGCGGATCGGGGCGTCGAGGTATTCGAACGCTTCTTCCTGGATGATGGCCGCGAGCGATTCGCCGATCGAGCCGGTGCGGGTGTCTTCGAGGATGATCAGCACGCGGTTGCAATGGCGCGCCACTGCAAGCATCGCGTCGCGGTCGAGCGGGGCGAGCGAGCGGAGATCGAGCACTGAGGACTCGATGCCGTCCTTGGCGAGCGTTTCTGCGACGCGCATTCCGGCGTGGACGTAGGCGCCGTACGAGATGATCGCGAGATCATCGCCGGCGCGGCGCAGGGCCGCTTTTCCGATCGCGATCGGTTGCGGCGGCGCGTCGGACAACGCCTGCTTCACTTTCGGATCGCGATAGAGCGCGATGTGCTCGTAGTAGAGGACCGGATCGGGATCGGCGACCGCGCTGGCCATCAGCGCGCGCGCGTCGTGCGGCGTCGACGGCGCCACGATCTTCAGCCCCGGCGTCCGATAAAACCACGCCTCGGTATTCTGCGAGTGATACGGGCCGGCGTGACGCAGCCCGCCCCACGGCATGCGCACCACCATCGGCACCGCGCCGCCCCATCGATAGCGAATCTTGGCGGCGTTGTTGACGAGCTGATTGAAACCGGTGGCGACGAAGTCGTTGAACTGGATCTCGCCGATCGGCCGCATGCCCGCCAGCGCCGCACCGGTGCAGACGCCGAGGGTCGCGCCTTCCGCGAGGATCGAGTTCACGATGCGATCGCCGAACTCTTTCATCAGCGGCTTGAGGAGCAGGAACGCATTGCCGTACTTGCCGCCGACGTCTTCGCCGTAGACGAATGTGCGTGGATCGGCGCGCAACGCATCACCGACGCCGAGCATGACCGCTTCGAGAAATGTTTTGCCTTTCGAATCGAACGGCGGCGCGTCTTCGACGGCAGGCAGCGCGATGTTTTCCGACGCGCGGTGCCGCCATTCCTCGTCCAGAACTTCGATGTGTTCGCGGCGCGGCTCGTCGGCCACGACGCCGATGCCCGCCAGCTCGCCGTCGGGCCATGGCGCGTCGATGACCGCGCGCGCTTCTGTCTCGACCAGCGCTTCCGCCTCTTGCTGAAACTTCTCGAGATCGCCTTCGCCGATGATCCCCTCGGCTTCGAGTTTTGCGGCGTACGTGGCGATCGGATCCTTGCGGCACCAGAACTCGTAGCGCTCGCGATCGGCGTAGCCTGTGTCGGCGAGCGGCGGATACGTCCACGATGGCTGCGGATCCTTGCCGAGGTAGAGCATGTCGTCGTGATGGGCATGGCCGCACATGCGCATGGCCACGAGCTCGATGAGCGCCGGACCGTGACCTTCGCGCGCGCGCTCGGCGGCCCAGGTGAACGCAGCAGCAATAGCATCGGCGTCGGTGCCGTCGATCGTGATCGCCGGGATGCCGTAGCCGAGGGCCTTGTCCGCAAAGACGCGCACCGCGGACTGCTCCGCAATCGTCGTCGACAGCGCGGTCTGATTGTTCTGCACGCAGAAAACGGCCGGCAGCTTGCGCGCCGCGCAGGCGTTGATCGCTTCGTGCCATTCGCCGAGCGATGTGGTGCCTTCACCAACGAAGGAGATGGCGACGGTTTCCGCGCCGCGCAGCTTGAACGCCATCGCAATACCTGCAATCGTCAGCGCGGGCGATCCGAGTGGCGCCATCGCGGGAAGGACGCCGCGGTCAAAATCGCCGACATGGAGGTCTTTGCCGTTCATCGGCGGACCGGCTTTTCCCATCTGTGCGCTGAGCACCATGCGCACAGTCGACCGATCGTTGTGCATCGCCAGCACGACGCCGAGGTCGCGGATCATGGGGGAAACGACGTCGCCGCGCCAGCCGTCGTCGGAGGCGAAATCGTCGCCGCGGCGGAGGCGGATCGCGGCCGCGTAAATCGCTTCCTGCCCGAGGGAACGAAAACCCTTGCCCTGGAAGGAGGCGCTGCCGTAGCGGACTTCGCCGCCGGTGAAGAATTGTTTGAGGCGATTGTCGGTGGCGCGGGTGAGGATCATGCCGCGCAGAATTTCGCTCTTCTCGTCGGGCGTGAGCGACGCGGCGATCGCTTCGCGGCGAAGGAATCCGTCGCACGACTCGACGACTTCGTTCACCGCGAGATGGAGCCGCTCGCTGACGGTCACGCCGGGCGTCGTTTCGGGAACGGAGCCGTGCAACTTCTGCGCGGCGCTGACGTCGGGCGAAAGGAAATCGGTGAGCGTCTGGACGAGGATGCGCCGCAGTGGATCGCGCAGCGCATCGATGGCGAATGCGTCTCTTTCATCGATCAACTGGCCGCCGGTGGCCATATCGAGCGCGGTCACCGCGGGGCGCAGCGCGAGCGGATGGCGCTCCGCGACGAAGGCCGCGAACCGCGCCAGCAACCCCGCCTTGCGCGCCGCCGTTTCGGCAGTAGCAGTCATGGCGCGATGCTAACGCAACATTCTGGCGATCGCATCGCGATCCGCGCGCGTCTTGCGCAGAAAAAACTCTCCGGCGTTGCGCGGATGGATTCGCAGCGAGACGTCGAGCAGCGCGGGGCGCGAGAGGAAGAACGCCGCGCGACGGCTCCAGGCGATGCGCGGTCCGAAGATTTCGGCGTGGCGGTTTCGATAGCCGTTCTCCGCGCGCTCGCGATCGCCGCTCAACGCATCGGAGATGAACGATGCCGCGACGACCGCGGACTGCATGGCCATGGCCATACCGTTGCCGGTGAGCGGGTCGATGACGCCGGACGCGTCGCCGATCATGAAGATCCCTTCCTCGACCGCGGATCGCGCGCGGAAGATGACCGGCTCCGAGGAGAGAAAGCCGTCCTGCGCCGGCGCATACCTCGCGTACATCGACGCCAGCGGCCGCTCTTCGGCACGGATCGTTTCGACGAACGCGTCCCAGCGCCCTTTGTGTCCCTGCAGGCGGCTGGCATGGACGAGACCGCAGACGTTGGTGATGCCGCCCTCGACGTCGTTGACTCCGAGATAGCCGTGAGCGAATGAATAAAGCTCGATGACGCCGTTGGTTCCATTACCACGGTAATGACGTTTGAATCCGAAGTTGCGATGCGAGCGATCGCGGACAAAGGCGCGACCGAGCTGCTGATCGAATCGCCCCCAGCGTCCCCAGGCACCGGCGACGACGCGCGCGCGAACGGTTCCGCCGTCGAAAGTGACACTGTCGCGTGAAACCGCCGTCGCTGTGGCCGTGATCGCATGCGCGCCGCTGTCGATCGCGCAGCGATGCAGCGCAGCATCGAGGAACATGCGCGACACGCCGCGCGCGGGATGGGGGAAATCGAACGCGTAGGTGCGATTGCGGCCGACCACGCGGCAACTGTTGATCTCCGGCGCGCCATCGAGATCGACATTCAGTGCTTCCACGATCGGGAGCGCATCGTAGGAGAGGAACTCGCCGCAGAGTTTGTCGCGCGGAAAAGAATCGCGATCGATGAGCGCGACGGAGTGACCGCGACGCGCGAGCAACGCCGCTAACGTCGATCCACCGGGGCCGGCGCCGACGATAGCGACATCTGCGTCCATCTGCGTCATCTGCGGATGAACAGCCCGAAGCGGAACGGCATCATCTTCACGACTTCGACGCGGGCCGCGCCCGTCATCTCGCCGACCGCGCGCGCTTCCTCCGCCGTGTAGCCGCGCGCGACCGATGCCGGCGCGTCGTACGCCGTGATTTTGCCGACGAGGTGGAAGATGCCGAGCAGTTTCACGAACAGAAACGGCAGCCAATTCCGCTGCGTGTCGCTGGCGATCGCTCCGATGCGCGCGACCCGCAGCGCGCCGCGGAGGATGGACGCGTTCTCCTCCGGCTCGAAATGGTGAAAGAAATGCGAGGAGGTGACGACGTCGACGGAGGCATCGCGGAACGGAAGTCGATTCGCGTCGGCAACCACGCGTATCGCGCGCGAGCGATCGCGTTCGTAGAACAGATGTCGGATGTTGAGATCGACGCCGATCGTCATCACGTCCGGCGGCAGAGCATCGAGCAGGTCCGCGGTACCCGCGCCGAGGTCGACGACGATCTTCGCGTTCGGCGCGAAACGGCGGAGAAGCCGGAGGTACGTTCGCGTTCCCCCGGCCCAGCGATTGAAGCGGCGCAGATCGCGCAGCGAGCGCTCCATCTCGTCGCGCGGCGCGTCGTGCTCGTCGAGCAGCTCCTCGGTGACGACGCGTTTCATGGCACCTCGATGAAAACCGTCCGCCACGCGACGAGATCGACGTTGAGTTGCGCGATCGGAGTCTTCGTGGCGTCGAAGACGTCGATGACGTACGAGCCGGGAAGGATGCGGCCGCAGTTGAACGACTGGCCGGACGCCAGCGCATGAAAATTGTTGTCGTGCGCACCGGCGGCGTGGACTTGCACCAGACGCGGCGCATCATGATTGGCGGCGATGATCAGCTCCGCCGCTTTCTCCAGCTTCACCTGCAACACATCCGACTTCGGCCAGGCGATGTGCCGCTGCACGCGCCGCGGCGCCATGATCAGAGCCTCGTTGACGACCGTGTTGTCCTCGACCTCGAAGCGAACCTCGTGCGCGCCCTGAACCGGTTTCTGTTTCGCGGCTACCGCCGTTCGCCACCGCCCCGCCAGCAACGACGCGCTCCCTTCGATCGGCGCCTCATCCTCGGCGGCAAAGAAACGAACGATGAGCGTGCGCATGGGATGCGTAGATTAGTGGATTCGTCGATTAATCCACTCTCTTCAACACCAGCGCCGAATTCTTCGAGCCGAAGGCGATCGTGTTGCAGACCGCGGCATTGATCGTCGCGCGGCGGCCGAGGTCGGGGATGTAGTCCAGATCGCAGTCGGGGTCGGGCGTGTCGAGGTTGATGGTCGGCGGGAGAATGCCATCGCGAAAGGCCATCAGCGTTGCCGCGACGCCGGCAGCGCCGCACGCGCCTTGCGGATGCCCGATCATCGACTTCGTCGCGGAGCCGGGGAGGTCCTTCGCGTGTTCGCCGAAGGCCAGCTTCACCGCGCGCGTCTCGATGCGGTCATTCAGATCGGTCGACGTGCCGTGGTAGTTCAGGTATCCAACCTCGGACGGATCGATGCCGGCATCTTTCATCGCCAGCGTCATCGCGCGCGCCGGCTCTTCGCCCGATTCATCGAGCCGCACGCGGTGATAGGCGTCGCACGTCGATCCGTAACCGGCCACTTCGGCGTAAATCCGCGCGCCGCGCGCCCGCGCCGTTTCCTCGCGCTCCATGACGAACATCCACGCGCCCTCGGCGAGCACAAAGCCGTCGCGATCCTTCGAAAACGGACGGGACGCTTTTTCCGGCGCGTCGTTCTGCGTGTTCGAAATGATGCGCATGATGCAGAAGCCGGTCATCACCGCCTCGGTGATGGTGGCGTCGGCGCCGCCGCAGATGATGTAGTCGCAAACGCCGAGCTTCAGGTTGCGATAGGCGTATCCGAGGGCGTCGGTGGAGGACGTGCAGCCGGTGGAGATCAGGTGCGAGAAACCGTGAAAGTCGTACGCCATTGAAATCTCTGACGCGATCGTGCCGATCGTGCCGGAAGGGATGGAGTAGATCGATGCCTGTTTCTCGTGATTATCGAACCAGAGCTCGTACATCCGTTCGCTGAATTCGATGGCGCCGCCGCCGGAACCGAGCATGACGCCGATGTTGCGGCGGGTCTCGAGATCGACGGCAGTAGGATCGAGCTTGGCGTCTTTCAGCGCTTCGTCCGTGGCGGCGATGACCATCGGGACGACGCGCGAGACGTGTTTCATGTTCTTCGAATCGACCCAAAGCGTCGGATCGAAATCGACCTCACCGGCGACGCGCGAGGGGAGCGCGGATGCGTCGAATTGCGTGATGGTTCGGATGCCGGAACGTCCGGCCTTCAACGCGTCAAAGTAGTTTTCGCGGCCGACGCCGTTGGGGCTGAGAGCGCCGATGCCGGTGATGACGATTCTCTGGTTGGGCATCTCGGCGCGCGTCAACGTGGTCGACAAGAGAAAGATTGCAAAATGCGTGGCGAAAACTCGCACTGCACAGGCCGGTGGCTGCGTTCTTGCTGATTGCCAAATCGGAGATCAAGCGATGAAAACGACGATTCTTGCGGCAGTTCTCATGATCGGCGTCGCAGCCTGCACGCAGAAGAGCGAAACGACGACGTCCGCGGACAACACCGCGACCACATCGACCAGCACGACCACGGTTTCGACCACGGTTCCCACGGTGGACACTGCCGCAACCGCGGAAGCGAAGCGAGACGTGAAAGACGCCTCGAAAGACGTCGCGGCGGGCGCGCGAGACGCTGCGCACGCAACCGGAACGGCGATGGAAACGGCAGGCAAGGAGATCCAAAAGCGCTCCAAGCCGGATCGCCACTAACTCGCGAACACCTCGGCGATCGAGATCGCATCGGGATCACGACTGAGAAGTGAGATCGCGTCGCCGGCTCCGATCTCGCCCTCTTTCGCGACTGCGAAGTAGAAGCCGCTGCGGCCGCTGCGGTAGAAGCGCTTGATCATGTCCAGGCGTCCGAAGCGGATGGTCAGCTTGAAACACGGCATGCGCGGCTGTGTGACGACGAACTCCGCGCTGCCGATTCCGAAACGGTCGCCGAGATGCACATTCTCCTCGGATAGCCCGCTCGTGGTCAGGTTCTCGCCGAACGCGCCCCAGGGCAGTTCGAAATCGGGCAGCTCGTTTCGCCAGAACTCGTAGTGTTCCGAGGGGTAGACGTAGACCGCTTTGTTGATGCCACCGTGGACGGTGAGATCGGATTGGCGATCGCCTTCGATGTTGAGGCGATCGACGCGGACGCGGCCGGATACCGGCGTCTTGTAGATAGAAGTTCGAACGATCTCATCACGCCATTCGACTTCACGCGGCAGTCCGACGTTGATGGAGATGACCTGCATTGAATCGCAGCCTACCGTATTGCTGAGATTGGCGTATTCTGTTGGCTCGCAATAGGAGGTCGAGATGGTCCCACTGTCCCTGCTGTGGCTGCCGATCCTCGTGTCCGCCGTATTCGTCTTCATCGCCAGCAACATTCTCTGGATTGCGCTGCCGTTCTGGCATCGCTCGGATTACGGCAAACTCCCCGAGGAGAAGGCGGTGCTCGATGCGCTGTCGTCGGTGAAAAGCGGGCAGTACATCGTGCCGTGCGCCGACTGGCGGAAGATCACACCGGAACAGCGCACGGAGATGCAGAGCGGCGCGAACGCATTGCTGCTCGTCCGCAATCCCGGCACGTTCAACTTCGGGAAGACGCTGACGCTGTGGTTCCTCTACACGATCGTGATCTCGATTTTCGTCGGATACGTGACCGGGCTCGCGCGCCCCGTCGGAACGAAATACATCGAGGTCTTCCGCGTGGCCGGTGCCGCCGCGGTTCTCGCGTACGCCTTCCGCACCGTCACCGACGCAATCTGGTATGGCAAGCCGTGGAAAATCGTCATCAAGGAGATGATCGATGGCATCATCTACAGCCTTCTGACCGCGGGCGCGTTCGGTTGGCTGTGGCCGCGGTAAGTTAGTTTTGGCTTGAATACCATCCGCTCAAAACGATCGCGAGCACGAGCGGGATGGCGAAGGCGGCGAGGTGCAGCAGCCACACGGAGAAATCGCGATCATCATAAGGACGCGCCATTGCGACCAATCCGTAGATCGCGCTGGCGATCATGATGGCGATTCCCGCAACACGATTGACGCGAAACCAAACGGCGTCGTCCGCCAACGTCCGTTTCGTGCGAAAGCCGTACAGGCGATTGCGCGGAATGACGCCGATCGCGAGCGGAACGCCGACAATGAACAGGATCAATGCAGGAATGGCGAATGGCTGCGTAAACATCACTTCACCGGTATGCCGCGTAGTAGCTCGATTTCGCCAAGGATGCTCTTGACCAGCGCCTCGGTGACGATTTTTCCCTTTTCGCGCGTGGCTAGCGTCGCATCTCCCCAAACGCCGCTCGGCGAATAGGTGCCTTTGCCATTGGGATCGCGCGTCAGTCCGCCCGGTTTCGATCCGTTGTAATCCTTGACCGCCTTCTTCATGTCGACCGATTCCGGCGCCATGTACAGCATCATCGAAGTCTCGATCTCCTCGGCATGCGTCCCGCCTTCTTCTTTGCGGATCTGTTTTTCCACGGGCTCCGTGACGTGCAGATCGGTGTAGCGCATCACAATGCCGTCCGCCGCAAGCATCTCCGCCGCCGCAGCGAGCGGCCGCAATGTCGAAATGCCGGTATTGAGAATGTAAAACCGCCGCGGTCCGAATGTCGCCAGCGAACGGCAGATGTCGACGACCATGTCGCGCGCGGTCTCCAAACGCAGCGACGTCGATCCGGGATATTCGAGAAACGCGGGATAAAAGCTGTAATTGATCGTGGGCGCCACGACGACGTTGCTGCTCTCCAGCACGCGCTTCTTCAGATACTCAGCGATCAGAAAATCGTTCTTCAGCTTGAGATGCGGACCGTGTTCCTTCGACTCCGCACCGAGCGGAATCACGACGACGGTATCCGGCGTCAAGACTTTCTCGGCCTCGACCCAGCTCAGATTTTCGAGGAGGATGCCTTTGGCAAACGCTGACATAGCGAAAGTCAAAAGCAATCCGCAGATGAACGCAGATTTTCGCAGATGAGAGACGATGCCGGCATGTTTATCTGCGGACATCTGCGTCATCTGTGGATAAGGGTTCGTCAGTGCGCCGCGACCGGCGCGTCCAGCCTTCGATAGCGCACCGTTTCGGGCAGGCAGCTCTTGTGCTCGATGTGGTGGAGGTATTCGTCGCGGAACTTTTTGACCGAGGAGATGACGGGGCCGATGGCGGCGTCGCCGAGGGCGCAGAGGGATTTGCCGCCGATGTTGTCGGACATCGAGAGCAGCAGGTCGGCGTCCTGCGGGCGGCCTTCGCCGCGTTCGATGCGGTCGAGGACGGATTCGAGCCAGTTCGTTCCTTCGCGACACGGCGTGCATTGTCCGCACGATTCGTGGGCGAAAAATTTCGAGAGGCGCCAGACCGCGTCGACGATGCAGACGGAGTCGTCGAGGACGATGATGCCGGCGGAGCCGAGCATGGAGCCGGCTTTCATGACGGCGTCGAAATTGAGCGGCAGATCGATCTCGTCCGGGAGCAGCATCGGCGCCGAGGCACCGCCGGGGATGACCGCCTTGAGCTTGCGGTCGCCGAGAATGCCGCCGCAGTGATCGTAGATGAGCTCTTTGAGATTGATGCCCATCGGGAACTCATAGACGCCAGGTTTTCTTACGCAGCCGGAAACGCAATAGAGTTTCGGTCCGGTATTTTTCGGGCTGCCGAATGATTTGAACCAATCGGCGCCGTTATTGATGATCAGCGGGACGCAGGCCAGCGTTTCGACGTTATTGACCACCGTCGGCCCACCGAAAACGCCGATGACGGCAGGGAAGGGCGGTTTGACGCGCGGCTGACCGCGATGGCCTTCGACCGATTCAATCAATCCCGTTTCTTCGCCGCAGATGTAGGCGCCGGCGCCGCGGGCGACCGTAATGTCGAAGTCGAAGCCGCTGCCGAGAATGTTCTTGCCGAGGTAGCCTTTGGCGCGCGCCTCGTCGAGAGCTTTGTCTAAGACAGTCGCTCCGTAATAAAACTCGCCGCGGATGTAGATGTACGACATCGGATTGGAGCCGATGGCGTAGCCGGCAATGATCATTCCTTCGATGAGAAGGTGCGGATCTTTCTCCATGATCACGCGGTCTTTGAAGGTGCCGGGCTCCGATTCGTCGGCATTGCAGAGCAGCCAGGTCGGCTTAGGAGCGTTCTTGGGGACGAAACTCCACTTCATGCCGGTCGGAAATCCCGCGCCGCCGCGGCCGCGCATTTCGGAGTCTTTGACGAGTTGCGTGACCTCTTCCGGCTTCATCTTGAGCGCGGTTTCGATCGCCTTGTAGCCGCCGCCGTCAATATAGACATCGATCGACGTCGAATTCGGCTTGTCGATGTTCGCGGTGAGGACTTTGATCGGATCCATTGCTACTTCAGCTCCGCAAGCAACGTATCCATCTTCGATACGTCCATGTTCTCGTGATAGTCGTTGTTGACCTGCACGACCGGCGCGGTGCCGCAGGAGCCGAGGCACTCCACTTCGACGACGGTGTAGCGGCCGTCTTTGGTGGTGGCGCCGGGATTGACGTCCAGCTTCTCGCAGAGATGGTCGTAAATGTCGTACGCGCGGCGGACCATGCAACTCAGGTTCGTGCAGACCTGCAGGTGGTATTTGCCCACCGGCTTCTGGTTGTACATGTTGTAGAACGAGACGACGCCGAAGACGGTGGCCGGCGAGAGGTCCAGCAGCCCACCGATGTACAGCACGGCCTCGGGCGAAATCCATCCCCAGATTTCCTGCGCCAGATGCAGCGTCGGCAGCAGGCACGCTTCCTTGGTCGGATACCTCGTGAGGATGTAGTCGAACTTCTTTTTCGCCTCGGGTGGAAACTCGACCGGCTTCGACGCATCGGGAAAGCGGTCGGGCGCGTAAGGATTGTCGGGATGCAGATCAGCCATGGTTAAAAGTCGAATGCCTTTTTCTTCCAGACGTAGACGTAGCCGACGGCGAGCAGGACGATGAAGACGAGCATCTCGCCGAAGAGGAACATGCCCTGTGTCCCGGCCGCGGCGTCGCGGTAGATGACGGCCCAGGGGTAGAGAAACGCCGCTTCGATGTCGAAGAGGATGAAGAGCATGGCGATCTGGTAGAAGCGGACGTTGACGCGCTTACGGTTCTCGTCGAGCGACGGCACGCCGCTCTCATACGGCTCCTGCTTGGACGCCGTGCGCGCGTGCTTGCCGACGAACCAGGCCAGCGCCAGCATCACGAGCCCGACCACGATGGCGATCAGGATCATGAGCAATACGGGAAGGAGGGTGTGGGTCATCAAAGGCTGCGAATGCTAACACCGGGCCTGCGCTGCCGCTACCGGTGAATCTCAGTCGTCCCGAGCCTCACCCAGCACAGACAGGAGTGTCTGTGCCACACGTCACGCCGCGTGGTCGGTGAGGTACTCCATCGCGGTTTCGCGGGAGTCGAAGATCTTGAAGACGGTGTCGAGCTTCGTAATCTTGAGCAGGGCCAGGATGCGGTGCGATGGTTTGACGAGGGCCATCTTGCGCTGGCGGTCTTCGAACTTCTGCAGGTAGCCGATCAATTCGCCGAGGCCGGTGGAGTCCATGTAGTTGATCGCTTCGAAGTTGATCATGACCGGGCCGGTCTCATCGTTGAGGACCTTTTCGAGGTAGCTCGAGAACTCTCGGGCGCTCTCACCCAGCTTGATCACGCCCTGGATGTCGAGCACGGTCACGTCGTCGACGCGGTTTTTAATGATGTTCAATGCGATGGCTCCTGAAGCGCCTAGTGTATGGGATTCGCTCGCGCCTGTCAGCCCCGCCGTTCCGGCTTGCGTCCGATGCGATTGGTGATCCACGAAATGATGGCCAGCACGATCGCTCCGATGACCGCTGCGACGAAGTTGTCGATGCGGAAGCCGGGAGCAAGCCACGCGGTGAGCTCGAGCATGATGGCGTTGAGGACGATGAGGAAGAGTCCGAGCGTGACGACCGTCAGCGGCAGCGTGAGCACGAACAGGATCGGCCGGATGATGGCGTTGAGCAGGCCGAGGACGAGCGCGGCGATCGCGAGCGAGACGATGGAGTGGTAGTGAAAGCCGGGCACCAGCTCCACCACGACGAAGAGCGCGAGCGTGTTCAGGATCCAGCGAATCAGCAGGTAAATGTCAAGCCTCCGACATCTTCACGACGATCTTCCGTTTCGCCAGCTCCGTCATGAACAGCTCCGGAGGAATGCAACGCTCCTGCGGTAACGCGCCTTTCTGCGTCGTCTGACCGCGGGCCATCATCAGCGCCACGATCGAGGCGGGGAAGGCGGTGGTGCGCATCATCGCGGAGAGGCCGGTCGATTCGTCGTAGCGGTCGATGATGTCGTAGCGAAGGCGGCGGCCGTCGCCGACGAATTCGACGCGGACGAGGACTGCGTCCGGCTCGTCGGCGGGAAGATTGCGGACCAGTAGATCGCCGAGAACGCGCCGCGGCGCGATAGCGACGCCGTCGACCGTGATCTTCTCGCTGCTGCAGAGGCCGAGGTCGATCATCGTCTTGAACTTCGCGCAGTGGCCGGGATAGCGGATCGTTTTGTAGTCGAGATCGCGCACGCGTCCGAGGAAGGTTTCGGGGAGCGTCGAAGTGCCGCCCGAGGTCTGGAACGCCTCCATCTCCCCGAACGGTTCCGGGAACTCCAGCTCCTCGACCTCGGTCATCGAATCGACGAACGCGATCTTGCCGTCGCGAAGAACGCGGGCTCGTTCGATGTATTCGTTGATCAGTCCTTCGACGGAGAAGACGAGCTGATAGTCGAGCGGCGGCTTCGGATCGAGCGGCAGACCGCCGACGCGAATGTGGATTTCGTCGAGCTTCTCGAATTTCGCCGCTCCGTGCGCGACCAGCACCGCCACCATACCCGGCGCAAGGCCGCAGTCGGGGATGATGTTGATTCCGCGTTCCTTCGCCGCGGCATCGAGGGCCAGCTCGGCATCGACGACGTCGTTGTTGCCGCCGAGGTCGCAGAAATTCGTGCCGGCCTCGATCGCGGCGCGGGCCAGGCGTTCGTTGAGCCAGTAGTTGACGCAGGAGATGGCGGAGTCGTGGCCGCGCATCAAGGCGACGACGTCTTCGTGATTGCTGACGTCGATGGCGCGCGGCGTGACGTTGCCTCGGACCGACGACGCGACGTGCTGCGCGCGCTCCGCGGCGACGTCGGCGACGGTGACTTCTTCGACGTCAGGCTGGTTGACAAGATCGTGGACTGCGCCGTAACCCATACGGCCGGCGCCGAGAACAAGGATTCGCATGCGCGCGCATGGTAATTTATCCGGATGGACTCAGAGGAGCCGGTCGTCGATGTTCCGGTCGTTGCTGAGGAAGTCCCTGCCGCGGAACCGATCGCCGAGGAACCACCGCCTGCCGAAGTCGTCGTCGAGGAAGTCGTCGATCCGCATGCGGGCCAACGCCTCGTCGTCGTCAAACATCACGCGCTCGTGCGGCTGTCGCACTGGCTGAACGTGCCGATCCTGTTCGGGATGATCGTGAGCGGGCTCTCGATCTATTGGGCCTCGCCGGTGTTTCTGCACAAGCCCGATCCCGTCACGCACAGCCGCGACTACCTGGCCGACCTCGGCATCGCCATCGCGCGTCACGTCCCCGGCGCGACGGCCGATCCGTTCTGGTTCTACAACCACTTCGGCCTCGGCGTTTTCAATCTCGCAGGCGGGCTGCGCTGGCACTGGCTGTTCGTCTACCTCTTCATCGCCAACGGCATCCTCTATCTACTTGGCCTGATCCTCGGGCGCGGTTATCGCGCGCTGCTTCCGCGGCGCAGCATGCTCGGCGAATCGCTGGCGATGGTCCGCTACTACGCGGGCGTCGTGCCGATGAAAATTGCGCGAAGGCCGTGGCCGCATCCGACAATCACGACGAAATACAACGCGCTGCAACGCGGCGCATACGCGTCGATGCCGATCGCCGGCGCGCTGGCCATCGCCAGCGGCTGGGCCATGCACAAGCCGGTGCAGCTCTGGTGGCTGGAGCGGATGTTCGGCTCGTACGACGGCGCGCGCATCGTGCACTTCATCGTGATGATCTACTTCGTCCTCTTCCTGATCCCGCACTTAATCCTCGTGCTGGTGGATGGCTGGGACACGATGCGCTCGATGATCGTCGGATGGTCGACGCGACTCGGAGGCGCCGAATGAGCGACGAACTGCCGCAGGTCTGGATCGACGAAACGAAGCTGCGCAAACGTTCGCGACGCGATTTCCTGCTCTTCGGCGCCGGGACACTCGCTGCGATGGCAGGCCTGTGGTGGATTGCGCCGGTGTCGTCGAAGAAGCGCGTTCTCGGCGAACACACCACCGATTTTCTCGACACGGTGGCCGCGCGCACCGGTTTATCGAACGACCGCAGCGAACGATTTTTGAATCGCGCACTGACGTTCGACGACGACATCGCCGAGGCGCTGTACTCGCCGAATCGGACGGTGAGGACGTATTCGAAGCGCGACATCACGCCGTTGCGCAACAACTACGAAGGGCGGACGCCGTCGCCCGCGTACCTCGAAACGTGGACGTTGACGCTCGCCGGACTCGCATCCGGCTCCGACGTCATTCTTCGTCAGCCCGATCTCGCGCGCTTCGCGCAGCACGAGCAGGTGACGCGGCTCTGCTGCGTGGAAGGATGGAGCGCGATCGCCGGCTGGAGCGGAATCCGTTTCTCCGATCTGCTGCGCGCCTATCCGCCGGCGAACGGCGCGAAGTGGGCGGCGATGGAGTCGTCCGTGAACCTCGACGGCCGCGGCAATCCCGATCCGTATTACGTCTCGATCGATCTCCCCACCGCCCATCATCCTCAAGCTCTGTTGGCCACCCACCTCAACGGCCATCCCCTCGGCACCGATCACGGAGCGCCGTTACGCCTCGTCGTCCCGATGAAACTCGGCCTGAAGAACATCAAGGCGATCACGAAGATCGGGTACGTGGCCGAAGAGCCGCGCGATTTCTGGGGCGAGCGCGGATATTCGAAGTACGACGGTTTGTAACGAGTCGGCGCGATCTCATCGCCGGCGTGGCGGCCCGTGATCATGCGGCCGGCGATGACTCCGCGGCTCAGGCTCCGCGTTACGGCTCAGCGGCGGAATCTACGCGACGATGTCACGAACGAGCGACGCGAGGTCTTCCGCGCAACCCCACGACACGGTGAAGCCGGCGCCGCCGTGGCCGTAGCAGTGGACGACCTTCTTGTCGTTTGGATCCTGTTCGAGGCGCACAGGGTTTCGTTTGGGACGAATTCCGACGTATGCCTCGGGCTTCGTCGACGGCCAGGGAAGTTTCGTCGCAGCTACACATCGCGCGACGATGCCGGTGAGCTCCTCATCATCGGTGGTCCAGCGTTCGACTTCCTCCTCGACGCCGCCGAGGATGCAGTCGGTCGTACGAGGGATCACGTACATCAGCGTGCGCAGCTCCTCCTCGTAAACGCATGCGCCGTCGAATTCCGGACGTGGGATTGATAGCGTCACGCCGCGTCCCGGCTTGAGGCTCGTGTCGCGCCATAGCTTCTTCGACTCGTATCCCGTGCAGTTCACGATTAGAGCAAACTCACGGGCGAGATCTTCGAGCATCGGACGCGTCACGATGATTTCGCGGACGTCGAGCTCCTGTACGCGCTTCCAAAGGAACGGAAGGTAGATCGACGTGTCGATGAGGTGTACACGAATCACGTTGGCATACGTGAATCCTTCCGGGGGAGCAACCGCGTGATATTCGAGGAACGGGACCCGCAACGGAGGATTCTTTTTGCCGAGGAATGTGAAGTCGACCAGGCGCAGGCCCGTCTCCGTCTCGTGTTTCATCAGCTCGTCGAGCCTTTTTCGCGTCGCGTCCGCCCATTCGAGGACGCGAGGTCCTTCGACGGCGTGCGGAAACCAGATCGCCGCGGCCGCGCGCGATGTCGGCGGCACGCGCTGCTTCGTGATGATCGTGACGTCGAAGTCGCCTTGAAGAACATCCGCGCATGTGAGTCCGATCACGCCGGAGCCGAGAATCGCGACCTTCTTTTTCGCCATCACGTTATCGTAAACGAAACGAAATAGCGCGGAAGCGTTCGCTGGGAGCGCGGGCGTCTCGCCCGCCGTACTTGGCGAGATCCTGCTCGACAGCGGGCGGGACGCCCGCGTTCCCAGGCCCTACCCCCGCAAGTACGAGCGAATCGACGTTAAAAACGTCTTCACGTCGATCGGTTTCGAGATGTAGCCGTCGCAGCCGGCTTCCAGGAAACGGTCCTTGTCGCCGCGCATGGCGTGGGCGGTGAGGGCGAGGATCGGAATCGATCCGGTTTGCGGGTCGGATTTCATTTCGCGGATTACGCTCAATCCATCGATGCCGGGGAGGTGGATATCCATCAGGATCAGGTCCACCTGCTCGCCGCCTCGCAGCGTCGCCAGCGCGTCCTCTCCGCTCGCGGCTTTCACGATCTGGTAGCCGCCCTCTTCGAGCAGGTACTCGACGAGCTGCATGTTCATCTCGTTGTCCTCGACGACGAGGACGCGCGCGGCGCAGTCGGTCATGGCGTCGGCTTGGTCGCGGTCGGAGCCGGCGGCGGCGTTTTCACCGATTCGGGGAAAAACTTCGGATCGAAATCGACCTTCGCGTTCTTGCGCATCTGCTCGACCTTGTCGAGGGTGGCCTGCTGCTGCACGCGGCGGGTGATGCTCGGCCGAAGCTGTTCGAGCGGCTGCGACGTGTGCGCGCCGACTTTGAAAATGTGGACGCCGAAGCGCGACGGAACGGGATCGCTGACCTGGCCCGGCTGGAGCTGGACGATGTGCGACTCGATTTCCGGCGGGAGCATGCCGGGGCTGAACGGCCCTAGGATGCCGCCATGGTCGGCGGAGGCCGCGTCGTCGGAGTTTTCGCGGGCCAGCTTGGCGAAATCGGCGCCGCCTTTGGCCTGTGCCGCGATCGCCTGCGCCTTCTTCAGCGCGTCGCGCTGGCTGAGCGGCTTGCCGTTGCGCGCCGGAACCGCGCCCCCTTCGTAGGCGATGAGGATGTGGCTCAACTCCGTCGCCTCGAAGTTCTTCTTGTTCTCGTTGTAGAACTTCATCACGGCCGCCTCGGTGGGGGGCGGCATCAGCTTCTGCGCGGTGGCAGCGGCGATGATGTTCGTGTGATCGGCGGCGAGCTGTCCCGCCACTTTCGGGTCCTTCTCGACGCCGAGCTTCCGCCCTTCCTGTTCCAGGATTTTGAGGCGGACCATCTGCTCCGCGAAGGCCTGCTTGCCGGCCTCGGAGCTGAACTGCTGCTGCATCTCCTGCGGAAGCTGCGAGAAGGCCGCGGCGAACTCCGCCTCGGTGACCGCTTCGCCGTTGACGTGCATGACCACGTGATCGGGTCCGGTGGTGGAGGTCGAAGTCGCAGCGGTGGATGTTGCGCCGGAACGCAGCGACGAGAACGGCTTCATGTCGGACTTCCAGATGGCCAGTCCAAAACAGATCGCGGCGACGATGGCGATGCCGGCGATGGCGATGACGATGTCTTTTCTCAAGTTTGCTCCTGTCGATGCGTGGACGCGTTTTGCAGCACGTCAAAAGAATTGGTCAGAGTCTATAACGAGCGCCACGGAGCGCTGGCGTCCCGCCGGCTGGACCGGCTGCGTCCCGCTGCCGAATGGGAGGCTTGCGCAGGCGTCGAGTTACCAGCGAATGTCTGGGGTTTGGCGGTTCGGCAGCGAGGACGCGGCCGGGCCAGCCGGCGAGGACGCCAGCGTTCCGTCGCGCCGTTGCGCCACGACGATTGACGCGCCCACACCCCGCGAGTATTCTCCGCGCTTGTGAAAACTTTCACGGATTCTTCTTCGTGAGATTTCACCAGCGGTCCCGTCCACGGCGCTGATTCTGCATTCCGCTTCGGAGCCCCGAGAACCTCTATGGCAAAAGTCACCATCGACGGCGTCGAAGTCGAAGTGCAGGAAGGGATCAACTGCATCGAAGCGGCAAAAGCCGCCGACATTCACGTCCCTCATTTCTGCTACCACCCATCGCTCACGGTCGTCGGGCAGTGCCGCATGTGCCTCGTCGAGATCGAGGGGATGCCCAAGCTGCAGGCCGGCTGCTCGACCACGGTCAAGGACGGGATGAAGATCCACGTCTGGAACGAGAAGGTCGATACGGCGCGCAAGGGGCAGATGGAGTTTCTGCTCATCAACCATCCGCTCGACTGCCCGATCTGCGACAAGGCAGGGGAGTGCCCGCTGCAGGATTACTCCTTCAACTACGGCACCGTGAACTCGCGTTACGGCGAATTCAAACGCACCTATCCGGGTATGGACCGCACGGCGATCGGGCCGCATGTCGTGCAGAACATGAACCGCTGCATCCACTGCACGCGTTGCATCCGATTCACGTCCGAAATCACAGGCACGAGCGAGCTGGCCTTCTTCAAGCGCGGCGCGTCGACCGAGGTCGGCGTGTTTCCGGGGACGCCGCTCGACAACTGGATGTCCGCGTGCGTCACCGACGTCTGCCCGACCGGCGCGCTGACCACGCGCGAGTTCCGGTTCGAATCGCGCATCTGGAACCTCGAGTCGGCCGAGTCGATCTGCAACGGATGCGACGTCGGCTGCAACATCTTCGTCGGCTTCCGGCAGGGACAGGTTTTCCGCTACCGGCCACGCGTCAATCCCGAGGTCAACGATCACTGGCTGTGCGACTTCGGCCGCTTCTCGTACGAGCGTTACGACACCGACCGCGTCGTCGTTCCGAAGGTTCGCACCGAGGACGACTACCTCGGCATCTCCACGTGGAGCGAAGCGCTGGAAGCGATCGGCAATGCGGTCAATGGCGCGAAAAAAACGGCCGCGATTTTCTCCGCGAACATGACCAATGAAGAAGCGTGGCTGGCCAAAGAGCTCTTCGTCGGGAAGATGGGAGCGACGGCCGGCGTGATCGTCGATCCGATCGGACCGATCAAGATGAAGTCGCGCACCGAATGGCTGCTGGGAACGCAGGCGGCGCCGAATTATCGGGGCGTAGCTGCGGCGTTGGGAGCGGGGAGTGGGGAGTGGGGAGTGGGAGTAAAATCCAACCCCAACTCTGCGACCACAGACGTTTCTGCCTCTAGCTCCCACACCCCACGCCCCACCCCCCACTCCCTCGAAACACTTCTGACCAACGGCGCCGAGGGCATCGACGTGCTGTTTGTCACCGACGCCATGTTCAGCGAGCGCGCAAGCGATCCTGCCGTCGTCGCCAACCTGCGCAAGGCGAAGTTCCTCGTGGTCATGTCGTGGGATGCGAACCATCCGCTGAACGACGTCGCCGACGTCCTCCTGCCTTCGACGATTCATGTCGAGAAAGAAGGGACGTTTACGAACCTGCAGGGACGCGTCCAGCGCATCCATCAGGCCTATCCGCCGAAAGGGCAGGCCGTCACGGATCTTGAGTTGTATCGCCGCATCGGAGCCACTCTCTATAAAGATGCCGCCGAGTTCCGCGGCTTCGATCACATCCCCGAATTCGAGCCGGCAAGTGAGCCGGCGGGAGCGCAGGCGTAGAACGCATGCACGGGATCGATTGGGTTGACGTTGGCCTTTCGGGACTGAAGATCGCCGTCGTTCTCGGGGCGATGCTCAACGTCACGCCGATCATGGTTTGGGTGGAGCGGCGCGGCAGCGCGCTGATTCAGGACCGTCCCGGTCCAAACCGCGTCGGTCCGTTCGGCCTTTTCCAATCATTTGCTGATGCCCTCAAGTTCATCCTCAAAGAGGACATGCTGCCGGCGAAGGCGAACAAAGTCCTCTACACGATCGCGCCGATGTTCGGCCTGATCCCGGCGCTGACCACCATCGCCGTCGTGCCGTGGGGGCGGCCGTTCCTGCTGCCGGGCGGACGGCTGTTCGAGCCGATCATCGCCAACGTCAACATCGGCATCCTGCTGATTTTCGCGCTGGCGTCGATGGGCGTTTACGGCATCGTCATGGCCGGATGGGCCTCGGCCAACAAGTACTCGCTCTTCGGCGGCATCCGCGCTTCGGCGCAGATGATCTCGTACGAGCTTTCGCTCACGCTGGCCGCGGTCAGCGCGCTGATGGTGGCCGGATCGCTCTCGCTGCCGGACGTGGTCTGGCGGCAGACCGGATCGTTCGTGCTCTTCAACGTCATCAAACTGCCCGCCTGGAACATCTTCTCGCCGGCCATGTGGATCGCGTTCGTGGTCTTCTTCGTCTCCGCGTTTGCCGAGACCAACCGGCTGCCGTTCGACTTCGCGGAAGCAGAGGCGGAGCTGGTGGCCGGGTATCACACCGAGTACTCGTCGATGAAGTTCGCGCTCTTCTTCATGTCGGAGTACATGGCCATGGCCACGATGTCAGCGCTGATTACGACGCTCTTCCTCGGCGGCTGGGACATCCCCTGGTACAACGAGCCTCCCAACGCCCTCGGCTTCGCGCTTTCGGTGCTGGCGTTCGTGGTGAAAGTCAGCGTGCTGCTGTTCATCTTCGTCTGGGTGCGCTGGACGATTCCGCGCCTCAAATACGATCTGCTGATGAAACTCGGCTGGAAAGTGTTCCTGCCGGCCGCGGTGATCAACATCGTGATCGTGGCGCTGTTCATCGCGAAGAGGTGGATCTGACCATGATCTCCTTCGCCATCTTTTTCTTCTTCGCAGCCGTGGCCGTGATCTTCGCGGCGATGGTCGTGCTGCATCGCAATCCGGTCGTCGGCGCACTGTCTCTGGTGGCGTCGTTCTTCGCGCTGGCGGTGATGTACGTCCTGCTCGAGGCGCCGTTTCTGGCCGCGCTGCAGGTCATCGTCTACGCCGGCGCGATCATGGTCCTCTTCCTCTTCGTGATCATGCTGCTCAACCTGCAGCATCAGGAAGAGCCGCGCACGCGCCCGGTGCAGCAGTTCCTCGGCTACACGACCAGCGCCGCGTTCGGACTGGCGCTGATCTATTACCTCGCCAAGTACGGCGTCACGAAGCTGCCCGAGGGGGCGTTCGTGTCGGATGCGAGAACGATCGGCATCAAGATGTTCGAGGGGTACATCTTCCCGTTCGAGATGGTGTCGATCCTGCTGCTGGCGGCGATCGTCGGCGCGCTTCTGCTCAGCGGACGGACGGGCGTGGCGAAGAATGAGGAGACCTCATGATCCCGACGCACTGGTTTCTGATCCTCAGCGCGATCCTTTTCACCATCGGCGTCTGCGGCGTGCTGACGCGGAAGAACGGCATCACCATCTTCATGTGCATCGAGCTGATGGTGAACGCGGTGAACCTCACGTTCGTCGCCTACGCGCGCCAGTTCCATCAAATCCACGGACTTTTATTCGTCTTTTTCGTGATGGCCATCGCCGCCGCCGAAGCGGCCGTCGGCCTGGCCATCTTCATCTCCCTCTTTCATCACCGGCACACGATCGATGTGGATGAAGCGAATTTGATGAGGTGGTAGGACCTGGCTGTCGGCTCTCGGCCGTCGGCTCTCGGGAGAACCAAGGTCTCCCGAGAGCCGACACCCGACAGCCGACAGCCAGGCAGATAACGGCACAGTCGTCGCAAGTATCCAGACTCAGCAAAGGAGTCTGGAAAATGGACAAAACCGAGAAGCTCATTGACTGGGAAGAGAACGAGCGGAAGGACAGGAATCGCGACGGGATCGATGACCGCATCGAGCCGTCCATTCCGGACGTCACGACCGGATCGCAGAAGCTGGCCGATCGGGTTCGCGAGAACCCCGGCATCGATCCGTCGCTGTCAGGAAACGATCTCGACGCCCAATGGGAGATGGCCGAGTCGCAGGGCGATGAGGCAGCGACCGGAAGTCAGCAGACTCCCGGCCAGAATGACACGGAAGAAACAGCGGCGGCGATGGGCATCTCGTACGCCGACGATGAAGAGCTGAAAGTCGGAGAGAAAGAACGAAGCCGTGACGAACACCGCTGGGAACTCGACCCGGCATCCTCCGAGGATTACAAGGAACGTTTGAAAGATCAGGGCTGATGCGGGGGTCTCCTCGCATCGGCGGATGCGAGGAGATGAGATGTGGCGAGTAGGGTTTTCATCTGTGTTCATCTGCGCCATCTGCGGATGAAATCCTGCTGACCACACACCCGTACATGCTCAACACACTCTGGCTCATCCCCTTACTGCCGTTCGCCGGCTTTCTGCTGAACGGCCTGTTCGGCAAGCGCCTCGGCAAGGGCTACGTGACCGCCGTCGCGCTGCTGGCGTCGCTCGGCGCCGCCGTGGCCGGGACGATCGCCATCGTCCAGTACCACGCGGCGTATCCGACCGGCGAGCGCCACGTCAATCTCGTCTACAACTGGATTTCGTCCGGCAGCGTCCGCGCCGATCTCGCCTTCCAGCTCGATCCACTTAGCGTAGTCATGCTGATGGTCGTGACGTGGGTCGGATTTCTGATCCATCTCTACTCGGTGGGCTACATGGCCCACGAACACGGCTACGGACGCTACTTCGCCTATCTCAACCTCTTCCTCTCCGAGATGCTCGTGCTCATTCTCGGATCGAGCTACCTGATCATGTTCATCGGCTGGGAGGGTGTCGGGCTCTGCTCCTACCTCCTGATCGGCTTCTACTACGAGACCGACTACGCGCCGGCCGCCGGCAAGAAGGCGTTCGTCGTCAACCGCATCGGCGACTTCGGCTTCCTCATCGCCATGTTCCTGATGTTCGCATACTTCGGCAGCGTCGATTTCGCCAAGGTCTCGCAGATCGCTGCGGCCGGCGGCATCGAGCACTGGCTGCTGACCGCCATCTGCCTCCTGCTCTTCCTCGGCGCGTGCGGCAAGAGCGCGCAGATTCCGCTTTACGTCTGGCTGCCCGACGCCATGGCCGGCCCGACGCCTGTCTCCGCGCTGATCCACGCCGCGACCATGGTCACCGCCGGCGTCTACATGGTGGTCCGTTCGAACGCGCTTTATCGCCTCGCGCCGGGCGCGATGATGGTGGTCGCGCTCATCGGCGCACTGACCGCGCTCTTCGCGGCTACGATCGGCATCCGGCAGTGGGACATCAAGAAAGTCCTGGCCTACTCCACCGTCTCGCAGCTCGGCTTCATGTTCATCGGCGTCGGCGTCGGCGCCTTCACCGCCGGCGTCTTCCACCTCGTCACGCACGCCTTCTTCAAAGCCTGCCTCTTCCTCGGCTCCGGCTCGGTCATTCACGCCATGAGCGGCGAGCAGGACATGCGCAAGATGGGTGGCCTGAAGTCGAAGATCCCGATCACCTACTGGACATTCCTCATCGCCACGATCGCCATCGCCGGCATCCCGCCGCTGGCCGGATTCTTCTCCAAGGACGAAATCCTCGCCTCGGCGCTGGCCAATCCGTATTTCCCGCAGTGGTTCAACGCCGTGATCTGGACTCTCGGGACGCTGGCCGCGTTCTGCACCGCGTTCTACATGTTCCGCCTGGTCTACCTGACGTTCTTTGGAAATTTCCGAGGAACGCACGAACAGGAGCATCACCTGCACGAATCGCCGTGGACGATGACGCTGCCGCTGATCGTGCTGGCCACGCTCTCCGCAATCGGCGGCGCAATCCTCGGCTGGCCGCATCGCCACTTCCTCGCGGCGTGGCTGCATCCGATCTTCCCCGAGATCGCCGGCGCGCCAGAAGTGCAGTACGAGATTTCGCCGAACCTCGAATACGGATTGATGTTCGTCTCCACCGCCATCGCCGCCGTCGGCATCTGGGCCGCGTACGCCCGCTTCTACAAACGCGGACTGGCTGCCGACGAACAGTTCGCCGCGAAGATGCCGGTCGTCGCGAACGGGATGGAGAACAAGTGGTACGTCGATGAACTGTACGGAGCCACGATCGTCCGCCCGCTCGAAGGATTCTCGCAATTCCTCTGGCGTGGAATCGACGCCCTCATCGACGGCCTACTCGCGCTTCTTGGCTACGTCGTCGCCGCGATCGGCGATTTGCTGCGCTTCTTCCAGACCGGCAACGTCCGCAACTACGCGCTGATGTTCTTCCTCGGAGTGATCGTGTTCGTGTGGGTGCTTGCATGAACAGCATCCTCTCCATCACCCTCTGGCTCCCCATCGCTGCCGCGGTAATCGTGGCCTTCTTTCCGAAGACGGCTGCGAACGCGATCAAAGGCTTCGGTCTGCTCGCGGCGCTGGCTACGTTCGTCGCATCCCTCGGCATCCTCAACGGATTCCAGGAAGGCGTGGCCGGCTTCCAGCTCACCGAGTCGCTCTCCTGGATTCCGCAGTGGGGGATTCACTACGCGCTCGGTGTCGACGGCATCTCGCTCTGGCTGATCCTCTTGACGACGCTCCTGACGCCGGTGGTTTTCCTTTCGTCGTGGAACAGCATCCACAAGCATCCCAAGGAGTACGTCATCGCCTTCCTGATCATGGAAGCAGCGATGATCGGCGTCTTCGTCGCCACGGACCTTCTGCTGTTCTACGTCTTCTTCGAACTGACGCTGCTGCCGATGTACCTCGTCATCGGCGTGTGGGGCGGCGCGAACCGGATTTACGCGGCGATCAAATTCTTCCTCTTCACCATCGCCGGCTCGCTGCTGATGCTCCTCGGCATCATCTATCTCGCCTTCGCACATCTGCACGACACCGGCATCATCACCTTCACCATCACCGAGCTTTACGGCACGCTGCTCACGCCGCACGCGCAGACGCTGCTGTTCTTCGCCTTCGCGCTGGCCTTCGCCATCAAAGTCCCGCTCTTCCCGCTGCACACTTGGCTGCCCGACGCGCACGTCGAAGCGCCAACCGGCGGTTCCATCATCCTGGCCGGCGTGATGCTGAAGATGGGCACGTACGGCTTCCTCCGATTTGTCCTGCCGTTCTTCCCCGACGCCACCGCCAAATATGCCGGCCTGCTCATCGCGCTGGCGGTGATCGGCATCGTCTACGGAGCATTGGTGGCCTGGGTGCAGCCGGACATGAAGAAGCTCGTCGCCTACTCCTCCGTCTCGCACCTCGGCTTCTGCGTTCTGGGCATCTTCGCGCTGAACCAGACGTCGATCGAAGGCTCGATCTGCAGATGGTCAACCACGGACTCTCGACCGGCGCGCTCTTCCTCTGCGTCGGCGTGATCTACGAACGGCGCCACACGCGATTACTGGCAGACTACGGCGGACTGGCCAAAACGATGCCGGTCTACGCCACGTTCTTCATCATCGCCATGCTCTCGTCGGTCGGACTGCCCGGCCTGAACGGATTCATCGGCGAGTTCCTGATCCTGGCCGGCTCGTTCCAGACGCATCCGCGCTGGACGATCGTCGCCGCGACCGGCGTCATCCTCGCGGCGATCTACCTGCTCTGGCTCATCCAGCGCGTCTTCTTCGGCCCGATCACGAACGAAGAAAACCGCAACGTCAAAGAGATCGCCTGGAACGAGATCGCCGCACTCGTCCCGCTGGTCATCCTCATGGTCTGGATCGGCGTCCGCCCGAATACGTTCCTGCGCAAGATGACGCCGAGCGTTCAGCAGTTGCTCCAAGTGGTTCACAAGACCGACGCCAGCAAAGCGATTGTCGCCAGCAACGGAGGTGTTCGTTGAATCTGAATCCGTTGCTCGAAAACGGCTGGCTCAACGCCATCCTCCCCGAGCTGGTTCTCTGCATCGGCGGCATCATCCTGATCCTGTGGGATGCCTTCGCGCCGAAACTGCGCGGCGCCACCGCACCGCTAGCCGTGATCGTCTTCCTCGCCGCCGGCTGGAGCGAACGTCTTCTCGTCGGCGGCAACTTCTTCGGCGGCACGTATCAGATCAGCGCCATCACCATCATCTTCGACTACACCTTCCTCCTCGCCGCGATCCTGGCCACGCTTTTCGCGCGCGCCTACCTCGCGCGCGAGCGCTTCGAGCGCGGCGAGTTCTACGCCCTGCTGATGTGGGGCACGGTCGGCATGATGATGATGGCCAAGGGCCTCGACCTCCTCGTCATCGTCCTCGGCCTCGAACTTCTCTCGATCTGCATCTTCATCCTGGTCGGCTTCCACCGCCGCATCGCCGTTTCGAATGAAGCGAGCCTCAAGTACTTTCTGATGGGGGCGTTCGCGACCGGCTTCGTCCTCTACGGCACCGCTCTTTTCTACGGCGCCACCGGATCGACGAATCTCGCCGCGTTCTCGCGCTACTTCGCTACGGCCGATGCGTCCAATCCGCTCCTCACCATCGCCTTCATCCTTCTGATGTCCGGCCTCGGCTTCAAACTCGCGGTCGCGCCGTTCCACGGCTGGGCGCCCGACGTCTATCAGGGCGCGCCGTCGCCGATCGCCGGCTGGCTCTCCACCGCGCCGAAAGCGGCCACGCTCATCGCCCTCGTGCGCATCTTCTCCTCGATGACGCCGGTGATGCAGCAGGCCTCGTGGATGAAGATGGTGGCCGCGCTGTCGATCCTCTCCATGATTATCGGCAACGCCGTGGCCATCGCCCAGCGCGACCTCAAACGGATGCTGGCCTACTCCGGCATCGCCCACGTCGGCTACATGCTCATCGCCCTGCTCTCGCTGCGCGACGAATCAGTGGCCGCGATCAGCATCTACGTCATCACCTACGCGCTGATGAACATCGGCGCCTTCGGCGTGATCTCGATGCTCGCGAAAAACCAGAATGACCCGCAGACGCTCGACGACATCGCCGGCCTCGGCTTCCGCCGCCCGTTTTACGGCCTGGCCCTGACCATCTGCATGTTCTCGCTCTCCGGCCTGCCGCCCACCGCCGGATTCATCGCCAAGTTCTACATCTTCAAGACCGCCGTCGACAGCGGCCATCTGACGATCGCCTTCATCGGCATTCTGACCAGCATCGTCTCGGTCTACTACTACCTGCGCGTCGTCTACTTCCTCTACATGAAGGAAGCCGATGCCACGTCGCACGCGATCGATCCCGACATCTTCGGCACCGGCGCGTTGCTCATCTCGCTGATCGGCATCTTCGCCATCGGCCTTTTCCCGACGCCACTTTTCAACGCGGCAGGAGCCGCAGCAAGGGCGCTCCTGCCGTAGTCCGTCCTTTATGTCCAACGACCGGCCGGGCAACTCGCCAACAGGGGACCGCGAAACGATCTCGGAGCTCACGACCGGCCGGTTGTCGGTCTACCTCCGCTGCCTGACGTTCCTGGAGTCGGTGGGCCAGAGCACGGTCTCCTCAGCCGAGCTGGCCGAACGCTTCCACCTCAACTCCGCGCAGATCCGCAAGGACCTGGCCTGCTTCGGCGAGTTCGGTACGCGCGGCGTCGGATACAACGTCACGCGCCTGCGCGATCACCTCGTTCGCGAGCTCGGCCTCGACCGCACCCGCCGCGTGCTCATCGCCGGCGCCGGCAACCTCGGCATGGCCTTAGCCGACTACGCCGGCTTCAACGACCACGGCTTCGAAATCGCCGCCCTAGTCGACAATGATCCCGCCAAAATCGGACGCCGTTCGCGCAGCGGCATCGAAGTCCTTCCGTGGGACGAACTGCCGTCGATCATCCGCGAACACAAGGTCGAAATCGGCATCGTGGCCGTCAACGCCGAAGGCGCCCAAACCGTCTACGACGCCTTCGCCGACGCCGGATTGAACGCCGTATTGAATTTCGCCCCGACCCAACTCCGCTCCCGCCCCGGCGTGAAAGTGAAATCCGTCGACCTCCGCATCAACCTCGAGTCGCTGTCCTTCCATCTGAAGAATGTCGAGGATGGGGAACGGTAGATCACCACAAAGACACAAAGAACACGAAGAGATCTCCTTTGTGTCCTTTGTGTCTTTGTGGTGAAAAGCCTTACCCCCCGCTAACGGCCGGCAGGATCAAAATCTCCGCGCCATTCCGAACCGGCGCGCCCAACCCACCCACATCCCGGAAGCTGTCGCCGTCGATGAAGATGTTGACGTGGGGGCGGACTTCGCCGAGCTCCGTCACGATGCGGTCGCGGACTTTGGGATAGTCGTTGCCGAGGAGGGTGAGGGCGTCGCGGACGGAGTCGGCGTGTCCGTCGAGACGGACTTCGCTGCGGCCTCCGGCGAGCTCGCGCAGCGGACCGGGGATCACGAACAGGTAGGACATCAGGAGATGTACGCCGCTTTCACGGAGACCACGGCGGGGAGTCCGTCGGCGATTTCCGACCATCGTTTTCCTTCGTCGTGCGAGCCGAAGAGTTTTCCGTTGCGGGTTCCGAAGTAGACGCCGACCGGATCGAGGGAATCGACCGCCATCGCGTCGCGCAGCACCGTCTCGTACGCGTCTTCCTGCGGCAGCCCTTTGGTCATCGGCTTCCACTTCTTGCCCGCGTTTTCGGTTTTGTAGACGCGCAGCTTTCCTTCCGGCGTGCAGCGGAAACCGTCCGACTCCAGCGGCACGATCCAGGCCGTGTCGGGGTTGGTCGGATGAATGCCCACCGCGAATCCGAAATCGGAGGGAACGCCGTTGGCGATGTCTTCCCACGTCTCGCCGCGATCGTCGGTGCGATAGAGACCCCAGTGATTCTGCAAGTACATCCGGTCCGGGCGGACCTTCGACTGCGCCACCTTGTGCACGCACTGTCCGAACTCGGGATGCTTGTCGGGGAGGAAGTCGGCGCGCACGCCTTTGTTCGACGGACGCCACGTCTCGCCGCCGTCTTCGGTCACGTACATGCCGGCAGTCGAAATCGCTACGCGGATGCGCGACGCGTCGGCAGGATCGAGCAGGATCGTGTGCATGCACAGCCCGCCGCCGCCCGGCTGCCATTTCGGACGCTGCGGATGATTCCAAAGTCCTTCCACCAAGTTCCACGAATCGCCGGCATCGGTCGACTTGAACAACGCCGCAGGCTCGACGCCGCAGTAGAGCGTGTCCGCTTCCGAATCGCGGCCGGGCACGATCTGCCAGATGTTCTTCAGCGCCGCTTCCGTCCCCTCCGGGAACTTCACGTTCGCCACGCTCGGATCGGTCCACGTTGCGCCGAAATCGTCGCTCGACCGCAGCAGCGCGCCCCAATGCATGCTGGCCGGACCAGCCCATATGCGGTGGCGGCCGAAGCGGCCGTCGTACGCCATCCCGTAAACCGCACTGCCGGGGAAGTACGGACCGCCCATCTCCCACTTCTTCCGCGACTCGTCCGCGCGCAGGATGAACGCGCCTTTCATGGTGCCGACCAGAAGCAGGACGTCGCCGGATTCGGGCCTGATGTTATGGGTAACGGGCATCGCGCTTCTCCTATCGATGAGCGTTGCGGATGAAGGCGACGATTGTAGTCCCGTCGAGTATGCTCGACGGCGTGGATGTGATCCTCTTCGGCGCGAGCGGAATGGTGGGACAGGGAGTCCTTCGCGAGTGCCTTCTCGCGCCCGACGTGCATCGCGTACTGTCAATCGGGCGGACTGTCACAGGACAGCAACATCCCAAACTGCGCGAGATCGTCCGCGCCGATCTCTTCGATTACGCCGATATCGAATCCCACCTCGCTGGCTACGACGCCTGCTTCTTCTGCCTCGGCACGTCCGCCGCCGGCAAGAGTGAGGACGAATATCGCCGCGTCACCTACGACCTCACCATGGCCGCCGCTACCACGCTCGCGCGGCTCAATCCGCAGATGACGTTCGTCTACGTTTCCGGAAGCGGTACCGACAGCAGCGAGCAGGGGAGAGTGATGTGGGCGCGCGTCAAGGGCGCCACCGAGAACGCACTGCTGCGGCTGCCGTTCAAGGCCGCGTACATGTTCCGGCCGGCAGGCATCCAGCCGATGCACGGCGAGACGTCGAAGACGAAGCTGTACCGCGTCGCCTACGCCGTCACGCGTCCTCTGCTTCCGCTGCTGATGCGCCTGTTTCCGAACTACGTCACCACCACCGAGATTCTCGGCCGGGCCATGCTCGACGTCGTCCGGAATGGCGCGCCGTCGCCGATCCTCGAACCGGCCGCGTTCCGCATCCCGAAACGGAGCACTTTTTGATGCCGGAAGGAACGCTTCAACGGCGTCCCGTGTTGTTCGTACCGCGTAACAATTCGCCACGAAACATTTCGTGGGCTCGTTCGTCTCAGACACATGCGGCGCCATGCCGCACCCGCTGGCACGTCAAACGCAGCGGGGCAACTGGCCCGCCTTCCCCATAACCAACGCATCAAAGGAGCTGCAACAGATATGAATCCAACCACCAAACGCATTCTGTCGACGATCGCCATCATCGTCGCTTCCGTCGCGTTCGGAGTGGTCATCAGCGCCGACCTCGGCCTGATGGGCACTTCGCACGCGCAGTCGGCAACCATCCAGACCGCGCCGGGCGCTACGCCGGTGGCCGCGGTCACCATCCCTTCCTTCGCCGACGTCGCCGCCCGGGTCATGCCCGCGGTCGTCTCGATCACGTCGACCGAGGTCATCAAAGCCAGCGATCTCCGCAAACAGAGTCCCTTCGGCGGCGATCCGTTCGAGTTCTTCTTCCCCAGCCCGGGACAGGGCAATGGACAGCGCCGTCCCGGCAACCGCACGCCTGAGGAAGACGACGAACGCAAGCAGGTCGCCGGCGGATCGGGCTTCATCATCTCGCCTGACGGCTACATCGTGACCAACAACCACGTCATTGAAGGCGCCAGCAAAGTGCAGGTGCACTGGGGCGCGGACGAGAACGGCAACGGCGGCCACACCAGCGAGGCGAGAATCGTCGGCCGTGATGCCGCTACCGACATCGCCCTCCTCAAGATCGACGCCGGCCAGTCGCTGCCGAGCATTCCGCTGGGCGACTCTGACCGCATCCGCAAGGGTGACTGGGCCATCGCCGTCGGCAACCCGTTCCAGTTCGAAAACACGCTTACGGTCGGCGTCATCTCTGCCAAGGGCCGCACGCTCGGCCTCGGCGACGCCACCCGTTCCTTTGAGAACTTCATCCAGACCGACGCCGCCATCAACTTTGGCAACTCCGGCGGCCCGCTCATGAACATCAACGGCGAGGTGGTCGGCATCAACACCGCCATCCGCGGTGGCGGCGCGCAGGGCCTCGGCTTTGCCACTCCGATCAACACCGCCAAGCGCCTCCTGCCGCAGCTCAAGCAGGGCAAGGTCACGCGCGGCTACCTCGGCATGGGCATTCTTGACCTCAGCGAAGACGCCCGCGCCGGATTCGAGCTGCCGCCCGATACCCGCGGCGCGCTCGTGCAGACCGTCGAGCCGGGCCTCCCGGCCGCCAAAGCCGGCATCCAGCCGGGCGACATCATCATCGAGGCGGACGGTCACCCGATCACCAGCAATCGCGCCCTCATCGACTACATCTCGTACCTCCCGGTCGGCAGCAAGATCAACCTGACCGTCATCCGCAACGGCAAGCACCAGACGCTGACCGCGTCGACGATCGAGCGCACGCTTGAAGCCGACAAGGACGATTCCGGTAAGGCTCCCGAGGAGGCTGCGCCGGCGCGCAACAAACTGGGGATGTCGGTGCAAGAGCTGACGCCGGCCACGCGCCAGACCTACGGGATCGCCGACAACGTCACGGGCGTCGTGGTGACGGGAGTGAAGGAAGTCTCGCCGGCCGGCGACGTCCTCAACGAGGGCGACGTCATCAGCGAAGTGCAGGGCACGAAGATTTCGAACCTCGCGCAGTTCCGCGCGGCGATCGATCGCCTCAAGAGCGGCGCGATCGCGCGCATCTACGTCACGTCCTCGGGACGCGGCGGCCCGGCCCTTTCCGGCTACCGCTTCATCCACGTTCCGTAAGTTCCATCGCATCGACAACGAAAGCCGGCGAGCAATCGCCGGCTTTTTTGTTGGACAATCGCCGGCGTGGAAGAGCTCATGCGCCGCGCCCTCGATCTCGCCGCGCGCGGCCGCTACTCCGTCAGCCCGAATCCGATGGTGGGCTGCCTCATCGTGCGCGACGGAACCGTGATCGCCGAAGGATGGCATCACCGCGCCGGCGAACCGCACGCGGAAATCGAAGCGCTTCGCGGCATCGACGCGCGCGGCGCGACGATGATCGTCACGCTCGAACCGTGCGTTCATCACGGCCGCACGCCACCGTGCGCCGACGCCATCATCGCCGCCGGCATCACGCGCGTCGTGATCGCCATGCGCGATCCGCACGACGTCGCCGCGGGCGGCGTCGAGAAACTGCGCGAGGCAGGCATCGAAGTCGTCACCGGAATCCTCGAAGGCGAGGCGCGGAAACTCAACGAAGTCTTCGTGCATGCGGTGACGAACCGCCGCCCGTTCATCATTCTCAAAGCAGGCATGACGCTCGACGGCAAACTAGCCACGGTCACGCGCGACAGCCGCTGGATCAGCTCGGAAGAATCGCGCCAAAAAAGTTTGGAGCTTCGCGAGCAGTACGACGCCATCCTGGCCGGCGGCGGCACCATCCGCGACGACAACCCGATGCTCACCCGCCGCCTCGGCCTCGCCTCAACGCCGTGGACGCGAGTCATCCTCGACCGTGGCCGCATCGTCCCGCCGAACGCCACCGTTCTCACCGACGGCGGAGCCACGATTCACATCACCGAGGACGCCGACCTCGACGAGCTCCTCGCCGATCTCTACAAACGCGGCATCCACTCGCTGATCGTTGAAGGGGGATCAAACATCCACTCCGAATTCATCCGCCGCCGCCTATGGCAAAAGATGATCATCTTCATCGCGCCGATGCTCGTGGGCGGCGCCGACGCGCCGTCGATCTTCGGCGGCGAGGGCGTGGCAAAGCTGGCCGATGCCCATCGATTTCGTTTTGATCGCGTGGCGATAGTGGGCGATGACGTGATGGTGACCGCGTACCCATCAGTTAGCCGAATGATCAGAGAAGAGTAAACTTTCGAAGGTTATGAAGACATTTGAGATTCACCTCCCCGAGGAGATCGCCTCGAAGATTGAAAGTGCGGCGAAAGATCTTGGGATCTCTATCGATCAGCTTCTGCAGGCGAGCGTTGTAGAGAAGATCGAGCGGGACGCGCAGTTCGAGAGCGCGGCCGGCCGCGTACTCGAGAAGAACGCGGAGCTGTATCGGCGACTCTCGTAGTGCGATACATCTCCATCGAAGAAGTACTGGAACTCCATCGCCGGATCATTCGGCAATGGGGCGGTGCGTCTGGCGTTCGCGATCGTGGCAGCCTGGAATCGTCGGTCCTACAGCCGCTTCAGTCGTTCGGAGATCATGAACTCTATCCAACGCTTGTCGAAAAGGCCGCGGCTGTCGGTTACTTCCTCATTCAGAATCATCCGTTCGTCGACGGCAACAAACGCATCGGTCACGCGGCTCTTGAAACGCTCCTCGCGCTAAACGGTTACGAACTCTCTGCCTCCGTCGACGAGCAAGAGAAGATCGTGTTGTCAGTCGCGAGCGGTGGACTTAGCCGCGAAGCACTTGCAGAGTGGGTTCAACAACACATCATCGCCCGTTACCCTAAGCCAGACGCCTGATCTCTAACCGGTTGCCGCCGCGCGTATCCACCCCTGTAAACTTCCCTCATCCATGGTCAAACAGGTCGCGCTCTACGGAGTCGTCGGCGGCGTTCTCATCGCGCTGCTGAAGCTCATCGAATACAAACACTTCGTCAACGAGTACCCCTCCGAAATCTACGGCGGTTTGATCGCCATCATCTTCACCGTCCTCGGCATCTACTTCGGACTGCGTTGGACGCGAGCAAGGGAGGTCGTGGTCATCCGCGAGGTGCCGGTGCGGATGGACGGGCCGTTCGTCCTCGACGCCGGGAAGCTGAAGGAAGTCGGCCTCACCGCGCGCGAGCACGAGATCCTAGCGCTCATCGCTCAGGGGATGAGCAACCGCGAGATTGGCGAAAAGCTCTTCGTTTCCGAAAATACGGTGAAAACGCATTCGTCGCGGCTTTTCGAGAAAATGCAGGTCAATCGACGCGTCCAGGCAGTGCAAAAGGGCAAAGAACTCGGTCTCATCCCCTGATTCATACTTTGGTTGACCCGAAAATCACCTGAACGGACGACTGCGCGACGTCTCGCCCGGCCGTACCTTGCGCCGCGAAAGGAAACTCACATGAAAAGAATCGTGATCGTCTTCGGTCTCATCTCCGGCGTCATCTCTTCGGCACTGATGTTTCTCACCCTCCCGTTCATGCACAGCGGCCGGGTCAACTTCGAGAACGGCTATGTCATCGGCTACACCGCCATCCTGCTGTCCTTCCTCCTGGTCGTCTTCGGCATCCGCTCGTACCGCGAGAACGCCGGCGGCACGATCAGCTTCGGCCGCGCCTTCAGCGTCGGAATCCTGATCACGCTGATCTCCTGCGTCTTCTACGTGGCGTCGTGGGAAGTCATCTACTTCAAGATCATGCCGGATTTCGCCGACAAATACGCCGCCCACGCCATCAGCGACATGCGCGCGAAAGGCGCCAGCGACGCCGCCATCGCCGCGAAGAAGGTGGAGATGGAGAAGATGAAGACGATGTTGAACAACCCGTTGCTCAACGCCGCCATGACCTTCATCGAGCCGTTCCCGGTCGGCCTGTTGGTAACGCTGATCTCGGCGGCGGCACTGCGTAAGCGGAAGGGGACGCCCGCCGCGAGTGTGGCGCAGGCGTTCTAGCCGATTCGAAAGCCTCCTTGAGCCGGTGGGGCGTCGATAAACATCGATATAGAGATAGCGAGACGCTGATGTGCTACTCTGCCCGGCGGTAATTCAGTCGGTCCTGAACCCAACAATCGAGATCCGGAGTTCACGCATCGCTGCGTGTGTGTCCGGTTTGGCAAGGAGGCTATGCGTGAATCGATCCTTCTCCGTACCCCGTGTGTCTGCGTTTTTCATCTCGCTGTTTCTCGCGGCGGCTGCTGTGGCGGCGCCGGTCCGTCTTTCGACGATCAGCGTCTCGCCCGGCGCGGTCCTCGGCGGCAATACCGCCACCGGAACGGCCACGCTCACGGCGGCAGCCGGCCACGGAGGTGTCGTGGTCACGCTGTCCTCCTCGAACACGGCCGTGGCAACGGTGCCGGCCAGCGTCTCCGTGCCGCAGGGCGCGACCTCCGCGACCTTCACGGTCTCGACCTCGCCGGTCAACGCCGCCACGAACGTCACCATCACCGGCAACTACAGCGTGAACGCCACCGCGTCATTCACCGTGTCGCGGCCGTCGGTGAATAGCCTTTCGATCACGCCCGGGTCCTTCATCGCCGGCAGCGGCTCGGCCACCGGAAGCGTCTGGCTTGACGGCAGGGCGGGATCGAACGGCGTTGTCGTCACGCTGACCCACACAGGAACGTTCGTCACGATGCCGGCCTCCGTCACGATACCGGCCGGCGAAACGGGGACGGCGTTTGGCATCACCTCCTCGCCGGTCTCCTCGACCACTACCGTAACGGTCACGGCCAGCGCCAACGGCAATACCGCCGTCGCCACCGTCGACGTTTCTCCCTGCACGATGCAGGCGATGGCCGGCACGACGATCGTCGGCAGCAATGCCGACATCGTCTGGTTTGACGACACCCTTCCCGCCGGTATGTCGCTGGGCACCGCGCAGTGGAACACCACGAATTACGCCAGCGGATCGCAGTCGTTGACCACGAGCGGCGGCACTGGCTATCAATCGTTCCAACTCACGGGTGCGACGGCGCCCTTCACGCTGTACGGCGGCGAGCAGATGTATTTCTACGTTCTCACGAACCCGTGCACGCCGCCGCGCGAGATCATGGTCGGTTTCCACACCACGACCGGCGTTTGGAAGAAGGCGTATGTCGGTTCCGCGTTGATCGGCGGCGAGTCCAATGCCTACAACGCCGGCGCAACGCCGTACCCTGGTTACTGGACAACGCTCGCCGTGAGCGCGCAGCAGCTCGGGCTTCCGAATGGCGCGCAACTCGATGGCTTCTCGCTCGAGCTCTCCGACGGTCAAGCGTGGGTCGACCGCATCGAGAAGGCCTGCCATCAGCCGACCGCCGCGGCGCCATCGCTGCCGGCCACCGGCGACACCTACTGGATCGACGATACCTTTACCTCCGGCCAGCCCGGCGGCGGATACCTCACGCGCTGGGACACGACCCAACACGCTTCCGGAACGCAGGCGCTCTTGCAGTACGCCACCGTCGACAACGCTTCGTTCCAGGTCAACATCGGCGACACGCTCATCGCGTACGTCCTGCTCGACTACTGCTGGCCCGGTCAGGAGATCGACATCCGCTACATCACGTCGTATCAGGAGGCGAAGGGCTTCTACTGGGGCGCGTCGACGTGGAACAACGCCGGCTTCACCTACATGGGACCGCTGCCGACGCCGGGACAATGGGTGCGGCTGGAGATTCCGGCGGCATCGTTCGGACTCGAGGACCGCTGGATCACCAGCATCGGCGCGTATGGCAACGGCTGGTGGGATCTGATCGGAAAATCGGGGCAAGGCTGCTCGTTCCCGACCGCCGCCGCGCCGTCAATCCCGGCCGGCGACACGCTGCTGCAGGAGGATGGTCTGAACGGCAATCAATTGAACGGCGCAATCTGGACGCCGGACCAGCATGCCAGCGGTACGTCGTCGCTGACGCTTCCGTACGCAGGCCCAGGTGACCACTGGATTGCAGTGACGAACGCCAGCCCGCCTATCCACCCGACCTTCGGCGAGAACCTCGTCTTTTACGCATTGCTCGATCCATGCGCGCCGCCGAGCGAGCTGGCCGTGCAATGGAACAACAACCTCGCACCGATCACCGGCATGTACTGGGGCACGCCGCACGGCTTCGAGAATGGATTCATCTACATGGGCGCGCTCCCCGCCGCCGGCGTCTGGACGCGCTTCGAAGTCCCGGCCGTGACGGTCAACGCGCAGGGGCAAACCATCTACAGCATCAAGTTCGAATGGCAGGACGGCAACGCCTTCTTCGACCACATCGGCAAGGGCGGCACCGCGTGCTACACCGCGGCCGCGGCACAGCCGACGAACTTCTCCGGCTCCGACGTCACTTGGATCGATGACGCGCTGCCGTACGGCGCCGGGTACTCGTACATCGGATGGGACGCCTCGCAGAAAGCGAGCGGTACGCAATCGATGGCGCAGAGCTACGCTTCCGGCCTGCACGACATGGGAGTGACCTTCATGAATGGCGCCGGCTATCCGATTGCGAGCGGCGACACGCTGACGTTTTACGTCTTGCTCGATGAGTGCGCACCGCCGACCGAGGTCATGTTGAGGTGGCTCACATCCGGCGGTGTGACCAAGGGCGCTTATTGGGGAACTCCGCACAACCTCGGCGAAGGAGATTCTTCCGTCTCGATGGGTGCGCTGCCGCCAGCCGGCGTCTGGACGCGCATCGACATCCCGGCCAGCCAGCTCGACCTCGAGTCGACGACGATCCAGGGCCTGGACTTGATCTCGTACGACGGCCACACGTTTTTCGATCGCATCGGCAAGTCGCATTAGCAGCGATGCGGGAGACGGGGCGAGCGGAAACGCCGCCCCGCCTCCTCGCCGCCGGCCGTGCCAGCCGTCGTAGCCTGACGTCCGGTCCCAGTTTCCTAACAATCGGAACCGTGTCGATGCTGGCGGCATCGGCCGTGGCGCAGGCGCGGGCGCGTCTTTCTCGCTGCCGGCGGCGTACATCTCCACGATCGCTCGATCATCAGTTGGAACTTGTCGAGCATGCTCCGTTGGACGGATACCGGCAGCGCGCGGAGATCGTCGAGCAGGCGCGCCGTCGCGATCTGGTTTTCATCCAGCTCCCACGGCGCGATCTCGGCCTCGATGTTCCGGCCGAAGAACTCCGCCGCCGTCAGGCCGTACGCGGCCAGGAGGCGTTCCAACTGCGCAAGCTTCAGCGATCCGATCCGGTCTCCGGTCTCGAACGAGCTGATGGTCTTTACGCCGACGCCCGAGAGGCGGGCCACATCACTCTGACTCAGGCCGCGCATGCGGCGAATTTCTCGAAGCTTCAGTACGACGTCGATGGCCATAGTGTCCTCAGCTTGTTGTCTTCGTCACGTTCCCTCCCGCCACTCCACCAGTTGTAGAGCCGACAAATGGTCTGGTTTCGGCTCGTTTCCTGCCGCCGCCTCTCTCAGAGCCTCTCGGAAGAGATACTTTGAGGGCGGCGTTAGTTGACATAAGGTATCAGAAGGACTAAAAAGTACAAACAAGGACTGACAAGGACACAGAAATGGCGCCCAAAGCAGAACACTGCCCGTGGTGTGGGAGCAAGATCTCCCACGAAAAGTTCATCCAGATTCAGACCGCGATCCGCGACGAGGAGCGCCGCAAGCTCGCCGACGCCGTCGGTCTGGTCAAGGTCGAGCTCGAAAAGCAGCGCAAGAAAGAGCTGGCCGAGGTCAGACAGATTTTGCAGAAGGACCGCGACGCGGCGCTGGCCAGGCGCGAAGCGGAGTTCGCGCGCGAGCGCGACGCGCTGCAGAAGAAGATCGTCGAGATCAGCCGCCGCGTCGGCAAAGGCGCCGGCGAGATCGCCGAAGGCGGCGAGATCGATCTCTACGACGAACTGCGCGGAGCCTTCCCCGAGGATGTGCTCACTCGTCGAACAGGCGGCGTTCTACTCCTCGACGTTCGCTACAAAACCAAGTCCGCCGGCCGGATGCTCATTGCGGCCAAGCCGCGCGCCGCATGGCAGCAGGCCTTCGTCACGAAGCTGCGGCAGGAGCAGTCGGAAGCCGGCGCCGATCACGCCATCCTCGCCACCGCGGTCTTCCCGGCCGGCAAGAAAGAGATGTTCGTCGATGCCGGCGTGATCGTAGTCGCGCCGGCGCGCGTCCGCGCACTGGTCGAAGTGCTGCGGAAGTCGCTCATCGCCATGCACGTGGCCAAGCTGAGCGACGCGGAGCGCGCGGGGAAGCTGAACAAGCTGTTCAAGTTCATCACCTCGCCGGCTTTCAAACGGAAACTAGCCGAAGCCTCGGAGCTAACCGGAGAGGCGCTGCAGATCGACGTCGACGAGAAACGCGCACATGACCTCACGTGGCGAAAGCGCGGCACGGTCCTGACGCGCATCCGCCAGGTGTTGCGCGACATCGACACCGACGTCAGCGCGATCATCGAATCGCGCGACGAGCAGCAGGAGGGGGGACGCGTAGCCGCGTTCCGGGTGAGGCCGCGATGAACGCCTCACTATTCGACACCTCCGCCATTCCGTGGCAGGAGCGCCGCCTCGGGCGCACGATCCTGCGGACGTACCGCGATACGCGCGATCTCTACGACGTCGTGCCGAACGAACGCCAGCCGCGCATGGGTCCCAAAGAGGACCTCGAGCTGCAGCGGCAGATCGAGGCGAACGAGGGGATCTTCGAGCCGCTTCTCGTCGAGCCGCACCCCGATCTCGACGGGAAGTTCCGCATCGTCGACGGCGATCGCCGCTGGACAAATTCGAAGATCCTCGTGGAGCAGCAAAAGAAAGAGGAGTACCGCCGCATCCCGCTGGAGATCACCGACCGCACGCTCACCGACGACGAGCGGCTGCGCGTCTGGATCTACATCCACCGCCAGCGCAAGGAGTGGGACGCCAAGGAAAAGGAGATGGTGGCCTATGGCCTGGTGGACATCGTCGGCCGCGCCAGCGCCGCCAACATCCTCGGCGTCACCGTCCGCGAGCTCGACAAGCTCGTCGACATCTACGAATTATCCGAGCGCCTCACGAAACTTCCCGAGCCCGGCGCGTCGATCACCTGGGCGCGCGAGATCAAGAACATCAACAAGAGCCTCCTCACGCCGACGGTCCTTGACACGATCGTGCAGAAGGTCAACGAGAACGAGATCACGAACTCGAAGGACATCCGCAAGCTACGCCTCGTCCTGCGAGACCCGGTCGCGAAACAGAAGTTCGTGGACGGCGCGAAACTCGACGCGGTGCTCGACTCCGTCGCGCCGCAAGAGCAGGTTCAAAAGGGAACGCTCGCCGGCGACATCCAGCAACTCACCGCCGCACTGAAACGCCACCCGTGGACCACCCTCATGGAAAGCCGCGGCGACCGCCGCCTGATCGAGAAGGTCGACGAAGCGGAAAAGCTGTTGCGCGAGTTGAAGAAGGCGCTCGGCTGACGCTATTTCACATACCCGTTCTTCACGCCGAGGTGCTGACTGATGTACGCGCTGAGCCCTCTGCCGAGATGCGCCAGCCGCTTCATCTCCTCCACATGCTTCCGCCCCGCGCTCTCGTAGCTGTACACATACACGTCCCCGCTACGAAATCGAACGCTGATGGAGTCCGGTTCCTCGTCCCACTCCACCACTCCCGAATTGCCGCCGAGATTCCGGTAAGGGCGCATAGGACGTGAGTGAAGCAAAAGGTTAGCCGAAACGCGTCGCCACCGTGCTGCTGGCCCGGCGGCGGCGGTGCACCGTCGGGTTGTACTCGTCTAATGGGTCGGTCGGCGAGGCCGTCGCGGACGCATCGGCGTATCGACGATTCGCGTAACGACGCCCCAAACCGTCCAGCCGCCTTCTTTGCCGAGCCGCTCCGAGTCGAATGCCTCGTTCTCTTTGTCGAGCCAGGCCTCGCCCTTTTCACCGCGCCGCCAATATCCGACGATGCCGCCGCGCACGCTGTCGTACACCGCTACGACGTCTCCGTCCTGCGGGTTCACGAGCCGAATGTCAAACGTCACCTTGTCGCCGTCGTGAAGCACGGGCGACATCGACTCTCCCTTGACACAGATGACCCGCAGTTGACCGTTGTACACGTCGCGAATTGAGTGCAGGACCTCGCTCATCTTGGTATCCCGATCCGCCTCGATCCCGCTGCCCGCCTCCGCCTGCGCATGCGGCACGACCCATACGTGATGCGCGCGCGGATAGTCGAAGTCGCGTTCGATGAAGTCCTCTTCGTCGACGTTCAGTGTGCCTTGCTCGCGCGCCGCCGCAGCCTGCGCGCCCATCAGATCGAAGCGGTCGATGAGGAACTCGACCATTTCCCGCAGCTTCTGCAGGTCCGTTTCTCCGAGCGGCGGCTCGCCGAGGAGATCGCCCACGGTCGTTCCGAGATCATGGGCGCCACGCAACACGGTTGAGATTTGAGGATCCTTGCTACGCCTCAGGCTTGCTACCTTGCGAAGCGGGAATCGACGACGGTTGCCGGCGTCATATGCAGCGATCCGTTGATCCACGACCTTTCGGAGCTGCTTGAGCTGTTCCGAATAGTCGCGCCGCGCCGCCATGACTCTTATAGGTTACTTAATTTTCTGCATGTCCTGAAGATTTCCTCGCCAATGCGCGCCGCAATCAGTTGCATCAGGCGCGAATGAGCACCGATTGAGTCAAGACCCCTTCTCGTTGCTTGTATGCGGCGCGAAACGCATGCACGTTGGGATGATGCGCACGCCGAAAGACCAGATGACGACCATCGTCGTCCTCGGAATCATCACCGTCGCCGCTCTCCTGCTGGTCGCCAAAGGAACACCGGCAAGCGAGGTACGAGAAATCCTGGCGATCATGCTGCCGCCCCTGGTCGCGCTCGCAGCGAGTGCCAACCGCAAGAAATGAGTGAGTGATCCCCACCTCATCGTGCTCGTTTCGGCATCGGTTCTGCGTTTCCCGTTGCATGGCGGCTCGGACAAAGCTGCGGTTCAACATCCATGTGGTGCTGCGGCGCGTCCGCGCGGCGGTGGCGGAGCACGCGGACGCGGCCATGTTCGAACTGGCCGAGCGCGGTTTCCGGAACGTGTTTCAGCAACTCGTCGCTTGCATCATCTCCATCCGCACCAGAGACGAGGTGAGTCTTCCCACCGCCATCAGACTTCTCGAACGTGCGCCGACGCCGGCGGCGGTCGCAAAACTGTCGGTGGCCCAGATCGATGCGCTGATTCGCGCGAGCAGCTTTCACGATGCGAAATCAGCGCAGATCCGTGAGATCGCACGGCGTACGGTGGACGAGTTTGGTGCCGAACTGCCGTGTGACTTCGAAGTGCTAACCTCGTTCCGCGGTGTCGGCCCGAAGTGCGCCAATCTGACGATGGGCGTGGCTTGTGGCTCGGAACGAATCAGCGTCGACATCCACGTACATCGCGTGACGAATCGCTGGGGCTACGTCGCGACCCGCTCGCCCGAGGAAACGATGCGGGCACTGGAGCAGAAGCTGCCGCGCGAATACTGGATCGAGATCAACCGGTTGCTCGTCCCGTTCGGAAAACACATCTGCACGGGACACCTGCCGCGTTGTTCGACGTGTCCGGTACTGGACTACTGCCGGCAGGTAGGGGTAAGGGCGCATCGGTAGGGTGTATTGGCCAAGTCCCCATCGCGGTGTAGTTGAGCAAAAAGCCGCCAAATGGCGGCTGGTGAGCGGCTTAATCTGGCGGGGCCGACCGGGGCTCGTATTCGTGAACCTTCGACGCTCAGTAAGTTATGGAAAATACGATATGCGAAACCGGCTGAAATCTCAACTTTGGGCCGGTGAGGGTACGTATTGAGGACGTGGTACTCGTTACTTCGCCAATGAAGGGACGTAGGTGTCCACTGTCGCATGTAGCGCTCCTCTGCCTTGCTAAAGAGACTGATCTTGAAGGACTGCGCAAGTCGCCGGGCCTTGGCTTTGATGGACTTACTCATCTAACAGCGAGAACCGGGAGGCAGACGTTCGTTCTCATCGACCGGCCAGCCGCAGACTTCGCGGAATAGCTATCGCGTAGCCACTGGCGCGGCCTCAGATGTTTTTGCCACGGAACTTCACGACGACCTCGTCGAACAGCCCGTCCTCGCCTTTGCCTTTGCACTCCGTCGTCGCGTGGAGTTCGCTGTGCGCTTTCATCTCGTCCGACAGGGTCCTGCGCGGCACTTCGGTGCTCGATTTCGTGTCGCCGTGCTTGCCCGGTCGCGTCGACATCAGTGTTTTATGCCCGGCTTCTTCTTGAACATGGCCCACAAGCCTTTGGGCGTGGCGTTGAGGCTTCCGTGGTGACCGACCTGTACACGTCCGTGGCGCGGAGGAGCTTGCGCATCGCCGTGCGGTTCTTGGCGTGGTTGCGCGTAGTCCCAGACGCTTGCGCGCAGTTGATAGCGCGTGTCAGCCGGCCGGATCTCGCGATCGGCGGTCAGGAGGGCTGAGAGGTAGTCGCGGAACATCACGTCGACCGGCGGCGCGTAGTCGATCGCGCGGGAGCGGTCGACATGCGGGCGGTCGTGCATCAGGGCCGCCAGACGCTGGGCCCACATCTCGACGAACGCCCTCAGCATGGCCGCGACGAGCAGCTCTCCGCGGCGATGCGCCTCGGCGAACTCTTCGTCGTCGAGGTAATACCTGGGGTTCGGCACGACGTCGCGCAATGAATGCCGCAGCGGACCTCGCGCAAGATTCAGCTCAGCGCCGAGACCTGCGTAATGCGCGTGCCGCGAGACAGAGGCGGTCATGATAGGGCTATCGCCAGCCCTCCTCTTAGTGAAGTAGTGACAAGGAAAAGCGGCCTGCACACTTCAGGGTAGGGATTTTCTCTGTCGCGTCACTCCCTAAGTAAAGAGATTCCCGATGATCCACATACCCATGCCGGTGGACGATCGACTTGCGCGGCCTCCGCGCGCTCCCGGGAAGAGATGATGATTCACATCGATCGACTCCCACTGCCGGCGCCACTTCAAGTCTTCCTTGATGAAGCATCGGCTTCGTTGCTCGTCACTCTCCAAACGGTGATGAAGGAGAAGCAATCGCGACCGGAGTTCAATCCTGATCCCTGGAAGCGGACCCGCGAGCATGCGACCTCTCTCTTCTACGGCAAGTGCGCGTACTGCGAGACCCCGACCGTCGCTTCCGTTCCGAGCGATATCGACCACTTCCGGCCAAAGCTCGGCGCGATGAATCTCGACAAGCGCCAGGATCCGTATCACTACGCGTGGCTCGCGTACACTTGGGAGAATCTCTATCCGGCGTGCCACTTCTGCGGCCGGAACAAGCGTTCGCAATTTCCGGTCGAGGGCCAGCGCGCACAGTTCGGCACCTTCGGAGCACCACTCCGCAACGCGGAGAAAGCGCTGCTTCTCGACCCCTGTGATCCTCGCGACGATCCTCAACGGCACCTGGCCTTTGACGTGGAAACCGGTTATGTTGCCGGTCTTACAGAGCGGGGGGAGACCACTATTGCCCTGTTTGGCCTCAACCGAGAGCCGCTCGTTTACGCCCGCCGGATGGCGATCGAATCCACGCGCGCCCGACTGGACCTGATCGCCCTCGGCGGCGACGCGAATCCCGAGAAAACGCTAGAGGAGCTACGCCATCCGAGAATGCCGTATGCCGCGATGGTTCGCGCGGAAATCGCTTATCGCGAAGAGAGCAAGAAAGCGAAGAAAGCGAAGAAGGCTGCCGTAGCGAAGTCGGCGTCGAAGACGGCAGCCGTGCGCGCCAAGACCGAAACCGGCTATATCACGTCGATCACGATCGAGAATTTCCGTCCCGTTCGTAACCTATCGCTCAAAGTCCGCAGTGGTTCTCCCGAAGGCGCAGGGTGGCTGATGCTCCTCGGCGAGAACGGAGCAGGCAAAACCTCGATTCTCCAGGCCATTGCACTTGCCCTGTTGGGCGCGAACGGTCTCGACGCGATCCCGCCAACGACGAAGTTCGACGATCTCATTACCAATGGCCAGAACGAAGCACGAATCCGGCTGGCCATGACTGCGGAGCCGTACACCATCGAGGCTCGCATCACGCGCGGGAGGCCGCAGCCTCGATTCACGCGCGGAAAGGCGGGATGCCATTCCCTGGTGCTCGCCTATGGTCCCGTGAGACTTGCCGGACGTGGCAACGAAGCGATCACCAAGGCGTCGGAGTCGGTGGCCGACCGGCGGGTGGCGAATCTCTTCGATTCGCGTACGCCGCTGACGCCGGTGGAGACATGGCTCACCGGATTGGAGCCCGACGAATTTGATTTTGCGGTGACGACTCTGCGCGAGCTTCTGCACCTGACCAAAAGCGGCGAGACGTTCGCGGTGCATGACGGCCGCGTGGTCCTCGAGCGCAGCAACGGCGATCACGTCCGCCTCGGCCAGCTCAGCGCTGGCTTCGGAGCTGTGATCGCGCTGGCCGTCGACATCATGCAAGCCGCGCCATCGGTGATGATCGACAAGAAGTTCGCGGCAGGCATCGTCCTGCTCGACGAGGTCGATGCGCATCTGCATCCGCGCTGGAAAATGGAGGTTGTGCAAAGGCTACGCGAAGCGTTCCCCAACCTGCAGTTCATCGCGTGCACTCACGAGCCGCTGTGCCTGCGCGGCCTGCGCGGAAAGGAAGTTGCGCTGATTCGCCGAGACGATGCCGGCCAGGTGGAAGCCATCGACAACCTGCCGTCACCGGCCACGCTGCGCATCGATCAGTTGCTAACCTCGCCGCTGTTCGGACTGCATACGACACTCGATCCAGACGTCGACCGCGACTTCCGGCGCTACTACGAGCTCCTCGGCAATCCAGACAGGACCCCGGAGGAAGAGCAACAAGTCGCTGACCTGAAACGGATCGTCGATCGCCACAGCGCCTTGGGATACACGCGCCGCGACCGGCTCGTCTACGAAGCGATCGATGACTACCTGGCGCGCGAATCAAAGCTGAGCCACGCCGGCAAGGTCAAACTGGAGAAAGCCACGAAGCGAACGGTCCTGCGCCTGTGGCGCTCCGCCGACGCCTGGCTGAGATGACGCAATGATCAAAGTCGATCGTGGCGAAGAGGTTCCGGCTGTCTTGACCGATCCCCGAGGAGCGGCAGCGCGCGAGCGCAAGAACGCCGACAAATTCTTCGCCACGCCGTCGACCGAACACCGTCCATTCGCGTTTTCCGTCTACTCCGATCCTGAGATCAAAGACGCCCTCGACCGGCTCTTCCATGGAAAGTGCGCGTACTGCGAGGCGAAATACGTCCAGACCCAGCCGATGGACGTGGAGCACTGGAGACCGAAAGGCCGCATCCTTGAAGACGACGGCAGTTACTCACCCGGCTACTACTGGCTGGCCTCGGATTGGATGAACCTCCTTCCATCCTGCATCGATTGCAATCGCGAGCGGACGCAGATCGACGCCGTCAGCGGAGTCGCGGGACCGAGCGGGAAGGGCGAACGGTTCCCGTTGGGTGATCCATCGCGCCGCGCGAAAGTGAAGGGAGCCGAGAACGACGAGTGCCCACTTCTGCTCCACCCGTCGAAGGACGACCCGGAGGAACACTTGGTGGTGAACGATCTGGCCGTCGTGGTTCCGCGCGTGGCTGGCGCGGAGCCGAGCCGTAAAGGAAAGAAATCGATCGACGTGTTCGGGCTCAATCGCGTCGGTCTCGTCGACGAGCGGCTACATGTCTTGCAACTGATGCGGCACCGTTTTGCGGCGATCGTGCGCCTGGCGCGCATTCTCGACCGGGTCCGCGACAAGCGTCTCGCCGCCACGATCGAAGACCTGCTGGCGCATGAGATCGTGGAGCTCAAACGCTTCTCCGACCGCCGCCGGCCTTTTTCACTCATGGCCAAGCAGTTTCTCGATCGCTGCACGGCGCAATTAGAGGCTATCGTCGAACGATGAACCGATTTCAGTTTCTGATCACGTTGACCGCATCGCTGCAGGCTTATCTGCGCCGCCATCGGCAATTTCTCGTCGCGCTCGTGGCCATGCTCGCGGCGGGACTGGCGATCTATGCGTTTTTTCAATGGGGACGCACCGAGCAGCTGACGTTCGACCCGAAGCGGAGCATCGATGCGGCGAACGTCGATCGCATGTGGTTTTCGCGAACGGGAAATCTCGTGATCGTGGGAAACAACAGTCCGCAGGAGAGCCGAGTCACGGTCGTAGACGGCGTATCTCCTCGCACACGATCGTTGCAAGCCCCGGCACATCTGCTCACCGTGGACGACAGCGGCCTGAGGTCCGATTACGTGTGGAGGATCAAGGGCCACCCACACCCAGAAATCGCCAGCATCACTTTCAATGCCAACGGCGGTCTCCTCGCGTTTTTCATGGGCGAACCTCCGTACGTCGCGCCATTAACGGGTGACGCGAGTCGCACGCTCCAAGTCACGTGGCCGGCATTCAAGCTGAGCGAAACTATCAACCCATACCCCTTTGTTCATGAAGGCAAGCTGATCGCATTTCTTGCTCTCGATCAGCGCTACATTGCCGTTTTCGACGCCACTGTCTGGCCCGGCCCGACGAACGAGTTTACTTGGAACTCCGACGTCGGGACGGCGATGGCCGCGGCCCTTTCCGTCGACGGGGCAGTCGCCGTCGGAACCGGAGATGGTTCGGTCATCATCCTCGAAAAGAGCGGCGATGCGACGATCGTCTCTCCGGGGACCGCTCCGGGACGTGTTCGCGCCCTGGCGTTTCTCGACCGCGACAACGTCATCGTAACCGGCGACTTCGAAGGAGTGAAAGTCGTAACACGGCGCGGCGGCAAGCCGACACCTCCGATCGAGACGCCGAATCCCGCCAGTCACGCCTTGCGGATCGCCGTCGGGCGCGGAACGATTGCGTACACCACCGCAACCGGCGTGGCCATTGCCGACCTCCGATCCACAGAACGCGTCACTCCAATTGGCTGGATCATTCTCTCGGTCGCGGCGCTGGTGCTCTTGATGGGCGTGGTCGCGGTCGTGCTCATGTCCGGAACAGCTCCGGCGCCTGTCGAGCCTGTCGCGGAGCCCGACAAGCTGGTGCCCGAGCCCACGAAGGAAGTCACGCCCGAATTCGCCGTAGCCGATCCGCCACGGGACCTGATCGCGGCGATGAGAGACGACGAATGTATTCTCTATGCCGGTCCTGACGTCATCGCCGAGGCGAACGTTCCCGGTCCGCAGAAGATCGCTCGCCAACTGCTTCGCGAGGCGAAGCGCCGCAACGTCATGAGCGAGCGAACGCTGAACGCGCTAGGACAGCAGATCGACAGCGGCTCGGACATCGACGGGGTCATCGACGCCGCCATGGCCGCGTTGAGCGCGACGCGGGTCCCGGTCCTGCAGCTCCTGCCTCAATTCAAACGCCACCGGCAAACGCGCCTGCTCACGCTCGTCAGCCGTCTGCGCGTCGCCGGCGTCCTCACCCCGAATCTCGATGACGCCATCGAGCGCGCGCTCAGCGTCGAGCCCTGCTTTGCCAACGAAGCGGAGCGCGTGCTGGAGACAATGCATTCAAGGCGGCGGCGCTTCGTGCTGAAGCTGCAAGGCTCGATCAGCCGTCCCGACACTCTGAACGTCAGCCGCAGCGAGTTCGCGGCGGAGCTGGCGCGCAATGTCACCTTCGCCGAAGTCCTCAATAGCCTCTTCATGTCCCGCACGTTTCTCTTCATCGGGACCACGTTGGATGCCATCGAGCGGTTCGTCGTGGCCATTCGCGGGACTTCCTCGAGCCGCAGCCATTTCGCGCTGGTCCGCGTTTCCGATGAGAGCTGGCGCGCGCGTGCCGCGGTTCTGCAAGGCCGGTTCGGAATCACGACGCTCCCATACTCCGATCGCGAATCGATCGCCACCTTCCTGGAAATGCTCTCGGACCGAACGGCGCCGGAGCGGTCGTCGAAGACTGCCATCGCGGCCACACGCCCACCGTTGATCAAGAAGGTCGAGCTGATCAACATCGGTCCGTTCGAGCGTCAGGAAATCAGCTTCGACCCGAAGTGGACGGTCCTCCTCGGCGACAACGGGGTCGGCAAGTCGAACATCCTCCGGGCGGTCGGCGTCGCTCTCGCCGGTAAAGATGCGAAACCATACGCCGGCCGCATGGTGCGCGCCGGGACGACATACGGGTCGATTACGCTGCACACGGAACGCGACGTCTATGTCGTCGAAATTCGAAAGCGCACCGACGGTCCGCCCGATGTCTCGGCCGGCGGAGCTCGTCCGTTCGAAGCAGAGGGTTTCCCGGCTCTCGGCTTTCCCGCGCTGCGTACGGTCACCTGGACGCGCAGGACAACGTCGAGCGAGCTCCGTCCCCGGCCCGTCGTCGACGACGTGCTCCCGATCGTACGCGCCGAGCCGGATCCTCGGGTGGACGAGCTGAAGGGATGGATCCTCGAGCAGCGCACGCGCTCCCTTCAAGAGCAGGAACGCGGTGCCACGAAAGACAACCGGTACGAACGGCTGCTGGAGCGGTTCTTCGACGTGATCAATCAAGTCACTCCGGGCTTGCATATTCGGCTGGTGAGCGTCGACGTGGCGACGAAGGAGGTCCTGATCGAGACCGATGACGGACCGGTGCCCATCGAATCCGTGAGCCAGGGCACCATATCCCTGATGGGTTGGATCGGCGTGATGCTGCAGCGAATGTTCGAGATCCACGGCGACTCCCCCGGTGATCCGCTCAATCAGTACGCATTCGTTCTCATCGATGAGATCGACGCTCACATGCACCCCGGCTGGCAGAAGAGGCTCGCGCCGATCCTCTCCGAGATTTTCAAGAACGCGCAATTTGTCGCTTCAACACACTCGCCCCTGATCGTGTCGGAACTCAAGTCGGAGCAAGTGCTTGTGCTCGGGCGCCGCGAGGGCACGCGAGGCGTGATTGTGGAACGGCCGCCGTTCGACGTCTCTGCGTTGCGCGCCGACCAGCTTCTCACCTCGCTGTTTGGACTTCCGTACACACGTGGATCGATCGTCGAAAGGGACGTCAAACGCTACTCCGAGCTATTAGTGATGACCAGCCGTGAAAAGAAGGACGAAGAGGAGTTTCAAGTGCTTCGTCAAAAACTCGAGTCACAGGTCACTGCCGAGGACCCGATCGAGCGAGGGGTGGAGCGGATCGTCCGCGAAACGGTCGTGATGTTGCGCGAATCGAGGAAGCCGAAGCCACTCATCGAGACCGACGACATTCCGGCCGACGTGGCCGAGGAGATCAAATCGAAACTCAGCGAGTTGCTCGGCGTCGGAGACCAGAACAAATGATCAGAGTCGACTACAGCGAACCAAGTTCTGCCGAATGGAAGCAATGGAAAGCGGCGCAAGCGGCACAGGCGGCCAAAGCCCGCGACGCTTTTAAGGCAGGAGATCCGCCGCCGGAGGTTGGCGATCCGATCGATGAAGATCGAAAGGCCGAAATCCGCGAAGCCTTCCATCGCAAGTGTGCGTTTTGCGAAGCGCCCATCACCATCAAGAAGCCGGGAAACGTTCGGCGTTACCGGCCTCCATCGCAGGTCTATGACATCGACGGCAATCGTGTCCGGATCACGGCGGGCGACCTCAAGTTTTTACATCCCGGCTATTTCTGGCTAGCCAACGAGCCGAGCAACCTCTTGTACACGTGTAGCGGATGCGCGCCGAAGGATGAGCGAAAGCGCGATTGTTTCCCCGTTTTGGGAGACGAATATGGTTGGCCGCCGGGGAAGGAAAACGACGAGGTGCGACTGCTCTTTCATCCGATCGACGATGATCCAGAGCAGTTTCTCAACCTCGACGGCGGCAGCGGCATCCTCGTCGGCGCGGACGAGCGCGCGCAGGTGTCGATCGAAGTGTTGGGGCTCAATCGCGAAGAGCTTCGCGACGTTCGCAGCAAGACGTTCGCTAAGGTCAGCGCCCTGCTCGAAAGCGTGTGCAACGCCAATCCGAGCAAGCCGGATCAGGCGACGTTCATCAACGGCACCTTGGACACGATCGTGTCATCGAGCAAGCCGTCGCATCCGTACAGCTTCGTCTACCGGAGTGCGCTCAAGAAGTACAGGCCGCGGATCAAGCCGCTCCTAGACGAACTTCTGGCATTGGCATCGCGGCGTCGTCAGCCGCGCCCTTGACGCACTTACTTGTGAGGGACCTTGTGAACTCCAACTAATCGTTCTCGCGTTTCGCGAACGACAAGAGGGCTGCGTCACCGCATTTTGCTGAAGCGATGGTGGCTCGAGCGCGAAGGTAGTTGCAATGCGTGCGAGTGTGAGCGAACGAGTCACAAGTTCGCCAGGCGGAAGGCAGAAATGAAAAGCGCCGCGAAGTTCGCGGCGCGTGAATGCTTACGAAATCTGGCGGGGCCGACGGGGCTCGAACCCGCGACCTCCGGCGTGACAGGCCGGCGTTCTAACCAACTGAACTACGACCCCGCGGTCGGAACTCGCTCGCTAACCTGTGGTGTGCAGGTGGCATTCCCGAGGACGGCGCATCCTACGGGTGAGGTCGCGGGGTGTCAAGATCAGGCCAGGGCGAAGTCGAGGCGGAGGGTGAAGAGGGCGATCAGCCATCCGAGGAGGATGACGAAGGCGGCGGTGAGGGCGCGATCGCGTGAGGGTGTGCGTCCGATGGCGGCTAGCCAGTAGAAGAGCGGGAAGTCGACGAGGGCGTAGCGGGCCATCGACTGCATCGAGCCGGAGCTGAGCGGCACGGCGGCGGACAGCAGCGTGTAGGCGGCGAAGGACCATTGGCGGCGGATGAGGAACCAGACTCCGGCTGCGATCATTAATAGTGCGGCGACGGCGTTGAGGGCGACGAAGTTCCACGGTTTGCTGATCGTGAGTCCGCTGTGGGAGAAAGTCATCGCGAAACCGCGCGAGCGGCCCCACAGTGTTTGCGCGTGGACGAAGGCCAGCGGATCGCCGGTGTGGACGTAGAGGTAGGTCATGAACGTCAGCAGGCTGAGAGGGATTGCCAGGAGCCACAACTGCTGCGTCGAAAGGCGCTGCCGCCGCTGCAGCGGGAGCAGGAGAAGCGCGGGGAGGAGACAGATGCCGATCACGCGCGTCGCGGCAGCCAGTGCGCCGAGGATGCCGGCGGCCCACCATCGTTGTTTGGCGGCGGCGAGGAAACTTCCGGCGGAAAGCAGCAGGAAGAGCGACTCCGTCATCGGGAGCGACAGGAAATAGCTGGTCGGAAAGAGGGCGATGTACCAGACGGCGCGCGCGGCTTCATCATCCGACGCGCCCATCGCGCGAGCGGCGGCGGCGATGGCGAAGAGGGCTCCGAGCAGCGCAGCATTCGAGACGATTACGGACAGGATCCAGAACGAACGGTCGCTCGTGCCGCCCAGCAGTTTCAGAAGAATCGGATAGCCGGGGAAGAACGCCCACGTATTTTTCGGTGCGCCGCCGGCGGTCGGCGGCTCGTATCCGGTCGCGGCGATCTGGCGGTAGTACCAGGCGTCGCCGACCATGATCATGCGCTGCAACTCCGGCCACGTCCGTCCGGCCGAAAGCGAGACTTCCGTTCGCCAGATGGTTCCGTAGTCCTTCGTGACGAAGGTGATCTGCGAACCGATGATGATCAGGAGAAAAACGATCGCGCGGCTGACGGCAAAGGCGCCAAGAACGTCTCCACGGCTAGTTGCCTCTGGCTTCATCACCACCGAGGCATGATTTCACAGACGTTAGTCGTCGAGGCGGAGCGGGCCGGCATCGTCGGGCGTCTGGACGGACGCGAGGATGCGCGCGCTGCCCGATTTCGAGGGGAACACCTCAACGTGGAAACGTCCTGTCGCATCGTCGAAGTGCACTTTTCCGGCTTCGCCTTCAGTGGCAGTAACGAACGGCATCGACGGAGCCCAGCCGTGCACGGTGATCGAGTGCTCGGCCGGCGCGAATTCGAGCGTGGCGTTGAGGACGCCGTCGTCGGAGAGGTCGCTGACGCGTTTTTTTCCGAGCGGGACGAACTTGCCGGCGTCGCCGATGAAGGCGATGCCCGACTTGCCGACCGGAACGGCCACAAGGTACGACGGATCGCCGTGAATCGTCTGCGACCACGGCTCGTCGCCTTGAATGCGCCGGCCGCGGTCTGCAAGCCAGTTGTAGATGTAGACGTCGCCGCTGAGGCCCAACTTCGCCGGCGTGAAGGTGAACGTGCGGTCGTCGGTGCGCGGGTGCGCGAAGATGTAGAGCACGCGCATCGGGCCGTGATCGGTGTAGGTGAACGAGACCAGCGGCTCGCCGGCGTCGTGCGCGTCGTTGAGGATGCTCTCGTCCGTCGGTACCGCGGGAACGTCCGGCTTGACGATGATGCCGTCGGGGCGCACGGCGTAGAAGAGATTCTCGGCATTCAATTCGCCGAGGCGGTCGCCGACGCCGACGATGCCGGCGGAGAGCGTGGCGATGAGCGTGCTCACTTTCTCGTTGCTGCCGAAGACGTCGGTGAACGGGTAGACGCCGAGCGCCGAGGCCAGGCGCGAGCTGTAGAAGAACTGGTCCCACTTGTCGCGCGTGAAAACGTCTTCGCTCACGCGCACGGTGGTCAGATTGCCGTACTTCGTGCTCTGCAGGAAGTGGCGCGGCGTGGCCATGCAGTACTGCATCGAGAGGCCGAACATGTCGCTCATGCGGGCCATGTTGTCGACGAACGCATTCTGATCGTCGAGGTTGTAGGCGGCCGTGGCCCACTCGTCCATCCAATCCTGTTCGTAGCCGAAGACGCCCCAGTCGCGCAGGTTCGTGCCCACCGTCATCCAGTAGGCGGGATCGACGATGACGTTGTTGGACATCTTGTACTTCTGGCGATACGGACTCTTCGCATCGATCCAGCGCGCGTGCGTGATGAGCGGCAGCCCGAGGTCTTTCTGGAAGCCGCCGAGACCCTTGGGAAAGATGTCGGGGTGCGCTTCGTAGCGGGTGATCCCTTCCGGGTTCCACGGCGCAAAATGATTCCAATGGCCGTCCTCGCCCTTCGGATACCACCAGCTATCGATCTGCATGTAGCCGAGCGCGAGGCCGGCTTTGGCGAATTCGTCTTTGACCGCGAGCAACGTGCCGGTGTAGCCGAGCGAATCCTCGTAATTGTAGTAGTAGCCGGCGCCGTTGTCGGTCCAGTAGCCGAGCGACTTCAGGCTCGGATCGGCGTCGTTCGCAGGCCGCACTTTGCCATTCAGATCGGTCAGCGCGTGGCCCCAGTCATCGAAAACGCGATTGATGCCGTTGGCGACGACGAGGAGTGTGCGATGCGTCAATCCGCGCGGGATGTCTTTGATGCGTGGGTTGATGCGGCTTTCGATCTCGTTTGCGTCGGTGAGGTTCAGATTCGCGACCATGAATTCGGAAGCGGGGGACAGCAGGAACGAGTGTCCCGCGTCGTCGAAGTAGACCCACGGACCCTCGGCGCCGGATAGGTCGAAGCGAAACTGCGACCACTTTCCGCGGAAGGAGAGGCGTCCGGGAACGTCGGGCGAAACGGAGAGTTTCGGGAAACCCTCGCCGTTCGCGGCGGCCGTTGCATAGCGATCGGTGAAGAGCACCGCGGAGCGATTCGCATACGCGCGGATCGATCCCTCGCGCGTGCCGAAGGTAAAGGCGATCTCGTGATAGTCGCCGATGCCGTCGTGACCTTCGACGGTTTTGAGAGCCGATGGAGATGACGGCAGCGTCCCGGTGAAAACCCAGACAGGATCGTTCGTCTGGATCGAGTAGTGGCCGTTCTCTTCGACGGTGACGGTGACGCCGGTGGAGACCTCGTGAATCGTCTCGGCGTGAAGAGGGACGATCGCCAGGAGAAGCAGGGTCGCGGCAAGTGCACGAAGCACACGCACAGACGAACACAAGGGGTCTGGGAACCCTGCAATCGCGCCGGTCATTGATGGAAGTCGGTTTTGGAGACCGGCGCGATTGTAAAGGAAGGCTTTCGGTCGAGGCTAGGAAAATTATGGGGCGGTGATGCCGAAGGCGTAGATGTTCCCGTAAAGATCGCCGACGTAGACGTGGCCGCGGGCGATGGCCACGCCGCCGAATCCCCACGCCTTCATGTCGTACGACCAGAGAAGCGCGCCGGTGGCAGCGTCGAGTGCGGCGACCGTCTTGCCGCCCGCGGCGAAGACGACGCCGTTCGCGAACGACACGGGACCGACCACCGGACCGTTGAACGTGTGCTGCCACACGATTTTGCCAGTCGCCGGATCGACTGCGCTGACGGCGCCGAAGACGCTGGGATCGAGCGTGTCGCGCGGGATGCCGCCGCCGACGTAGAGCCGTTTGCCGTCGAACGCCGCCGTCGACAAAGTCCCCTGGCCCTGCTGCGGAACTTCGCCGCCCACGGCAATCGGCGCGATCCACACCGGACCTGCGGCGAGGTTGTCGCGGTCGAAGGCGTAGTAGCCGCCGTCCTTCTGACCGGCGCCGACGAGCTGGCGTCCTTTGGCGTCGCTGAAGAGCGTCGGCGACGATCCCCAGTCAGCGTCCCAATACGCGCCGGTGTCGTTCGGCAGCTTCCAGCGATCTTCGATTTCGAACGTGTCGATGTTGAGTCGGACCATCGAGAAGGAGTCGCCGTCGTCGAACGAGTGCGCCGAGCCGGTGGTGACGAAGATGCCGCCACGTTGTGTGTCGACCGCCGGCGACGTCCACACCCCGCCCCCCACCTTATCCTCGGGGACAAAATAAGTGGACTTCAGCTCGACCCCGGTGGCGGGATCGAGCGCGACCAGCGCGCCGCGCGGGAAGGGGTTGTCGCAGTTGCTGGCGATGCCCTGAATCACCTTTCCGCCGGCCACCGCCGGCGAGCACCAGCCGTAGTAGCCGCCCGTGGCGGAGTTGTCGCCGAGCGACTTCCGCCAGATGACGGAGAGGTCGTCGGCATTCAGCGCGTAGAACGCGTCATCGCCGCCGGCGAGGTAGATGATGTTATCGACGATGGCCGCGGACGAGGTGATGCCGAGAACGGCCGGGTTGCAGACGTCGGCCTTGGTCTGGCCGAGGTCGATCGAGGCGACGACTTCGCCAGTGATCGCATCGAGCGCCCACTCGTTTCCGCCCCAGTCGCCGATGTAGACCTTTCCGCGGGCGACGGACGGCTGGGACGCGATCGGACCGCTGAGCGTTCGCGACCAGAGCAGGCGAAGGTTGTCGGCGGTGGCCGGGGAAAGAATCTGCTCCCCGACCGCCACGCCGTTCATCGAATTCGAAGCGCAGTAGCGCAGCCAGTCATTGTCCGGACCGCGCGTCGGACGCCGCCGGACGATCGAGTCCGGCCGGATCATCCTCGCGGCATCAACGGCCAACGTGGCAAAACAACACAGCAGAGCACCGGCGACTGCAATTGCCCGGTGTCTTTTCATCCCACGCATCACCCGATCTCCTGACCAGCCCTCCGCATCCCTCTGCTGTGCCCGGATGCGGCCACTTTCAATAGACTCGCCAAGGGCACTTCCGTTACAGAGGAAGGTGTGTCGATTGGGTGACAATGGTTATTTATACGGAGGGGAAGGCGATACCGCCTATGCGAACGGGTGATGTTGCAACACGGTCGGTGTCAACGGCCACCCAATGATCCCCCGGAAAGGCGGAGCGTCTGATACGTGGGGACGATCGCATCGTGCTGTGCAACCCGCTGTCCCGCGATGAGTTATGCGGATTCGATACTGGCGTGAGCTTTCAGTCCGGAGCAGGCGACGCTCAGACCTGAGAGCGTGAAGTTCAGGCCGAGAGCGTGAAGTTCAGGCCCGAGAGCGTGAAGTTCAGGCTCAAGAGCGTGAAGTTCAGGCTCAAGAGCGTGAAGTTCAGGCTCGAGAGCGTGAAGTTCAGGCCCGAGAGCGTGAAGTTCAGGCCCGAGAGCGTGAAGTTTCAGGCCCGAGAGCGTGAAGTTCAGGCTTGAGAGGGTGGAGTTCAGGCTTGAGAGCGTGGAGTTCAGGCCCGCGAGCGTGAAGTTCAGGCCCGAGAGCCTGAAGTTCAGGCCCGAGAGCCTGAAGTTCAGACCCGAGAGCATGAAATTCAGATCCGAGCGGGTGAAGTTCAGCCCCGGAGGCGTGGACGATTAGTAGTTCGGCGGACGTTCCGGAAGCACCGTCGCTTCCGCCAGCCGCGGCGCGTTGGCATCCTTCGCCGACAGCACCGGATCGTTGATCGGCCAGTCGATGCCGATGGCTGGATCGTTCCAAAGGATCGAACGGTCCGAAGGCGCGTCGTAGAGCGTCGTGCACTTGTAGACGAGATCGGAATCGTCTTCGAGCGCGCAGAAACCGTGGGCAAAGCCGGGCGGGATCCAGAGCATGCGTTTGTTCGCGTCGCTCAGCTCGAGGCCGAACCATTTGCCGAACGCGGGCGAGCCGCGGCGGATGTCGACCGCCACGTCGAAGATCGCGCCGCGCGTGCAGCGCACCAGTTTTCCCTGCGCGTTCGGCTCCTGGTAATGCAGGCCGCGCAGGACGCCGCGCGCGGAGCGCGAGTGGTTGTCCTGCACGAAGGCGTCGGTGATGCCGGCGTCGCGCAGGATGTCGGCGCGATACGTTTCCATGAAAAAACCGCGGTCGTCGCCGAAGACCTTCGGCTCGATGAGCAACACGCCCGGCAGGGTTGTTTCGCGAATGTGCAAGGGCGGGGATGATAGCAAGTAGCCGGCGCGTTCCGTGTCCCGTGGTCAATCAGGAGCGGGTCACCGACAACTGACCGCGACTTTGCGGTATTGTTTCCCTATGCGCGCGCCTTTCGCATTCACCTCGAACGCCGTTGCGAGCCAGGCATCGGACGCGTTGCGGGTCGTCGTCGTCAGCAGCGCGCCGCTGGTGCGCTCCGGACTTCGCACGATTCTCGGCGCATTCGATGACCTCGATCTGACGGAAGCCGATCCGACGCGGCTGCGTGTTCTGAACGCCGATGTGATGCTCTGCGACGGCGCCCTGCCCGACATTGATGAGAGGCTAAACGCCTCGGACGTCCCCGCGCTGGTGCTCGTCGTCGACGCCGCCGGCGCCGCGGACGCGCTCGCGTCCGGCGCGCGCGGCGTGCTCGCGCGGACGGCTGCACCGCGCCGCATGCACGCTGCTCTGCACGCGGTCGCGGAAGCGGAAATCGTCATCGACGACGCGTTCGCCGATCACCTGCTCCGGCAAACGCGCGCCGAGGTCGAGATGATCGAGCCGCTGACGGCGCGCGAGCGCGAAGTGCTGCGCCTCCTCGCCTCCGGCTTGACCAACAAGGAAATCGCGCAGCGCCTCGGCGTCACCGACCACACCATCAAGTTTCACGTGAACGGCATCCTCGGCAAGCTCGGCGCGGCCACGCGCACCGAGGCCGTGGTGGAAGCAGCGCGGCGCGGCATCATCGCGGTGTAGCGAATGACAGAGCAACTCACGCCGGACGCTGACGAGGCGACAGAACGGCGCGAGTGGCACCTCGCGGGCATCGTTTTCTTCGCTCTGATCGCGCTGGTCATCCTTTACGAAACCTTCGTCATCCTCGAGCCGTTTCTCGCGCCGATCATCCTCGGCGCGGTGCTGGTGACGGTGACGTTTCCGATCTACCGCCGCCTCCGCGAACGGATGCACGGCCACGCCAATCGCGCCGCCTCGGTGATGCTCGTTCTGATCACGTTCGTGATCCTGATCCCGGCGATCCTGATCATCGTTCTCCTCGTGCAGGAAGCCAATGTGGTCGTGAAGCATCTGCAGTCGGGTGACGCCGAGCGCGCGCTGCAACGTCTGGACATCAGCAATCGCATGCCGTGGATCAAGCGGATTGCGCCGAACTTCGATCCGGCCGCGATCAGTCCGGCGCACGTCATCGTTCCGGTCGTGCAGAAAGCGCCGGCGTGGGTGGCGCAGCATGGCGCGGCGGTCATCGGCGGCATCGCCGGCGTCGTGATCGGCATCGGACTTCTTCTCCTTTCCGCGTTCTTCTTTTATGTCGAAGGGGAGACGATCGTGGCCGAGGCCGAGACGCTGTCGCCGCTGCCGGCGAGGTACAACCGGCAGTTCGCGGAGAACTTTAAAGCCGTCGTCGACGCCACGTTTCGCGGGCAGGTGATCACCTCGGTGACGCAGGGGATCTTCATCGGAGTTGGTCTCGCGATCGCCGGAGTTCCCGGCGCGATCCTGTGGGGCGCGGTGGCGACGGTTCTGTCGCTGCTGCCGATCGTCGGCTCCGCGGCCGTCTGGATTCCTGCTGCGCTCTGGCTCTACATCACCGCGACGATGGGCGAGCGATCGTATTTCGGCGTGATCTTCCTGACGATCTGGGGCGTGATCATCGTCCCGATCATCGAGCACGTCATCCGGCCGTGGGCGATGAAAGGAAAGATGCAACTCCCCGCCATTCCGCTCCTGGTCTCGGTCCTCGGCGGAATGGAAGCCTTCGGTTTCGTCGGCCTCGTGGTCGGCCCGCTGGTGTTTTCGCTGCTGATGTCGATCATCGACATCTACAAGCAGTCATTCCGCATCCCGATCAGCGAAAGCGAGATCGCCTGAACCGCGACGCCGCTGATTGCAGCAGCCATAGCGCGCCGAGTGCCGCCATCGGCAGGATCAGCGGCTCGATCGAAAGCCGGTGCCGCCCTTCGACGTAATAAATGCTCTGGGCGCAGGAGACGAGGAAGGCCATCGCCGAGAGAAACCAGACGTCGAAGCGGCGGCAGACTGCCGCCCCGGCGATCCAGAGGAGCAGCAGCGCCATCCACCACATCACGTAAACGAGTTTCGCGGCCGGCGAATACAAGAGGCCCCACTGCGGCGAGAACCACCAGAAGTACGCGAGGCGGTTGCCGATACGGACGATGGCCGCGGCGGGATCGCGGCGGATGTACGTTTTCGCGTCGTCGAAGAAGATCCGGTCGCGCGTGAGCTCGTCCGTGCCACGGATTCGTTTCTGAAATTCGGGCGGCGCCTGAAAATGGATCGGCGTTCCCGAGCCGTCGATGGCGGAGCCGGTCGTATAGGGATTGTGGCCGAGCCAGAATACGAAGCCCGATCCGCTGCGGGTGAGTACGAAGTGGTGCAGCACGATGGCGTTGCGGATCGTCCACGGCGCGACGATGGCGAACGTCAACGCGATGACGGCAGCGCATCGCGCCAGGCGTGTTTTCAGCGCGTCGTTCGTTCGCCATGCGATCCACACCAGCGGCAGCAAAAACAGCAGGATCGTCGGCCGCGTCAGGACGCCGAGGCCGATGACGATGGCGGCAGCCAGTGCGCGCCGCAGTGTCGGAAGCTGGTGATAGCGGATGATCGCTCCGCCGGCGGCGACGAAGAAGAAGGTGTCGAACACGAGCGGATGCAGGATGCAGCTATAGCGGATGAAGCCGGGATGTACCGCCATCAACAGCGCCGCGACGACGCCAACATCCCCTCGGCCGCTGGCCAGTGTCGCGACGCGGCCGAGCAGCCATACGGTCGCTGACGCGACCAGCATCTGCAACAAAACCATGGCCATGAGGCTGTGGTTCGTGACCAGATACACGCCCGCCGCGATGAACGGATACATCGGCTCGGCATACGCCTGAGCCGTCAGCGGATCGTGCGGGTACGTGAAGGTGAACTGGTGATGCTCGACGAGGTTCGTGGCAATCTGCTCGGTCTCCCACACCTGCGGCGCGCGCAGCTCGCCCGTCGCCGCCGCGTAGGCCAGACGCAATGCGAAAGCGAGGACGGCGATGGCGATGAGCGCGCGTTGGGAGCGGAGCATGCGAATCGTTAGCCGCCCTTCATGATGATCGGTGGCTGTGACTTCTTGAGGTCGCGTACGAGACGGTCGAAGGCCGCGGTGTAGTCGTCGTGCGATTTCCATTTGCGGAAGTCGCCGATGTGGCGCTTGCGGCGGATGTCTGCCGCCCATGGCTGCTTCGACGTGAAGCCTTCCTCATCGATGGCGATCGGGAAGAGGACATCCTTCCCTTCTTTCTGCTCGCGCTCAATCGCCGATTCGACTTCCGTCTCCACCCAGTCGCTGTTGACGGAGTTGGCCGAGAGAATGATCACGAGTTTGTCGTGGATGCGGATCGACTCGTCGATGCGGGCTCGAAATCGATCGCCGATCTTCAGCTCCTCGGGTGCGAACCATGTGCGGATGTTTCTTCCTTGCAGGTCGTCGTAGAGGCGACGCGCGAATTCGTCATCTTTCGACGAGTAGCTGAGGAAGCAGGAGTAGTACTCGATCGCCTTGCCGACCAGTGACGCAGCGTATTGGATGAACTCCTCCGGGACTCCCGAGTTGCGCAAGAACGAATCCGGGAGACCGCCGGAGTCGAAGAACGTGTCGATACCGATTGAGTTCCCTGATGTGGTTGGGATCTCGTCAAGCCCGCGCGTACCTCTCAGAGACACGTGAGCGAAAGTGGTCTGAATGAGCGTCCGCGGTATGAAGATACTTTCATCCAGATTGCACCAGTGGAACCTTGAGCTGAAGATGCGTGCGCCGGTGAAGTCTGACCTTTGGAGTGTCGTGCCATGAAATGTAGATCCAAAAATCGTAGCGTCTTTGAAAGAACACTCCTCACAGGAGGCGGCTATCACAGTTAAGTCGGATAGATAGGCACCGGCGAAATTCGCTGCAGTCAAATGGAAAAGGCTAAGCGAATTACCCGTTAGATCCTCTCCTGAGAGGTCAGGTTTCTGGGTAGATGTCTTCCGCCACGCGTTCCACGCCTCCCTCCCCTCCTTCAATTTCGCTACATGCTCCGGATTCGCCATCCGCGAAGTCTACTGCCGTACGAAATTTGCCGTCGTTTGGTGCGTTTCGGCATCTAACCTTCGTAACCGTTGTCCGTCCAATACGTCGAATCGCATGAACGTGAAAGTTCTTCTCTCGTGCGCGGTAGCCATCGTGGCATTCGGGTGCTTCTCCGGGTATCGCTCGGAATCCGATGCGAAATCGCTGCGGGTGCGGCGGGGGACGTTTGCCAGCGACGTCGTCATCACCGGCGAGCTGCGGGCGGCGCGCGGGGAGGAGTTGGCGGTGCCGCGGCTGCCGCAGTGGCAGACTTCGATCAAGTGGATCGCGCAGGACGGCATCGAGACGAAGAAGGGCGATCGCATCGTCGAGCTCGACAACTCCACCTTCTCCACGAACCTCGACGCCAAGCGTCAAGCGGTAGCCCAGGCCGAGCAGCAGTTGCAGCAGAAAGAGGCGGAGTGGAAGGCCGACACGCTCGACAAGCAGCTCGACGTGGAGCGGAAGCGTTCCGATTACGACAAGGCCAAGCTCGATGCCGTGGTGCCGAAGGAGATTCTTTCGCAGCGCGACTTCAACGACCGGCAGATCAAATTCAAACGCGCCGAGGTCGAGTTGGCGAAGGCCGTGGACGTGCTGAAATCGCAGCGGACCTCCGTGAAGTCCGATCGCGACAACCTTCTGCTCAGTTTGCAGAAAGCGCAGCGCGAGCTCGGCATCGCCGAGAAAGCCATCGACGAGTTGATCCTGCGCGCGCCGCATGACGGCATCGTGGTCATGCGCGATCATCCGTGGGAAGGGCGCCGCCTGCAGGAAGGCGACAGCGTTTTCGTCGGCATGCCGCTGGCGCAGTTTCCGGAGATGTCGTCGCTGCAGGTCGAAGCCGATTTACCCGACGTCGACGATGGCCGGATTGGCGCCGGGATGCCGGCCGCGATCGTGCTCGATGCCTATCCGAACATGGTCTTTCCCGGCCGCGTTCGCGCCATTTCCGCGGTGGCGCAGGAGAGCAGCCGCACGTCGTTGCGCCGCGCCTTCCGCGTGATCGTCGCGCTCGATCGCCTCGACGCCGCGCGCATGCGTCCCGGACTCTCGGCGCGCGTGGTCGTGCATGCCATGCGTCAGCCGAATGCGCTGCTGGTGTCGCGCGCCGCCATCGATTTTTCGGGCAAGAAGCCGCGCGCGTATCGCGCGGACGGCAAGCTGGTCGACGTCGTCCTCGGCGCGTGCAACGCGCAAGAGTGCACGGTGAAGAGCGGATTGAACGAAGGGGAGACGCTGGGGCATGCGTAGCAAATCGTTGCTGGCCATCGGCATCGCCATCGCCGCCGTGCTCGCGGGCGCGGGGTGGACGCGCAACAAACTCGCGGCCGATCGTCAGGGCGACTGGGTGCGCGTCACGACCGGCGATCTCGTCACCGGCATCGACGTCACCGGCACACTGGCCGCCGTCGATTCGGGCAGCTTCGGTCCGCCGCAGGTCAACGACGTGTGGGACTTCAAGATCTCGATGATTGCCCCAGAGGGCACCGACGTGAAAGTCGGCCGCCCGGTCCTCGGCTTCGATACGACCGAATTGCAGAAACGGCTCGATGAGAAGAGTGCCGAGAGCGAGCAGGCGCGCAAGGAGATCGAGAAAGCGCGTGCCGATCTGGCGCTTCGACGGGAAGACGAGAAGCTCAAGCTGGCCGATGCCGAGGGGCGTCTGCGCAAGGCAGAGTTGAAGCTGCAGGGGCCGTCGGAAATCGTCAGCATCAAAGACCGCAAGCAGGTCGAGCTCGATTTCGGACTGGCGAAGCAGGAGACGGAGTCGATCCGGCAGCGCATCGCATCGTTCGAAAAAGCGGCCGCGGCGCAGATCGCGCTGCTGACCAGCAAGCAGCAGACGGCGCAGGCGGTGGTGACGTCGACGCAGAATTCGATCAAGGCCATGACCATCCTCGCGCCGCGCAACGGCACGATCGTTTATGTGACGAACTGGCGCGGCGACAAGAAGAAGGTCGGCGACAGTTGCTGGCGTATGGAGCGCGTGCTCGAGATTCCCGACCTGGCGCGGATGATGGCCAAGGGCGAAGTCGACGAAGCCGATGCGGGCAAGGTCGCGGTCGGCCAGCGCGTGATTTTCAATCTCGACGCGCATCCCGACGAGGAATTCGCCGGCACGATCAAGGAAGCGTCGCGCACGGTGGCGCAACAGCAGGGGACGAAGGATCCGATCAAGGTCCTCAAGGTCAACATCGTCCTCGACCGCACCGATCCGGCCAAGATGCGCCCCGGCATGCGCTTCCACGGCACGGTGGAGCTCGGCCGCGCGAAGAGCGCGCTGCTGATTCCGCGCAACGCGGTCTTCGTCACCGATCGCGGTCCGGTCGCGTACCGCCGCGGCACGTTTTCAGTCACCGCGATTCCGCTGAAGCTCGGACGCGAGAATGAAAAGTCGGTGGAAGTGCTCAGCGGATTGACCGCCAGCGACCGCGTTCTCGTTCCGAAGAGCGCGGATAAGGAATCGCAGAAGTCGTGAGGCGGCCTGCGCATGCTTGAGCGACTCGTGGCGCATTTCGCGAAGCTTTGGAGTGCGGTGGCGAGCGAGCCACCGCTTTGGGAGGGAGGTGGAAGGGAACGATCGCGCAGACGTCACACGCTGCGAGGGTTCACGATTCCTCCGCCCTCCCAAAGCGGTGGCCCTGCCACCGCACTCCAAAGTGCTTCGCACGAAAGGGTCGCGTACGTGTGGTGCCTGTTCGCGATCTTTCTGCTCGCCGGTTGCCATCAAGCCAGCGACGTCCCCACCTTTCACGTCGAAGCCGTGCGTTTCGCGCGGCGGGTTACCGCGGACGGCAATTTAAAGTCGACGAAGGCCACGCCGCTCTCCGCGCCGCATGACGCGCCGGGTCAACTCAAGATCGCCTGGATCGTTCCCGATGGCGCGGTGCTGAAAAAAGACGAAGTCGTCGTCCGCTTCGATCCGACCGATTTCGAAACGCAGTTGCAGGCCGGACGCGAGGATCACGACACTGCCGGCAACAAGCTGTTCAAGACCGACAGCGAGGCGTCGACGACACGCACGAACCTCCGGCGCGATGCGCGCCAGGCCACCGATGAGTTGCTGGCCGCGCGGCAGTTCAAGTTCGACGACGCCGAAATCTTCTCGCGCTACCAGCGCGTCGAATCGGAGATCGACCAAACGCTGGCCGGCCACAAGAAAGAACACGCGGAAGGGGTCCTCGGCGTTCGCGCCAAACTCTCCGCAGCCGATCGCGACATCGTCAACATCGAGCAGCGCAAGGCTGACCTCAAGATCCGCAACGCCGAGCAGGGGCTGCACTCGCTGGAGATGCGCGCGCCGTACGACGGCATCCTCGTTCTGCAGCACGACTGGCGCGGCGACGTCGTGCGCGTCGGGGACACGGTCTGGCCGGGCAGTCCGATCGGCGAGATTCCTGATCTCAATTCGATGAAAGCCGAAGTCTTCGTGCTGGAGGCGGATGCCGCGGGGCTGGCGGTCGGCGAGAAGGCCACGCTGACAATCGAAGGGAAGCCGGGCTCGATCATCACCGGTAAGATTTCGCAGGTCGACAAGCTGGCACGGCCGCGCTTTCCGCGCGTGCCGGTGCAGTATTTCGGCGCCACGATCACGCTCGATCACACCGATCCGTCGCTGATGAAGCCGGGCGCCCGCGTGCGCGCCGTGCTCGACGTCGAGAACCGCGACGGCGCCTTCTCCATCCCGCGCCAGGCCATCTTCGAAAAGCAGGGAAAGAAACTCGTCTACCGCAAACACGGCGACAAGTTCGACGCGGTGGCGATCGAGATCGGCTCGTCGTCGGCGGGCCGCGTCGTTGTGACGAAGGGCCTCGCCAAAGGCGACGAGATCGCGTTGCGCGATCCCACCGAGGAAAAAGATGCGTAGCTCGTCGTCATCATCATGACCACGCCCGAAACCTTCACCACCGCGCTGCAGAATCTGGCCACGCACAAGCTGCGCACGGCGCTGACGATGCTCGGGATGATCTTCGGCGTCGGCGCGGTCATCGCCATGCTGTCGATCGGCGCCGGCGGCGAAAAGAAAGCGCTCGAGGCGATCGGACGCCTCGGGCTTCGCAACGTCATCGTTCGGGCGAAGACGGTGAAGCCGGAGGAGCGCGCCGAGCTGCGCAAGAAATCGCTCGGCGTTTCGTTGCGCGATGGTGAGGCCATCAACGAAGCCGTGCCGCGCGTGGAGATGGTCCTGCCGCGCGTCGAAGTGAAGCCGTACAAGATCATCGCGCCCGGCGCGAAAACGAAGGGAAAAGTCCTCGGCGTTTCCTGGCGCTATCCGAAAGTCGCTACGGTATCGCTCGCGGACGGGCGCATGTTCGACCAGCGCGACGAGCAGGAGTACGCGCAGGTCTGCGTCATCGGCCAGGAAGTGCGGCGCAGTTTGTTCGGATATGGCCCCGCCATCGGCAAGCACCTCAAGGTCAATGACGTCTGGCTGGAAGTGATCGGACTTTTCGCCGGCGAAGAACCGGGAAGCGCGTCGTCAAAGGACGTTCCGGTCGCCTCGAACGCGCAGGAGATCTGGATTCCCGTCTCGACGGCGATGCGGAAGTTCGACCGCGATCCGCTCGATGCGCCGGTCGACGAGCTGCTCGTGCAGGTGCAGGACGGCGTTTCCACGCGCGACGCCGCAACGCTGATCCGGCCGCTGCTGGAGCGGCTGCACGGCGGCGCGGACGACTACGAAATCGTCGTCCCCGAGGCGCTGCTCGAACAGAGCCGGCAGACGCAGAGGATTTTCTCGATCGTGATGGGATCGATCGCCGGCATCTCGCTCCTCGTCGGCGGCATCGGCATCATGAACATCATGCTGGCCTCGGTGCTCGAGCGCACGCGCGAGATCGGCATCCGAAGAGCCATCGGCGCGCGCAAGCAGGACATCAAAGCGCAGTTCGTGATCGAGTCGTTCACCATCAGCCTGATCGGCGGCGTCTCCGGCATCATCATCGGCGTGATCCTGGCCAAGCTCGTCGCCGCATACGCCGGATGGCCGACCGTGATCACGATCGGATCGCTACTGCTGTCGTGCGGCGTGTCGATTACCGTCGGGCTGGTGTCAGGGATCTATCCGGCGGCGAGGGCCTCGGAGCTGAATCCGATCGAAGCGCTTCGGTACGAGTAGCTGAGGCGCACCGGCATGCGTGATTGCCCGCACTGACGATGTCGATCCTGGAAGGAATTATGGGAGGCCTTGGCGTTTTCTCAGGCGTCCTTCCATAAGGGATTTTATCTCGCGCACTTCCTCACGAAGTTTCTCGAGAGCACGGTGTGTCAGGCGTTGCGGTAACCGGAACCGCGCCGTCTGCCGCGCAATCGGAAAAGGAGAAGAAATGAAGAAACGTGTGCAGTTTCTGGCAATGGTTGCGGCGTTTGCATGGATTGCCGTCAATGCGTTCGCGCAAACCGAGAGCGTGGCGGTATCTTCGCGGTCGGCTCTTTCAGCAGCGCTCGTAGGCTCCACTATCGATGTGGACGGCGATGTTGCCGCCGCGCGGCAGGTGACGCCCGGTGGCGAAGTCATTTGGAAGAAGGTTCGCGAGAGCATCGACAACGCCGGTCACCGGCACGTCTTCGCGCGCCAGTATCTCCGTCTGCCGGGTGGCGACGTGGAGATCTTCGGATCGGAAATCGGCATGCACTACGGCGCCGACGGCAAACTTTCCGCGGCCCTCGGCACACAATTCCGTAGCTTCCATATCGCGAACAAACTGCGTCTGAGTTCCAGTGACGTCCAGCAAGTGGCTGCCGCCAAACTGACCGGCGGGCTGTCGAAGCGTTCGCTCGGGCGAGCCATGCTTCCAAGCGCGCAGGTCACTGGCCACAAGCCAGCCGTTCTGCTCGCGATCCCCTCGGGCAACGACCTGCGGTTCGCGTATCAGGTGGCGGTGAGTGATGAGAATGGCCGGTCCATCGAGACGCTCATTGACGCGGACTCCGAGGCGATTCTGCACGCCAGCGACAGCGCGCAGTTCGGCAACTGCGGCCCCTCCTTGCCGAAAACCATGGTCGGTGCTTTTGGGACGCCGCAGCGAAGTGACGTCCCGCATCCCGCGTATCAGAACCCGTACCTCGGGCGCGGCCTTGCGGCCAACGCGACCTCGGAGCGCGGAACGGATTTCCCGTACGAGGCTTTCGTCCCGGGATACTGGAACACTTCGCCGGACATGTATATCTTTCAGGAGATCCCGCCATACACGAATCTGGGCTTCCGTTGCGACTCGACGCGGCTGGAATACCCGGGCTACACCCTCTTCCCGGTGAAGGCGGATAGCGGATATGCGCAGGCCTGGGGTTATGGCCGTTTCGACGACTACGATCCCACTGGCGGCGGCTGGCATGGGTCGGCGGCCGGGGATGCGCTCCACAAGACTTGGCAAACGGTTTCCGCGTTCAGCGATCTGGGACGGCACGGATTTGACGGTTACTGGGGTCCGATGCAGGTGGTCATCGATGCCTCAATGATCTCGTTTCCTGATTCGACTGCATACTTCTGGAACACATCTGCCACGACCCAGAACCCCGGCGGTCCGACGGTTTACATCACCACACCGCCCTATAACTCAACTCTTTATTATTCGAGTGCCTCCCTGGATCAGATCGCGCACGAATGGGGCCACGGCGTGATCAATTCGACCGCCGGTTTCTCGACTACGACCTGCGTGCCCCATACGCCCTGTGTCGGAACCCAGCTCAGCGAAGGTTTCGCGGACGTCTTCGGGCAATTGGTGGAGAAGATGTACGAGCCGTTGGGCAGCGGCCCAGAGACATCGAGCGATTGGGACCTTGCCGAGGACGTGTCGAAAATTGGTCAGTACGCATTCTCCGGTAACCGTGACGATGGGAGCGGCCACTACTACGGCAACTTTCCGATGTTCGACAACAAGCTGCATCGCCTTGACGGCGCCGATCCGGCGAACGATCACGATCGCGGCAACATGCTGAACGTCGTCTACTACCTTCTGTCCGAAGGTGGTGCGAATCCCGCGTGCACCCGGCTGTACAACTGCGGTACCACGGTACCGACGGGGCTCGGATCGTATGGGGCAGGGAAGCTCCTGTTCGATACGCTGCAGTTCTACCTGCCGTCGACCACGACCTGGGACACGCTTCCGAACTACGCAAACTTTGCGACGTTCGATCTGTATAGCCGTTGCAGCGCAACGCCGAAGTACGACGCGGCGGACAAGCAGGAATCCGTCCGCAAGGCGTTCGAGGCGATTGGATACGCAACAACGAACGCGAACCGGACCTGTCCGTAACGCTCGAGTATTGGCTGCTGCGCGAAAACCGCGCAGCAGCCAATCCGTACCTAACTTCTCGAACGCGCCGGCGTCCAAGTCGGCGAGGAGGAGTTATGAAGCTGATCCGCGTAGTTGCCGTCGTCGCTGTTGCCGCCGTGTCGCTGGCCATGCTTCCGAGTGTGCAGGCGCTTCCGTACTTCGGCATCGATTGGCCGGCCGCACCGCCGGCGCCGCCCACACCGCCTGCTCCTCCCGCGCCGGCGATGGCGTCGATGTACGTCGTCGCGCCGGCGGTTCCTACGCCGCCCGCGCCTCCCGCCCCTCCCGCGCCCGCGAGGCCCTCGGCGTACGTGCCCGCGCCTCCTGCCGTTCCCGCTCCTCCGACGCCGCCAGAGCCGTGGACTTACGAACGCGATGACGACGGCGACAAGTACGTCCTCTCCGCCGGCGACATGAACGTCATCAACGGTGATGGCGACACGGACGTGTACGACATGCGCCGCGCGTACGGCCGCCGCTTCTTCTGGTTCCGTCACGACGGTCAGGCATATGTTGTCCGCGACTCAGCATCGCTCGACGTTCTCACCGATCTCTATCGTCCGCAGAGCGACCTCGGACGCGAGCAAGGCGCACTCGGGCGGAAGCAGGGCGAACTCGGGCGCAGGCAGGGCGAGCTCGGACGCCGCCAGGGAGAGATCGGCCGCGAGCAGGCACGCCTCGGCATCGAAGAAGCGCGCCTGGCCCTGCGCTTTAACGATGACGACGATCCGACGGTTCAGTCGCGCCGCCGCGAGCTCGAACGCCGTCAGCGCGAGCTGTCGCGCAAGCAGGACGACCTCGGCCAGCAGCAGTCGGCGCTCGGCCGCGAGCAGTCCAAACTCGGCGAAGAGCAATCGCGCCTCGGCGATCGCCAGACAAAGTTGAGCCGCGAGATCGAACGCAAACTCCAGCCGATGCTCGATGACCTGATCCGCAAAGGCATCGCGGAAAAAACACATTGATATAGTCAGTGGATTAGTGATTAGTGATTCGTAGATTAGGAGGCAGAGTCTCCTGATTTCCTCATCCACTAATCTACTAATCCACGAATCACTGTCTCCGAGGTGCTCACACTTATGCTCGTTCGCCGCGTCACGATTGCTGTCCTTCTCATCGCCGCGTCCGCGGCAGCCGCTGGGTTCCCGCCGATCAATTACCGGCATCGCACGCTTCCGAACGGGCTCGAGGTCTACTCGATCGAGGACCACGCCACGCCGACGGTTGCGATCAACGTCTGGTATCGCGTCGGCTCGAAGAACGATCCCGAGGGGCGGAGCGGGTTCGCGCATCTCTTCGAGCACATCATGTTCAAGGCTACGGCGCACATGAAGTCCGAGATGATGGACCGGTTGACGGAAGACGTCGGCGGCATGAACAACGCGTACACGCATCCCGACCGGACCGTTTACTACGAGGTCGTCCCGTCGAACTACCTGCAGACGCTGCTGTGGGCGGAAGGAGAGCGGATGGGATCGCTCACCGTCGATGAAGCGAACTTCAAGTCCGAGCGCGACGTCGTCAAGGAGGAGTACCGCTTCCGCGTCCTCGCGCCGTCGTACGGCCGTTTCAACAACGCGCTGTCGAAGGATTCGTACGCGGTGCATCCGTACAAGCGGCCTGGCATCGGCTCGATCGAAAATCTCGATGCGTCGACGCTTTCTGATGTACAGGCGTTTCATTCGACTTACTACCGCCCCGACAACGCGGTGCTGATCGTCGCCGGCGATCTCGATCCGAAGCAGTTCGATGCCTGGGTCGATCGTTACCTCGGCGCGGTGCCGAAGCCGTCCACGGCGATTCCGCACGTCACGGTCAAAGAGCCGGCGCGTACGGAAGAGAAGCATTTCGACGAACATGGCGCGAACGTGCCGCTGCCCGCGGTCGGCCTGACCTGGCTGATTCCGCCGGCGCAGAACGACGACACCGAGGCGCTGCAAGTCGCGTCGACGATTTTGTCGGAGGGGGATTCGTCGCGGTTGTATCAGGCGCTCGTCTACAAAAAGCAGCTCGCGCAACGGGCCAGCTCGAACGCCGACACGCGCGAAGACACGGGCCTCTTCACCGTCACCGCGGTCATGGCCAGCGGCAAGAAGACGGAGGACGGCATCGCCGCGCTGCGCCAGGAAGTCGACGCGCTCGGCGCGAAACCGGTCGGCGCGGCGGAGTTGGAGAAGGCGAAGAACCTGATCATCACCGGCGCATTGCGCGAGCGCGAAACGAACGACGGCAAAGCCGGCGCGCTCGGCGAAGCGATCACGCAGTTCCACGATCCGGCGTATGTGAATCGAGGTCTTGAGCGATTGCAGGCCGTGACGGCCGCCGACGTCCAGCGCGTCGTGAAGAAGTATCTGATCGATGCGAAAGCAGTCGTGATCACATACACGCAGGAGGCGAAATGAAGACGACGCTGATCACCGCCGCCGCATTGAGCCTCGCGCTGCTCCCTGCGTTCGCGCAGGTCGAAACGACGCCGCCTACGCCCTCCGCGCCGCGGCAGTTGCAGATCCCGAAGCCGGCCGAGAAGACGCTCGCCAACGGTTTACGCGTCATCGTGATCGAGAAAAAAGGCGTGCCGCTAGTCGCGGCGCGGCTGCTCATCAAGAACGGCGGCGAAGCCGATCCCGCCAATCTGCCGGGCCTCGCCGACACGACTGCGTCGCTGCTAACCAAAGGCACGGCCACGAAGTCGGCCGAGGAGATCGCGCGCGGCATCGAAGCACTCGGTGCGACGCTCGACACCAGCGCCGGATGGGATGAATCGTCGGCCGACGTCAGCGTGATGTCGTCGAAACTTCCGCAGGCGCTCGGATTTCTCGCCGACGTGGTGCGCCATCCGACGTTCAAGCAGGAGGAGATCGATCGTCTGCGCCAGCAGAACATCGACGCGCTTTCGGTGGCGATGAAGCAGCCCGGCCGCCTGGCCAGCTTCGTCATGACGCACGCGATCTTCGGCAACAGTCCCTACGGCCACAACCTCGGCGGCACGCCGCAGTCGCTCGCCGCGATCAAGCGCGACGACATTGTCGCCTTCCATCGCAACTACTACCGCCCCGACAACGCCATTCTCGTGCTCGGCGGCGACATCACGCCGGCCAAGGCGTTCGCAACGGCGCAGGAACTTTTCGGCGGATGGAAAGCCGCGGCGGATTCGCATCCGGCACCGCTCGCGTCGACGAAGGAGTTCCCGTCGCCGCATGTGATCGTGGTCGACATGCCTGCTGCCGGTCAGGCCGCAGTCGTCGCCGGACGTCCCGGACTTCGCCGCGCCGATCCCGCCTATCACCTCTCGCTCGTCACGAACTCGATCCTCGGCGGCGGCTATTCGTCGCGTCTGAACGAAGAGATTCGCATCAAGCGCGGACTCAGTTACGGCGCCGGCAGCTCATTCGATCTGCGCCGCGACGTCGGTCCATTTACCGCGACCGTGCAGACGAAAAACGAATCGGCCGGCGAGGTTGCGGGACTGGTCGTCGACGAGTTGAACAAACTCGGAACGACGCCGGTCGAAGACGCCGAGCTCGGCCCGCGCAAGGCCGTTCTCATCGGCGGCTTCGGGCGCCAGCTCGAAACGAACGAGGGCCTCGTCGGCCGCATCGGAACACTCGCGCTGTACGGACTGAGTCTCGACGAGATCAATCGCTACATCAGCGGAGTGCAGGCCATCACCGCTGCCGACATCCAGAAGTTCGCGGCGGCGCATCTGGCCGCGAATGACGCCAGCATCGTCATCGTCGGCGATGCGAAGAAGTTCTTGCCGGCACTGCAGCAGCGATTCAAGAATGTCGAAGTGATTCCGATCGACGAGCTGGATGTGAATTCGGCTACGTTGCGAAAGGCGAAGTAACTGCGCCGCTATCTCTGGATCAGCCTCGCGCTGGCCGGGACGTTCCTGGCCTGCTTCGGCATCGCCGAGGCCCTCGGCGTGCCATTGCTCACCGATCCGATGCCGGCGTTGAAAGCCGCCGGTCCGCTCGCGGGAGTCATCGGCGTCGCGCTGCTCATCGCGGACGTCGTCCTGCCCGTGCCGTCGAGTCTCGTCATGATCGCGCACGGCGCACTCTTTGGAGTCTGGACCGGCACGCTGCTGTCGCTGGTCGGATCGGTCGGCTGTTCGCTGGCCGGCTTCGCGATGGGGCGCGCCGGACGCGATACCGTTCGCCGCTTCGTCAGCGACGCCGAGTACGCGCGCGCGTCGCGTCTGCTCGACCGATGGGGCATGGCCGGAATCGTGGCTACGCGGCCGGTGCCGATCCTGGCCGAGGTCATGTCGATCATCGCCGGGACGACGCCGGTGATGAGCTGGTGGCAGATCACGATCTCCTCGATCGCCGGCTGCCTTCCACCCGCCATTGCTTACGCCGTGGCCGGGCACATGGCCACGAAAACGATCGGCGCGATCTGGGTCTTCTCCGCGCTGATGTTGTTATCCGCCACGATGTGGTGGTTCGACCGGGACGGTAAGCAGCAAGCGGCGCGATAGAGATTTCGCCGGCCGGTGGGTCGGGATTTCGCGCGCTGGCGGCTCTCCTAGGTACATGCGATCAGATCAGACGCCTGACGCTCTCGGCTTCACGGCCGGCGCGGAAGGAGCTCCATTCGGCGCAGGCGTGATTCACGCTTACCTCGCGGCCGACCGCCAAGCCCCGCTGGTCGTGGCCGGGATTTCGGTCGGCGCCATCACCGCCGCGGCCATGCAGCGCGCGTACGCCGAGCTGCGAAAATGCCCGAACGACGCGGGAGCCCGCGAATCGGGGCGTTGGGCCTGGTTTCGCACGTATCTGAGCACCCTGACCCGCCGGCCCTTCGCATTTCTCTGGGATGCCATCCCCGATCAGTCGGATTTCTTCACCAACCGGCCGCCGGTGCGCGATACATCGCCGCCGCCGACCAACGATCCCGATGCGGCGATGCGGTTGCGCGCGACGGAAGCGGAGTCGCGGCAGGCGCGCTTCCTCCTCACGAAACTCAGCAACTGGATCGGCGGTCTGCGTCTGAAGGTCGGCGAGGTAGCCGAAGCGGCCGTTCGCTATGTACGCTTCAAGGAGCGGTATGGCGGCTTGACTCCCTGGCTGGCGCTGCGTGCGCTCTTCGCGGCGATCCGCATTTTCAAGACCATCGCCGTACACGTGGCTCTGAGTCCGGCCTGGGTGATCGAGTCGCAGTTTCTGGAGGACAAGAACCTCGCCCGCGGCGACGACACGGCGCAGATGTCCAAGCTCCCGCGGCCGCTCTTCGGTTTTCTCACCTGGTCGGCCGCGCTCTGCTACTCGCTCTCGCGCGTCGTCCTGTTCGTGGCGCTGCTGGCGCTGATCGTGATTCTGGTCCCTCCGGCATGGTGGCCGTATCCGGTGCCGTCTCAGGTGATCGTATTCGCGCAGTGGCCGGGGACGTGGGTCGCCGTATTTCTGCTGGGCATCGTGCCGCAGGTCATCGTCGTGCTCTGGCTCGTCCGCGCAGAGCCCATCGTGAAAGCCTTCGACTGGCTCCTCGGCATCGCTCTGCAGAAACTGGACATCCACAACTCGTTCATCCATCCGTATGCGCTCTCGCGTGAGCTTCACCGGCTTTTCGGCGATGCGCTCGTGAACAACGACGACACCGAGCCGAGGCTGCTCGTGGTGGCCGCGCCGCTGCAGATCCTCTTTCAGAAATTGAAGAAGGGGGAGACGGGCAAACAACCTCGGCCGCAGATCGCGGCGCAGCTCTGGGCGGAGAAGGCGCCGCTGGCAAGAGCGCTCCGCGCCGCCATGAGCATTCCGGTCCTGCTGCCGCCGGTACCTGTCGCAGCCTCGGAAGCAGCGCAGTGGATTTCCCGCGACACGCTGGAGGCCGATCTCGACATCATCGACGGCGCGTCGATCCGGGAAAATCCGATTCCGGCGATGTTCACGTTCTTCCGGCGAAGCACGGCCGGCCGCGCCATCGCTCGGCGCCTGGAGACCGCCAGCGCGCACGACGCGCGCATTCACGTGGTCTATTCGGTTCCGTCGGAAGCAAACGCGAATCCCGCACCGCTGAAAGACGACGATCTCAACATCGTGACGATCGCTCAGCTCAGCCGGCGGCTGGCGCGCCGGCGCGATACGGGGTTGGAGATCGATCAGGCCAACTTCATCAGCCGGATCGAGCGGGTAGCTCCGAAGAGTGGAACCGACGACGATCGCGCAGCCATCTTTGCCGATGCCATCGCGCCCGAGCGCGACATCACCTTTGCGAACACGCTCAGTCCGACGCGCGACGAAATGCTGGCGGTGGTCGCCCACGGTTGCCGCCAGACGCTGGAGCGCCTGTATTCCGGGACGACTGCGGTACCGCTCACGGGCGGCGGCACTGTTCCCTGCGCCACGCTGATCCGTGCGCTGGCTCCGGAGCGCGCCGGCATCGCCGGCTCCGATACGTTTCCCGGACTTCCCGAGGTTTGCGGGAAGTGCACGGGCAATCTCAATCTTAACCGCGTCATCCCGCCGCCCACGCCGCCGGTCATCGACGCCGATTCGCCACTCATCTCTTGCGATCCGCAACGGATCGTCCTGATCACCAGCGGCGGCGTTTTCCGAGGCGCGTTTCACATCGGCATGATCGCCGCGCTGCGCGCCGCGAACATCAAGCCTGACCTCATCGTCGGCGCGTCGGTTGGAACGCTGATGGGGGCCGCCTTCGGACGGATGTTCGATCCGAACGATCCGCAGGGCTACCGGCGCATCCTGGCGGAGATGGTCGAGCTCTTTGTCTGCGTGGATAAAAAGGTGGCCCTTACGCGGACGCTGAAATCCGCGGCGCGCGAACTGGGCATCCGCGGCCGCAAGATCGATCTCTCACCGCACGAGTTGCGATCGCTGGTGCGCGGCGGCACACGGGCCGATCCCGGATACGCCGCGATCGGTGCGCCACCGGTGCTGGTCGACGCCATCTCTGATCTCTTCATCATTCCGTATGCGAAGACGCGCGAGATCGCGGCCCGCTTCGTGGCCGGCGACGTCAGCGGCGCCACGGCCTCGTTTCTGACCGCGCTCAAGGAGCACTCGCTGCGCGGCCTGGAGGTGGAGCGCTTCGTCATCGGTACGGCGCTGCTCGAGCCGGCGATCCGCAAGCTCCTCGGCCTCACCGATTCCCTCTCGTCCGCGCGTCAGCCCTTCCGGCAGTTCGGAATCGATTTCTACGCCACAGCCACCAACATCGGCAAAGAGTCGCCGGTGCTCCTCGGCGAGGGGAGTCTCACGGCCGACCGCACTTTCTCGTTCGTCAAGGCGGCGTTGGCGTCAAGCGCCTTCCCCGCCGTCTTCAGCACCGTGCCCGCAAGCGAAATCCTTCCCGGCGCCGGACGCGACGACGTCCACTACGGCGACGGCGGGATGTTCGACAATCTGCCGTTCTTCCCGGCCATTCGCCTGCTCACGGCGGCCCAGATCGAGCAGAAGCGGCGCCATCTTTGGTCCGATTCGATCCAGGAGTTCCGGAGACGGTTCGAGAATCCCGATCTCCTTCTCGTCGGCGCGCTCAACGTGAATCCTGAAGAAGACATGCGCGCCAATCGTCGCTACAAGACCATTCTCCAGGTAGCCTCGCGCGCTCCCGCTCTCAAGGAAAACGTCAAGATCCGCGCCTTTGAGAAAGCAGCCCGGATCGTCGACTCGCAGATGCGCCGCATCCTCAGCGACGAAAAGGGAGCGGTGCGCGCCGACTTTCTCGATCGCGTCGTTAACGCTGCGATTCTCTCCGTTTTCCCCAGCAGCCGCGAGCATCTGAACAGGACCTTTGCCTTCTGCGCCTCGACCGGTCTGGTCAAGGAGCGCGTGCACCGTTCCATCGCCGACGGCTGCTTTCGCACGTTCGGCACGCTAACCACGCCCAACTCCGATTCCGATCTCACCGGCAAGGCGTTGCGCGGCCTGAGAGCGAAAGGACGGGTTCCCGCGGTGGCCCGCCTCGATGGGGAACCGCCCAGCCGCAAGAGCGGCATTTGTCCCTTCTACCTGGTCGGTGGCGCGCCGCTCCCCTGTCCATTCTTTGAGATCGCGGAGAAATCGCTTTACCTGACGTGCCGACGCGACCCGGCCCACCGGCAAACGCCAAACGTTAGCGGGCGGCCGTAGAGCGCAGACCGCGCCCCGTAGTCAGGTAGACCGCGAACGATCCCAGCCAGTGTCCGCCTTCGTAGTGCTCGCCGGTGACCGAGGTAAGTCCGGCATTGCGATGCGCGGTGGCGATTTTTCGCAAGGCCGCGATGCGCGGATCGCTCTTCGGCAATCCTGACGCGATTCCCTCGATCATCCACGCGCGGCTGAGATTCAATCCATCGAGATGCGCGAGCTTCGGATCGCTCGGATCGACGACGACCTCGGGGCGCAACGAATCAAACTTTGGCAGGAAGGCCGTGAGCCACGCCGCATACTCCTTCGCCGGCAGCACGCGCCGCACCGCATCCGCCTCGGCGATGCACGGGGAGAGGAAGTCTTCTCCCGACGGCTCGTAGGCGAGCGGACACGCTTTGTCGTTCGCGTAGAAGCGCTTCGCGGCATCGCGCGCGAGTTGTTTCAGGGCCGCATCGTTGGTCGAGTCGATGATGAGCCCGAGCGCGAACGCGGTCTGACTGTGCTCGCCCGACCGCACCGGATGCGACAACTTCGGCAGCCACGTCGCCAGCCGTTCATTCGCCGCCTGCTCGAGTGGACGCAGATTCGCCGACAACTCGCGTCCAAGCGGATCGTCCCATTCGCGCAGTTCGGCCGCGAGCTGCAACAGCCACGCGAGCCCGTATGGCCGCTCGAAACTGGCCCGCCCATCGCCGCGCAGGTACGCGGCCTCTTTCCCGACGTTGTCCGCCGTCAAGCTCTGCGCCAGCGCCGCACGCGCAGTGGACGCGAACGATGCATCGGGAAACGTCCGCGCCAATCGCGCCAGAAGCCAATGCCCATGCACGGACGAATGCCAGTCATAGCACCCATAAAACGCCGGCGTCAGCGCCCGCGGCGGCGCGACGTCCGCATCGCTGTTCAAGTTGTGCGCGATCTTGTTCGGATACTCCTTGTGCACGCACGCCAGCGCGAGGTTCGCAAAGCGCTCCGCCGCTTTCGAATCGAATTCGGCGGCGTGAAGGGTGGTGGCGAGAAGGAGAAGGATGACGAATACGGCGTGTTTCATCACCGGAATCTAGCATCTCGTAGCAGCCAATGTGGCACAGACACTCTTGTCTGTGCTGGTGAGGCTCGGGACGGCTGAGAAGATCAACCGGCACGTGCGCATTCGCTGATTCTCTAGATCAGCCGCTGCAATCCGCCAAAGCACAGACAAGAGCGTCTGTGCCACATTGCTCCCTCAATGATGCATGTGCATCAGGATGTAGCCGACCAGCGCCAGCGCGATGAAGACGATCACGATGATGGTGATCATCGTCGAGTGTGAGGAGCCGCTCGTGGCGGTGTGCTCGTAGACGACTTTGCGCGAGACGCGTTCGTCGTCGTCAGGTGGAAGGTTTGACATGCTCGGGTTCGGCAGCAAGTGAAGTGCCACCAAGCCGAGTCGACGTCAACGCAAAGATCGGGATGGCGAAACAGCTCACCGCGGCGGCGATCAGAAACGCCTTGCCGAGGCCATAGCGCTGTCCGATCGCGCCGATGCCGAACGAGCCGAGGCCGATGCCGGTGTCGAAGGCCCAGACGATCGAGCCGAATGTCCGCGCGCGGCGGGCTGGATCGGTGCTGCCTAGGATGATCGTCACGAAGGCGGGATAGACGGCGCCGAAGCCGATGCCGAAGAGCGTGGCGGAGGCGATCATCTCCCACCGCGTGTGCGCGATGCCGAGCCAGCCGAATGCCACCGGCACCAGCACCAGACCGGGGTAAAGCATCCACTTCGGTCCCATCCTGTCGCCGAGGTGCGAGAAGCAGACGCGGAAGAGCACGAGCGAGATCGCGTACGTCGTCAGATAAATCGCGGCCGGAGTGACGTGGCGTTGGATGGCGATGATGGCTGCATAACTTGTCATGCCGCCGTAGCCGAACGACGCCACGGCCAAGGACAACGAAGCGGCGATGACGCGCCAGTCCCAGGCGTCGGAGACGGCGAGGCGGCGTTTGGCGGGACCTTTCTCGTCCGCGCGAAGCATCAGCGCGCCGAAGACCATCATCACGGAAATGATCGTCAGCTCCGTGCAGAGCGTCGTCCAGCCGAAGTGAAACACCCAGAGGCCGACCGCCGGCGCGACGGCGATGGCGCTGCTGCTCGCCAATCCCCAGTACGCCATCCCCTGCGTCCGCCGCGATTCGGGGATGTATTCGCTCATGAGCGCGGATGCCGAGGCCATGAGTCCCGACCAGACCGCGCCGTGAATCGCGCCGATGACGAACAGCAGCGGCAGATGGCGCACCACGCCGTACGCGGCCGAAAATCCGACGAAGAGAATCGATGAGGTGATCAGAAAGCGTCGTCGTCCGAAGTGGTCCGCGAGGCTGCCCATCACCGGCGCCGAGAACGCGCTCGCAAACGTGTAAACCGACAGGAACCACCCCGCCTCGGCCGTCGATCCGCCGAGGTCGAGGATGCGAAACGGAACGGCGGGCAGCAACTGAAACGCCGAGAAAAACGTGACGAACGCATACACCCACAACATCGCGAAGCGCGGCGTAAACAACGGTTCGCGGGCGGGCGGCATGGGCGGGGATTGTAGAGTGCTGCGGGGCTGCGCAGGGCACCGTTTTCACGCGGAGGCGCGGGAAGCGCGGAGGAGAAAGACGTCAGCAGAATGTCCAACTGATCGCGAACGTTCCTTTCCTCCGATATGAACGTCAAACGCGCAGCCAAGTATGGATTCTGTTCCGGCGTACGGATCGCCGACCTGAAGGTCAAGCGATTCGCCGCCGGCGGCGGACGTGGCGCCATCCTCGGGCAGGTCGTGCATAACGAGCGCGTCGTCGAGGAGATGGAGCGGCTTGGCGTGCGGACGATCGATGAGATCGACGCGGTGCAGGAACCGACCATTGTCTTTTCCGCGCATGGTGTTCCGCCGTCGTTTCACGATCAGGCCAAATCGGCCGGGCTGCAGGTGCTCGATACCACGTGCAAGTTCGTTTACGACATCCATCGCGAGGCCGCGAAAGCGTTGAGCGACGGCTATCACCTCATCTTCATCGGCGATCCGAAGCATCGCGAGGTCATCGGCTACACGCACGATCTCGATCCCGGCTCGTACCACATCGTCACGACGGTTGCGGGAGCGGACGCCATCGACTGGACGCGATATCCAAAACTGAAAGTCTTCTACCAGACCACGCTGAATGCCGAGGAGTTCGAGGACGTCGTCAACGCAATCGAACGGAGGGCGAACTCCGTCGAGCGCGGCGACACCATCTGCTACGCCACGAAAGAGAATCAGGATGCCGCGCGCGTGCTCGCGCATGATCCCGAGGTCGATGCCATCGTCGTGATCGGCGGCAAGAAAAGCGCGAACACGAAACATCTGTGGGAGATCTGCCGCGAGTCCAAACCGTCGTACCTCGTGCAGGGCGCGGACGACCTCGATCCGGCGTGGTTTTCGGGCGTGCGCACGGTCGGCGTTACCGCGGGATCATCGACCCCCGATTACGTCATCGTGGAAGTCGAGGAACGGCTGAGCACGATCTCAGCGTGAGCTAGAATTGCGGGCCATGGACGAAGACGTCAAGCAGCTGATTCTGACCACCGCAGCTGAGACGCGGCAGCATTTCGATGCTGTGGCCGACGAGATGCGACGGCACTCCGAGGGTATTGCCGAAGAGACTCGACGGCACTCCGAGGCCGTGGCCGAAGAGACTCGGCGTCACTTTGGCATCGTTGCCGAAGATCTGAAACACCATATACAGCTCACGATGGAAGGCGTAATCGCGAACCGCGAGGCGATCAAGCAGTTGGCGGCCCGGATGAACGAAGAGTTCGTCGAACTGCGATCGATGATTCGAATTTCGTACGCGCAACTCGATCGCCGTGTCCGCACGCTTGAAGAGATCGTCGTCGGGTTGCAGGCTCGTGTGGAGCGCCTCGAGTCTGAGCCGACTCAGTAACGATTCCGTGTCCTGAACCTGTCTGAGGTGGCATATCGACGGGGATCACCCTGTTTTCCCTCGCGTTCATGAGGCCGATCCGTCACGCGATGCTCGCGCTCGTCTTCGCCTGCGCGATTCCGGCCGCGAACGCCGTCGATCTGAACTGCCGCGGTCCCGCTAACGTCGAGTCGTTCAAATATACGTGGAAGCTGCGCGGCGGACTCTCCTGGATTGCCGGCATCATGTTTCCCACCTCGGGCGTCGGCGAGTTGAAGACCACCTATCCCGCCGCCGGCCGCGCCGCCATCGACAGCTCGCTGCTCATCACCGCGCCTGCCGGCAAGAGCGGCTTTTACGCGTATGAAACGCAGATTGAAGCGTCGGGGCAGCGCACGCTGATGACGTATCACGCGTATTCATGGAAGGACAAATCGCGCAAGGAACGGACGCTGTTCGATTACGCCAGCGGCGTGGCGCGCCTGCACAAGGAGACGCCGGAGAAGGCCTGGGACAAGGTCGACCGCATTCCGGCCGGCTCGTTTCACGACGTCGTCAGCGCGATCTATTACCTGCGCCAGAACGCCGCCACGATCCGCGGGCCCGTAGCGACGACGATCTACTCGGACGGCAAGGCCTATCCGGTCATCGTGCGGCCGGCGAACCGTCAGGTCTTCACCATCGGCGCGCAGCAGATTGGCGCCAGCGGATTCGAGATCGTCGACGCGCCGGGCGGCAAGAAGTGGCCGGGCGGCATGAAGATTTGGCTCTCCGACGACGCGCGGCGCATTCCATTCCGCCTCGAGATCATCCAGAGCATGGCCTCGCTGCAGCTCGATCTTCAGTCGATCGATTCGTGCGCGTTCATGCAGGCGTCGAAGTAGTGGATTAGTAGATTAGTAGATTAGTGGATTAGTGGATTCGGACGATGCAGCGAAGGCATACCTCTGATCCACTAATCTACTAATCGACTAATCCACTCACACCCAGAAGACGCCTGAGGTATCCGTCGCCACCGCCTTCAGCAGTACGCGGATGTCCTTGTCTGTCTTCGCGCTCGACAGGCGATGCCAGCGCTGATTCGTGTCGGGCCAGTAGAGCGACCAGACTCCTTTCGCCGGCGAATAGCGGAACTTCGCCTTCGGCAGCGAGGTCCATTCGAGATGGTTGAGGAACGACGGACGGCGTTCGATCAGGACGACGTGGTTCTCGGCGATCTCGTATTCGAGCCGCGACGTCTCCGCAACATCGGCCGATGAGCTCTGCGCACAGAACTCCTGCAGTGCAGTTTCAACGTCAGCACGAACTTCCGGGGGGATCGCCACGCGCGAATCTTATCCTGCGGGAGGTGGGGAGTGGGGTGTGGCGAGTGGAAGATGAGATTTGTGAAGCCGTCGCGATCTCCCACACCCCACTCTCTACTCCCCACACCCTCGTCTCACTTTCCGTCCGCCGTCGTGTATCCGATCAACGCCACGCACATCTCGTCCGTGGTCTGTTCGCCCCAGCGGACGTCCTTCGGAGGCGAGCTCGGGTTGTGCCAGTTGTCGGTCGAATTGTCGAAGTGCGCTTCGATGTGGATGAAGCCGCCGACGGCGATGTGGAGCGGCGTCTTGTAGACGTACTGTCCCTGCCAGTTGAAGTCGTATTGCGGCACATCGATCATGCAGACGTTCGTCCCGTCGGCCAGCTTCGCTTCCACCTTCATCTTCTTGCCGAGGAGGTGCATGTGCGGGTAGACGGAGACGACGTCGACGTCTGTGTCTGCCGCGCCGTACGCGTCCACTTTTGAATCGTGATCGCCTGCCTTGATGACGAATTGATCATTGACGATGAAGTCGTAGTGCAACTGCTTCTTGACCGGCGCGGTCGTCAGGTACAGGCCGATCTGCGTCTGGTCGGGGGCGACGCGGCCGAAGTGCGGGTGATAGTGGACCTGCATGATCACGCGCGCTCCTTTCGGAATGCGCAACGCCGTCCCGTCGGGCAGCGGCGTCGGACGCGCGCCCGGCGACCACGCGCCGAGCGGCGTGGCCGTGTCGACGTTCGGGCCGCCGAAGCATCGAAAGCCGTCGCCGTTCTTGTCGAGTTTCGCGCTCGCTCCGGTGACGTCGAGATACGGAACGATGTGATGGACCGTGCCGCGGTCGCCGGGGCGGAAATCGACCATCGTCACCTGCATCTCCTTCGTCGAATCGCCGGGGATGGAGAAACAGCGGTACTCGTCGGCATCGGCCGGCGGCGTGAACGCCTTCGGCATTGCGAGGATTACGTCCGGTTTGCCAGCCGGCCAGCCGCCGTCGAACGTGCGCGGCGCGGGCAGATCCGACGTCTTCCCTTCCGGCGTCCCGCTGTCGACCCAGCGCGCGATCGTGTCGATGTCGCTCTGCGACATCGCGCGCGTCCCGACGAAATCGCCGCAGCCGGCCGCCGCTTTCCACGGCGGCATCTGTCCCGTCTGCGTCATGTACTTGATCGCGTCAGCGTGCAGCACCGCGTCGCCGTACGTCATCAGCGAAAACGGCGCGATGTCGTCCGGGTGATGGCACGACTGGCAGTTCTGCTGGAGGATGCGCACGACCTCGTGGTCGAACGTCGGCCCTTCCGGCGGGAGCGCTGCGCGGTGCCGTGCACCAATCAGCGTAATCGCCAGGAGCGGGAGGAGAAGGATCGTTTTCTTGCGCATTTGAGACTCCTGTCAGAACTCAAAACGAATAGGTGATTCCGAACGACGGCACCACGCCGAGGATGACTTCGGTGTGCCGGTGTCCGACGATGACGCCGTGGTCGAAGTTGAACGAGTAGCCGTCGACGCCGGACACGTTCCGGATACCGAAGACGTTGAACAGCTCGACGAAAAAACTCAGGCCGCCTCGCGACGTGTCGATGTTGTGGCTGGCGCGAAAATCGACGCGGCGGTACGCCGGCAGGCGATCGCTGTTGTACGCACCGAGTACCGTGTGAAATTCGTTGTTGACCAGGACGCCATTCACCGGTGTCGTCGGCCAGCCGCTGTGATGGACGCCGGCCAGGTCAAAGTTCCAGTGCGTGCCGAGCCGGTAGTCGACGTTGAACGTAACCGTGTCGCGCTGATCCCAGGCGCGAGGCACGACCACGCGCGAGGCGCTCGCGAAACCGGGCGCGCCTTCGAGAACATCGTGCGCCGAGGCGCGTGCGTAGCTGATCCAGCCGCTGACCGTCGTGCCTGTTTTTCGAAACGACAGCTCGCCGCCGCGTGCCTCGGCGCTCACGGCATCGATGCGCAGCCGGTCGGCCTGGAGCTCCGGAAAGATCACCACTCTGTCGAAAATGTTCTCGAACCTCGGCCGCAGGTTCGTGAAACGCTTGTCGTACACCTCGGCACGCGCGCTGTAGCCGCGGCCGAAGTCGTACTCCGCTCCCAGCACGCGATGATCGGCTTGTTCCGCGCGCAGAAACGCCGTCACGCCATCTTCCGCCTGCAACTCGTTGATCCCCTGCGCCTGATAAAAACGTCCCCACGAAGCGCGCAGCGTGGCGTGCGCGCCGAGCGCGTACGAAGCGTTGATCCGCGGAGCCACGTGCGTCCCATCCGGCGCGTAGCTCTGCGCATCGACGCGTGCTCCCGCTTCGACCACCAGGTGCGGCGTAACCGCAACGCGGTCGGAGGCATAGGCAGCGACGTCATTCCCGTGCGCGCGCGCACTGGCGGTGCGGTCGATCGTCTGAATCCCGTCATTCACGTGCAGCAGCGATATGCGAATGATCGAATGGCCATCGTAGTCGTAGCGGGCGCGCAGTCTCTTCACCGACACGCCGGCCCTGAGCACGTTCCGATCCGAAACATCCCACGACAAATCGTTCCGCAGCGCGATGAAATCGAAGGCATGATCGTCATTGAGCCGGCCCTCGTCGTCCGACGTGGACGAGCCGTAGTCGCCGGCGCGATGGGTGGCGATACGGCCGATGGAGCCAACCGTCTGCGCGAACAGCTTCGGCGAGAGCGCGTTGCGCAGGTTCACCCACGCGTAACGATCGCCGTAGCTTCCATGGGCATGGCCGCCATCCTCGCGGATTTTCAGCGCGTCGCCGGAGATGAAGACGTCCCCGGAGACGACCGTGCGGTCGTTCAACGTCGTCTCGATCTTGCCGAGGAGATCGTAGTAGCTGGGATTGATCCCCTTGTTGTTCGGGTCGATCAGCTTCAGAAGCTCGTGTAAATAGCCGCGTCGAAAGGACAGCAGGTACTCGGATCTGCCGCCGTGAAACGTGCCGCTTGTGAGGATGCGTTGGTTGAGAATGCCGATGCCGAGCTCCGTGTGACGCCGCGCCTCCGGTTTGAGCGACGAGATGTCGATGACGCCGCTCATCCGCCCGCCGTATTGCAGCGGGAATCCGCCGGTGAGCACATCCACCGCCCCGATGGCCTCGGCGTCGATGGTGCTGAAGGCGCGGTAGAGATCGCGCACGTGGAACGGGTCGTAAATCTCGGCGCCGTCCATCAGCACCTGCGTTTCATCTTCCTGGCCTCCGCGAATGTTGAAGCGCGCGCTGACGTCGAGTCCTGTGATGCCCGGCAAGCGATCGAAGGCGCGATAGACGTCGTCGCCGATGTGCGGAACAGTGCGCACTTCGTCGCGCGACAGAAACTGACGTCCCTCGGGTTCCGAAGTGAAGATCGTGAACCGGCTCGGCGTGACCACAATCGATTCCAGCGCTACCGGCATCTCCGGCGGCTTCGCCTTCGGCGGCCGGACGGTGGCCTTTTCTGCATCGCGCACGATGACGATGCTTCCGCGCGGTCCGTTCGTCGCGTGCAGATGATGCTCGCGCAACAGTTCGTCGAGCATCTGCCGCGGGTCGGTCGAACGCGGCTCGATGCCGACGATCATCTCCGGCCGGACCACGTCGGTGCTGTAGATGAGGCGCAGGCCGCGTCCTTCGAGCACGTGCAGCGCCTCCGCCAGGCTGCGGCCGCGGAGGGATGCCGTTTGCGCCGTTGCCGCGAACGCAATCGCACACAGCACGGTCATGAAAAACGCATTGCGGCGCATTATTTTCTCCTCTTGATGATCAGCCGATCGCCGTCCGTTCGTGCGGTGAGTCCCGAGGCAACGAGTGCCCATGTCAACGGAACTTCCACACGATTCCGAAGCTAAGTCGCGTGTGCCCCTGCCTGTGGATCGTACCGACAGCCTCGGGGATGTTCACGTTCCGGAGGTCGGGCCGATCGAGGAAAGTTGGCGCGTAGTCCATGAGCACGCGCGCGCTGAACGCATCACTGAGCCGTACGTCCAGTCCTGCGCCGAGTGTGAGAGTCAACCCGCTGTCTGTGTTGGTGTCCGAGTAACGAAGGTTGGAACTGTTCGGGAGTTCGGATGGCGAGACCAGGATGAGTCCTCCACCACTGTACGGATTGAAATACTGCACATTTGACCCCGACATCGTGAACTTCGAGTTGGTCATGACCGCCCCCATGAGGCCATGGACGAAAGGCGTGACGCGTCCCCACTCTCCACCTCGCAGCTCAGGACCGGCGACGAGATAGAGCGCCCAGGTCTTCGCCTCGAAGGTCACGCCGGGCGCGCAGCCCCTGCCGGGCAACTGACAGTACGTTGCGCCGCCGGAAAAGCGGTCGGAATAGCCCGACAGGTCCGCGGTGAAAGCGAGGTGCTTGCTGCGAATCCGCGTTACCGATGCCTCGAATCCCGTCGGGCCGCTGCCGTGGCTGAAAAACGGTGAGACCTTCCGGTCCCTAATGAGCAATACGCCGCCGCGGTTCGGGACATAGTCAGCGTTGACCGAATACCCGCCAAAGAGCAGAAAGTGGGAGGGAGCGCTGCCGGCGCTGCTTTGCGCCGTTGCCGTTGCTGCCGTCATTGAGGCCAGACACAGCAGGGGCATCAGAAACAGGTTCCGGCGCATTACTTTCTCCTCGTGATGATCAGCCGATCGCCGTCGGTTCGTGCCGTGAGCCCCGAGGCAACGAGCGCGGTGTCGAGCGCCTCCTCGGGTGTCATCGGGACGTCGCCATGCAGCCGCATCGTTGCCGCGTTTTGCGCTGTCTGATCGAACCACACCGGTTTCAGCCCCTCATCGCGCGTCACGCTCGCCACAACCTCGGACAGCGTGCGGCCGTCGAGATGAATCGGCGGTGCCGCGCGCAGAACCCATTCCCACTCCGCGCCGTTGCGCGCAATGCTGTGCTCCGTCACACCGCCTTGCGCATCGGCATCGAGCTCGACGCCTGCCGCGGCGGAATGTGTCGTCCCGCCATGCTGCAGATCGACGCGCCCTTCGCGAACGCGGACGCGCATCCGGGCAGCGGCCAGTCGCACTTCGAACTGCGTTCCGATATCGCGAACGTTTCCGATCGGAGTGCGGACGAGAACCTTGGACCCATTCGAATCGACATAGACCGCACCGCGATCGAGCGTCAGCTCGGTCGCCGTCGCGATCCGCACGCGCGTCCCGCCATCGAGCCGCAGGATTGCCTTGCCCCACGCCAGCGACGCCGTGTTGCCGTTCGCGACTTCGTAAACGTCGTTCGCGTAAATGACCGCGCCGTTCGTCTGCCCGCCGGCAACGACCACTCGTTGCGGCGTCGGCTGCGGCTGCGGGGACGAAGTCGTCAACTGCAGGATGACGAACGTCACCGCGGCCGCCGCGACGACCGCCGCCGATCCAATCCAGCGCGTACGACGACGCCGGCTGATCGATTCCATCCATTCGTCATGCACCGCTTCGCGCACGCGCCGCGCCGCATCCTCGGGGACAGGCGGTCTGCGTCCCGCGAGCCGCACGAGCGCCGCGATCGCGTCGTCGGAGTTGCTGTTGCCCATGTCGTCCATCGTCAAACCTCCGCCTCGCTCCACCGTCCGCCGTGCGCCGCCGTGAACGCGTCGCGGAACGCCGTCCGCGCACGCGTCAGCATCGACTCCGCCGCCTTCACACCGATGTTCAGTCGCTCCGCGATTTCCGCGACCGACAGCCCGTCGATGTACTTCCACTCCAGCGCGTCGCCGTAACGTCCCGGCAGCCGGTCGAGCACAAGCTGCACGAGCCGGCTGGTCTCACTCCGACGCAGCGCCGCCTCCGGCCGATCTGCAGCACTTAGTGACTCCAGCGCCGCGCGCACCTCGGGGATGTCATCGAGCAGCTCGACCATCGGCGGCACCCTCCGCGCCTTCTCGAAATACGCGCTGATCTCGTGACGACAGAAGGTGCACAACCACGTCAGCAGCGCCGCCTCGCCGCGATACGACGAGAGCTTCCGGACCGCCCGGCAAAGCGCCGCCTGCACGACGTCCTCGGCGATCTGCGCATCGTTCGCCACCCGCGGCATCGCAAACCGGAACAGCGGCGCAAAGTGCCCCTCGAAAAACTCCCCGAACGCAGCCTCGTCCCCCCGCACCATGCGAGCGACCAAGAAGCGATCCGGATGTTCCGCCACGAATTCAGCCATTCACCGCGTTAGAGGGGGGAGTGGGACAAAATCCTTCGCGTATCCCTGAGGATAGACTCAGTGTGTGAAACCGTTTTCGATACGATCAACGGAAGGCGCGTGAGAACTGGCGCAAACACCGTGTGGCGTTCGCTGAGGCGGAAACGGTCTTTTTCAACGACTTAGCGCGAACGCATGATGATCCGGATCACTCCGAAGGCGAGGCAAGAGAGATCATCGTCGGACATTCGGCGGTCGACCGGCTGCTCCTGGTCGTTTTCGTGGAGTATTCTGATCACGTTCGAATCATCAGTGCCCGAAAAACAACGTCATTCGAACGAGCCGACTATGAAGAAAGCATCTCCTAAAAAAACATCCGATGGAATGCGTTCGGAGTACCGCTTCGACTACTCGAAGTCAAAGCCGAACCGCTTCGCTGCTCAAATCAAGGAAGGTTCGGTTGTCGTCGTGCTGGAACCCGATGTCGCATCGGTTTTCGATAACTCGGAGAAAGTGAATCAGGTTCTCCGTTCAGTCATCGCAGATCGTCCACGCTGACCAGGGTGTTCTCCGCGCTCTCCGCGTCTCCGCGTGACTCTGGTTACCTCGTCAACTCGAGCGTGGCTGGAAGTTTTCGCACGACCCGCTCGCCAACTCCCGGCAACTGCAGCACGATCCCACCCCTCGGCACGCGCATTCCGCTGATGTGCACGACGATCCGTTTCCCCTCGCGACGCGCGGAAAAATTCAGAGGACCGTCAATCGTTCGCAGTCCCCGCACGCGGAGGCCGGCATCAAGCCACGATGCAGGGATTCCCGCGCCGAGGACGAGCGCGTCGTCGGATTCGCGTTCGTAGGCGAGCATGTCGATGAAAGAGCGGGCGAAGTCGGAGCCGACCCAGAGGTGGGGGATGTCGCCGAGGTACGTCGGGCTGCGGTAATCCTGCGCGGCAACCTCGGCCCATTGTTTCCAGCCGGCGGGGCGGCGGTCGTCGAGGAAAAAGTTGAGCAGGCGTTGGGCGCGGTCGCGCCAGCCGAGGTGGATGAACGTGCCGACCTGGCGCAGCTCGTATGGCGTGTAGTCCTTCCACGCGCGGCGGCCTTCCATGCGCGCCAGCGACTCGCTCCACGCGCGCTCGAATTCGTGGATGACTGCATCGTGCGGAAGGTTGGCGAGGTCGCCGGCCGGTTCGATGCCGATGGTCGTCGAGGTCGGATCGAAATCGCCGAGGTCCGCGGCGCCGGGGATGTAGTCGATGTGATGCATTTCGATCGCGCGGAGGATCGAGGCGTGAAAATCGCGCGCGAACTCAGCGTGAATTCCAGAGAAACGTGACGCCGCATCGCGATTACCGAGTTGCTCCGCCAGCCACGCCGCGTCTTTGAGTCCGCGCAGCGCGAAGAAATCGTCCCAGTACGAATGCATCGGTTTCGCGGAGTAGCCTTCGTGGCTGATCGATGGCGGAAGAAGTCCCTTGAACTCGCCGGACGTCTGATGGCGCAGCGCGTCGATGTAGTCCGCCGCTTTCTCGACGTGCGGCCAGATCTCGCGAGCGAGCGAAAGATCGCCGGTGAGCCGCGCGTGTTCGGCGACGAGGTAAATGAACTCGCCGTGGCTGTCGTGTTCATTGACCGGATCGGCTCCTCGGCTATCGACGCAGCACGGGATCTTGCCGTCGGCGAACTGGTAGGGCGCGAACCAGCGGATGTAGTCGCGAACCTCATCGCCGAGGCCGAAGCGGAGAAGCATGGTGGACGTGAGCGAGCCGTCGCGAATCCAACTACGCCTGTAGTTGCGCGCGCCGCCGCGGATGGCCGGACCGTCGCGCCCGAGGAGGTTGTAGGCGACGTTGGCGCGCGCGGTGTCGACGAGATCGCGCGCAGCGGGGATGTCGATGCCGACGTGATCAACGATCTTGCGCCAGTACGCGATCGCGGTCGCTCGCTGGTGCGCGACGTCGCGCGGAATCGACTGCGAATCGTGTGCGTGGAGCGGCGTGGCGATGTCGATGATCTTCTCTTCGCCGGGTGCGAGGGTGAGATCCCAAAGCATGAGTGCCGAGGCGTGGCGTTGGGGGTCGGTGACCGATTGCGTTGCTGGCGACGAATCGAATACTTCACTCGCATCGCCGCTATCGAACGTCGATGCGGCGACCGACGTCGGTTTCGTCAGCGGCACGACGCGCGTGTCGTCCACGGCCAGCTCGGTGCCCGTCCATGTGATCGAGCGAATCGGTGCGGTCAGCTCGTTGATGTTCAGCTCGAACCACGGCGGCGTGACGCGCAGCGGACGGATGGCGACGTAGAACTGCGCGCGTTCGGGATGCGTGCTGATGTTTCGGAGGCGATAGCGTGCGTAACCGATCGGCGATTCAGCAGTTCCGGCGCCGAACGGTGCGATCTCCAGCGTGAACTTCGGATGGCGCCACGTGGTGGACGGCAGCGGCAGCGAATTCTGTTCGAGCGATTGGGTTGTGCTGACATCCGCCCACGTCATCAGCCGTCCGTCGATGCGCACGAACGGCTCCAGTGTGAATCCCGCCGGCGTCTCGATCGCGCCGTCCTCGGACAGCAGCGGCTTTGCGCCCGTGTCGCGATCGACGCCGAAGATGGTCCAGTAAGCGAGCTCGCCGATCAATCCGCGCGGGTAGCGGCCGCGCAGGGTGTCGTGAGCCATGCGTTGATAGACATTAATGATGCGATCGCCGAAGCGCGCCGGCTCGATGCTGATTTCGTCGATGGCGTAGCTGTCGCCGCCGTTCATGTTCACGCGGATAAGTCGCGCGGCGGCGTTCGGCGTCTGCAGATAATCGCGCCCACCGTTGCCGCTCTTCACCGACCGGACGATGGTCCACTCGTTTCCGTCGAGCGACGTAGCGACGTCGTAATCGCGCGAGGCTGCACTCCATGCGATCACGAGGCCGCCGAATTCGCGAACGCTTCGCAAATCGACATTCAGCCACTGCGCGCCGCCGTTCGCGGAACGCCAGGACGTGTCGGCGCGGCCGTCCATGGCGCGATCGGGCGTCTGGCCGTCGATCGAGCTGGAGGTGGTAACCAGCGGCATCGACGCGTCGACCGGGAGGTCATCGAATGTGATCCGATCCAGCCACACGCTCCCCTTGCCGCCGCTCGCCGCGGTGACCGTGACCTCGATCGCACCGATCTTCGTCAGCGCATGATTCGGCGACGGCCCCCACGCAAACTCGATGTTGCGCTTGTCGGCCACGACCTCGGTCCAATCGCGCGGAAACTCCCACGCCACCCGCCGCACCCACCAGACGTTCTCGCCGGACGGATCGATGAACTTGATCTCCAGTGTGTTCGGCGGCGTCTCGCCACGCACGCGAAACGCGAATCGATAGTTTGCGGGCAGCTCGAGGTTCACCGCCCGCCGCGCAGCAGCCCATCCGCCATGCCCGTGAAAATCGAAGTCCATCCGCATCGCGCCGCGATCCTCGGCGAGGTTCAGCGACACGCCGTCGGATGGTGCCGCGGTCCATTTCGAGACATCGTCGAGATCGTCGACGACGGCGGCCGAGGCGGCAGCGGCGAGGAGGAGGATCGGGAGAGCGAGCCGCAGGCGCATGGCGAAAGTCTAGGGCAATGCGAGCATGGTCAGCCGTCCCAAGTATCAGCAGCACAGACAGGAGTGTCTGTGCCACACCAGAATCTTTACCGGCGGCGCCGGTGTGGCACAGACACTCCTGTCTGTGCTTTCGCAAAGTTCCGAGCTCGCCCCTGTTAACCAATGCGCGCGCGCAGCGCTTTGGATCACACGCAACCCCCCGCCCGTCGCGCCGTATACGCACCTACGTTCGTTCAACGAGGAGATCCTTCACATGAGGCGTCGCACCAAAATCATCATCGGAATCGTCGTACTGGTCATCGCAGGCGTGCTCACTGCCGGGTTCGCGTCGCGGCGCGGCAAAGACATCACGCCGGTCACGTACGGCAAAGTCACGCGGCAGGATCTGACCAGTAAGGTCTCGGCGAATGGGCGCATCGACGCCAAGCGCAAGGTCGATCTCTCCGCCAACGTCATGGGCCAGGTCGTCAACCTCGCCGTGCGCGAGGGCGACGTCGTCAAGAAGGACGACTTCCTCCTGCAGATCGATCAGAAGCAGCTCGCCGCCACCGCGCGCAGTGCCGACGCCGCGTTGCAGGCCGTCTTCTCCGACCGCGATGCCGCGAAAGCGATGGCCGTCGCCGCCGAGCAGGACTACCAGCGCGCGCTGAAAAATTACGAACAGAAAATCACTCCGCGCTCTGAGCTCGACCGCGCGCAGAGCAGCCGCGACTCCGCGCGCGCCAACGTCGCCGCGCTCGAGCAGCGCATCAGCCAGGCTCGCGAGAATCTCAACGCCGCGCGCGACACATTGCAGAAGACCACCATGCGCGCGCCGATGGCCGGCATCGTTACCGCGCTGCCGGTTGAAGAGGGCGAAGTGGCGGTCATCGGCACGATGAACAACGCCGGCACGGTGCTGATGACCATCGCCGACATGAGCGTCGTCGAAGCGGTCATGGAGGTCGACGAGACCGACGTCCCCTCGGTCAAAGTCGGCCAGCGCGCCACCGTCACCATCGACGCTTACCCGAACAAAACGTTCGCGGGACTGGTCACCGAAGTGGCGTCGAGTCCGATCAAGCGCAACGGCATCAGCTCCTCGAGCAGCACCGAGGCCGTCAACTTCGAGGTCAAGATCCAGATCGAGAATCCGCCGGCGGGAGTGCGCCCGGGATTCTCCGCATCCGCCGACATCATCACCGGCTCGCGTCCGAAAGCGCTGGCCATCCCGATCCAGGCGCTGGTCGTGCGCGAGAAACCGGGCAGCACGCCCGGCAAGCCGCTCGACGAAGAAGGCGTCTTCGCCATCAACAACGGCGCGGTCAAGTTCCAGCCCGTCAAGACCGGCCTCTCCGGCGACAGCTCGATCGAGATCGTCAGCGGTGCCACGGAAGGGGAGCAGATCGTCACCGGCCCGTTCCGCGCGCTGCGCGAGATCAAGGACGGCACGAAGGTGAAGGAACAGAAGGAAGAAAAGGGCGACAAGGGCGGAGATAAGAAGAGCTGATAAGTAGATTAGTGATTAGTAGATTAGTTGATTAGAGCGTTCTCGCTCGACAGGCGACTAATTATTAATCCCACTAATCGACTAATCCACTAATCACTAATCGACTACACAATGGACACTCTCCGAATCGCCGCCGGCGCGCTCTCGACGAACAAGCTCCGCAGCTTTCTCACGCTGCTCGGAGTGATCATCGGCGTGATGACCGTCATCGCGGTCGTCTCGATCATCGCCGGGCTGAACTCGTACATCGCGGAGAAAGTCTTCACGCTCAACCCCGACGTCTACATCGTCACCCAGTTCGGCATCATCACCAGCCGCGAGCAGTTCCTCGAAGCGGTCAAGCGCAAGAAGATCGACTGGAAGGATTTCGAAGCGATCCGCCAGCACTGCTCGCGCTGCGCCGCGATCGGCGCGCAGGAGAACACGCAGCTTCAGGTCAAAAACGGCGCGCAGAAACTCGGCGGCGTGCGCGTGCAGGGCGGCACAGCCAACGTCGGCGAGATCAACAACGTCGACGTCGAAGAGGGACGGTTTTTCACCAACACGGAAGAGCAGCACGCGGCGATGGTCGCGGTCATCGGCTCCGACGTGAAAGACCAGCTATTCGGCAAGCTCGATCCGCTCGGGCGCACGATTCACATCGCCGGCCATCCGGCGCGCGTGATCGGATTGCTGCGCAAGCAGGGCTCCGTCCTCGGCCGCAGCCAGGACAACCAGCTCTTCATCCCGATCAGCGCGTACGAAAAAGCCTTCGGATCGAAGCGCGGACTCAACCTCTTCATCCGCGCCACCGGCGGCGTCCCGGGACTGGAGAAATCGCTCGACCAGGTGCGCGTGATTCTGCGCAACCGGCGCAAGACGCCGTTTCGCGGCAACGATCCGTTCGGCGTCGTTTCCGCCGAGGCGCTGCAGCAGTTGTGGAAGAGCATTTCGGCGACGAGCTTCGCGGTGATGGTCTTCATCTCTGGAATCTCACTGGTCGTCGGCGGCATCGTCATCACGAACATCATGCTGGTGTCGGTGGTCGAGCGCACGCGCGAGATCGGAATCCGCCGCGCCCTCGGCGCGCGCAAGCGCAACATCCAGCTTCAGTTCCTCACCGAAGCGATCCTGCTCTCCCTCGGCGGCGGCATCGTCGGCGTACTCCTCGGAGTGCTGATCGCCTTCGGGATTTCTGCCGCCTTCCCATTGCCCACGCTCGTCCGCCCATCGCTCGTCATCACCGGACTGGCGATCGCCGTCATCACCGGCGTCACGGCTGGATTTTTTCCGGCGATGCGCGCCGCGAATCTGCCGCCCATCGATGCCTTGAGATCGGAGTGAACCATGCGCGCACGTGACCACATCCTCGCCGCCCGCGAAAACGTCCGTTTCGCCGCCCGCGCGCTGACCGCCTACAAACTTCGCTCGGCGCTCACGGTCCTCGGCATCGTCATCGGCGTGACCACGGTCATCGCCATGGTCTCGATCATCGTCGGCTTCAACAACAACGTCACGCGCGATTTCCAGTCGTTCGGCGCGACGCTCGTGCAATTCCAGAAATTCGATCCGCAGTTCGGTCCCGGCAACTCGGACGAATCGCAGCGCACGCGCAAGAACCTGACGTATGAGGACGCGGTCGCACTCAAGCGGCAGTGCCCGTCGATGCTGGCCGTTTCGCCGGAGCGTTACTGGAACGGCAACGGCAACTCGCTCGATGTGATCTTCAAAGGGCAGCAGGCCACGCCCGACGAATTCGGCGGCGTGACCGAGGATTACTGCCCCGCCAACAACCACTACGTCGGCGAGGGACGCTTCATCAGCGATGGCGACGTCCGCTCCAGCGCTTCGGTGGTCGTCCTCGGCTCCGGCATCGCCGACACGCTCTTCGCGCGCCGCGATCCGATCGGAAAAGAAGTGAGCGTCGGCGGCCACAAGTTCACCGTCATCGGCGTGATGGAGAAGCAGGGCGCGACGTTTTTCGAGTCGACCGACTCGCACATCTTCATCCCGATCACCACCTTCGACTCCCACTTCCCCTCGGTCAAAAGAGACGTCGGCGTGAACATCGCCACCATTCCGCGCAAACCGGAGTGGGTGCAGAAAATCACCGAGGAGGGGACGGCCGTGCTGCGCGCGCGCCGCAAAGTGCCGTTCAACAAGCCGAACGATTTCGGCCTGATGACGCCCGACAAACTGATCGGCAACTTCCAGGCGATCACCGGCGGCATCACGCTGGCCATGATCTTCATCTCGTCGATTGCTCTACTGGTCGGCGGCGTCGGCGTGATGAACATCATGCTCGTCTCCGTCACCGAACGAACGCGCGAAATTGGCGTCCGCAAAGCCATTGGCGCCGTCCGCCGCGACATCGTCGTGCAGTTCCTCACCGAGGCCATGACCCTCTCCGGCATGGGCGGCGCGATCGGAGTCGCGGTCGGGATGCTGATCGCGTTGATCGTCCGCAAAGTCAGCCCCCTCACCACCGCCACGCCCCTCTGGTCGATCATGGTCGGCCTCGGCGTCTCGATCTCCATCGGCCTCTTCTTCGGGATCTATCCCGCGTACAAAGCGGCGAAGTTGGACCCGATCGACGCGCTTCGCTACGAATAGCGCGCCAGCGCCGTAGCGCCGACGGCTCGTCGGCTGGACCGCCAGCGGCTCGCTGGCGCGGTGCGAATACTTCACGTTGAGCACGATTTCTCCCAGGAGAGCGGGGAGGCGCTGCTCATAGGTGTTGTAGACGAAGCGGAGACGCGATCAGCCACTTGCATAACCACGAGCGAATCCAACATCCTCCGTTCGCATGACACTTGGACGAAACGATCCCTGCCCCTGCGGCAGCGGCCTCAAATACAAGAAGTGCCATCTTCAAAGTGAAGAGGAGTTGGCTGCGCCAGAGCCGCATCGAGCGCCAATCCACGACGCAGGGATGCGGCTCGTCGAACGCATCGGGCGCTGGGCGTATGACCGTTTTGGTCCGGAGTTCAAGGCTGGCGCGAACGATTTCGCTCTCGATGAAGAGGAAGGCGGCCTGCAGTTCATCGTTCCCTGGGTCATCTTCCATCACCCGCTGCAAGGAATGCCTGTGTTCGAATGGTATGCGCGCGAGAAGGCGGACGACCTCTCCCGGCGCGATCGCGAATGGATCGACGCACAACGCAAGTCATGGATTGGCTTATGGGAAGTGCGTGAGACCGTTCCGGGGAAGTCGATGATCGTCGCCGATCTGCTCTCCGGTGAAACGCGGCTCGTGCAGGAGGCCAGTGGCTCACGGTCGCTCGTTGCGCGCGACGTCATCATGGGCCGGGTCGTCGACATCGGTGATCTCTCGGTGATCGATGGGATGTATCCCCGCGCGCTTCCTCCCGAAGACGCTTCGTCTGCCGTCGAATTTGTGCGGCGAACGTTAAAGGTCAAACTACCCATTGCACTCGAGGAACTTCACGACTTCCGAGTGTCATTGCTGATCGTCGCGGTCTGGGAACGGGCCGTGGAGTCGCTCGACGACCGGCGCCGCACGCCACCTCGGCTTCAGAATACCGACGGCGATCCGATTCGCCCGACGGTTGACCGCTACCGATTTGTTCCCGGTGACCGCGCCGCGATCGAGTCTGCTCTGGGCGCGCTCAAGGGTGCCTGCTCCGTCGAAGAGGGCGACGACGGCACGCGATCCATCGCATTCATCAGAAGCGGCAACAAGGTCCACGCGGATTGGGAGAACACGACGATCGGCGTCGCCATCACCTCGGAGAATGAACTGGAAATTGAAACGAACTCCACCCGCCGCGCGAATGGCCTGCAGAAGCTCGTCGAGAAGGCGTGCCGCGGGCTGATTACCGATCACGCGCGGACGCAAACCGATGCCGCGGAGATGTTCGCGGCGGCTCGTGACCGTGAAACGCCGCCTGCGCCGCCAGAGCCGATCGATGAAGAGATTCAAGCAGTGATCCGCGATCAGAAGATCAGGCACTACGACAACTGGATCAAGACTTCGATCCCCGCCCTCGGCGGCAAGACTCCGAAGCAAGCCGTTCGCAGCGCCAGTGGCCGTGAGGCGTTGAACGTTCTGCTCAAGGCAATCGAGAACCGCGAGGCCCATGAGCCGGCCGCCACTCGCTACGACGTCAACATTCTGCGCCGAGCCCTTCGTCTCGAAGGTTGAACGGAGCGAACGAACCCCGCCCGCGCTCGGCGACGCCCGCGAACGTAGCGCCGACGGCTCGTCGGCTGTACCGCCAGCGGCTCGCTGGCGTGGTGCGGCTACTTCACGTTGCGGATGGATCGAGTTCCGTCCAGCCCACTCCAGCCAGTCGCCGATCAATCGCTGGTGCACGCATAGGTATCACGGAGGAAGTTCCGACGAAACACTACTCCGGTCGGCGCACGCGAATCTTCGAGTCGCTCACGACTACGAAGCAGCCGGACCATGATTCAACATTCTCGGACGCGAAGACCTGACTCAATTTCAACAGCAGCGCACCGCGGCCGGGACGTTTGAGTCGAACGAGCACGAAACCGGCGTGCTGTCCCGGCCGGAACATACGTGCGTCGCCGAACGCGATGTCCTGCGTGATGAGCAGCCGTTGTTCGCGCTGCGACGCTTCCCACACTTCAGGATCGATGTGTCCTGAGAGTTGCTCGCCATAAACATCCTCGACCTCGTGACCCATCGCACCGAGCGCGTCGATCAATTCGGTCGGAAGATTTTCGTCGAGTTTGATCCGCATTCAGATCGCCGGGATTTCGGGGATCGGAAGATCCTCTTCCGCAGCCGTGGCGGCGAAAGCGATCGCTGCGCGGATGTCGTCGGGCGTCAGGGCGGGAAAACTGCGGATGATTTCGCGCTCGCCGGCACCCTCAGCCAGGCTTGCGAGGACCGTTCTCAGAGTGACACGCGTACCGCGTATGACCGCTTCGCCTCCGCAAATCTGAGGATCGCGGGAAATGTGGTCGTGGTAGTTCATAGGAGCAGCGGCGATTGTAACGCTCGTTTCTCGTCCCTTGACGCCGAGCCGGCGGCGGTCCAGCCGGCGAGCCGCCGGCGCTCCGATTTTTCGCGAACGAAACTGATCTTGCCCGTGTTCTTAGCCACATGAAGAACTCGTGGACCGGTGGCGAGATCGTGCGCGAGGCGGATCAGAGGGGCGAACTGGCGGTCGCCGTCCATCGGTGTGAGCCGGGCGCGTTCGAGCGGCTCATCGACCGGTTCGAGCGGCCGCTGTTCACGTATGCGCATGGAATCCTGCAGAACGCGTTCGATGCGCAGGAAGTGGTGCAGGACGCGATGATGCGGGCGCATCGGGCGCTCACGCGGCAATACGACGAAGAGCGCTGCGCGGCGCTGGCGGTGCGGCCGTGGCTGTTCCGGACGGTTCGCAACCTCTCGCTGAACAAGCGACGTTCGAAACGGAGTGCGCTCGAAGAGTCGCTGGAATCGTTCGACGACGGACGGCTCGGACCATTCGTCAGCCTGGAAGGGTCGGAGCTGGAGCGGAAAGAGGAAATCGAGCTGCTGCGGCGGGCCATGGCCTTGCTGCCGGTCGATGCCCGCGAGTTGATCGTGCTGCGGTTCATGGAAGAGATGTCGTACGCGGAGATTTCCAAAACAGTAGGGCAGTCCGAGGCCGCGTTGCGAGGCAAAGTGTTCCGGTCGCTGAAGCTGTTGAGGGATGCACTGGAAAGCAAGGGGGTGGCGTATGCAATGTAGAAATGTGTTGACCCGAATCGATGCGCTGCGCACGCGCGAGCTTGCGCCGATTGAGAAGAATGCGGTCGAAGAGCACCTGCGCACCTGCCGCAGTTGCGACGCGTCGCAGGACGATGTCGAGCAGCTCGTGCACGCCGTCAAGTCGCTGGCGCTCGTGCCGCCGATGTCGTGCAAGGACGCATGCAAGGACGCGATCGCCGATTCGTTCGATCGCGTAGGCGACGTCTGGGTCGCGTTCACGAAAGACCGCATCCGGATGATCCGGTCCGCGGAATCGATCGATGACGTTCGCGAGACGTACGCGAAAAAATATGGCCGCGTGCTGGAGCCGGGAACGATTCCCGCCGCGCTGCGCCGTCAGGTCATCGCCGCGGTGGAAGGGGAGGGAGTCGATTCGCCGAAGGTCGATCTCGACGCCGCGAACGATCTCGAGCACGACGTCCTGCAGACGCTCACCCGCATTCCTCGGGGTGAGGTTCGCACCTACGCCTGGGTGGCGCGCCAGGCCGGCCGTCCGCGCGCCGTCCGCGCCGTGGCCAACGTCATCGCCCGCAACGCCGTGCCGTACGTCGTGCCGTGCCATCGCGTGGTGCCGTCGTCGGGCGGCATCGGCAACTACATCTTCGGCAGCGACGCGAAGCGTGCGTTGCTGGCGCGCGAGGGGGTCGATGTCGATCAACTCGACGCGCTGGCGAAGGAGCACGTTCGCTTCATCGGCTCCAAGACCACGCACATCTTCTGCTTCCCGACCTGCCGCGACGCCAAGCGGATTCAGGACAAGAACCGGATGCCGTTCCGCGACGCCGACGACGCGCTCGAAAGTGGATACCGCCCATGCCGTCATTGCCAGCCGGTGGCGGCATGAGCGCGATCCCGGTCGAAGAGGCGCGGTACGACGTTCACGCGATCTCGCTGCCGGCGAAGACGTTCACCGGCGACTTCTGGTTCACGCACGCCGCCGGCGGCCGCCTCTGGTTCGCCCTCGGCGACGTCGCCGGCAAAGGGCTGCCGGCGGCGATCGTGATGGCCATGATCCAGGAGGAGCTGGAGCACCGCATCACCTCGTGCGCGCGCGCCGGGTGTGATCCGGCCACGACGATGAAGCGGCTCGATGAGTTTCTGAAGCCGCTGCTGCCCTCGAACCGTTTCGCCACCGCGGTGATCGGCTGGCTCGACGACGACGGCAGCATCACGCTCGTGAACGCCGGCCACTGTCCGCCGATGATCGTCCGCAGCGATGGCGCGATCGAGCAGATCGGATCGACCGGCCCGGCGGTCGGAATCGTTCCGAACGCGCGCTGGAAATCGACGACGCTGACGCTGATTCCCGGCGAGTTGCTCGTGCTCTACAGCGATGGCGTGATCGAGTCGCCATCGGCGAGTGGAGACGACTTCGGGACCGCCGGCATTCTGCGATCGCTGCCGGATTCGATCTGCGCCCGTACGGTCGCCTCGGCGATCGCTGATGCCGCCACGCACCACGCCGTAGGCCGCGCGCAGTACGACGACCTCACCGTGATGGTGATCAGCGCGTAATCCCGCTAGTAGCGCCGTCGGCTCGACGGCTGGACCGCCAGCGGCTCGCTGGCACGTAGACTCGCCGCCGAGCCGGCGGCGGTCCAGCCGGCCAGCGGCCGGCGCTACGCCCTTCATTTCACATTCGTCTTGACAGATGTGATTCTCGGACCTATCTTCTCTTCACATTCCCAACAGCGAATATGAGGAGGCATCACATGACAGACATTCTCAAAGCCCACGTTTCCATCAACGTCCGCAACGTCGAGCGCAGCATCGACTTCTACCGGCGCATGCTCGGCATCGAACCGTCCAAGGTTCGCAACGGCTACGCGAAGTTCGACGTGCAGAATCCGCCGCTGAATCTCGCGCTCAATGAAGTTCCATCCCTCGATTCCGCCGGCGCGCTCTCCCACCTCGGACTCCAGGTCGCGTCGACCGATGACGTGCTGGCCATTCGCAACCGCTGGGCCGAGGCGGGGCTGGTCACTCGCGACGAGATGAGGACCGACTGCTGCTACGCCACGCAGGACAAGACCTGGGTGCACGATCCCGATGGCAACGAATGGGAAGCATTCGTCGTGCTGCAGGACAACCTTCCGGAGGTTGAAGGCGCAGCGTCGTGCTGCAGCAACGGGGTTTGCACGACCGCAACGGCCTGACCTTTTCACGCCGAGCCGCGTAGCCGCGGAGAAAGGTTCTTCGCGGCTACTTCGGCTTCGCGCAGGTCCACACCGGAACTTGCCACAGCGCGTACCCGCGTGGATCGCGGACGCAGTCGATCATCTCGCGCCAGCGCTGTTCGATCTCTTCGCGCGAGATGCCGCCGTATTGTTCGAGCGAATCGGTGTAGCCGTCGCGCCACGCTTCCCAGATGCGCGCGAACGTGTCGCGTTCGACGCGCAGCGTGTCGACGACGATGTAGTCGGCGGCGATGTCCGTCATGCCGAGGTCGTGGAGGAGGGTGAAGGTCTTGCGTCCGATGTGGAGATCGCATCCGACACCGGCGGCATAGCGCGGCGGAAGGCGTTGCCAGAATCCGTCCGAATCGAGATTCGTCGGATGGCAGAGCAGCATCCCGTAATCCTCGGCGATCACGTGAACGAGTCCGCCGGGACGAAGCACGCGCCGGATTTCGTTCAGGACGCGTTCGGCATCGGGAACGGCCTGAATGAGATGCCGGCAGACGACGTAGTCGAACGACGCGTCGTCAAATGGCAGCGCCAGCGCGTCGCCGACCTGAAATCGAACGCGTTCTCCGAACTCCGCGCATCGCGCGCGAGCGCGATCGAGATGCGGTTCCTCGAGATCGACGCCGACGAACGATGCGCTCGGAAACTTCGCCGCCAATCGCGCGGTGATCTCGCCTGTCCCACATCCGACGTCGAGCACTTGTCCCGAGGGCGGATGCCGCAGAAAGATCGGCTCCTCCTGCGGCCAGATGGCCTCCGCCTGCGCCGCGAGGTTCCGCACCATCGACTCGTCGGCCATCTCCTTCGCCTGCGAACTGCTCGGATGCACGGGGCGGCTCACAACCCGAACTGCTGCAGATGGTGATCGATGTGTTTGTACATCGTCTCGCCCCACTCCTGGCCGGTCATCGCGCCGAAGAATGCGTGCGTCTCTTTCCCGGCCGCTTCGGGGCCGCGCTGGACGAATTTGGCGATGAGGTCGACGAGTTTCTGCCGCTCCGTCGAAAACTCACGTTCATCGGCGACGACGAACGACGGATCGGTCGGACCGTTGCGGCTGAACGGCTTCTCGCCGAGGATCGACTTGCGGAAGAACGGCATCAGGATCTTGCCGATCAGCTTCTGCTTCATCGGACGATCGCCGGTCCCGGTCTCCAGCGCCCGCGCGCAATGCGTGACCATCTGCGCGGCATTCATCTTTCCCCATTGCCGCGGGGTATCGGCCTGCAGCTTGTCGAGGCGGTGCAGGAGCGAGGTGCGGTCGGCTTGATCGAAGAGCGATTTCATCGCGTGAATTTTCGCACAGCATCACTTGCGGTAGCATCCCGCCGCGTCCGCCACAGACATCACATGGAGGTCAACATGAAGCGTGCCCTGATCGCACTCGTCATCCTCGTCATCGCCAACGTCGCCATCGCAGACGATCTCGCCGACATCAAACGCGAAGTCGCCAAACGTCACGACGAAGCCGTCAAGAGATTGCAGGATTGGATCGCGCTGCCGTCCATCGCCGCCGAGGATCGCAATTTTCCGGCGGGGCCGGAGTACATGGCCAAGCTCGCGCGCGAGGCCGGATTTCAGCAGGTCACGATCCTCACCACCGACGGCAAGCCGGGAGTCTTCGCGACGCTCGATGCCGGCGCGCCCAAGACGGTCGGCCTCTACTTCATGTACGACGTCAAGCAGTTCGATCCCGCCGAATGGACTTCGCCTCCGCTCGAGGCGCGCCTCGTCGACAAGCCGAACCTCGGCAAGGTCATCATCGGCCGCGGCGCCGTCAACCAGAAAGGTCCGGAGGCAGCGTTCCTGGCCGCGCTGCATGCAATACGAGGGGCCGGCAAGAAGATGCCGGTGAACCTGGTCATGGTCGCGGAAGGGGAGGAGGAGATCGGCTCGCCGCACATCGGCCAGCTCGTGCATCACCCCGAGGTCGAAGCCGCGCTGCGCAAGTGCAGCGGCGTCTTCATGCCCGCCGCCTCGCAGGATCTCGACGGCATCGTCACCGTCTCCCTCGGCGCGAAAGGTGTGGTGGAGCTGGAGCTCGTATCGAGCGGCGAGAAGTGGGGACGCGGTCCGGCCAAGGACATCCATTCGTCATTAAAGGCGATGGTCGACAGCCCGGCCTGGCATCTCGTGAAAGCGCTCGACACGCTCGTCTCCGCGGACGGCAACACGATCACCATCGACAACTACCCGACGCCGCGTCCGCTCAACGCCGACGAGAAGGCGATGATCGCCGCCGCATCATCGCGACGCAGCGAAGCGCAGTCGAAGAAGTCCCTCGGCGTGCAGCACTGGATCGATGACCTCTCCTGGCAGCAGGCCAACGAGCGCCTCGAGTCACAGCCGACCGTGAACATCGAAGGCCTCGTCGGCGGCTACACCGGCCCTGGCGGCAAGACCATCCTCGCGCATCGCGCCGTGGCCAAGATCGACATGCGCCTCGTGCCCGACATGAAGAAGGACGACGCCGTGGCCGCGCTCAAAGCGCATCTCGCCAAACGCGGCTTCGGCGACATCGAAGTGAACGTCACCGGCGGCTACGACCCCACCAGCACTGCCGCCAGCGCGCCGCTGATCCAGTCGCAGATCGCGGTGCTGAAGCGCGCCGGCATTGACCCCGTCCTCTGGCCCCGCAACGCCGGCTCCTATCCCGGCTACGTCTTCACGAACCCGCCCGTCAGCCTCCCCGCCGGCCACTTCGGCCTCGGCCACGGCAGCGGCGCCCACGCACCGGATGAGTACTACGTGATCGAGTCCGCGAACCCGAAAGTGCTGGGGTTGGACGGCGCGGTCATGTCGTTCGTGGAGTATCTGTACGAGTTGGGGAGGTAGGATCGGAATTTTGGAACCGCTACTTCCATTTTGCGTCTCAAAATGGAAGTAGTAGATCGATTTTTCCAATTCCCCTCGGGGAGTGCCTTCATTTTTGGCCCTCGGGGCTCAGGCAAATCGACGTGGCTTCGTCATTCTTTGCCAGATGCGCTCTGGGTGAATCTGCTCGACCCGGTACGGTACCGCGAGATGAGCGCTCGGCCGGAGCGGCTGCGGGAACTGGTCGAAGGAACCAGCCAAGGCGATGTCGTCGTGGACGAGATCCAGCGCGTCCCCGAGTTGCTCAACGTCGTCCACGATCTGATGGAGTCGAGCCTCAAGCGGCGGTTCCTCTTGACCGGATCGAGCGCACGAAAGCTCCGGAGAGGCGGTGTCGATCTCCTCGCCGGACGCGCGTTGAATCTCACCATGCATCCGTTCATGGCCGCCGAGGTTCCGGCGTTCGATCTCGCTCGCGCGCTGGAGATCGGCATGTTGCCGCTCGTCGTCGGCTCGTCCGATCCGGCCGCCACGCTTCACGCCTACGCGACTCTCTACCTGGACGAGGAAGTGAAACTGGAGGGATGGGCAAGGGACATCGGCCGCTTCGCGCGGTTCCTGGAGACGGTCACTTTTTCGCACGGGGCGGTGCTCAACGTCGCCAACGTGGCCCGCGAAGCTCAGGCCGAGAGGAACACGATCGTTGCGTACATCGAAATTCTCGAAGATCTGTTGCTCGCGTTCCGCTTGCCCGTTTTCACGCGTCGCGCCAAACGGGAGACGACGCAGCAACCGAAGTTCTATCTCTTCGACGCCGGCGTGTTCCGTTCCCTGCGGCCGCGCGGGCCGCTCGATCGTCCCTCCGAGATTGGAGGAGCTGCGCTTGAAGGCCTCGTCGCACAGCATCTCCGAGCATGGATCGCTTATTCGCCCGGCGACACGAAGCTCTTCTTCTGGCGAACGCGCTCCGGTGTCGAAGTCGACTTCGTTGTCTACGGTGATCTTGGCTTCATGGCCATCGAAGTCCAGAACTCGACGATCGTCCGCTCCAACGACCTGCGCCCGCTCCGCACGTTCATGGAGGATTACCCAGAGGCAAAAACGCTGCTGCTCTATCGGGGGAGTGAAGAGTTGATGATCGACGGCATCCGATGTTTGCCGGTCGAGCGGTTCCTGCGCGACCTGACGCCGCTGGCAAGCGAACCGGCAGATTAAGAGAGAATCAACTTCGGGACGGGGTCTGGAGATTCTCGCTTTTACTAAACTAGGCGGATGAGAACCGTCCTCCTTACCCTACTCCTCACCACCACCCTCACCGCCCAGCCGGTGGTCATCCGTGCGGCGCGGGTGATTGATGGGCGGGGGCATGTGATCAGTGACGCGGCAGTGGTGGTCGAGGGCGGGAAGATCGTGCGGGTCGTGGCGGACGCGAAGAAGTTGAACGGCGTCACCATCGACCTCGGCGACCGCACGCTCATGCCGGGTGGGATCGATACGCATGTGCATATCGGGTGGCACTTCGACGCGAAGGATGGGCGGTCGCATGACGATGAGACGGATCGCGACGAGTCGGCGCAGGAGTCGGTGCTCTATGCGGCGGAGAACGCGGTGCGGACGATCGAGGGTGGGATTACCACCGTGCAGTCGTTGGGCGCGCCGGTCGACAAGCCGCTGCGCGATGCGATTGCGCGCGGGACGCTGATCGGGCCGCGCATTCTTACGGCCATCGATCCGATTTCGGATAGCAAACTGACGGTCGCGGAGTTGCGGGCGGCGGTGGAGAAGCTGGCGGGCGAGGGGGCGGACGTCGTCAAAGTGTTTGCGTCGCAGAGCATTCGCAATGGCGGTGCGCCGACGATGTCGCAGGAGCAGATGGATGCGATCTGCGGCGAGGCGAAGGCGCGGCATCTGCGCGTCGCGGTGCATGCGCATGGGCCGGAGAGCGTGCGGCGGGCGGTGATGGCGGGATGTACGTCGATCGAGCATGGCGCGCTGATCGGGCAGCCGGAGCTCGATTTGATGGCAGAGCATGGGACGTATTTCGATCCGAACATCGACCTCGTCTTCCGCAACTATTTCGAGAACAAGTCCCACTACCTCGGCATCGGCAACTACACCGAGGAGGGGTTCGCGCAGATGAAGCTGGCCGTGCCGAAGGCGTTGCACGTGTTCCAGCTCGGACTGGCCACGCCGCGGCTGAAGATCGTGTTCGGCACGGACGCCGTGGCCGGATCGCACGGACGAAACTTTCAGGAGCTGGAGTATCGCGTCGTCACCGGCGGACAGAAGGCGATGGATGCGATCACCTCGGCCACGTCGCTCGCCGCGGAGTCGCTGGGCCTCGGCGATCGCATCGGAACGATTGCCGCCGGCTATGAGGCGGATCTGATCGCTGTCGACGGCGATCCGCTGCGCGACATCCATGCGCTCTCGCATGTCGCCTTCGTGATGAAAGGAGGACGGATCATCCGCAGATGACTACCGCAATCGTCCTCCGCCGAAGGAGCGGATCGATTTGTAGTGCATTTCGAAGTAATTCGCGGCGGCGCGCAGGGCGCTGGCGACGATCCACTCCTCGCGGGCTTCGATGCCTTGCAACGGCAGACGCATGTGCGTTGGCAGTTTGAAGCGGCAGCGGCGGCAGAGCGCGTTTCCTTCGGTCTTCTCGAGATTGCAGCGCGGACAACTCTTCCGTTTGGCGAGCCTGGTGATCTGTTGCGCGGATAGCATTTGCGACCCCTCCCTCCCGTTTTCCGGCAAAAGAAAAAGGCCGGGCGTGCACCCGGCCTTGAACTGCACTAATTGCTGTGCAGCGGATGGTAGCGGGGTCAGCTCGGCAAATCAAGCGATCCTTGACATTCACAGACGACCAGCCTAGATTGCCAAAAACAAACCGACCAGTCGGCAAGTTAACGCCGCCATCGTCCAATCCCGAATCTCACAATCGATGAAGTTCCGTTGAAAGGAAGGCCTTCATGTTCGTTCGTTCTCTGGAGCGCTCCCTGCTGATCGGTTTCGCAGCCCTGCTGAGCGTCGCCCCCATTCCCGCGGCCGCGCAGCAGGATGCAGCCAAGCCCGACAAGACTCAGGAAACCAAAGCGTCGGACGATGCCCAGAAACAAAAGGCCAGTGAAGAGATCGTGGTCACGGCCCGGAAGCGCGAAGAGAACGTGCAGGAAGTGCCGATCGCGGTCAGCGTCGTCACCGCCGACAAGCTCGAAGAAGCCGCCGAGGCCGATATCTCGGAGCTGCAGACACAGGTGCCGAACCTCTCCATCTACCAGGGACGCAACCAGTCGACGACGCTCACCGCGTTCATGCGCGGCATCGGCCAGGCCGATCCGCTGTGGGGCGTCGATCCCGGCGTCGGCCTCTACGTCGACGACGTCTACATCGCGCGGCCGCAGGGTGCGCTGCTCGACGTTTACGACGTGGCGCGCATCGAAGTCCTGCGCGGACCGCAGGGAACGCTCTACGGCAAGAACACGATCGGCGGCGCGATCAAGTACGTCAGCCGCCCGCTCGAAGATAAGTATTCCGGCAGCGTTTCGTACTCGCCCGGGACGCAGAGCAATCACGATTTCCGCGCCAGCATCGCCGGCGCGCTGATGCCGGGCAAGCTTCGCGGCAAGTTCGCGTTCGCCTCGCTGCAACACGAAGGCTATGGCACGAACACTCTCACCGGCCACGACGTCTCCAATCGCAACACGCTGGCCGGACACGCTGCGCTGGAATGGCTCGTCAGCGACAAGACCAACATCCAGTTCAACGCCGACGCCACCAAAGACAAGGCCGAGCCGAAGGGCTATCAGCGCCTCGCCGCGAATCCGCTTTGTCCGGCCTTCGGAGTTACGTGCCCTGCGAACTCCAGCCGCTTCGACACCCAGAGCGGCCTGGCGCCGCTCAACGGCACCACCGCCAGCGGCACCTCGGTCGTCGTCTCATCGAAACTGAACAGCGCCTGGAACTTCAAGTCGATCAGCGCGTACCGGAAATCGGACTCCAAGAACAACATCGACTTCGATACGACCCCGGCGCGAATCACGGACGTCATCGCCACCTACTACGACAAGCAGCTCTCGCAGGAGTTTCAGTTCATCTACGACCACGGTACGAAGCTGAACGGCGTCCTCGGCGCGTACTACTTCGACGGTGAGGCCGGCGGCCTGGTCAAGAACATCTTCCTGAACCGCATCTTCGGAACGACGGACGGCAAGACGCTGACAAAGTCGTTCGCGGTCTTCGGCGACGGCAGCTACGCCATCGACAGCAAGTGGACGCTCAACGGCGGCCTGCGCCTCACCAGCGAGAAGAAGAACGGCATCGCCTTCAACGCCGGCTATACCAATGACACGTTCACCGTCGTCAATGCCATCACCGCGAACTACGACAAGTCGAAGACGTTCTCCTCGACCGCGCCGAAAGTCGGGCTCGATTACAAGGTCAGCGACAAGATCATGGCGTATGGCTCGCTGAGCCGCGGATTCAAGAGCGGCGGGTTCAACGTGCGGGCGCAGTCGACGGTCTTCCCGAAGTCGGCCGATCCGTTCAACGATGAGACGCTCGACGTCGGCGAGATCGGCGTGAAGTCGACGCTCGCGGACGGACAACTGACGCTCAACACCGCCGTGTTCGACGGCAAGTACAAGGACATCCAGGTCTCGACCTTCACCGCATACGACTCGAACGGCGATGGCGTCGAGGACGCGTTCTTCGGCAACTTCCTCAACGCCGGCAACGCCAGCATGAAGGGCGCCGAAGTCGAGTTCGACGCAACGCCACACAACGTGAGCTGGTTCGCCACGAGCGGCTACATCAGCTATCTCGATCTCAAACCGGACGGCTTTCTCGACGCCAACCACGACGGCTTCGTCGACACGCAGGTGATCACGAACGCGCCGCACTGGACCGCCGGTCTCCACCTCAACTTCGATTCCCCGCTGAGGGGCGGATTGCTGACGGCGAGCGTCGGCGGCGCGTATCGCGACAACTCGGTGCTCACGAACGAGGGCGGCGCGTATCCGGGACGTCCCGGTCAACCGCTGCTGCCGATCACGCAGAAGGCCTACATCATCTACGACGCGTGGGTGAGCTGGCTTTCGCCCGACGCGAAATGGCGCCTCGGCATCAATGGCAAGAACCTGACGAACAAGGGCTACCTGACCAACGGCTACAACATCCCGTCGCTCGGCATCCTGACCGGCTCGTACGGCGCGCCGCGCACGGTGCTGGGCACGATCGAGTATCGTTTCTTCTGATCCTGCGGCAGGCGAAAGGCCGGCATGACCGAAACTCCTGAGGAGCTGCGCTTCATGCCGGCCATCGCGGCCGGAACCGACGAATCGGTTCCCGCATCGTCGTGGGGATTGCTGGCCTTCCTGACGGCGCTCAACATCCTGAACTTCGTCGACCGGATGCTGATCGCGAGCCTCGCGCCGCTGCTGATCAAAGACCTCGGACTGACGCGCGCGCAGATCGGATTGCTGGCCGGATTCGGATTCGTTTTCTTCTACACGTTCGTCGGTCTCTTCCTCGGCGTCGCGGCGGACCGCTTCAAACGTTTTCCGCTGATCGGCATCGGACTGGCGCTCTGGAGCGCGATGACGGCGATGTCGGGATGGGCGAGGAGTTTTCTGCAACTCGCGCTGCCGCGCATCTTCGTCGGCGTCGGCGAAGCGACGCTGACGCCGGCATCGCTCTCGATGCTCGGCGATGCCTTTCCGCGCCGCCGCCTTGGGCTGGCCATCGGCGTCTACTACTCCGGCATTCCGCTCGGTCTGGCGGTGGCGCTGATCTCGTCGAGCTTCATCGCGCCGCGATACGGATGGCGCGCCTCGTTCTTCGCGCTCGGCATCATCGGTCTGCTGGCGACGGTGCTGCTGTTCGTTCTGCGCGAACCGGCGCGGCGCAAGTCCGTCACTGTCTCCGGCGTCGACGAACCGCGCCCCTCGGTGCGCGAGCTCGTACGCGACCTGCTGCGCGCGCTCGTCGATCGTCCCGCGCTTGCCTTCGCGCTCGCCGGCGGATCGCTGCTCTGCTACGGCTCGGGCGCGGCGCTGCACGGCGTGACGTGGCTCGTCGAAGAGCGCGGATTCCGTTACGCCGACGCCGCCTTCCGCTCCGGCGTCGTCGCCGTCTTCGCCGGCTTCCTCGGCAACCTGGCCGGCGGCGCGTTCAGCGACTTCTGCGCGAAGCGATTCCCCGCCGGACGCTTGTGGAGCCTGGCCATCATGACGGCCTTCTTCACGATCCCGGCCTGGCTCTTCTACTCGGTCGCGCCCGGCTCGCCGCTCTTCTACGTCTGCTGGTTCTTTACTAGCGCCGGCACGACGGCATGGTTCGGACCGTTGTTCTCAACGTTCCAGGAACTCTCGCCGGTCCGCGCCCGATCGACGATGGTCGCCTTCGCGCTCCTCGTCCTCAACCTCCTCGGCGTCGGCCCGGGCCCGCTGATCACCGGCATGATCGGCGACCGCAGTGGATTGAGTTACGGACTTCTCGTCAGCCTCGTCGTGACGGCGATGGCAATGATCCCGTTCTTCCTCGCCGCCCGCAGCGAAAAAAACCTTTGAACCACAAAGACACAAAGGACACAAAGAAAGTCTCTTTGTGATCTTTGTGTCTTTGTGGTGAATCGATTTTCAGTTCTGCTTCAGCATCCCGTGACGCAATATCCGCGAGATCTCGCGGATCGCGTCCTCCGTCCCCATGCCGAAGTGGTCTTTGACGCCGAAGAGAATCTCGACGGAGAAGTAGTTCATGAAAATCCGCGTGGCCAGCATCACCGCCGAGATCGGAGAGAGGCCGTTCGCGAGTTTCGACTGCAGCTCTTCTTCCATTCCATGCGACTTGAAAAACGAATCGAAGCGGACGGCCATGTCCTCGTAGAACTGGCGGACGTGCGCGCCCTCGAATTCGACGACGTCGACGTAAATCAGTGCCACGTACTCGCGGTATTCGCGGACCATGTCGCGCGCGGCCATGCCGAGGATTTCGAGATTCTCGGGGAACGTGCCTTCGGAGAGGGCGCGGTTGAACGGGAACTGCGGCTGCGACATCAGCAGGAAGTAGCGGTCGAGCAGTGAGCGGAAGATCGACTCCTTGTCGGGGAAGTGATGGTAGACGTTGCCTTTCGAGAGGCCGGCATCGGCGGCGATGTCCTGCACGCTCGTCGCGCCGTAGCCGCGGTGGGAGAAGAGTTTCAGCGCGCTTTCGAGGATCAACTGCTTCGACTTCTCGGAGCGCTCCTCCTGCGTCGATGCTTTCAGGCGAGTTGCTTTCGTAACTCCTCCTTCACGACCTTGCCGTATGGCGTGCGCGGCAGCGCGTCGACGAAGATGAACCGGCGCGGGACTTTGTATCGCGAAAGACGAGCGTTGAGAAACTCGACGAGATCGACGTCCGCGATGCCACGTGCGACGACGAACGCGACTCCGACTTCGCCCCACGTTTCGTCAGCGATGGCGATGACCGCGGCGTCGGAGACGTTCGGATGCTGCAGCAACTCCGCTTCGACCTCGGCGGGATAGACGTTGACGCCGCCGCTGATGAACATCTCCTTGCGGCGGCCGGCGATGAAAAAGTATCCGTCGCCGTCGCGGCGGGCGAGGTCGCCGGTGCGGAACCAGCCGTCGACATACGCTTCCGCGGTCGCCTGCGGATTGTTCCAGTAGCCGCTGCTGACGTGCGGACCGCGAATCCACATCTCGCCGTTGTCGGAATCGTTGCCGGCGTCGTCAACCAGGCGAACCTCGGTGAACATCATCGGCCGGCCGATCGAGCCAGGCCTATTGCGCGCATCCTCGATCGTCATCGTGAAGCAGTTCACTCCCACCTCGGTCAGACCGTAACCCTGTTTGAGAGTAACACCGCGCTGCTGGTACGCATCGATCAGAAACGCCGGCAGCGGCGCGCCGCCGCTGATGAACCAGCGCACGTGACTGAGATCGGCGGCAGCAAATTGCGGAGCGTCGCGCAGCATCTTCCAGATCGTCGGCACGCCGAGGACGATCGTGCAGCGTTCGCGCTCGATCGTTTCCCAAACCTCGGCAGCGTCGAAGCCGCGGTGGAGGACGATCGTTCCGCCCATGAGGAAGAGCGGGATGAGGAAGACCGCGACGCCACCGGCGTGGTAGAGCGGCGTGAAGATCGGCGCGACGTCGTCCTCGCGCAGCCCCCAGTTGATGGCCGTGTTGTAGCCGTTCGCAAGAAGCTGGCGATGCGGAATCATCACGCCCTTCGGCTTGCCGGTCGTGCCGCTGGTGTAGAGCAGGCAGGCCGTCGATTCGGGATCGGGCATCCGATGCGCGATCGTCCGCGAGGATGGGACGATGTCAATCTTCATGAGCGTCACGCCGTTCACCTCCGGCGCGCTGCCGTCGTGAAAGAGAATCTTCATCCCGCAGTCAGCGGCGATGATCGACAATTCGTGCGCGGTCGCTCGCGTGGAGAGCGGGACGATGATCACGCCCGTTTTCAGCGCGCCGAAAAAGAGGGCGATGAAATCGATGCTGTTCTGCGCGAAAAGGCCAGCCCGATCGCCGGATTCGAGACCGGCGTCGAGAATCATCGCCGCGGCGTCGTTCGCGCGATCGTTGAGTTGCGCGTAGGTCAGCCGCTCGCCGGTTTCGACGGAGACGAGTGCGACGCGATCGGGCGTGATCCGCGCGCGTTCGGCTAGGAGGTCGCCTGCAAACATGCGATGAATCGCTCCGGCTGCTGCGCGTGCGGAATGTGCGCGGCATCGTCGATGACGCAGAGCCGCGCGCCGGCGATTCCGGCGTGCAGTTGTTCGATGTAGGCGCGCGTGACGACGCCGTCGTTCGCGCCCCAGATGACAGTCGTCGGAACGCGGATGCCGGCCAGGCGGTCGTCGATGAAGTACGACATCATCCCGCCCGCGATCAGACGAAGCATCGGCGAGTCGCTGCTGCGCGTGATGAGCGCGTCGATCGCCCAATCGGGAAATTGCGCATTCGGTCCGTGTACGGCGCGAAGAATCGGGACTGCTTCGTCACGATTCGACGCGACCAGCGAAACGCCCAACGGGATTGCCAGACCGCCGCCCGATTCGAGGAAGAGCTGAGCAACGCGTTCGGGATGCGCGAGCGTGTAAAGGATGCTGATCCACGCGCCCATCGAGTTGCCGGCCAGCGTCACGTCCGCAATTCCTTCCGCGTCCAGCACGGCGCCAAAACGATCGACGAGAAACTGCATGTTCAGCGCGCCCGTTTGCGGTTCGCTCTCGCCGTGTCCGGGGAGATCGGGAATGATGAGGCGGTACGACTTCATCAGCGACGGCGCGACCAGCGACCACGTTCCGGCGTGATCGTTCACGCCGTGAATCAGCGCGAGCGTCCGGTCGCCCGCGCCGCCAGTCCAGTAGACCGTGCCGTCGAGCGATTTTCGCGTCAGCCCGGCCAGCGTGAGCATCGATCGCGTCTGGGCGATGAAGTCGGCGTGCGACGTGATTTCAGGCAAAGAGCCGCCCTTCATCGAGCGGCATGCGCACGGCGACGGCGGCTTGGTTGTAGCCGACGCCGGAGCCGACCAGCACGACCAGATGGCCCGGCTTGATCCTGCCGCCGCGTAGCGCATCGTCGAGCGCCATCGGGATGCAGGCCGAGCCGGTGTAGCCGGCGTGCTCCATGATCGTATGCGTCTTAGCCATCGGCAGCCCGAGGTCGTTCATCACGATCTCGATGGTCGGCTTGCGCACCTGCGAGAAGATGATCATGTCGATATCGGTCAGCGCGAAGCCGCCGTTTTCGGCGAGGCGGCGGACCAGTTTCGGCCAGCCGGCGTCGTTGATTTCGGGCGGATAGCGTTCGACCATGCGCACCGAGGTGCGGCCGGCCTGGACCGATTCCGCGGTAGCCGGTTCGACCGTGCCGCCCGACTCGATCAGCCAGTTGCGATGGTAGGAACCGTCGGCGGCGAAGGCCGAGGCGATGTAACCCGGCGCGTCGCCGCGCTCGAGCACCACCGCGCCGGCGCCGTCACCGTAGAAAAAAACAAACGGATCGTCGTCCCGCGCCAGCTTGCGCATCAGGTAGACGGCCACCACCAGCACGGTTCGTAGCGAAGGATTGCTGCTCATCAATCCCGCCGCCGCGGAAAGCGCGGTCGGAAACGATGCGCAGGCGCAGCCGACGTCGAACGTGCCGGCGTTGACCGCGCCGAGTTTCGACTGCAGCACGACCGAGGTGGCGGGCGTGATGTAGTCGGGAGAGTCGGTGCCGAGGATGATCAGGTCGACCTCTTCGGGCCGCTTGCCCGCGCGGGTGAGCGCCTGCGTCGCCGCCTGCAGCGCGAGATCCGAGGCCGCCCATCCGTCGGGCGCCTGCCAGCGTTTCAGGATGCCGCTGGCCTTCTCCATCTTGTTCACGAACTCCGGAGCGATCTCTGCGAATCGCGCGCGCAAATCGTCGTTGGTGACTTCGACCTCGGGCAGATAGCTCCCGCTGCTGACGATGTTCGCGTACGCGGGCACGCTCATGTCCCCAGCACCAGTCCTCCGTCGACCGACAGCACGGTGCCGCTGATGAATCGCGCAGCGTCGGACGCCAGCCAGACGTACGCATTGGCCACGTCCGCCGGCTCGCCCAACTTCGCCAGCGGCGTGCGCGCGGACATCGAGTCGAGCACCTTCTGCGGCATGATCTTCACCATCTCGGTGGCGATGAATCCCGGCGCGACGGCATTGACGCGGATTCCGAATCGCCCCAGCTCGCGCGCCCACGTCTGCGTGAAGCTGATCACGCCCGCTTTCGTGGCCGCGTAGTTCGTCTGCCCGAAGTTGCCGTAGAGACCGACGATCGACGATGCGTTCAGGATGACGCCCGACGACTGCCGGATCATGTGCCGGACGACGGCGCGCGTGCAGAGAAAAACGCCCTTGAGGTTGACGTTGACGACGGCGTCGAAGGTGGCGTCGTCCATGATCGAGGCGACCTCGCCGTCCTTCCATTTCACGAGCTGCGCGTCGCGGACGATGCCGGCGTTGTTGAGCAGGACGTCGATCCGTCCGTGCTCCGCGATGACCGCCGCAGTAGCCGCTTCGACGGAGTCCTTGCTGGTGACGTCGACCTTCGGTTCCGAGGTCACGTCCCAGATCACAACCTTCGCCCCCTCGGCGCGAAAAGCCTCCGCGGAAGCGTGTCCGATCCCTGCGCCGCCGCCGGTGATGACGACGACTTTGTCCTTTAGATTGAGGTTCATCGTTGAATCGTATGGTGGAAGCGGACGGGCGTATCCACAACTTGCCGACTGGTCGGTTTGTTTTGTCGGCTAATGTAAGGCGGAGGAGGTTCGTTGTCAATCGTGACATCCGTTACGGCCCTATTCGCGGCGCGGGCGCATCCTTGCGGCTTGTCCTTCTCGAAAGTCCTCCTCGCATTCGTCATCTTCGCGATGGCGGCGCCGTCGTTTTCGATCACGTACATCGTTCCGCCAGACCGGTTCGAGATCGGGCGCGCAACGACGATCGTCGTCGGACGCGTGGCTGGATCGCGCGTGGAAGTCTCCCGATTCGGAATCGAGACCGTGACGACGATTGCGCTCGAAGAAGCGATCAAGGGAAAGCCGGATCGCGTCATCGACGTCCACACGCCCGGCGGAACGATCGGCGATGAAACGCGCCTCATCCCCGGCGTTCCGGTCTTCGCGGACGGCGAGCGCGTCCTGCTCCTTCTGTTTCAACGCGGCGACGGCGCGTACGTCATCAGCGACCTCGGACTCGGTACATTCCACTTCGTGCGCGATGCGATCGGACGCGAGCTCGCGGTCCGCAACGATGCCGAGGTCGAAGGATGGGACGCGGGCGGCGATGTCCATGTAGAGCAGCAGCGATCGGCGGATGGATTCCTCGATTACGTTCGTGGCGTCGTTCGCGGCGAGGATGTCGTCGAGGATTACGTCATTCCCAGGGAGTGGGGAGGGGGGAGTAGGGGGTGGGAGCGCGAGACGAGCAGCGGTGCAGCCACACCCCACACCCTACTCCCCACACCCCGCGAAATGATCGCAACCGCATCCTTCACCGCCACCTCGTACACGCTCATGTACAACGGCGGCCTCGGCACGCGCTGGAACGTTTTTCCGAGCGCCGTGAACTGGAATCAGGGGAACTCGGAGACCGGTACGCTCGGCAGCGGCGCGAACGAGATCAACGCCGCCTTCACCACCTGGAACGCCGGCGGAACGCACTACGTCCTCGCCAGCGCGAATGCGAATCCGAACGGATTTCTCGACGCCACCGACGGCGTCAACAACATCGTCTTCGAGAAGGACCTCACTTCCTCCGGCTCGCAACCGTTCAGTTGTTCCTCGGGTGGCGTGCTCGGCATCGCCGGGATGACGCACGCGAGTTTCGGAGCGGGAACGCACGTCTTTCACGGCGAGACGTTCGCGACGACGCTCGAAGCCGACGTGAGCTTCAATCAGGGCCTCGGCGCCTGCTCGAATTTCCCACAGGAGACGTTCAAGAGCGCGCTCGTCCACGAGATTGGCCACACGCTCGGTTTCCGCCACTCTGATCAGACGCGCAACCTCACCGCTTCCTGCAACGGCGATCCGACGCTCGATTGCACCAGCTCCGCGATCATGAATCACATCCTCGTGTCAGGTTTGAACGGACAGCTCCTGGCCTGGGACAACGCTGCTCTGAACGCCGTTTACGGAACTGCGCCCGCCTGCACGCCGCCGTCGATCACCGTGCAGCCGTTCGGCGCGTCGATCAACAGCGGCAACTCGGCGCAGCTCTCCGTCGGCGCCACCGGCACGGCGCCGCTGTCGTATCAATGGTTCACCGGTTCCACCGGCGATACGTCGACGCCTGTCGCCAACGGCACCACGGCGACGATCGTCGTCGCGCCGGCGGTCACGACGTCGTACTGGGTTCGCATCACCGGCGCCTGCGCGCCCGTCGCGAACAGCAACGCAGCAACGGTCGCGGTGGCCGTCTGCGTCCCGCCGCAAATTCTGAACACGCTGAAAGATCAGACGGTGCTCGCCGGAACGACCGTCACGCTCAGCGTCAACGTCCTCGGCACATCGACGTCGATCGCTTGGTTCACAAACGGAAATCTGATCGCATTCGGCCCGACGCTCACGACGCCGCTGACGCAGACCACGCAATTCCGCGCCCACGTCACCAACGCCTGCGGCTCCGCCGACAGCAACCTCGCCACGATCACCGTAGTCCCACCGCGGCGGCGGACGGTCCTGCATTAACAACAAAGCGTGCAATCGGCGCCGTTCAGAGCTTCTGCCGCGTGAGCGGCGCGGAAGCCGCTGAAGGCGGCTCGTAAGGTAGCCGGTGGTCCGAGCGAAGCGAGCGACCACCGGTTTGTGGATCGCGCATTGGTTTCCGACCGCGGCAGCGGTCGCGGAGGGAATTCACGCCGCCTGGTATTTGATACGCGACCCCTGACCGGGGTCGAAAAAATTCGCGTCATCGTGAATCCGGTGGTCGCTCGCTTCGCTCGGACCACCGGCTACCATACGAAACGCCTCCGGCGTTGTTAAGAACGCCGGGGCGTCGAAGATCAGACGCCACGCGGTCCGTATCCGAGGACTCGCTCGAGTTCCCGTTTCGTCATCCGGCGGCCCAGCAAGTGGCGCGGAACGCTGGACCATATTTCTCTTTTGAGGAAATCGATGACGCGAGCCAAGCGCGCCTTCCTAGCGTTCTTTGTCGTCATTGCCATCGCCGAAGGATTCTACCAATCGTCATCTGCGGATACATCTGGGAACTCCGCCGCTCCTTGACTCTCGACCCGATCCGCACGACATTGCCTCCATCCGGGAGGGAACCATGGCGTCATCGATTGAGCTGGCTGGGCGTTTGTCTGCAGTCGTGGCCACGCAGCAGGAAGTGCTTGCGGCGATTTCCGATCTCGACAAAGTGATGACGCTCGTCGTCGAGCGGACGCCGGAGACGACCAATGGCGATGGCGCGGTCATCGAAGTCGTCGAAGGCGACGACATGATTTACCGGGCCGGATCGGGCGCGGCGAAGGAGCACGCCGGACTGCGGCTGGCGATGACGAAGAGCCTCTCGGGCCTGGCGGTCAGGGAGAAGACGCTGCTGCGCTGCGACAACACCGAGACCGATCTGCGCGTCGACGCCGCCGCCTGCCGCGCGCTCGGAATCCGTTCGATGATGATCGCGCCGCTGCTGGAAGGAACGATCGCCGTCGGAGCGCTCAAGACGTTCTCACGCCATGCGCAGGCGTTCTCCGATCTCGACGCGTACGTGCTCCAACTTCTCGCGGGCATGACCTCGGCCGCGCTGCTGCAGGCGCGCACGTTCCGCGAGCTCGAAGCGTCGGAGTCGCGCTACCGCATGCTCTTCGACCGAAACATCGCGGGCGTGTTCCGCTCGACGCTCGACGGCCGCATCCTCGACTGCAACGAGTCGCTGGCGCAGTACCTCGGCTACGACTCACGCGAGGAACTGATCGCCCAGCCGGCGTGGAATCTCTACCACCAACGGTCGGACCGGGAAGAGCTGATCCGCCTCGTGCAGGAGAACCGGACCATGCTCAACATCCGCATGCCCTTCCGCCGCAAAGACGGAACGTCGCTCCTCGGCATGATCAGCGCGAGCATCGTCCACAGCAGCGCGAACGAGCCGCAACTGCTCGGCACGATGGTCGAAGCCTGATTCAATGATGTGCCGCACGATGACGTGCGGTCGTTCCGCCGGGCGGGGCGATGACGATTGTTCCCGCCGCCGAACTACCGATGCCGCACTTTGATCCGTGGATGTAATAGAAGATCTGGTTGCCGGTGGATTGAGTCCTTGTGAAGGTGTGACGATAGGTAGTCGGAAATGGATCGCCCAGCGACGGGAACAAGGTGCGCCGGCGATTGTGGAACTGGGTGGCCCATTGCGCCATTGTGCGGCCCGACCCGAGGGGATCGAGAATTCCGTTGGATTGATGGACAGCTTCCCAGAAGCGCTCTTCATAAAGCTCGACGTAGACGCCCTGCGAGTTGACCAACGCATTCTGTAATGCCGAGTCGACGTCCGCCGGATTCGAGACTTTTTCAGAATTGGTGGTCTGCCAGCCGGTGACCTGTCCTTCCAACCCCTCCTGCAAGACCCATTTGTTCGGACATCCGAGGCCATTGATGCTGTTCAGGCAGTTATCGGTCTTCTTTACCTGCAGTCCATTGTGGGCCACGGCGAACCTGAGGCCGTGGGCGGCCTGGCCGTTATCGAGGATCGTCTGGGTCTGCTCTGTGCCGCCGGGCAACGCGCCGCCGCCGGAGGAGGTTCCGTCGGCAGTCTCGTATCCGCCATTGTTGTTGATCCTTGGGAAGCCGTCCTGAATGAGCGCGTAACCCATCGTCTTGTTGGGAAACTCCGATACGAGCAGATTGGTCTGCGCCTGATAGAACGCATAAAGACCATTCGGTGTATAGCCGTGTTGCGCGAAAAGCTGTGAATTACAGATGCATCCGGCGGAGCATCGTTTCGGCAGGCGATTTTCGTGCGTGAGCAGATTGGCGCCGGACGGCTTGATGTAGGCAAGCGCGCGGTACCAGTCGGCGCGCGATTTGAGATGGGCGGCAACCTTGCGCAAAAGGTCGAAGTAATGATTCTGATACGCGATCTCTGTCGGACTGCCCAGAGTCATTTTGAAGCCGCAGCCTTCGCCGTCCTCTCCCGAATCCTGAAGCTGCAGCGCAGTCACGCCGTTGGTGAAGAGCCAGGATGGAGTGCCGTCATCGCCGGCTCTTATGGCCAGGCTGTAGACCTTCCCGTTTTTCACGGCCTTGTTGACTTCGCGATCGAGGATTGTGAAATCGAAACTGGAGTCGGCCGTTCCGGGCGCGATCTGAATGTCTTTCCAGAGAAGGCGGATGAATACTCCTGTGAGACTTGGATCCTGCCACGTCGCATCCAGCGTGGCGCCGCTCAATCCTCCTCGGCAGAGCATCTGCGAACCGGCGACGGCCGCCGGCTGGCCGCCAACGCACGTGCTGCTTGACGGAGCGATCGTAAATCCGAGGTCGATCGGACTGAGAGTGAAGATGCCCGAAACCGCCAGCGGCATCGGACCGGTGAAGTCATTCGGATCAGTCGGCGAATACGGCTTCACGGCCGAGCAAACGCCGCTCGACACGCCATCCCAATTCACGGGGATGATGGAATCGCTTGGTCCATCGAGCGTCCACTCGACCGTATCGCCGCTGGCGATGGTCACGATCGATGGCGAAAAGGAGCCGTCCGAGTTCACCTTGACGGGAACGGTCGCCGCGGAGAGCAGCGTAGACATTGCACTGGCGAGGATGACGCCGGCGAGAATCCGATTCGTCATGAAGAATCCTTTCTACTCGGGCTAAGTAGTGGGGGATTGACGAACAGAATACCGCGAGCGTTTACAGTCCGCTCCAATCGCCGTCGATGACGACCATCGGCTTGTCTCCGTCGGTCCGCGTGATGCGCGTGCGCGTGATGACGTAAACCGGGACTTCGACCGCGCGGGCAACGCGATTGTCGCGATTCGACGGCAGCGGCAGATAGTTCGGATGCGTGTGCACGATGGCCACGGTGCCTTTGGGAATCGGTCCGTTCCATGTCGCCTGATTCAGCTCGCCGTCGCCGGGCCAGTGCAGAAAAAACGTCGCGCCGGCGGCGTTCCGGATCAGGAAGGCCGCTTCTTCCGTGTTGCTCATTCCGAAACGTCCGTGGCGCAGCAGGTCCGCCATCACGCCGTGGACGACAGGATCACGGACATCGATCGAGGTGAACGAGAGCAGAACCGCGATGATGACGTTGAGCGTCATGCGACCTTGAACGGCTCCGGGCCGCGAAGGTTTACAGCTAGTCGAGACGATAGAGGCGGATCGACTTGCCGATGCGCGTGTACGGCTTGCCGGCGATCATCCCGTCCAGCCAGTTTTTGACCTTCGGGCTGTGCGTCTCGCCGATGGCGATTTCCATCTCGCTCGTGGCAAACCAGCCGTGAATCGGTTCCACGACCTTGATGATCTTGTGTGGCGGAAAGCCGAGGAGGTCAACGTCGGCCGAGGTGAAGAGGAGGAGTGAGATGCTCGGGATGTGCTCGCGGCGCGTGTAGCGCACGAGGCGCAGCACGTCCTGGCCCCAATCGAGATTGCTGTCGTTGAGCACCTTCTCCGGATGCGGCGCGAAGGCGTTGAACCACGGCAGATAGTCGGGATGCGCGGCCACGCCGCTGACGAAAAGCCAGAGCACGAGCAACGCGGATGCGATGCGGAAACGCGGCAGCGCGAGGATCACGGCCGCCGCGGCGATGGCGAGCGGCGCGTAGATCGGCAGGACGTGGCGGACGCCGATGTTGATGTGACTGGTCATCGCCACACCGAGAATCGCCGCGGCGATCAGCGGGATTTCGGGGCGGCGCCGCGCCAGCAATGCGCATCCGATCAGTGCCAGCAGCAGAAACGGGATTGGTGTTTTGAAAAAGAGCGCGACGGGGAAGTAATACCACCAGCCGTTCCAGCTCAGTTTCTCGAATAGGAAATTGCGATGGCCGGTGACGTCGTGATGGCCCACGTCGGCGATTCCGTCGAGCAATGGTTGGAAACTGAATCCGAATCCTGCCCAGATCAGCGCGGCGGCGATGATCAACGCCACGATTCCGCAGGCGAAAAACAGCGGACGAATTGGAGATGCGTTTCTTCGGCCGCGAATCCACAACACTGCGAGTAAAACGACGGCCGCGGCAGGAAAGAAGACCAGGAACGAGTACTTCGACAGCACGCCCGCGGCGACAGCGATGCCGGTCATCGCCGCGCGCCGCCACGTCGGCCGCTCGGCCAGCCGCGTCAACTCGTCGAGCGCGAACGGCATCATCGCCGTCACCACCATGTCGGTCGTGGCCAGTCCGCCGTGTGCGAGGACTGGCGGCAGCATGGCGAAGAGCGCGGCGGAAAGAAGGCCCGCTTCCGGCGAGAAAAGATGCATCGCCCACCGCGCCACGAAAATGATGGCCAGTGCCAGAAAGAGGAGATTGCCGAGGCGCATGCGCGCGAGGTTGCTCTCGTAGCGTCCGTTCGTCAGTAGCTCGTTCCCTCGGATGGCGCGGTCGGCTCCGGCCGGATCGGGCTCATTCATGAACGGCAGCGCGAAGAAGACGCGGCTCAGCGGCGGATGATGCAGATCCGTTATCCACGAGTGATGCTTGAGAACGTCGTAGCCGGCGATGAGATGGAGATGTTCGTCGCTGGTCTGCGCGAAGACGCGATGCGTGGCCCCGACGCGCCCTAGGCTGAGCGCGACGATGATGGCTACGCCGATCCAGGCACGCCGACGCGTCACGAACGCCTCGCCAGCCAGAGACTGCCGCCCGGATTTTCCAGCGTCAGCGGCATCAATTCCGCGAGCAGATCGCGATGGAATCGCGCCAGCCACGTTCCGAAGAGCACGACGTCGAAGGCGTCGTTGTACTCGAGGAACGCGCGCAGGATGTAGTCCTCATTCCACGCGCGCCCTTCGTAAACCCACTCCTTCGGATATTCGAATGGATAGAAGACGTCGTGAAAGTGGATGTGAACTCCGGGCTCAAGCCGCGGCAGGATCTCGAAGAGGATGCGGTTCACGTCGCTGCCGGTCTTCGAAACATGGGTGGAGTCGATGAAGAGGATGTCGTTCGCGGTGAGCGAATCGAAAGTGGTCAGCGGAACGTCCTGAAGTTTCGCGCGAAGGATCGTCACGCGCTCGCGATCGCCCGGACGCAGCAGCGCATCGAGCGTGGAGGTATCGGGATCGATGAAGGTGAACGACGTCTCCGGCAGCCATCGATCGGCGGTATCGAGCATGGCCGCCGACGAAAATCCCGATCCGACTTCGATGACCCGCCGCGGCTGCAGACGCCGCAGCATCGAGTAGAGAAAGATGGCGTCGGCATACGAGTACGCCCAGTTCTCAAACCAGTAGCGAGATTCGGCCGACTGCGTCCGCGGAAACGGCAGCTCGCCGTAGAACCGCGCCAGCTCCCGCACCAGCGCGACCTGCTGATTCGAACGCAGATCGATCCCCGGCAGCGACGGAGGAGGAGGTCCGAAGATCTCGCCCTCCCGCGCGCGAATTTCGTCGATCGACGGGATGGGCGAATAGAAGTGCCCCGGCGACATCCACGTCTTCCAATGCGCGAGATCGGCGCGCAGTTGATCCCGCTCCGCCTCGAGCGCGACGATGTATCGATGCAGATCGCCAAGCCACGGCAACCGCCGCGCCGCGCGTTTCAGGAAGCCGGACACTGGAGCGCGATTCTAAACGCAGCCTGCTAACCTTCCCCCAATCGCGGCGTCCAACACCTCGAAACGGAGGAACACCATGCGACGACTTGCCCTGGCATCTGCCCTTATCGCCCTCGCCCTTCCCCTCGCTGCCGTCTCCGATTACCACGGACACAGCGAGTATTCGAATCACGGACTCTCGGTCTCCATCGACGATTGGGAGGACGTTCGCGACTGCAGCGCGCTCCATGTCCGCTACAACGACCGCACGGTTCCGGTGGTCGAGGAGAACGTACCGGTGACCAGCATGCGCTCGCTGAAAGTGCGAAGCGACCGCAACGGTTCCATCCGCGCGATCGGCACCAACGCCTCCACCTTCGCCGTGAAAGCCTGCAAGGCCTCGGCGCTCGGCAATGCGAACGACATCCGCGTCAACGTCAGCGGCAACGAAGTCAGTGCGGATCGCGCCGACAACGACTCGCGCTCCATCGTCTACTTCCTCGTCTTCGCGCCGCGCAACGGCACGCTCGACCTCGATGCGAACAACGGTCCGATCTCGATCGACGGCGTGGACGGTTCGGTCACCGCGCACGCGCTCAACGGTCCCATCGCGCTGAAAGACTCGACCGGAACGTTCGACATTCAGACGCAGAACGGTCCGATCGCGTTCGCCGGAAACTCCGGCAATGTGAAGCTGCGCGCCACCAATGGACCGATCTCGGTGAAGCTGGCCGGCTCCGCGTGGACCACCGGCAACCTCGACGCGTCGACGGAAAACGGTCCGCTGTCGCTCAAAGTCCCTGCCGGCTACGGCTCGGGCGTGCACGTCGAAACCGACGGCAACTCGCCGGTGAGCTGTCACGGCGCCGCCTGCCGCGCCGCGAAGAAGGCGTACGCCGAAAGCGGCGACGACGATGACGACTACGGTCCGCGCTGGCCGCGCCGCATCGACCTCGGCTCCGGCGCGCGCATGGTCACGCTGACCACGCACAACGGTCCGGTGTCGGTAAAAGAAGGCGACTAACTCACCGAAAGCCGGTGATCAGAATCGCGTCGCGCGTGAGGTGACCGCGCGACGCGACGACGCTTTTTCCATCGGGCGCAACGTCGAAATTGTAGAGATCGCGCTCGGCGAGATTCGTGAGCTTCTCGGGCGGTTTGTCGAAGGTGACTTTCCAGATGTTGGCCCGGTCATTCGGTTGATCGTTGACGAGAAGTGCGGCGCCGTCAGGCATCCAGCGGACAGTGCTTTCCTTGCGGCTCGGGTAGGGAATGCTCCAGGTCACCGCGCCGCCATCCGCCGGCATCACGCCGAGGCGTTGATGGCCGCCGTCTTCGTAGAAAAACGCGATGCGATCGCCTGACGGGGACCAATCCGCGGAAGACGTCGGGAACATCGTCAGTTGCTTGAGCCCGCTGCCGTCTCGCCGGATCTTCCACAGCGAACGGTTCAGTTGAAACGCCAGCCACTGGCCGTCGCGCGTGATGGCGATCCGATCGGCGTCCGCGCGGGGCACGATCGTCTTTGACTGGCGGCCGTCGAAACTCACCTCGCGGATCTCGTTGCCGTTTCTGCCCGGCGCGACATACGCGACGCCGTCGATCGACGCAGCAGGCCGCACGGCCGATTCGCGAGCCACCGGTGAACGGTCGCTGCCATCCGGCTTGGCGAGGGTGATATTGACCTCGAAGTCATCGGCGGCGGAGTAGGCGATGCGGCCATCCGGCGCGATCGCCACTCCGAAGAATCCGTCGAGGCGGCCGTCGGAGATTTTCTGAGCGGTTCCTTCGACGGTCAATGGCACACGCCAGAGCTGCGTCGTCACGTCGACTCCGACCGTGACCAGCGAGCGGCCGTCGGAAGTGATGCTCACCAGGCGGTAGAAAAGAAGGTCGTTCGTGAGCCGGCGCGGCGGTCCGGACGGATACGGCAAGAACCAGAGGCGCAACGGCAGCGATGCGGCCACCAGCGGATCGTCATGGCGCGTGCCGACGACTAGGATGCCGCTGCCGTCGGGCATCCACGCCGCCTGCCCGAGGTTTCGCCAGTTTTCGTCGCTCAACGGTGTCGCGGTTCCGCGATCGGGATCGAACCCGAAGAGCGTCGCGGCCTCAGGATCTTCGGCGCGATTGACGGCCGCGGCGATGATCGAACCATCGGGCGACCACGACGGACCTCCGAACGAAGTGGGCGCAAAAATCTCCGGATATTGGCGAACGGCCACAGGCCGCGGTGAGGAACCATCGCTGCCGGCCACCATGAGCGCACTCTGGCCGCGCCGCGGAAAGTCGGGCCGCAGATAGGCTATCCGCTTTCCGTCGGGGGAGAACGACGGCGTGCCGTCGATGCCTTCGAGAATGCGCTCCGCCTTACCGCCGAGCGTCGACACGCGAAAGAGTGTCCCGATCGGGTTCTCGCCATTTCGAATGACGTAAACGATGGCGTCGCTGTCCGGCGTGAACGTGTGGCCGCGAAACCCGAGGTCGTGCGCGGGCGGAATCAGCAGCAATTCCTGGCGCGTGGCGAGCTGGATGATGTGCATGCTCGCACCGGCCGCGTTGGAGACGAGGTAGCCGACGTACTTGCCGTCCGGAGAAATCGTCGCGCTGACCACGTCTCCGCCAGCCGTGATGCGGCGAAGCACCGGCTCTGATGCCGCGGCGGGTCGCCGGTGCAACATCAGGCTTGCGATCGCGATCATCACCGCGGCCCCGATCAACAGAGTTGCAACCACTCCGCGGCGCATTCGCGGCGGCGGCATCGCGATCGGCGTGGTCTCCGCTCGCATCCCGCGCAGCAGTTGGCGCAGATCGATCGAGAGCTCGCGGGCTGATTGGTAGCGTTCATCCGGGTCCTTGGCCAGCGTCTTGGCGACGATGCGGCGCAACTCGGCAGGAGCGTTCGGAGCGAACGACTCCATCGGTTCTGGTTCGTGATGAATGATGCGATAGAGCGTGTCGTAGACCGAGGCGCCATGGAACGCGCGCTGCCCCGTCACGGCTTCGTACAGAATGCAGCCGATCGAAAAGAGGTCGGCGCGATGGTCAGCGATCCGCCCCTGCGCGCGTTCCGGAGCCATGTAGCCCGCGGTGCCGAGGACGATGCCGCTCTGCGTCGACAGCACGTTCTTCGTGATGTCGGAATCGTTCACCGGCTCCTGCAGCTTCGCCAGACCGAAGTCGAGCACCTTTGCGTAACCAGCCGACGCGATCATGACGTTGTCGGGCTTCAGATCGCGATGGACAATGCCGGCCGCGTGCGCGGCGGCGACGGCGTCCGTGATTTCGAGCACCAGTTCGATTGCGCGTTCCGGCGGAAGCGCTCCCGCCTCCAGCGTGTCGCTGAGCGTGGCGCCTTCGATCTTCTCCATGCTGATGAAGTGGATCTCGCGCTCGTCGACGGTGAACGTGCCGATGTCGTAGACCGTGATGACGTGGGGATGATTGAGAGCCGAGGCCGCGCGCGCTTCCTGCGCGAAGCGGCGCAGGCGATCGGGATCCGAAACGACGGAAGGGGGGAGAATCTTCAGCGCGACATGCCGGCCCAGCGTGGCGTCGATCGCGTCGTAAACGGCGCCCATTCCTCCCGTGCCGAGGAGCGACACCACGCGATACCGGCCGACTTCGCGTCCCGCCAGACGCAGAGCCTCGGACATAACTCCATCAAGAGTAACGCAGCCGAGCGGCCCGCCGCTATCGTGCCGGCGTGACCCGCCAGATCGTGTTGCCGACGTCGTCGGCCACCAGCAGCGCGCCCGATTTGTCGATTGCGACGCCGACGGGACGTCCGTGCGCATCGCCCTGCTCGTCGACGAATCCCGTCAGCACGTCCTCGGGGGTCCCATTCGGACGACCGTTCGCGAATGGAACGAAGATCACTTTGTAGCCGCTGAGAGGTTTGCGATTCCACGAGCCGTGCTGGCCGACGAACGCGCCGCCGGAGTAACGCGGCGGAAAGAGCTTGGCGTCGTAGAAGGTCAGGCCGAGCGAGGCGGTGTGTGCGCCGAGGGCGTAGTCGGGGACTGTGGCGTAGGCGACGAGATCGGGACGCTGCGGCTTCACGCGATCGTCAACATGTTGACCATAGTAGCTGAACGGCCATCCGTAGAACGCGCCGTCTTTGACCGAGGTCATATAGTCGGGGACGAGGTCGCTGCCGATCTCGTCGCGTTCGTTGACCGATGTCCAGAGCACACCGCTTTGCGGCTGCCAGGCCATGCCGACAGGATTGCGAAGTCCGGAGGCGAAGATGCGGGAGTGACCCGTAGCGCGATCGATCTCCAGGATCGCGGCGCGGCCGACCTCTTTGTCCAATCCATTTTCCGCGGCGTTGCTGTTCGAGCCGATCGAAACGTAAAGCCGCGCGCCGTCGCGGCTGGCGATGACGTTCTTCGTCCAGTGATGGTTGATCGTTCCCGCCGGCAGGTCGGCGATCTTCACGCTCGCATCCGTAATCGACGTCTTCCCCTCGGCGTACGGATAGCGCAACAGCGCATCGGTATCGGCGACGTAGAAGTCGTTGCCGACCAGCGCCATGCCGAACGGCGACGTCAGTCCCTGCAGAAAAACGCTGCGCGTTTCCGCGACGCCGTCGCCATCCGCATCGCGCAACAGCGTGATGCGATTCGCACTCGGCACCGCGCCGCCGGCCTTCTTCGACATCCTCTTCATGAACCATCCCTTGATTCCTTTGCGGTCGTCGGGACGCTCCGGCCCGTTCGTTTCGGCGACGAGGACGTCGCCATTCGGCAGGACGTAGAGCCAGCGCGGATGATCGAGTCCGGTGGCGAACGCGTTGACGATGAATCCGCTCGCGACGACGGGAGTCGCTCCCGCCGGCCAACCTTTCGCCGGCGCGATCTGAAATGTCGGAATGAGTTGCGGTTTCGGCTCGACCAGCGTCGGATTCGGTCCGGTCACCGCCGACACGGGAAGCTTCGCGGTCTCGCTGCAGCCATACGCGATCAGCAGAAGAAAAAGCGGAATCGCTTTGCGCATGCGGAATCGGATTTCATGATCCGTTCCCGCACTGCGTTACCATTGCACGCGTCACAAAAACCTGAGGAGGACGTCATGGCCAAAGGCAACAACGCGCGGAAAAAAGAGACCAAGAAGCCGAAGAAAGACAAGAAGTAACGCCCTTCATGTTCCTCATCGAGACCGAACGTCTCGTCATCCGACCGTGGCAGCCGGACGACCGTCCGGCTTTCACCGCGGTCATGTCGAATCCCGAGGTGACGCAGTACATCCACGGCGGCAAGCCGTACACCGAGGCGGAAGTCGATCAGTGGTTCGAGCGCCAGGCCCGGCAGATCGCCGAACACGGCATGTGCATGGGCGCGCTGGTCGAGAAGTCGACGAATCAACTGGCCGGCATCTCCGGCGTCCAACCCCTCGGTACGACCAACGACATCGAGATCGGTTGGATCCTGGCGCGCGAAGCATGGGGCCGCAACTTCGCCACCGAAGCCGGCGCCGCCTGCATGCGCTACGTCCTCGAAACGCTCGCGCGCCCGCGCGTGGTCGCGATCATCGATCCCGCCAACCACCCCTCCAAACGAGTCGCCGCCCGCCTCGGCATGACATACGAAGCGACGTTCACTGGTGAACAACTGGGACATCGGTTTCCGGAGATCGTGGTGGATCTGTTCGCGCGGGAGAGATCGCAGAAGTCAGACTTCCCAACGTTCGAGGTTTCAACGGATAGTCCGTCGATCGGCATCGACGACGTGAAGAACGCGTTCGACGAAGGTTAGGTTGGTCACGCATTCGACCGCGCGGCGCGCGAAATGCATTTTCGAATCGGCGTCGTGATTGCGCGCCGCGCCTTCGTACTGCTTCTGCTGGTCGCATGCGCGCGACATGAGCCTGCGCCGGCCCGCGCGGCGGCACCTCCGAAGCCCGCCGTTGCGCCGCCGCAACTGCCGAAGCCGGCCGAGGCCGCGCCGGCGAAGGAGCCGGATGTGGCGCCGGTGGCGCGCGACCTGCCGGAGATCGGCGGCGGCGGGACGCTGCGCGTTCTGTTCACCTTCAACTCCACCGGCTACTTTCTTTATCGCGGCGAAACGCTCGGGTATGAATACGAACTGCTGACGATGTTTGCGCGCGACGCGAAATTGCGGCTGGAGCCGGTAGTCGTCCGCGACAGCAGCGAGTTGTTCGATCGCCTCAATCGCGGCGACGGCGATGTGGTCGCGGCGCAGTTGTCGATCCCGTCGCCGTCCACTCCGATCGGAGTCGCGGTCACCGATTCGTTGTACGAGACGGCGCCGGTGGTTGTGCAGCGTTCGCCGTCGGGCGGCAGTGCAACGCCGACGGTCGCCAAAGATCTGGCGCGCGAAGAAAAGGAGACGCCGTCCACGGTCGAGATTCGCGCGAAGCTCGTCTCGACGCCGCGCGATCTGGCCGGGCAGCAGGTGAAGATTCCGCGCACGTCTCCGTATCGGCAGCGCCTCGTCGAACTGAACGAAGAGTTGACGCAGGACATCGACGTCGTCGAAGTCGATGAATCGAGCGATCGCCTCATCCAGCAACTCGCGGAAGGGGAGATCGCCTTCACCGTGGCCGCTGAAAATGTGGCGGCGCTGAAGAGCGGCGAGTACACGAACCTCATCGTCAAGCCGGCCATCGGCCCGCCGCAACCGGTGGTCTGGGCCGTCCGCCGTAACGCGCCGCAGCTTCTCGCGGCGCTCGATCAATGGCTGGCGAAGAAGCGGAAGGCCGGGCTGCTGGCAGTCCTCTATCGCAAGTATTTTCTCGACCGCCGCGCCTACACCGCGCGCACCAATAGTCCGTTTCTGACGGCGGAAACGGGGACGCTCTCGCCGTACGACGACTGGTTCCGTGAGTACGCGCGCATCCCAGGTTGGGACTGGCGCCTCGTGGCCGCGCAGGCCTTTCAGGAATCGCGATTCAATCCGCGCGCGCATTCGTGGGCGGGCGCGGTCGGGCTGATGCAGATCATGCCGAAGACGGCGCGGCAGCTTCACGCCAACGCCGCCGATCCGAAGCAGAGCGTCGAGGCGGCCTGCCGCTATCTCTGGACGATCGACGAGCAGTGGAAGGAGATCAAGTCCGACAGCGAGCGGATCAAGTTCATCCTGGCCTCGTACAACGTCGGCACCGGCCACGTGCAGGACGCCGTCCGTCTCGCGGCGAAGAACGGCGACGATCCGCATTCGTGGCTGGACGTGAGCTACTGGCTGATCCGCAAATCGAAGCGCAGCGTCTACAACGATCCGGTCGTCAAACACGGCTTCGCGCGCGGCACCGAGCCGGTCGCGTACGTCGATCAGATTCTGCAGCGCTGGAGCAATTACAAGGAGTTCGTGAAAGAGCCGGAGATCGTGCCCACGACCACGCAGTAGCTACTTCGCCGCGTACGGTCCGAACATCGCCACGACGTTGCCGCTGTCGCTCATGTCGTCGATGACGAAGACGCGGTACTCTTCGCCGCCCGGTGCGACGCGGACGACGATGTGGCCGTGCTGCGCCTTGAGCTGGTCCACGCGCGAGCCGATGCTGGCCTTGGTCGGTTCGCGCAGCGTGGTGATGAAAATGTCGCGCGGGCCGGGATAGAGCCGCGCGGCCATCATCCGCTTCAGCGAATCCTGCGACGGATGCGTGGCCGACCACGCCGGCACGATGATGACGCTCGAACGCAGCGCGGAGAGAAAGAACGCGCTCTCCGGATCGATCGAGCCGTGATGATTGGCCACGTGCACATCGGTGGGACCGATGACTTTCGCCACCGCTATCTCCACCGACTGCCATTCCGGCGCACCGGCATCGGGGACGCCTGGCATGTCGCCGCCGGTGAAGTAGTCGAATTTCCCGTAGCGAATCCGCAGCCCGATGCTGCACATGTTCTCCGACGGCTTGTCCTCGGCGGCGATCGACTCCAGCGGCGGAAAGATTGAACGCGCATCGTCGCCGGCGCCGCTCCAGACCATCCCGCTGCCGGCAACGTTGCGCACTTCGAAATTCGGGAAGGCCTTCGCGTCATGCCGCAGCACGATCTGATCCGCGCGTCCGACCTTGATCGTCTCTTCCCGCATCCGCTCTTTGTACGCGCTCACGAAGGCATGGAAGTTCTTCAACATCGCATCTTCCGGAGGAGGCAGATACGCGTAGCCGCGGTCGATGAGCGTGTCGATCGGAATGGCCTCGCCAACTTCCGCGATGCCGGTCAGCTTGAAGGTGCCGCTCTTCGACGGCAGCGACGCCGCGGTCGGCGCGCCCATGTGATCGGGATGGAAATGCGTGAGCAGCGCGTAGTCGAGGTGCGGCGAGGCCGGCGCCATAGCGCGCTGGATGTAGTGCACGATCCAGCCGCCCGCGGTGCGCGACGCGTCCGGGCGTGGATCGGTATCGGCCATCTTCACGCCGTCATTCGCGGCGCCGGCGTCGACCAGCATCGTGGTCCCATCCGGAAACATGAGGAACGCCGAATTGCCGCGGCCCGTGCTGATCTGATGGATGTCGAGCATTCCGCGCGACCACGCCGGCAACGGCTTCCCGATCTCCTGCGCGGCAAGGGGTAGGGCGATGAGAAGGAAGGCGATCGACCGCAGAACTCGCATGGCGCGCATTCTGCCACCGCTCCGAATGACATACAGTCCGCACCATGCCTGAAGACGACGCAACCTTCGCATCCCTCGGACTATCCGCTCCGCTACTCGAGTCGCTCGCGCAACTCGGCTACGAGGCTCCCACCCCGATTCAGGCGCGCACGATTCCGGCGCTTCTGGCCGGGCGCGATCTGATCGGTCAGGCGCAGACCGGCACCGGCAAGACCGCGGCCTTCGCGCTGCCGCTGCTGCAGCAGCTCGATCTGAAGAGCAAGGCCACGCAGGCGCTCGTGCTCACGCCGACCCGAGAGCTGGCCATGCAGGTCTCGGATGCGATGCATTCATACGCGAAGAAACTCGACGGCGTGGCCGTGCTTCCCGTCTACGGCGGCGCGCCGATCTTCGGGCAGATGAAGCATCTGCAGCGCGGCGCGCACGTCGTCGTCGGCACGCCGGGGCGGCTCATCGATCACCTCGACCGCGGCACGCTCGACCTGGCCAAGGTGCGCATGGTCGTCCTCGACGAAGCCGACGAAATGTTGAAGATGGGATTCATCGACGAGGTGGAGCGAATGCTTTCGCTCGTCCCGACGCCGCGGCAGGTGGCGCTTTTCTCCGCCACGATGCCGGAGCCGATCGCGCGCATCGCGCAGCGGCATCTCGTCAAACCGGAGCGCGTGGAGATTGAGCATCACGGCCTCTCCGCGCCCGACATCGAGCAGCGCTTCCTCAATGTGGCCGAGGGGCAGAAGCTCGAAGTGCTGACGCAGATGCTGGAGTTGGAGGAGGCGGATGCCGTCCTGATCTTTCGGCGTACGAAGAACGGCGCGGCCGAGTTGGCGGAAAAACTCGGCGGACGCGGATTCGCAGCCGAACCGATGCACGGCGACATGAAACAGGCCGAGCGAGAAACGGTGATTCGAAAATTGCGAGCGGGGAAGATCGACATCGTCGTGGCCACCGACGTTGCCGCGCGCGGGCTGGACGTCGAGCAGATCACGCACGTCGTCAACTACGACATCCCGAACGACGTCGAGGCGTACGTGCATCGCATCGGACGGACCGGACGTGCCGGCCGCAGCGGCGTGGCCACGCTGTTCATCACGCCGCGCGAGCGCCGGATGATGCGCGAGATCGAACGCTTCACCGGCACGCAGATCAAGCCGATGAAGATGCCTTCGCGCGCCGACGTGGCCGTACGCCGCATCGCGGTTTTCAAGGAGACGCTGCGCAAGGAGCTGCAGAACGGCGACCTCGATCTCTACGTGCAGGTCGTCACCGAGCTCGCCGACGAAGGTCCGTCGGACATGGCCGAAGTCGCCGCCGCCGCGGCGCGCCTCGCGCACGGCGCGCGCGCGGTCGCGGCGCCGGTTGTCGAAGCCGCGCCGCCGCCGATGCGCCGCGAGACGGAACGTGATGATGAAGAGCCGAAGGTCCGTCTCTCGATGGCCGTCGGCAAGAAGGATGGCATCCGTCCCGCGGACGTCGTCGGATCGATCGCCAACGAAGCCGGCATTTCCGGACGGGAGATCGGACCGATCGACATCCGCGACGAGATCACCTACGTCTCGATCCCGCTGCGTCTTCGCGACGACGTCATCGCCAAACTCGGCGGCGCAAAATTCCGAGGACGTCCGGTGAATCTCAAAGTGGCCGGCGCCGAGCCGCCCTCCGATCGTCCGAAATTCGGCGGAGCTCCCGGCGCGCGTTTCCGGCGTGACGATGCTCCTCGCAAGCCGTTCGATCGAGACAAGAAGCCGTTTGATCGCGACAAGAAACCATTCGACCGGAGTGCCAAACCATACGATCGCAGCAAGACGCCGTACGAGAAAGCGGCGAAGCCGTTCGATCGCAAGAAGCCATTCGATAAAACGGCCAAGCCGTTCGATCGCAAAAAGCCGTTCGAGAAGAGTACGCCGTTCGACAAGTTCAAGAAGCCGTTCGCGAAGGGCAAGCCGAAGAAGCGGTGACGCAGCGTAGTGCGGGCGTCCTCGCCTGCATCCGCCGTGGCGTCTCGCCCGGCGGGGGTTTCTTGAGTCATTGCACGTCCTGCGCTTGAATCCCGGAAACCACCGTCGGGCGAGACGCCCGGCGGATGCAGACGGGACATCTGCACTACGCTTTCGAGGACAAACTTCGCAGCGGCCGGATCAACATCGCTAACGCGATCGCGCCGATTGCGGGCAGCATGAAATCGACGGTGAAAATTCGGTAGAGCGGGTAGCGGTCCGCGAAGCTGGCGATCAATCCCGCGAAGAAGTTGCCGAGGGATGTCGCAAGGAACCAGAAGCCCATCATCAGGCCGACCACTTTCTTCGGCGAGATCTTCGTCACCAGGCTGAGGCCGACCGGACTGAGACAGAGCTCGCCGAGCGTGTGCACGAAGTAGAGGAGCGTGAGCCAGATCGGACTGACGCGGACATGCTGCGTTTCCGCGACGCGTGCGGCGGGGATGAGGATCAGGAATCCGATCGCCGTCAGCGCCAGGCCGAGCGTGAATTTCGTCGCGCTCGATGGTTCGTACTTGCCGAGGCGGACCCAGAGCCAGGCGAAGACGGGAGCGAGCGCGATCACGAAGAGCGGCTGCTCGGATTGGAACCAGCTCGATGGAAACGTCCAGCCGAGGATCGAGAGGCGCGTGTGATGATCGGCGAAGAGCGTGAGAGTCGATCCGGCCTGTTCGAAGACGCTCCAGAAAACGAGTGCGAAAAGAAACAGCACGCAGATCGTGCCGATGCGCTTCCAGTCGGATGCAGTCAACGGTTCATTCGAGGCGTCGTCGATCGCCCTTTCGCGCGTGGACGTCGACTCCGGGAGATGTTTGCGCCCGAGGATGTATTGCGTGAGGCCGATCAGCATTCCGACGCCGGCGGCGGCGAAGCCGTAGTGCCAATTCAGTTTCTGTCCGAGAAAACCGCAGACCAGCGGCGCGGTCATCGCGCCGAGGTTGATGCCCATGTAAAAGAGCGAGAAGCCGGCGTCGCGGCGTGCATCGTCGGGTTTGTAGAGGAAGCCGACCATCGTGCTCACGTTCGGCTTGAGCATGCCCGTGCCGAGGACGATGAGCGCGAGGCCGAGGAAGAAGGTGGGGAGAGTGGGGATGGCCATCGAGAAATGGCCGAGCGTGATCAACACGCCGCCGAAAAGGACCGACCGGTAATGGCCGATGACGCGGTCGGCGAACCAGCCGCCGGGGATCGACGATGCGTAAACCGCCATCGTGTAGAGGCCGTAGATGGTGGCCGCGCGGCGCGTAGTGAATCCGAGTCCGCCGCCGGCGATCGGCGCGACCATGAAGAGGAGCAGGAGCGCGCGCATGCCGTAGTAGCTGAAGCGCTCCCACATTTCGGTGAAGAAGAGCGTGGCGAGACCGCGTGGATGGCCGAGCATGCACGGACGGTAGTTTTCGTGCGCGGCGATGCGATGCTCGATGTCACGAGCGGTGTTTATGCGGAACGAGAGGCTTTATCCGCAGATGACGCAGATGGGACGCAGATCAAACTTCCATCCCCGTCACTTCGCGGATGCGCGTTCGGTACCTGCGGCTCATGGTCAGTTTGGTTCCGTCGCGCAGGACGACGAAGACGCCGCCGCCGAAGCCGCGGTGCATCTCCTGGATGCGCTTCACGTTCACGATCGTGCCGCGATGGATGCGCAGGAAGCGACGCGTGTCGAGGCGTTCTTCGACGTCGCCGATCGATTCGCGCACCAGGTGCGCCGCGCCGGCCGCGTGCAGCCGGACGTATTTCCCTTCCGCTTCGATCCAGTCGATTTCCGGCACGGCGAGGAGGAAGGTTCGATCGCGCTGTTTGACTACGAAGTGATCGAGCGGTTTTTTCTCCAGCATCCGTTCCAGAAGCCGCAGAATCCGCGCCTCGGCGTCCGCCTCCGGCTCGCTCATTTGGTTCTTTGCGCGCCGCAACGCCTCGGCGAATCGCTTCCGGTCGAACGGCTTCATCACGTAGTCGATGGCCTCGACTTCGAACGCGCGGACGGCGTACTCGTCGTGTGCAGTGATGAAGACGACCATCGGCAGCTTCTCGCCGCGCAGGCGCTGCAGAACCTGAAATCCGTTCGCGCCAGGCATCTCGACGTCGAGAAAAACGAGATCGGGTTTGTGCTTGCGGACCGCGGCGACGGCTTCGGCACCGTTCGCGCATTCGCCGACGACGTCGATCTCGGAATCGTCCGCCAGCAGCGCGCGCACTTTCTCGCGCGCCAGACGCTCATCGTCGACGATCAACGTCTTGATGGACCGCATCACGCGCTCCCGGTGTGAAACGGAATCACCATCTCCACCACGAATCCGCCCGCCGGCGAGTCGGCGAACGTGAATTGCTGCGCTGCGCCATACAGCCGCTCCAGCCGCGCGCGCGTGTTGGCGAGACCGATGCGCTCGCGCGGATGCCGCTCCGAGCCGCAGCCGACACCGTCGTCGGTGACGGAGATGTGCAGCGAGCCCGCATCGCGACGCGCGGCGATGGCGATCGATCCCCCTTCCGGCCGCGAGCCGATGCCGTGGTGAATGGCGTTCTCGATCAGCGGCTGCAGCGCCAGCGTCGGCACGCGCGCGTCGCCGACGTCGCGCGCGACGTCGACGCGGATGGTGAGGCGATCCTCGAAGCGGATCTTCTCGATCTCCAAATACCGTCGAATGAACTCCAGCTCCTCGGACAAGGTCACTTCCTGATCGAGCTCGCGGTCGAGTGTGAGCCGCAGAAAATCGCTGAGGCGGGCCAGCATCGTGTCGGCCAGCTCGACGTCGCTGTACATCAGCGACGAAATCGAATTGAGCGTGTTGAAGAGAAAGTGCGGCTTGAGCTGCATCTTCAGCGCCTGCAGTTGCGCGCGCGAAAGTTCCGCCGCCAGTTGCGCGCCGCGCAGCTCGCGGTCGCGGTATTTCACGTAGTAATCGAACGCGAAGTACGCGAAGAGAATCATCCAGTACGTCGGTAGACTTGATTGAAAGTTGACGACGAACGAATAGCGCACGCCGCTCCAGAACGCTCCGGCGCCGCGCAGTTGCAGCAGCCTGAGGATGGCCTCGCCGACCACGATCTGAATCGCCGTCAGCACCGCGCTGGCCAGCGCGTGCGCGATGAAGGAGATGCTCCAGCGCCCGCTCTCGAACCGGAAGCGCCGCGCCATCATCACCACCAGCGGCGTCGTCACCGCCCAGAGGTAGTAGTAGGTGAGGTTGATGCCGATGGCCTGGCTCCAGCGCAGCGGCGGCATGATGGCCGGGTTCCAGTACGCCTGCATCGCGAAGTACAAGCCGATCACGGTGCCGGCCAAAAAGACGAAAAATGCGATGCGGGTGCGGCTCACGAAATTGATGATAGCCCCGGGAACGCGGCCATCCTGGCCGCAATGCGGACAAGATGTCCGCGTTCCCACGGCCCACGACCGCTCGTTCCGGAATTCGACCGCTCGTGACATTTCGCCGGTCGAAAAACTTCGAGAATGTTTGACTGCAAGGAGAAACCGATGCGCGTTTTTACAGCTCTCGCAATCGTTTTGATGACGGCGATGTCGGCGTTCGCCACGCCGGTCGATGACGTGCGCAACGCGGAAACGGCGTTCGCAAAAGCGTTCGCCGACCGCGATCAGGCCGCCTTCTTTCGCTTCGTCCTCAACGACGCCACATTCCTCGCGCCGCTGCGCACGCTGGCCGGCAAGAAGGCCATCGTCGATCGCTGGTCGCGCTTTTTCGCGTCACCGGCCGCTCCGTTCAGTTGGGGTCCCGATCGCGTCGCGGTCAACGCCGCGGGAACGATCGGCGAAACCGCTGGACCGGTCTACGACGCGGACGGCAATCACATCGGCAACTTCAACTCCGTCTGGGTCAAGCAGTCGGACGGATCATGGAAGGTGCTCTTCGATGGTCCCGGCTCGCCGGCCGCCGTCTTCGCCGCGGACGCGTCGCCGGTCGAGGAAGGCGACGTCACTACCGACGACGGCGCGAAGTTGCATTACAAGAAGGCGGGCAACGGTCCGATCACCGTCATCGTTCCGCTCGGCTTCATCGTTTACGACGACTTCAAGCAGCTCGCCGACCTCGCCACCGTCATCACGTACGACCCGCGCGGCCGCGGACGCTCGTCGCCGCTCAAGTCGCTCGACAGCGTCACGATCCAGCAGGATGTGCGCGATCTGGAAACGATTCGCGCGCACTTCAAAGCCGAGACATTCGAGCCTATTGGTTTTTCTTACCTCGGCCTGATGGTGGCGATGTACACGATCGATCACCCCGAGCACGTGACGCGGCTCGTGCAAATCGGACCGGTGCCGCGCAAAGCGGGAACGCAATATCCGAAACGCCTCACTAATGGGATGGCTGACGTGTTCGACGTCGCCGAAGACACGAACAAATGGCGCGAGATGCGCGCGCAGGGGATGGCCGAGAGCGCGCCGCGCGAATTCTGCGAAGCCGACGCGAAAGTTTTCCGCTACGTCCTCATCGGCAATCCCGCGCACGCCTCGCGCATCAAATCGAACTGCGATCTTCCGAACGAATGGCCGGTCAATACCGACAAGCACTTCCAGCATCTCTTCGAATCGATCAACGCGCTGAACATCACGCCGGCGGATCTGGCCAAGATCACGATGCCGGTGCTCGTCATTCACGGCACGAAGGATCGCAACGCGCCGTACGGCAGCGGACGCGAATGGGCGATGTCGCTGCCCGACGCGCGCCTCGTCACCGTCGATGGCGCCGCGCACGTCTCCTGGGCCGACGATCCCATCGCCGTCTTCGGTTCCATCCGCGAATTTCTCCGCGGCAACTGGCCGCTCACCGCCGAAAAAGTGACTGTCCTCGATCCGCAACCATGATTCTTATCTGAGCACATCTGCGTCATCTGCGGATTAACATCGCTCGTGGACTTCCTGGATTTCGATCCCGACTTCAACTCGCCGCAAGTGATCGCGGCATACGACGAGGTCGCGCTCTGGTCGGCGATGTTTGGTCTGCTATTGCTCGAGGAAGTGCCGCTGGCGAACGTCACGAACGTGCTCGACGTCGGCTGCGGCACGGGCTTTCCGCTCATCGAGCTCGCCGAACGCCTCGGCGATCGCGCGCAGGTCCACGGCATCGATCCATGGAGCGGCGGCCTCAAACGCGCTGCCGAAAAAATCGCCGGCCGCGGAACGCGCAACGTGACGCTGCACGAAGGAAGCGCGTCCGCGATGCCGTTCTCCGACGCTACCTTCGATCTGATCGTCTCCAACCTCGGCGTCAACAATTTCGACGACCGAACTGCTGCCATTCGAGAATGCCGCCGCGTGGCCAAGTCCGGCGCCACGCTCGCACTGACGACGAATCTGCAAGGTCACATGCGCGAGTTCTACGACGTCTTCGCCGAGGTCGTTCGCGACGACGCTGCGTCATCGAAACGTCTTCGCGATCACGTTGAACATCGCGCAACCATCGCCAACGTCCGCGAGTTGCTCGAAACGGGCGGCTTCGACGTCACGCGCATCGTCGAACGCGAATCCGTGATGCGCTTCGCCAACGGTACCGCCCTCCTGAACCACTACTTCATCAAGCTCGGCTTCCTCGACGCTTGGAAGAAAGTCGTTCCCGGCAACGAGCGCGAGGTTTTCGCGCGGCTTCAAGATCGGTTGAATGCGATCGGCGAGCTGCGGCTGACGATCCCGATGGCGTACGTCGAAGCGACGGCCTCGTAGACGCGGCGCGCTCGATCTCCGTATCCGCTGCAATGCCCGAGTACTGCGACGCGAACGAGCTCGACGAGCTGCGGCGGAAGCTTTTGTGGCGCGGACCGAACCCGGGCGCCGGCCGCTTCCTCAGCGTCTTCATGGACCAGAACAACAAGTGCAACCTCCGTTGCCGGATGTGCGGCTTCAGCGACGCGCGCGTGGCTTCGCTGCCGAAATACGACCTGCCGCGCTGGGCCTACGACCGCATCGCCGCCGAGGTTTTCCCGCGTACGAATTACCTCTGCCTCTCGCTGATGACCGAGCCGTTCATGACCCGCGATTTTCCCGAGCGGCTGGCCGCGGTCCGCGAACATGGCGTGCCGTTCAGCGACGTGATCACCAACGGAACGCTGATGAGCGAAGAGGCGATCGCCATGATTCTCGAGTCCGGGCTGACGCGTCTGATCGTCTCGATCGATGGCGGCACGAAAGAGATCTTCGAGGCCGTGCGCCCCGGCGCGAACTTCGAACGCGTGGTGGCGAATTTCAGGTCGCTGCGAACGAGGCGCCATTCAAATCTTCCGCGGCTGCGCATCAACCACGTCCTCTCCGAGTTGAACATCGATCACTTCGATGCCTTCCTGAATCTCGTCGAATCGCTCGAAGCCGAAGAGGTTGCCGTCCGCACGGTGTCGCGCATGAGCGCAGCAGAGATTCAGGAGAGCACCGATCCCGCGTTCTGGGACAAGGTCCGATCGGCGCGCGTGAAACTGGCCGCGTTCTGCCAGCGCACCGGAGTCGTCGACGCGGCCTTCCTTCGCGACCGCCACTCGATGATCGATCTCTTTGCCGACACCGGCGAAAAACTGATCTGCCGCACACCATGGACGACGATTGCCATCCACCCGAACGGCGACGTCTATCCGTGCATGGCCTGGTCGCGCCCTCCCATCGGCAACCTGACCAGGCAGACGTTCGAGGAGATCTGGAACGGCTCTCCGCTCAACACGCTCCGCGACGAATTCGAACGAGTGCAGCCGGGTCTCGACTGCCTGAACTGCACGATCCGCCGCTCGGCGAAGGATCCCGACGACGATTTCTTCTACCGCAAGCTCGCGGTGCCGGGAGTTGCGTAGTAACGGCGAACTACGCCGCGTCGTCCCAATGGCGTACGTCAAAAGAACAGCCGATAATCAGCGCCATCGGGAGGATTCCAATGCGATTCGTTTCCGCAGTCTTCTGCGCTCTGCTCGCCGTGTCGATGCTCGCCGACAATCCCCCTGCGCAAACAGCAGCTTCTGCACAGTCATCGAGCGTGACCCTTCCGCTCACCCGTTACGAGGAGCTGCAGAAGTCGGCCGAGAATGCCTCGGCCACCGTGATCGACACGCTGTCGCTGGCCGGCACGTTTCGCGATCACAACCTCACAATCACCTTCGCCGGCCGCAGCGTCGGCACACGCGCGGCCACGACGGTGATCAGCGGCGCTCCGGATCTCACGATCTCCGGCTGCGCCGGCGACGCGCTGCTCGTCCGCAGCAGCAAAGGTGTTTACGATCTCATCGCACTCGCGCCGTCCTTCACACTTCGTTGTGATGCGCGGCCGAGCGGCAGCGACCGAGTCCGCATGGACGTCGCGCAATCCGTCCTGGCCGTTCGTTCAACCGTCGCTGATGGAGAGCTCGTCTCCAGCGGCGATGACGGCTACTCGCTGGTGCGACAGGTCGCGGGTGGCAATGACCCGAAACCGGCAGTTGCGGTGAGAGTTGGGCCTGACCTTAACCACTCGCATTGAACTGCGGCGCAGTCACGTAAGCCGCTGAATTTGCACGTGCAA